>ENA-ORSJ01000429-ORSJ01000429.1-human-gut-metagenome-genome-assembly--contig:-NODE-429-length-46402-cov-37.011263_pt1 | contig 46402 bp, 37 predicted proteins | sample MGYA00242191_ERZ509158 | MGnify/ENA primary metagenome ERZ509158 (study PRJEB26280, sample SAMEA2338623) | human gut metagenome | biome: human gut; feature: human-associated habitat; material: faeces...
GCTGGGTTCAGAACGTCGTGAGACAGTTCGGTCTCTATCTATCGTGGGCGTTGGAGTTTTGAGCGGATCTGACACTAGTACGAGAGGACCGTGTCGGACAGACCTCCGGTAAGCCGGTTGTGCCGCCAGGTGCACCGCCGGGTATCCGCGTCTGGCCCGGATAAGCGCTGAAAGCATCTAAGTGCGAAGCCGTCCGCGAGATAAGAACTCCTCATGAGGGCCGTTCGAGACGAGGACGTTGATAGGGCGCAGGTGTAAAGACGGCGACGTCAAAGCCGAGCGCTACTAATTGCCCGAAGGCTTTTCGCGGCACCGTTAATGGTGCTGAATAAGAAGAAGTCTCTTTCATCGGTGTACGTTAAGGGTTCACTATTGTGTTGTCTTGTGCCGAGACCGTCAAAAAGCCATATCAAGGTGGTTATTGCGGCGGGGTTCCACCTCTTCCCATTCCGAACAGAGAAGTTAAGCCCGCCTGCGCCGATGGTACTGCAATGCAATGCGGGAGAGTAGGAGGCCGCCTGTTTTTAAGAGATGAGTCCCGGACGTCAGCAATGATGTCCGGGACTCTTTTTTTTGTCTGTCAAGGGGGATGGGACGGATAAGACGAATGGGACTGATGGGAGTAATATGGGGTATGAATAAAATAATGCCGTCCGCCAAGTATTACGCTGCTGTAGGCCTAATGCTTAACGGACGGCATGTTTTGTGTATTCTGACTATTTAATTTTATGTAGGCAGTTTATTTAAGCTTGTCATGAAGTCTTTGACAAATTATTTGAATGATATTATTCCTGGCAATGGAATGTGCATGCCTGCTATGTCTATCTTTTTCTCTTTAGCGTACTTAATGAAGCGCTTACGGGTTTTTATTGCGTTTTCTTTGTCCATGTCGTATGATGCGCAATATTCTGGGTGAGGAAGCTGCAAAGCCATTCCGTGCATTATGTCACCAGCTATAAGCACTTCGTTGTTCACATTATATATTGTATGGCCCGGGGTATGTCCTCTTCCGTCGAGTGCAATGACATTTCCGGGAAGAGTGTCGCCGAACTCAAACAGGTGCAGATGCTTTTCGTATGCCTTCATAGTCTTTACAACTTGTGCCTTGTCTTTCTCAGGCATCTTCATCCATCCTTCATACTCTTCGCGAGATGCATAGACTTCTGCATTGGGAAATGCAGGCTTGTCGCCTTTCATCATTCCGCCGATATGGTCGCCGTGGAAGTGTGTCAAATAAATATATTTTACGTTCTCCGGCTTGTTGTTGAGTGCTGAAGGTAACTGGCTGTCAGGGCTTCCAAAACCAGTGTCGAAGAGAATTGTCTTGTCTCCTGTCTTTACCAGTATGGCATTTACAGATGCCGGTATGCCGTTACTTATGCCAAGGCTGTCAATCAATGACTGAGGTATGTTGCCGAATAGGCTTAACGGCATAATGCGCTCCTTCTTGTTGTCTCTTATGCATGTAACCGTAACTTCGTTTTCCTCGGCTGTTACAGCTGTTGTCTGATTGTTTTTCATTTCTGTCTGAGTGTTAGAAACATTCTGTTGCCTGTTTTCCTTACATGCTGCGTTAAGCGTAAGTGCCGAAAGCAGCATGATACTGATGCTTGATAATATTTTCATGGGCGTATAGTTAAGTTATTAATAATCTTTGGAGTAGAAACTCTTGGCGAGTCCGCCCTCGCTTGTTTCCTTGTATAGAGAAGGAATATCGTGTCCGGTGTGTTTCATAACGTCGACCACTTTGTCGAAAGACACGCGGTGGATGCCGTCAGAGAATGCTGAATAGAGATTGGCGTCGAGGGCACGTGTGGCGGCAAATGCGTTGCGCTCTATGCAAGGAATCTGAACCAGTCCGCACACGGGGTCGCACGTCATGCCGAGGTGATGCTCAAGTCCCATTTCCGCAGCATACTCAACCTGCGAAGGACTGCCGCCGAACAGTTGGCATGCAGCACCTGAGGCCATGGCGCACGCTACGCCTACCTCACCCTGGCAGCCAACGTCGGCTCCTGATATTGATGCGTTCTGCTTGACAATGTTGCCTATGAGTCCTGCTGTAGCCATGGCGTGAAGAATGCGTGTGTCGTTGAAGTTATGTCCTTTGGACAGATGGTAAAGCACAGCCGGAAGTACTCCGCAGGCACCGCATGTAGGAGCTGTTACTATTGTTCCGCCTGAAGCGTTCTCCTCGCTTACTGCAAGCGCGTAGGCATATACAAGACCTCTGGTCTGTAGCGACTGCTTATAGCCCGAAGCCTTGACATAATAAATTGGCGCCTTGCGCATAAGATTGAGCGGTCCGGGCAGTCGGCCTTCGGTGTTGATGCCTCGTTCAACAGCTTTCTGCATAGTGTGCCACACTTCCATGAGATAATCCCAGAAGCCAGAATCCTCACACTGGTCAACATATTCCCAATAGTTGCGTCCTGTCTTGTAGCACCAGTTCATAATTTCTGTCATGGTGTTCATTTCGTACACTTCGGGAGTGTTGAACATGTCGTCGTCTCCCTTGCCTTCAGACAGGGCACCTCCGCCGATGCTGTAGACGGTCCATTCGTCTATCTTCTTGTTGTCGGCTGTGTAAGCTTCAAATTTCATTCCGTTAGGGTGGAAAGGCAGAAATATTGACGGTTGCCAGTTGATATCCACAGGAGCCGTTCCCGACAGTACTTCTATTATTGCCGTGTCGGTCATGTGTCCTTTGCCCGTTGCTGCCAAACTGCCGTAAAGGGTTACTTTAAAAGCTTTGGCTGCGGGATTCTTTTCCAAAAATATTTTTGCTGCTTTCTGAGGTCCCATTGTATGACTGCTCGACGGACCTTTACCTATCCTATATAATTCCCTTAATGATTTCATTGTGTTTTTGTTTTAACTCTTTGATGCAAATTTAACAGAAAGAGTATTAATTTCAAAATTATTGCTGCCTTTTTAAAAAATATTACGTTGCTAAAGTCCTTGTACGAGGATTTTTTCAAGTATAATATGCTAATTTTGAATATCAGCATTCTAAATTGTGTCCGACATGCTAAAATATGTGCCGTAAATGAGAGCCTGCCATTTACTGGATGGCAGAACTTATAACAGAAGAGTGGCATTGTTGATAACGGAGAAATATAAAAGTGTAAACGCAAAGTTATTTTCTTTGCCATAATATAGCTTTTTTTTACAAAAATATGTATATTTGCAAAATGTGTGGGGCATGTATGCTCCGTTGTTTAAGAGTAAAATTACACATAAAATGGCAAAATGCGGTAATGCAAACAGTATGGGCAAGTTCAGACGCATGCTAGTGTGGCTCGGCCGTATGCGCCACAGCCGCGGCTTTGGCGTTCAGTCGCCGTGGGCCTATCGTATGGTGCGTTATGTTATCAACGAGCATTATCCTTATTATGCCTATGACAGTCTGTCATTGAGTTATCCCGGTCTGGAGGTAGTTGAACGTAAGATTTGTGAGCTTTGCCTTCGTCTTGCCAACAGCGTTCAGCCGTCGCTCATTGTCAACTTTGATGATTCAAGCGGCGCTTATGGCGCATATTTCAATGCCGGATGCCGTAAGGCACATATCGAGAAAGTAAGTTCTGACATTTCGCCTGTACGTTTTCTTGACATGCTTAACGGTAGTGGAGGACGTTTTATTGTAAGACTCGTTCCGGGCAATGGATTCGACGATTTGTTTGCCTCTGTATGCAGTGCTGCCCGTGCCGGTTCAGCGGTGGTGGTGCATGGCATACATACAGACAGTGACACAAATCGCAAATGGCGCCGTATCGTGCGTGAAGAACCCGGCGTGGTAACGTTCGACCTATATTATTGCGGGCTGGTATTTTTTGACGAGAAACGTTATAAACAAAATTACATAATTAACTTTTAAATCCATTATGGCTATGAAGATGACGAAGGTATATACAAAGACTGGCGATAAAGGAACCACAAGTTTGGTGGGAGGCGTCAGAGTAGAGAAAACAAACGCACGCATTGAGGCTTATGGCACTGTTGACGAGCTCAGCGCGCAGCTTGGCATGCTGGCGTCTTTTATGAAAGACGGTGACGATAAAAATCTGATCTACCGCACTCAGCGCAATCTGTTCACCGTGTGCTCTTATCTGGCCACTGACAAGACTCAGACCCCATTGGCTCCGTCGTATACGCTGGATCCGGAAGAGGTTACGGTCCTCGAAGAAGAAATCGACGCCATCAATGCCGGCATACCGCCTCAGACCACGTTCATTTTGCCCGGCGGTTCCCACGAGGCTGCCATAGCTCATGTATGCCGCACGGTGTGCCGCAGAGCAGAGCGCCGCATCTTTAAACTCAATGAGCAGACCGAGCTCGACCCTGAGGTGTTGCAGTATATGAACCGTTTGTCGGATTATCTTTTCGTATTAGCGAGAAAATTAAACTTTATTTACGGAGTGAGAGAAAAAATCTGGAAGAAACCTTGCAAATAAGAAAAATTATAGTACTTTTGTGGGTGATTAAAAACGTAAATTTTAAAGGTTATGTATTGGACACTTGAATTAGCTTCAAAACTCGAAGATGCACCGTGGCCTGCAACAAAAGACGAGTTAATCGACTATGCAATCCGCTCTGGTGCTCCTCTGGAGGTACTGGAAAATCTGCAGGAAATAGAAGACGAGGGCGATGTTTACGAAAGCATCGAGGATATATGGCCAGACTATCCTACCAAGGAGGATTTCTTGTTTAATGAAGACGAATATTGATTTAATTTGATAAAAAGGGCAGCTCAAACAAAAAGAGCCGCCCTTTTGCATACAATAAAATTGCATGGCTTGCGTTATATTGTCGTGCGAATACGTCTTTTAACCATATTATCAGTGTTGTTGCTGGCCTCTTCAAGGGTCAGTGCGCAGTATGACGCGTCCTTCAGTCACTATTGGGATCTGGAGCCTTATTATAATCCGGGCTCGGTGGGCAAGGCATCCAAGCTCAATATCGCAGCGGTCTACGCTCTCAGTTTTGCCGGATTTGAGAATAATCCGCGCTCGATGTATGTGGGTGCTGACATGCCTTTGTATCTACTTAAAAATTACCATGGCGTGGGACTCTCGCTGTTTAACGACCAGATCGGTCTTTTCACGCATCAGCGTCTTGCGATACAGTATGCTTATAAGCACAAACTCTTTGGCGGAATGATAAGCGCGGGCGTGCAGATTGGAATGCTCAGCGAAAGTTTCGACGGTTCAAAACTCGATATTGAAGACTCAAGCGACCCTGCATTTACCACATCAGACGTCAACGGAAGCGCATTTGATGTAGGCTTCGGACTTTATTATACTCACGGCCCATGGTATGTCGGCGTGTCGGGGCAGCACCTTACTTCGCCACTCGTAGAATTGGGCGAAACTAATGAATTGCAGATTGATCCTACATTTTATTTGACCGGCGGATACAATATTAAACTAAGAAATCCGTTTCTAACAATACATCCATCTGTGCTTTTGCGCACTGATGGAGTGGCCTGGAGGGGCGATGTGTCGGGCCGACTGGTCTACACCAACGACAAAAAAATGCTCTATGGTGGCGTGTCATACAGTCCGACCAACTCGTTTACAGTGCTTGTAGGCGGCAGCTTCCACGGCATCAACATAGGCTACAGCTATGAGGTGTACACCTCGGCGATAAATATCGGTAACGGCAGCCATGAACTTTTTATCGGCTACCAGACAACACTAAACCTTTATAAAAAAGGAAAGAATAAACATAAAAGCGTGAGAATATTATAAGATATGAGAAGAATAAAGACAATAGTTGCTCTCGGCGTGATAGTGCTGACCACGCTAACCGCATGTTTCGGCGGACGCTCGGCGTCGCTCGGACGCGGAGGCGAGGTGGTTGGCGTAAGCGGACGGGGTTTCACTGAGCCTACGCCCTACGGAATGACGCTCATAAAGCGGGGCTTCCTCAAAATGGGATTGGAGAAAGAAGACAGCCTATGGGGAAAGCAGACTCCGGTAAAAGAAATATCGGTAGACGGTTTCTGGATGGACGAAACTGAGGTTACCAACTCTGAATACAAACAGTTTGTGTTCTGGGTACGCGACTCTATACTCCGCACCCGACTTGCCGACCCGTCTTACGGAGGCGACGAGAGCTATATGATAACCGAAGACAAAAACGGAGACCCTGTAACTCCTCACCTCAACTGGAAAAAGCCTCTGCCGCGCAAGCCTAACGAAGATGAGCAGAGAGCAATAGAGAGCCTCTATGTAACCAACCCGGTTACCGGCGAGAAGATGCTCGACGCCAGTCAGATGAATTATCGGTATGAGGTGTACGACTATACGGCAGCAGCCCTGCGCCGCAACAGACTTAATCCTGCCGAGCGCAATCTGAACACCGATATACCTGTGAATCCCGACGAAGTGGTGATGATATCCAAGGACACTGCGTATATCGACGACGAGGGACGAATAGTTAGACAGACCATCGACCGCCCGTTGAGCGGACCGTGGGACTTCCTCAACACGTATATCGTTAACATATATCCTGACACGACATGCTGGGTGAACGATTTTGTCAACTCTGACAACGAAACATATATGCGCCTGTATTTCAGCAGTCCTACATACAACGATTATCCTGTAGTAGGCGTAACATGGGAACAGGCAAACGCCTTCTGTGCATGGCGTACTGACTATCTGCTTAAGGGCCTCGGCGGCGAGGCACGCTACATTCAGCGCTATCGCTTGCCGACTGAAGCCGAATGGGAGTATGCGGCACGTGGTAAAGAGGGTTCTGAGTTCCCGTGGGAGAATGTTGACGTTAAAAACGACAAGGGCTGCTTCTTTGCCAACTTTAAGCCTGACCGTGGCAATTATACTGAAGACGGCAACCTGATAACAAGCTGTGTGGGAATATTCTCGTCCAATTCAAACGGACTGTTCGACATGGCCGGTAACGTGGCAGAATGGACAAGCACGACATACACTGAGGCGGGTATCGACGCCATGAACGACCTTAACCCGGAGCTGCGCTATAATGCTGCGAAGGAAGACCCGTATAAGCTCAAGAAAAAGAGCGTGCGCGGAGGATCGTGGAAAGACCCTGAGTCGTACATCCGTTCGGCATGGCGCACATGGGAGTATCAAAACCAGCCGCGAAGCTACATAGGTTTCCGCTGTGTAAGAAGTCTGGCAAGTACAACAAGTTCAAAACAGAAAAAGAAGTAAGACATGACAGAATACAGCAAATATAACATTATCTACCGCCTGCAGAGGTGGCTCGACAGCGTGCCGGGACAAACATTCCTGAACTACGCTTACAGTTGGGGTGCGTCTATCGTTATCCTTGGAACATTGTTCAAACTCACCCACCTTCCCGGAGCCAACATCATGTTGTACTTCGGTATGGGCACTGAGGTTATCGTGTTCTTCATTTCAGCCTTCGACCGTCCTTTCGACAAGACTGCCATAGGCAAAGAAATACCTACACATGTCAATGAGAAAGGTGTCGTCGTAGATGATAATGGCGTACCTGTTGATAATGGATATGAGGCTTCTGCTGACGCTCCGCATGCAGCACCTCAGGGAGTGCAGGGCGGAAGTGTGGTATACATCAACGGAGGCGGCGCACAGCCTCAGGCTGCACCTTCAGGCATCTCCTTCGGCAGCGACAACATTCAGCCGTCAGACGGCGAGTTTGCTGCGTCACAGCCTTATGCGGCTACAGCCGGACCGGCTCCTCAGGGTGCCCCGCTGCAGCAGCCGTCTACAGGATGGATTACTGCTCAGCAGCAAGTGTCGCCTGAAATGGAAGAGGCCACAAGCAACTATGTTGAGGAACTCAAAAAACTCACAGAAATGCTTTCTAAAGTATCTGATCAGAGTGCGCGTCTTACACGCGACTCAGAGGAGATGGAGAATCTCAACCGCACCCTTACCGGTATATGCAAGGTTTACGAGATGCAGCTAAAGGGAGCAAGTTCTCAGATTGGCACCATCGACCAGATAAACGAGCAGTCGCGTAAGATGGCTTCACAGATTGAACAGCTTAACAAGATTTATGCCCGTATGATTGAGGCTATGACCGTCAACATGCGTGCAGCAACAAACAACGGAAACAACGCAGAAGTATAAAAACGCAAGGCAATGGCAATAAAGAAAAGACCGGTATCTCCACGCCAGAAGATGATCAACCTTATGTACGTCGTCCTCATGGCCATGCTTGCGCTTAACGTCTCGACCGAAGTGCTCGAGGGATTCTCTGTCGTAGAGGAGAGCCTTCACCGCACAACATCAAACGCTTCTACAGAAAACGAGTCGATGTATAACGACTTTGAGGCTCAGATGAAGTCTAATCCTCAAAAAGTTAAGGAGTGGTTTGAGAAGGCCACTGCCGTCAAGCAGATGAGCGACTCGCTGTTCAATTTTGCACAGCAGCTGAAGGAGGCAATAGTGAAAGAAGCCGACGGAGCCGACGGCGATGTACTAAACATAAAGAACAAAGAAAACCTTGAAGCTGCCAATCAGGTTATGCTTGCGCCGGGTACAGGCAAGGGCAGACAGCTCTTCAATGCAATCAACTCTTTTCGTGAGCGTATATTGAAGATGGTTACCGACGAGCGGCAGAAGTCAATCATAGCCAGCAACCTTACAACCAAGTTGCCTAAAAATGCAAAGACAATGGGTAAGAACTGGCAGGAATATATGTTCGAGGATATGCCTGTTGCAGCAGCCGTGACTCTGCTCACAAAGCTGCAGAGCGATGTCCGCTATGCCGAAGGCGAAGTGCTGCACACCCTTGTGGCAAATATCGACATGAAGGATATACGTGTCAACAAGCTCAGCGCTTTCGTCATACCTAACGCTCAGACTATAGTGCGCGGCGACAAGTTCTCGGCACAGATTGTGATGGCTGCGGTCGACACAACGCAGCAGCCTCAGATATATATCGGCGGCCGTCAGGTAAGTCTGCGCAACAACACTTATGAGATTGTAACGGGCCGCACGGGCGACTTTAATCTTACTGGTTATATCACCATGCGCAACGGCAGCGGCGATGTGATACGCCGTGATTTCTCACAGAAATACACCGTTGTCGACCCGAGTGCAACTGTTTCTGCCGACCTTATGAATGTGCTTTATGCGGGCTACAGCAATCCTATAAGCATAAGCATTCCGGGCGTTCCGCTCAACAAGGTTTCGGCATCCATGAACGGTGGCACGCTTCAGCCAGTAGGTCCCGGCAAGTATATAGCCCGTCCTACAGCCGTCGGCAAGGACGTAACCATAAGCGTAATGTCGCTTCAGACAGGCAATGCAAAGCCCGTAGGACAGTTTACGTTCCATGTGCGTAAGTTGCCTGATCCTACACCATACATCGCCATAGGCGACAACCGCTTCCGTGCAGGTGGCCTTGCCAAGGCTTCACTTATGTCAGTGGGCGGCATCAAGGCAGCCATAGACGACGGACTGCTCGATATTCCTTTCAAGGTGTTGAGCTTTGAGACCGTGTTCTACGACAATATGGGTAACGCCGTACCGATGGTTTCAGACGGCGATTCGTTCACGCAGCGTCAGCGCGAAACGTTCCGCGGCCTGTCGCGCAACAAACGTTTCTACATTACCCGCATCACCGCCGTTGGTCCTGACGGAATAAAGCGCACGCTGCCGTCGACAATGGAAGTTATTGTGAAATAGTCATCATGCCGCGGTCTGGACGCCAGTCGCGGCTTGAGATAAAAATAAAAGCATAAATATGAGAAGATTCATGTTCCTTAAAAAGATAGCAAACGGCCACATTATAGTGGCTGGCAGACGTTCTTTGCGTATGTGTGCAGTATTGGTCTTGATGGCTGCATGCCTTACCGAGGCGTCGGCACAGCCAGCTGCGCGCCGCAGACAACAGCAGCAGAAAAACGAGTCTAACTCTCAGGGGCTCACCACCCGTGCCCGCATCTCATATCCTACGGCAGCGCGCATGTCTGAGGATGTTGTATGGCGCCGTGACATTTACCGTGAGATTAATCTCGAGGACGATGCCAATGCCGGACTGTATTATCCGGTAGAGCCAGTCGGTTCGCAGATGAACCTGTTTACATACATCTTCAAATTGATGATGAGCGGCTACATCAAGGCCTATGAATATCGTCTTGACGGCAATGAGGTTTTCACTGATTCGGCCCGTATAAAGCCTTTGGCCTTTCTTGACAACTATCACATATATTATGAACGCAACGGAGGGCGCGTGCGCCTCGACAACAGCGATATACCGTCGCGAGAGGTAAAGTCGTTCTATATAAAGGAAAGCGCGTATTATGATCAGGCTTCAGCCACTTTCCATACAAAGGTGCTGGCGCTGTGTCCTATCATGTCGCGTGAGGACGACTTCGGCGACGGGGCGCAGAAGTATCCCCTCTTCTGGGTTAAATACGATGATTTGGCTCCTTATCTGAGCAAGCAGATAATAATGACGAGCAACCTCAACAATGCCGCCACGATGAGCATGGACGACTATTTCACGCGTAACATGTACAAGGGTAAGATTTATAAGACCACTAACATGCTGGGCCAGACATTGAGTCAGTATTGCCACACAGACTCGGCAATGGCAAAGGAGCAGAAGCGCATTGAAGACGAACTTGTCGCCTTTGAGAAAAATATCTGGGGCGACCAGGCACGCAAGGACTCGCTCGACAGCATAGCCAAGGCTGACGTTAAAGTGAAGGGCAAGAAGGTGAAGAAAAACCGCCGTTCTACATCTACTGTCAAGAAGAGCCGCTCGTCAAGCAAGAGCTCTTCAAGCGCACCTTCGGCAGCCCGTGTAACTGTACGCAGACAGAGACATTAATATGATACCTGATCTAGACTGCCCCATTATGGGGCAGCCAAATTTATAAACACTTAAAATTAAGCTTATGAAAAAGTTATTTACTCTGATTGTTCTTGTAGCGGCAACCTATTTCGCCGTGCCGGCAAACGCACAGCTGAAGTTTGGTATCAAGGGTGGTCTTAACATCACGGACATGTCGCTCAGTAAGGATGTTTTCGAAACATCAAACCGTACCGGATTCTTCATCGGTCCTACCATCAAGTTTACTCTTCCTATTGTAGGACTCGGAATCGACGCCTCTGCACTTTACGACCAGCGTGAAGGTGAAGTAAATGTAACTAGCGATGATAACACTATCGTTTCAACAAGACTGAAACAGAAGTCAATCAATATTCCTATTAACCTTCGTTACGACATAGGCTTGGGAAGTCTTGCAGCCGTTTATATTGCAGCAGGTCCTCAGTTCGGATTCAATGTAGGCGACAAAAACCAGAGTCTGTATAATGATATAGCAGAATGGCGCCTCAGCTCTTCTAACTTCAGTGTCAACGTAGGTGCTGGTGTTATGCTGCTCAGCCATCTGCAGATTGGTGCCAACTATAACATCGTTTGCGGAAAGACAGGTGAGATAACTGTTCTTGACGGAGCCAAGAGTGTGCTTCGCGGCCGTTCAAACACATGGCAGATTTCTGCAGCTTATTATTTCTAAAATAAAAATATTAGAAACAAACATAATTTCGGGGAGATGTTTCTGTGTTTTATGAAACATCTCCCCAAATTTGTTTATAGGCCATATCTCCTTCCTGGCTTTGCTTGCCGGCAGGAATTACAGTTGCCGTTACAATTGTATTTTTTATATAAAAACAGAAGATATGACTGACAATCCACAAATCAATATTAAAGACAACTGCATCAAGTGCGGCCGTTGCGAGGCTGTGTGTCCGGTCGGAGTGTTCAGCCGCGACACCGTTTCGCGTGCCGTTACCGTAGTTAGTCCACACCATTGCATCGGCTGCGGACAGTGCGTGGCCGTATGTCCGGCATCGGCAATAAGCCATTCGTTGTTCAGTGATGAAGATATCGTAGCGTATGAGCGTACAGCCTGTCCGTCGCCTGACGATGTTATGCTGCTCATGAAGACCCGGCGTTCAAACCGCGCCATGAGCCGAAAGCCCGTTGAGCGCGCATTGGTTGAAAAGATAATCGAGGCCGCATACAGTTCGCCTACGGCACATAACTCGCGCGACCTGCAATTCACGCTGGTGTCGTCTGACGACAAACTGCGTATGCTGACCGATTTCACCTGTGCCACATACGCCAGGACGATACGCCGCCTGCAAAGTCCTTTCGTCAAGCCGTTTCTGTCGCTGATAAAGCCCGGTGTGTATGCTAATGTGCCGGTAATGAACCATGTAGTGAAAAGTTGGGCTTCAGGACACGACAACGTGTTGCGCAAGGCAACGGCCGTGATACTGATAAGCACGCGCCGGAACGAGATGATGAGCAGTGCCGACGCACAGCTTGCATATCAGAATGCGTCGCTTATGGCCGAGAGTCTTGGCGTGGCTCATTTTTATCTCGGCTATCTGTGTGCCGCCCTGCGCCTTGCTCCCGGCAAACTTGAAGGCTCGCTCGGCATCAGCGGCACCATACATGCAGCCATGGCAATCGGAATGCCGGCCATGCGGTTTGACAAATACATTGACCGCGGCTGCCCCGAATGGAGCGAGATATAGCATTGTCCGTTCCGGCTGGTGGTGCCGGCATCTCTCTTGTGTAGCGTTAATCATGATGCTTGCGGGTTCTTTTATTTTGGGGTTTGGCTATAATTATGTATTTTTGCACAACCTATGACTTACGCAGACATCATATTACCGCTGCCGCTCGACAGCCTCTTCACTTATTCCGTGCCCGACAGTCTTGCCGGACGTGTTGGGCAGGGCGTAAGAGTGCTCGTGCCGTTCGGCAAGAGCAAGACATACGTCGGACTGGTGGTGAGGACACATAACAACAAACCCGACTTTAAGGTTAAGGACATATCCGTGGTGATGGACGATGCTCCCGTGGTAAATTCGGTGCAGCTTGAGCTGTGGCGATGGATGGCCGACTATTATCTGTCGTCGGTTGGCGACGTGATGAATGCCGCCCTGCCGTCGGGGCTGAAGAGCGAAGACGGATACACGGCAAAGACCGAAACCTATGTGTCGCTTGCGCCCGAATACCGCAACGAGCGCGCCATACACGTGGCCCTCGACATGCTGAAACGTGCCGAGGCGCAGCGCAAGGTGTTTGAAACGTTCCTCACGCTGTCTCACTGGGACACCATAAGCGGCGACCAGTGTGCCGAGTCTGTGGCTGAGGTGAGCCGCGACGAGCTTATGAACGAGAGCCACGGCACTTCGGCTGCGTTCAGAAATCTTGTCGTAAGAAAATTCTTGAATACTTATGAACGTGAAATAGGCCGTCTTAATCACGGAGGCGAGCCGCATCCCGAACTGATAAAGCCGCTCAACGAGGCTCAGCAGACAGCCTATAATAATATAGTTTTCAGTTTTCTGAAAAAGGACGTGGTGTTGCTCCACGGCGTAACGTCGAGCGGCAAGACCGAAATCTACATACATCTCATCAGCCAGGCCATTGAGCGCCACCAGCAGGTGCTTTATCTTCTGCCCGAAATAGCGCTCACCGTTCAGATACGCCAGCGCCTTCAGCGCGTGTTCGGCAATCGTCTCGGCATATATCATTCAAAATATTCTGACGCGGAGCGCGTGGAGATATGGAAGAAACAGCTGTCATCCACGCCCTATGACGTGATTCTCGGTGCGCGCTCGGCCGTACTCCTTCCGTTCACCAATCTCGGACTTGTCATTATCGACGAGGAACACGAAACGTCGTTCAAGCAGCAAGATCCCGCTCCGCGCTATCATGCCCGCAGCGTGGCCATCATGCTTGCCCGCAAGTATGGAGCCAAGGTGCTGCTCGGTTCGGCCACGCCGTCGCTCGAGAGCTGGAACAACGCTCACACCGGCAAGTTCGGACTTGTAAGCCTTACTCACCGTTATAACGACATACAGCTGCCCGAAATAGAGGTGGTAGACATAAAGGACCTGCAGCACCGCAAGATGATGAACGGTCCGTTCTCGCCGCGCCTTATGGCTGCCGTGCGCACGGCGCTCGACAACGGCGAACAGGCTATACTGTTTCAGAACCGCCGCGGATTCGCTCCTATGATAGAGTGCCGCGAGTGTGGATGGGTGCCTCACTGCGACAAGTGCGACGTGTCGCTGACATATCACAAGAGCCTCGGACAGCTCACGTGCCACTATTGCGGAGCTACGTATACCGTGCCCGACGTGTGCCCCTGCTGCGGAAGCCGCGATTTGCGCGGCCGTGGCTACGGCACGGAGAAAGTGGAAGACAAGGTGATGGAGCTGTTTCCCGACGCACGTGTAGCCCGTATGGATTTGGACACGACACGCACGCGCAACGCCTACGAACGACTGATAAGTGAATTTTCGGCACATAAGACCGACATACTTATCGGCACTCAGATGGTGAGCAAGGGGCTCGACTTCGACAAGGTTAGTGTTGTTGGCATATTAAATGCCGACAGCATGCTCAACTATCCCGACTTCCGCGCCTACGAACACGCCTTCATGATGATGGCACAGGTGGCAGGACGTGCAGGGCGCAAGGGCAAGCGCGGGCTCGTGATATTGCAGACCAAGAGTCCGCAGCTGCCGGTTATAGCCCAGGTGGTGCGCAATGACTGTGAGAACTTCTTTGCCGACTTGATAGAAGAGCGCCGCACGTTCAATTATCCTCCCTTCTGTCATCTTATTTATGTGTTTCTGAAACATCGCGACGACTTCATGGTGGCTTCGGCCTCGATGCGTCTGAGCGACATTCTGTGCGGATGGTTCGGCGCTCGTGTGCTTGGTCCTGACAAGCCTTCTGTTGCCAAGGTAAAGACGCTCAACATACGCAAGATAATGCTGAAACTCGAAAACGGCATCGACCTTGCCAAGGTACGCCTTTATCTGCGCAAGGCACAGGCCCTGATGGAGCAGAACAAGAAATACCGTTCGGTGCAGATTTATTTCGATGTAGACCCGCTGTAGAATATCCGCATCAGCGTCGGATTAATGTCATGAAAATTCGTTTACGCCACGGCTTGTAAAATATACTTTTCCAAAAGACGGCCTTTTAGCTTGCAAAAGACCACATATTACACGACAAAAGGCCACCTTTTAGCGTCTAAAAGGTGGCCTTTTGCATAGCTATAATTGCGGTTTTTGTAAATACCTGACAGTCAGTCAGATAGATTTGCGACTATGATCAGAAACTGATGTCGAGTCCGACGCCTATCACGCGGCTTGTACGTGTAAACGTGTCGGCACCATAGAGCATGCTTTTGCCTGTCGAAGGGTCGGGTGTTGTCAGCTGGGCCGTGGTCTTGTCCACAGCCACCTGTGCAGCCTCAGGGCCCATCAGCTCGTTTGCCACGTTGCCTATAACCTTGCCTGCTAGGCCCGAAATGTTGTAATAGTTGTTGGTTTCGCGTTTGTAGTCCTTGTAGAAAGTCTGGAAGTAGGCCACGTTGAGCTTCATTTTCTCGGTCAGCTTAACGCCTACGCCAAGGCCCACAGAGCATGAACTTACGTTGAAGCTGATGTCCTCCATGTAACTGTCGGTAAAGTCGTATTCGGTAAACTGCGCTCCTGCGCTTACCTGCACTCGCTTGTTTATATCATATTCAGCACCCACAAGATACTCGTTGGTGTTGCCTCCGAGTTTGTTCTGATGATTGTCATACTGCTTTGCGTCGGTGTCAAAATAGTGGTGCCATCCGGCAGATACGCGCAGCTGCTGCAGCGGCGACCACTGTGCGCCAAGCGTGAGCAGTGCAGGCGAGTCTTCAGCCACCTCAATGCCGTCGGCATATCTTCCGAGCTGCTCCAGATTGGTGGCACTCTCGCTGTTGGCCGAGCGGTTTTTCAGTCGCATGCGTGTCTTGAATTCATATTTAGCCGCAAAGTTAAAGTCGCCCGTCTTATAGTCCACTCCTATTATCGGCGCGATGCCCCAGCCCGTCTGGTCGCAGTTCAGCGTAACGTCTTCAGTGGCAGCTCCGAGCGCCCCGAGCATCACGGCTTTCACCTTGTAGTCCTTGGCCATCTGTGCATATTTGGCAGCGTTGGTCATGTCGCCTGCCTGCTGATACATGTTTGCCATCTCGGTGCATGTTCCCACGGCCACGGCAGCCTGAGCCGAAAGATTCTTGAATGTCTCTGGTGCGCTTACCATTTCGCCGTTGATGTTGGCTTTGATGTTCTTCACGTAGCCATAATAGTTGGCATTGCCGTATAGCAGTCGTGCGCCCAGATACACCGACCAGTGTTCGTTCAGCTTGCGTGCTGCTCCGAGCGTGAAGCCGTAGTAGTATTGGCGCCCGCGCATGTATGTGTCCATGCCATACTGCGACACGGTAGGAAGTCCCAGAGAGCCGAGTCCGAGCTGTGTCGTCAGAGCGTCGAGATTCTGTGAGAGCAGCGGCAGCAGGGCGATGTTGCCCTCAAACGACGACAGGCCATTGTCAAAGATGCACTTGCCGCCTCCGCCCGTGATGGCAAAGTTAAACTGGAAGCTCCAGTTGTTTTTATTATATGCAGCCTGTATCGACGGAATTATCGGGGCATTGGCCTCGCCTTTAAAAGTCTTGGTGGTGTTGCCGAAGTTGTTGGCTCCATAGGCAAAGGGTGCGAACGTAGAGGTTATCTCACGCGTCTGGTGAGCGTTCTGTATGTTGAGCGACAGATGGAATCCGTTGTTCATAAATGCCACTCCGGCAGGATTGCTGTACACTCCGGCAATGCCTATCACGGCATCCTGAGCCGGATTTCGCAGAAAAGCGATGTTCTGATTAGTGTTAGTAAGAATGCCGCCTGCGCTGGCCGTTGCGGCTGTTGACAGTGCAAGAGCCGCGCAGATTAATTTTGTTTTATTCATCTTTAATTACCTTAAAAAATTGGCTGTAAAGGTATTATTATTGTTCTGTATTTCTTGAAATGGTATATTTTGTTTAATCTTTATTAACAAGATAAGTAACTCTTAGTGCACAAATATGTTGATGTGTGCATGTTTTTCTTACACAAGGTTCATATAAAAACAGACCGGCCAATGCTGCATGAGAGCAACATTGGCCGGTCTTATCGTAGTGCTTTCCGGCTTTATTTTTTTGCGGTCTGCGTGTTTTCTGTCTTGTTTTCCTTCTTTGTCAGTTCCGGATAGCTCGTCCTTGTGTGATAAATCGATTTAAGACGCTCTGTAAGCACCTGCTTAGCTACGGCAATGTCGTGGAATGTTATCGGGCAGTAGACAAAATATCCTTCGCTCACCTGCTGGTCAATGAGCTTGTTGACAAGGTTGGATATGCTTTCTTCCGTATATTCAGGCAGCGACCTCGATGCGGCTTCCACAGTGTCGGCCATCATCAGTATGGCCTGCTCGCGAGTGAACGGGTCGGGACCGGGATAAGTGAACAGCGAGTCGTCAACTGGTTCGTCAGGATGCTCGTTCTTGTATGATATGTAGAAATATTTAGTCTTGCCGCTTCCGTGGTGAGTGTTTATAAAGTCTTTTATAACACTCGGCAGGTTATATTTCTCTGCCATCTTCAGTCCCTCGGTAACGTGGCTTATCACAATCTGTGCGGCTTCGATGCGCGACATCTTGTCGAGCGGGTTGACGCCCACCTGGTTTTCAGTAAAGAAAGCAGGATTCTTCATCTTGCCTATGTCGTGATACATGGCGCCCGTTCTTACGAGCTGAGCCTTGGCGCCTATCTTGTTGGCTATCTCGGCTGCAAGGTTGCTCACCATGACCGAGTGCTGGAATGTGCCCGGAGCCACCTCGCTTAGCTGTCGCAGCAGATCCTTGCTGGTGTTTGACAGCTCAATGAGCGTTACGTTGGATATAAATCCGAACGTCTTCTCGATGATGAGCATCATCGGATATGCAAAGAGCAGCAGCACGCCGTTAACGATGAAGTATTTGTACATGCTGTGGTCCATCGACGTAATGTTGTTGTCCTGCATAAGCTGCAGCGCGAAATACATGGCGCTGCTGCCTATCGTTACGAGCACGGCCGTCTTGAACAGCTGCGCCCTCTGCGACAGTTCGCGCAGCGAATATATGGCAACAAGTCCGGCAACGAGCTGCACGATGATAAACTCATACTGATATTTCACGGCCGCTGCGCATATCAGAATCATTATTACGTGAGATATGAATGCCGTTCGCGAGTCCATGAACACGCGTATGAATATTGGCGCTATGGTGAACGGCAGCACGTAGACGTTGAGAATGCTGTGGCTCATCATCAGCGACACGAGTATAGGGAACAGCGTTATCATGGTGTAGAGCATGGTGATGCTGCGCGGCTTTTCAAAATAGTCCTTGCGGAACAGGCCCAGATACGTTGTAAACAGCATTATGAGTGTTGCCACAAAGAGTATCTGTCCGGCTATTGTCGACGGAATGGCGCTCACTGTTGCGCTGCGCCTCTGCGTCTCTTTCTCAAACGAATTTAGCACCCTGTATGTATGGTCGTCCACAATCTCTCCGCGGTCAATTATTTTCTGTCCGCTCAGCACCATTCCGCTGGCCAGTGGGATTGTGCTAAGCTGGTCGGCCTTTTCGGTCTCGCTGCGCTCCTCGTCATAGCTCAGGTTGGGCTGTATATATTCGTTCAGGTTACATTTCTGCAGCACCTGCCTCTGTTCGGCCAGTTTCGGGTCGCTGAACATCTGTTCATAGGCAGTCATTGTCGAGTAGATGCACATTATCTCGGCGTTGGTTGCCTTCTTGCCGCTCACAATCCTTATGGTGCTTGTTGTGTCCTTGCTTATCTCAGAGTATTCGGGCGTGTCCATGATTCCTGCCTGATACAGCCGGTGCAGCCTGTCGGCGATGGTTGTGACATAGCTGTATGGCAGTCCGGGTATGCCTTCTTTATATTTGCTGAGAAACTTGCCTATCTGCTCTTTCTCAACGTCCTGATTATAGTTGTAGTAAGGTTCAAATGCCTTTATTATGCTGTCCTGCTCTCCCTTTATGGCCTCGTCGGTTTTATAGATAGGAAAGTCGAACTTTGCTATAAGCGAACTGTACATCCACGGCTTGCCTATGTCGTATCTGAACTGCGGTCCGCTGTTGCGCGGCAGAAAGCATACAATTATGATTACGGCAGCTACGACAAGCGCTATTCGTGTAAGGATATCTCTTAAATAATGTTTGTCAGTTTTATTGAATTTGCCCATTTCTATTCGTTTTAAATGCTTTGCTCTGCGAAAATAATAAAAAAATACACCACTTTGCTAAAAAAGTTGTAATTTTGCACAAAATTTATCTTATCTTCATTAATAAATGGCAGAAAGAAAAGTAAGGGTGCGCTTTGCACCAAGTCCCACCGGGGCGTTGCATATTGGCGGAGTACGTACCGCATTGTATAATTATCTTTTCGCCCGTCAGCATGGCGGCGATTTCGTTTTTAGAATAGAAGATACAGACTCAAACCGTTTTGTTCCGGGAGCCGAGGAGTATATCATAGAGTCGTTCAGATGGCTTGGCATAAAGTTTGACGAAGGTGTCAGCTTCGGCGGTGAGCATGGTCCTTACCGTCAGAGCGAGCGTCGCGCTATATACAAGAAGTATGTCGACCAGCTGCTTGATGCCGGCAAGGCATACATAGCCTTTGACACTCCCGAGGAACTCGATGCAAAGCGTCATGAGATTAAGAACTTCCAGTATGATGCCCACACAAGAATGATGATGCGCAACTCGCTCACCATGCCTGCCGATGAGGTTGAAAAACTCATTGCCGACGGCTGTCAGTATGTTGTGCGCTTCAAGATTGAGCCGGGCGAGGACGTTCACGTTAACGACATGATACGCGGCGACGTTGTTATAAAGAGCGACATCCTTGACGACAAGGTTCTTTATAAGAGCGCCGACGAGCTTCCTACATATCACCTTGCAAACATTGTTGACGACCACCTGATGGAGATAACCCACGTTATACGTGGCGAGGAGTGGCTGCCGAGCGCACCGCTGCACGTGCTCCTTTACAGAGCCTTCGGCTGGGAAGACACCATGCCGCGCTTTGCGCATCTGCCTCTGCTGCTCAAGCCGGACGGAAAGGGCAAGCTGAGCAAGCGCGACGGCGACCGTCTGGGTTTCCCCGTATTCCCGTTGGAGTGGCACGACCCAAAGACTGGCGAAGTGTCTAACGGATTCCGCGAGCAGGGATATTTCCCCGAGGCTGTAATCAACTTCCTTGCATTGCTCGGATGGAACCCCGGCACAGAGCAGGAACTGTTCTCTCTCGACGAGCTTGTTGAGCAGTTTGACATCACAAAGTGCAGCAAGGCAGGAGCGCGTTTCGACTATCAGAAAGGTATCTGGTTCAACCATGAATACATACTGCGCAAGAGCGACGAAGAGATAGCCAAACTGTTTGCGCCAATCGTTGCAGGCAACGGCATCGACGAGTCGATGGAGCGTATAACCAAGGTCGTTTCAATGATGAAAGACCGTGTAAACTTCGTAAAGGAACTGTGGCCGCTGTGCTCGTTCTTCTTCATACCTCCCACAGAGTACGACGAGAAGACGGTGCGCAAGCGCTGGAAAGAAAATTCAGCACAGGTTATGGGCGAGCTTGCCGAAGTGCTTGAAGGCATCGACGACTTCTCGCTCGAGAATCAGGAGCACATCGTCATGGCATGGATTGAGAGCAAGGGCTACAAACTCGGCGACGTGATGAATGCGTACCGTCTTGCGCTTGTAGGCGAAGGCAAGGGCCCGGGCATGTTTGACATTTCGGCATATCTCGGCAAGGAAGAGACTCTGCGCCGTCTGCGCCGTGCAATAGAGGTGCTTAAATAGATACAACAAATAACAATAGACCGTGTACGAAATTGTTATCAGCCTTTACACGCTGGGCGTGGCCGTTATGAGTCTGTTCAGCGACAAGGTAAAGAAGATGTGGCGGGGTGAGCGCGAGGCTTTCAGTATCCTTAAGCGCAGCGTCGACCCCGGCGCACGCTATGTATGGTTCCATGCGGCGTCGCTCGGCGAGTTTGAGCAGGGCCGTCCCATCATTGAGCGCCTGCGCATTGAACATCCAGAATATAAGATTCTTCTGACCTTCTTCTCGCCTTCGGGCTATGAGGTCAGAAAGAATTACAACGGTGCCGATATTATTTGTTATTTGCCGCTTGATACTTACATGAACGCACGCCGTTTCCTGAATCTTGTGCATCCCGAGATGGCGTTCTTTATCAAATATGAGTTCTGGTGGAACTATCTTCACATACTGAAGCACCGCCATGTGCCCGTCTATAGCGTAAGCAGCATATTCAGACCCAATCAGGTGTTCTTCCGCTGGTACGGCCGCACTTACAGCAACGTGCTGAAGTGCTTCACGCGTTTCTTCGTTCAGAACGAAGTCAGCCGTCAGCTTCTTGCCAAGCTCGGCATAACTGACGTCGACATAACGGGCGACACACGTTTCGACCGTGTAATCCAGATTAAGGAACAGGCTAAGAATCTGCCTATAGTTGAGGCTTTCAGACAGGACTATAAGGTGTTTGTGGCAGGCAGCAGCTGGCCTCCCGACGAGGATATTTTCATCAAGTATTTCAACAGCCGCGACGACTGGAAGATGATTATTGCACCTCATGTGATAGGCGAAGACCATCTGCAGCAGATACTGTCAAAGCTTAAAGGCAAGGCCGTGAGATACACCGAGGCGACGCCCGATAACGTTGCTGACGCAAAGATTCTCATTATCGACTGTTTCGGACTGCTTTCAAGCATTTATGGCTACGGTCATGTGGCATACGTCGGCGGAGGTTTCGGTGTTGGCATACACAATGTGCTTGAGGCTGCCGTGTGGAATATTCCGGTGATATTCGGTCCTAACAACGAGCGTTTTCAGGAAGCTCAGGATCTGTTGGCTTCAGGCGGCGGACGCCAGATTGAGGACTATTCGCAGTTTGAAAGCATCATGAACGGATATATAGCTGATGACAGCAGCAGAAAGGCCGACGGCGACAAGGCTGCACAGTATGTAAGCAGCAAGGCCGGAGCCACCGAAAAAATACTTTCGGCAGTTAAGTTCTGATTATTTTGTTGGCTAATGAATATAATGACGCAGCGCGCCGGCCGTTATTACGGCGGCGCGCTGTTGTCTTTTTTGCGTTGCTTATTCTGCCTGTTCTTTAGTCGGCACGGTTTCATCATGCTTTTTTATGCTGTCTGTCGAGCACATTCTCTTTCTGTATTCGCTCGGCGACATGCCTGTCTGCGACTTTACAAACTTTCCGAAGAAAGATATGTTTGGAAAGTTCATCGAGTCGGATATTTCTTTTATTGTCATGTTCGAGTATTTCAGGCGTTTTATTATAGTGTCTATCGTAAACTGGTGAATCCAGTTAAGTGCTGTCTTTCCGCTCACTTTCTTGCACAGCGACGACAGGTATTTGGGCGTTATGCACAGCTTTTCGGCATAAGCCTTAACCGAGCGCTCCATGCCTCCGCTCTCGGTCAGCAGCTCAATGTATCGCCTGAACAGCAGGTCGCCCTGCCTTATCACTCCGCTGAACCGTTTGTTGTCGTTACATGAAACGAGCGCGTCGGCAAGTTCGTAGAACGCACACTGGAACAGCGAGTGCATAATCTCCTTATGAAACATTCCGTGAGCATTGCTCAGTTTAAAATGCAGCAGGTCGTGAAACTTGTTCAGCAGAATCCGCTTCTCGTTGTTTAGGCATATCAGAGGGTTTTGCGAGGCATATAATATAATGTTCCAGAAGTCTTTGCTCATATCCATGCTCCGGTAGAGAGCATTGTTCGACAGTCCGAGAATTTTCAGCTCAATGTCGTCCGATGTGTTCATGTTGGTGATAAATGTATGTGGAAGACACAGCAGAATGTTGCCTTCTTCCAGCCTGTATGTCGATTCGTTTATACGGCAGTTGGCATGTCCTTTGGCACAATAGACAATCAGCAGCATCTCCATTTGGCACATGTCGGGGGTAACCGGAATGTCTTTCAGGTTATCCATCACCACTATATCACCATCATGATAGTCTGTCTTGGCTTCATTGACAATTGATTCAATGTTGACTTTGAGTTTATTTACTGTCATAAGTTGCCTTAATTTGTTTTTTGTGGACAAAGATAGGCATTAACTGAAAGAGTGCAACTATCTAAAAGTAGACAATAGTGTTCTTTAAGTCATGCAAAGACCTGTTTGAGCCACTTTTTAGGCTTCTTATTACGGTAATGTAGGCATAACAGAGTGATAAGTTCTTTTGTAAATTTGTTTTATATGTGGCCGGTATAATTCTTCTGCCGCCATCATTTTTATTTGCTGCACTTGTATATCGTTTACCGAAAAAATAACCATTATCCCATTTTTCATGCGTCATACAGACCTAAAGTGCGCTGAAAAATGTAACTTTGCATCAATACTTAAAACAATGAAGACAATGTGGTTCGTTCTTTTCTTCGTGCTGCCGTTCATAGGGCTGGCTTACGTGCTGTGGCATGTGTGGTGTCTCCTGCCGTTGTCAGCCGGCTGGCGCTGGACCGTGGTGGGCTTATGCATCGCGGCATTTCTCACCCTGTTTCTTAACTTTTCGCATGCCATCGACGGCTTTCCCCTCAATCTTGCTTCGGCGTGTTATGAGGTGGGCAATTCATCCATATTCATCCTTCTTTATCTTGTCATCGCCTTCCTGCTGCTCGACATCGGGCGGCTCCTTCACCTCGTGCCGCGCTCATGGCTCTTTTCCAACTGGATTACGGCTACAGTGCTGTTTGCAGTCATGGCGGCTTTGTTCATAGGCGGCAACATAAGGTATAATTATAAGGTGCGCCGCACTATTGAACTTACCACCGACAAGCGTCTCGGACGCCCTGTTAAGGTGGTCATGATGAGCGACCTTCACATCGGTTATCACAACCGCCGCAAGGAGCTTGCACGCTGGGTGGACATGATTAACGCCGAGCATGCCGACCTGATACTCATTGCCGGCGACATAATAGACGGCAGCATGCGTCCGCTCATCGAGGAGAACATGGCGTCAGAGCTGCGCCGTCTTAACGCTCCCGTGTACGCCTGTCTTGGCAATCATGAGTATTTCAGCGGCGAGCCGCAGGCGCAGAAGTTCTTTGCCGACGCCGGCATAACGCTGCTGCGCGACAGCATGGCATGCGTGGGACAGCTGTGCATCATAGGCCGCGACGACCGCAGCCGTCTGCATCGCCGCAGCGTGGCGGAGCTTATGCGCCGTGCCGACAGAAGCAAATACACCATTCTGCTCGACCATCAGCCCTATCATCTTGACCGCGCCGAGCGTGCCGGTGTTGACTTTCAGCTTAGCGGCCATACCCATCACGGCCAGCTTTGGCCCATATCGTGGATAACCGACCGCATATACGAATGTGCTTATGGCCCGTGGCAGCGCGGCAACACGAAATATTATGTAAGTTCGGGCTTTGGCATCTGGGGCGGCAAGTTCCGCATAGGCACCTGTTCAGAGTATGTTGTAGCAACGATAACAGGGCGCAAATAGCCGTCGTCAGAAAAAGTCCCTGAAAATCGTAACATTTTATAAGCTTTTTCCTTTCATATTAAATGTCTAAATTCTAAAATAAACCCATTTATCAAGGAATGTTTATCGATTTACTTTCGAACTGTTAGTGGCCGAGTTACGCATCGTAACTCGGCCACTTTTTATGCAAAAGTGGCCCACTTTTCAAGCCTAACTCATAGTCTTTTTTCGTGGATTCTGATGGAATAGGAGAGACGTAATGTGATATTAAAAGTAAAGGAACGAAATTAGATGTTTATTAAGGGAATGGCAACAAGGTAAAATGACTTGTTGGATTTTTTAAGGGTATATATTATTGGAAGTTATCGGATCGCAAATTAGCTTCGCTGACTTTCAGTTCTAATATTTAATTCCGGCAGATTACAAATCAGCCGGCACATTAGTCTTGTTGGTATTTATGGAAGTAATGAAGCAACAAGGCTAATGTTCTGTCAGATCTGTAATCTGACAGCAAGGAGTATAAGGATCTGTGATCCGTAATTCATACCTTCTTATTGACTGACAGGATGCTAAATGGATTATTTTTTTATTCCTTCTTCTACGGCTTTATCAAATTCTTCCTTTGTGCAAGGTTTCCTAAATATCCAATATGAAGTGCTTCTATTTGTGCCAATGCCATTAAACACTGTACCTTCAGAAGTTGAGTCGTTTATATACAGTTCCCATCCTTTGGATATGAAGTACATCAAGGCTGCTGCAGGAGTGTTAAATTTAATGTCTTTGCCATTTTCATCTTTCAACTTTTCAATATTTTTACCATCATCTACCTTAACTTTTATGCCTTTCTCATTCATATTGCCTTCAATTGATACAATATTGTAAATGTAGGTAGATTGTGCAAACGTAATCATTGGGATGCAAAACGCGAATATTAGTAAGATCTTTTTCAAAGGTAGTATATATTTATTCATATTCTTCATTTTCTTGTTCAATTTTATAGTATTAGATATATATGGTTTAGATATTTATTCCAAATTATTTGGCATAATCAAAGCTATAAGATTAGTTCTTGATTATGCCAAATAAATTGAATCAAAGTAAAATCCTTATTAGTTAATAAGAAAAGTTGAAGACTTTGCTTTTGTCTAAATTTTATATGTCAGAGACATATTATCAACAAAAAAGTTTTAGTCTTGTTGTTTTGTTATTTATGCCTTTCGGCTGTAGCTTTTTACAGCTTACTCATAAACTTCTCGCGGTCAACGATGAAGCGCAAGTGAGTGCCTTCGCCTATTATTGTGTCGCCCTGCATGGCTTTGACGGTGAAATACAGCTTGCGGCCGTCTACCTTTGTCAGCGTGGCTTCGGCTTTAACCTCGGCACCTACGGGTGTAGGCTTCAGGTGCGACGACTCTATGTGTCCGCCTACGGTGGTGCTTCCTTCGGGCAGTTCGGGGGCAACGGCTGTCATGGCGGCGTTCTCCATCAGCGCCATCATTGCCGGCGTAGCCAATACGGGCAGGTCGCCCGAACCCATGGCCTTGGCGGTGAGAGCTTCGGTCACCGTAAGGCTGCTTGTGTGTGTAAGTCCTGTTTCCAACATAATTATTATAGATGATTTTATTTTCAATGCTCAAAAATACATAATCTTTACTTTACGTGCAAGCTATTAAGTGCCGATTTTTTGCTTTGCAATATAAAATAAACTAACTTTGCAGAATGAACATAAAAAAGATAATAACATTATGGCATTAATAAAATCAATAAAAGGTCTGACGCCCAAATGGGGCAAGGACTGCTATTTCAGCGAGAACGCCACTGTTGTTGGCGAGGTTAACATGGGCGACGAATGCTCAATATGGTTCAACGCCGTTGTGCGCGGCGACGTGGCTCCCATAACCATTGGCAACCGTGTAAACGTGCAGGACGGTGCCTGCGTGCATGTAACCAATACCACCGGTCCGGTTATCATTGAAGACGACGTGAGCATAGGCCACAACGCCACAGTGCATGCCTGCACTATACGCCGCGGAGCGCTGATAGGCATGGGCGCAACCGTGCTCGACAATGCCGAGATAGGCGAGGGCGCGATAGTTGCTGCCGGTGCGCTGGTGCTGCAGGGCACAAAGATAGGTCAGCACGAGATATGGGGCGGAGTGCCTGCCAAGTTTATCAAGAAGACACGTCCCGACCAGGCAGAGAGCTTTGCCAAACATTATGTGGAATACTCTAAGTGGTATCTTGAGGAAGAATAACAGCCTTTATCGCTGCCGTGTCGTGCCGTTCACCGGCTGTTGAGGCTGATGCTATGATGTGTATGCCGTGGCGACGATAAAAGTAATACCTGAATAAAATACAAAAAACAGACGCCCCGCAGGAATAGTTCCCGCGGGGCGTCATTGTCTTATTGGATCTTTAAATCAAGAAATTAATAGTCTGCGTTCTGAGGATCAAAGTTAGTCCATCCGTTGAGCCATGTGTCGCCTGCTGCGAAAGCTCCGATGTAAGCAACCTTGTCGAAACCGCTTGAGAGCAGAGAGTTTGTGAATGCTGCTGCGCTGAGCAGTGGGCTGCCTGATGTAGGAATATAACCTGTTGTGTCGAACCAGCCTGTAGCTGCGTCATAAACCTGGTTGCCGCTCTGAGCCTTGAAGAATGTGCTTGAGAATGAAGGCTTGGTCTGGTCAACCTGCTTTGTCTCGTAGTTGTAAAGTCCGTCAACATAAATCTTGTTGAAGTCAGTACCAACAGCGTCAACGTTAGCCATCCAGATGTTCTCCAGTTTCAGGTTGCCTGCTGTTGCAGCGCCCTGAGTGTCGCCCTTCTCATTGTCGAGGATAAGACCGATAGGCCAGCCTACTACAACAGAGTTGAAGCAGTTGAGGTGAGAGTCGCGGCGGATGTGCATAGCTGACTGGAACTTGCCGAGGCTTGAACCGTTGTTAGGATAATAGCTGCCGCCAGTGATGTAAGAAGCATCGTTTACGAAAGAAGCGTCAACAGCTTTCGGGCCGATGAATGTCATGTTAGAGAATACGGCTGATGTGTGAGGCTCGCTGTTAGAACCGTCGGCGTTGTTGTCGCTCTCAAAGCTGTTGCTCTGTGATACGTCGGCGAGTTTAGAGTCGCGGACTGACAGACCGAACTGAACTTTTCCGCTGAATCCGTTATCTGTATCGAAGTCATCGTCCCATCCTTTGTATGCAATGAGGTATTTGCAGTTAACTGTTCCGCCGAACCACTCGTAAGAGTCGTCGTTAGAGTAAGAAACCTGTACGTGGTCGATCTTTGTGCCGCTACCTACAGATCCGAGTGTAAGACCGTTGATCTCCTGATCGGTCTGGAAAGGATAACCGGCGAACTCTATACGTACATAGCTCAGTACACCAGAGTTGTCAGCGTCGTCGTTGCCGCCGTGTTTTGTGCGCGGGCCGCCCTCAATCTGTATTTCGCTCTTGTTGTTCTTTGCCTTACCGCAGAGGATGATGCCACCCCAGTCGCCAGGACGGCGGTTGCCTTTAGCCTCTTCAGATGTAAATACGATAGGCTCTGTTGCTGTTCCCTGTGCTATGAGTTTACCTCCGCGCTCAGCTATGAGCGAAGCCTTGGTCTGCTTGTCGCCTTTGATGATGGTTCCCGGCTCTATAGTAAGCTCGGCACCGTCAGCAATGTAAACCCAACCTTTAAGAATATATGTGCCTTTTTTAATTGTCTGTTTTCCTGTGAAGACAAACTCCTGGTCGCCGTTTCCAATCTGAGTTCCGTTGTCGTTTACGTTGGCGTCGCCGTCAGCTGTAAACAGCAAGTGGTCGCAGGCTTTCAGTCCACCGTTTGTGGTCCAGTTAACACCGCTCTGTGGTGTGTCTGCATTTTCGTCGTCACTGCTGCAGGCGCTCATTGTGAACGCCATTGCAAGGATGCCCATGCATCCGTAAAGTTTTAATTTGTCCATTTTCATCTTTTGTTAAAAATCTTATGGTGAATAATTTATTTCTTTTTTTGATGGGAGGTATGGGAGTGATGGGAGTAATGGGACCTATGTGAGGCGCTTTATCCCTTGTCAGAATTTATATACTACGCTCACTCCTATGTTGCGTCCCGGTTTGTATGCCCTTGTTATCTGTTCTACCTCTCGGCTTGTTCCGTTTGAGTAGTGAACGTCGGCAAACTGTTTGTAGTAAACCTTCTGTGCAAGCAGGTCGCGTATGCTTAGTTTCAGTTCCCAGTGGTTGCCGAATTTCTTCGATGCCGAAAGGTCGATCACGTCGCGCGGCATCTCGTAGCTGTCGGGCACTCTCAGTGCCTCGTTGCCGCTTGTTGTTCCTTCGCTGCGTCCTACTCCGATAATTCGTTTACCTATGCGGTTGTAGAGCAGGGCTACGTCGAGCTGCAGTTTGTCGTTCTTATAGAATAGTCCGGTGTTTACGAGGTAAGGCGACTGGCCCTGCATCGGGCGGTCTTCTTCTTTAGAGCCAGCCTCAAACTTAACGCGGCTCTTAATCAGTGCGCCGTTGAACGACCAGCTGAATCCCGGCAGACCTATGAACGAGAGGTCTTTGCGTATGTCAAGCTCTATACCGTAGTTGTTGGCGCGCTGCGCGTTCATGTAAGAGTAGACCAAGCTGGTTCCGCCTGTAACGGTGTAGGTCCATTCTATTGGTGAGTCGAAGTATTTGTAGAATGCCGCTATTGAGATAAGCTCGCCCTTAGAGGGATAGAACTCGTAGCGGAAGTCGACGTTCTGTATGTAACACGGCTTCAGGTCGGTGTTACCCTGCACGTTTGAAGCCAGGTCGAAGTCGTAGAACACTGACGGTGACACCTCGCGGAACTCAGGACGGTTAACCGTCTTTCCGTATGACAGGCGCAGCTGGTGCTTGTCGTTAATCTTGTATGTGGTGTTCACCGACGGGAACAGGTCGTTGTACTCATAGTTGTGGCTGAACGGACTTTCGGCGTTGTCGCGAGTGTTCGTTATCAGCTCCATGTGGTCGTATTCGTAGCGCAGTCCGGCATAGATGTTGAAGTTGCCGAGCGGAATGTTTGCCGCAAAATATCCTGCTCCGAGATAGTTGTTGCCCTTATAGTTGTTGCGCATGTGCTGTTCCTCGAACAGATACAGGCGGTCGGCACCGAAATAGCTCTCGTCGCTGAGCATCTCTGAAAGGTCAAACTGGCGGAAACCGTCGGGCAGGGTGTTGCTGGCTGCGTTCCAGTTATATATAAAGTCGCGTGTGGTGTATTTACGTGTGCGGTATTCGCCGTATGCTCCAAACTTGATTGACGGTGTGAACGATCCGAACTTAAAGTCGTGCTTGTCGTTAACGGCAGCCGAAACGATGTGCTCGTCGAGCTTTGTCCATTCGCGTGATATGTCGTTGGGGCTTGTCAGCTGCATAACTCCCGGCTCCAGTGCGTCGTTGATGAGATAGCGGCGGCGGTCGGGCACGTTGCGGTTGGCATAAGAGTAGCTTGCGCTCCAGTCAAGTTCGTCAAGCGCAAAGGTGTGCTTTCCGGTTATCTGTCCGTTGTATGTGGTGCGGCTGCGGTAGTAATATTCAGCCGAGTTCTCGTTGTCCGACTGTGCGCTCAGTCCCTCGCGCCATGTGTAGCGGTCGTTGCCAATCTGGTTGAAGATATTCTTCAGCTGATACTTGCTGTTGCCGTCGGCAGAAAGGAGAGTGAAGTTGAGCATGGCTCCCAGTCGCACGTTGTGGTTATACTGGTCGTCTACAGAGTAGCGCAGATAGTTCGACTGGTCTTTGTCTGCATCGTACACACCAAAGAGGTTATTTTGCATGTCCTCATACTTGCGGTATTCGTTGCTGTAGTTGAAGGCTGCAATCATTCCGAGTTGGCGGTCGCCGAGTTTCCAGCTTCGTCCCAGTGAGCCCGACAGCTTCAGGTCGCCTACGGGGTTCATGTTTCTCACGCGCCAGTCGTTGTTCAGATGGTTGTTCTGCAGGTCAACGCCGTTGCCGGCAATGCTGTTCAGTGTGGAGTTTATGCCTCCGTTAAGTCCGCGCATTCCGCTGTCAAATCCCAGAAAGTCGGTGCCCGAGCCTTTGGCGTATTTAAAGTCAGAGAACGAAGTTATGTCGTTCCAGTTGCCGCCGACAGACAGCTCAGCCGTGTTCTCCGCCGGAATGTCCTTTGTCGTTATGGTGATAAATCCGCCCGTATAGTCAGCCGGATATTCAGGCGACGGAGTCTTCACAATCTGCATGTTGTCAATCTGTGAACTTGGAATAAGGTCGAAAGAGAAAGCCCTTGAGTCGGCTTCCGAACTCGGCACTGCTCCTCCGTTGATCCAAACGTTGTTGTAGCGCTGAGAAAGTCCGCGCACCATGACAAACTTGTCGTCGATGAGGCTCACGCCCGGCACTCGGCGTATCACCTCTCCTGCGTTTGTGTCCTGTGTCTTTGTTATTTCCTGTGCCGATACGTTGCTCACTATGACGGGACTGCTCTTGGTCATTTGTATTACCGCAATCTCTGTATTCTTCCTTGCTACGCCGGTAACCGTGACCTCGTTCAGTGTCTGTTCGTCAGGTGTAAGTTTAATCTCTATCACCTGTGGCTGAGCTTCAGCCCGAACCCCGTCAATTTTTTTAGTCTTGTAAGAGATGTATTTTATGGCTAAAGTATAATTTGCGTTTTCGTCAAGTCCGCTGAATGCGAACAGACCGTCAATGTCTGTTGCCGTTGCCTTAGGCGTTCCGTCAATCTGTATGGTTGCTCCTATGAGCGGTTCGCCTGTCGTACTGTCTGTAACTTTACCCTTAATGTCTGCCGCATACGCCCTGAATGTTGTGATGATAAATATCAGCGCCGCGGCCAATCTTAACCTTTTAGTCATACTTTGAAATGCTTTCTATCGTTTACGGTTGCAAAGTTATATGGGGCATGTTGCAATGAGGTTAACGCCGTGTTATGAAAGACTGACAAACGTGTTGCAAATCTGTAATTCAGTTTGCGCATGGCAGCCGTTGAGACATTTGTGCAAATCATTGTTGCATGAAATGAAATAAAAACGGTGTTGCAGCGTTCTTATATTACAGATGCTTACACTATTGCTTGCGGCCGCAATGACGGCTGTGCCACACGACAGCGCCTCCGTTGCAGCTGCTGACAGCATTGATGCCAAAGAACGGATCAAGGCGGAGGCTTACCGGGCTAAGCGCGAGATTGACAAGATACTCGATATGCGCGACAGCCGGGCACGCAGCAGTATTGACTCTGCCTATCTGGAGCGCGTGCCGCAGCGTTTGCGCTTCAAACTGACGTTGAATGCTTCGGGCTCTGACCTCGACACGCGTGGCGTAAATGACGACGGTAAGTTTACTACGGAGATGAAGGCACAGAACAAATACACCGTAAGCCTTAGCGCGTCTTACCGCGGACTGTCGCTCAGCGTTGCCTTAAATCCGGCGCATCTTGCAGGCAAGAAGAAAGACTATGAACTGAACATGAACGCATACGGCAACAGGCTTGGAGCCGATGTGATATTCCATTCGGCAAAGACCTTTGAGGGCAGCGTGCATACTTCTCACGGCGACACCGGCATACCTGCCGGAATGATAAGTCAGAACATGCTTACGCTCAACGCCTATTATGCCCTCAACGGCCGTCGCTTCTCTTATCCGGCAGCCTTCAGCCAGTCGTGGCTTCAGAAGCGCAGCTGCGGAAGCTTTATGCTGGGTACCTCGTTTATGGGCGGAGTGCTCAAGGCACGTCACGATGAGGTAATAGACAATCCTGAATCAAGAATCAGCATAGCGTGTGTAGGCATCGGCGTAGGCTATGGCTACAATCTTGTCTTGCGTCACGGATGGCTCATCCATCTGTCGGCACTGCCCGAAATTGTCGTCTATAGCCATTGCCACATAACCACGGACGGCAGCCGCACAAATATGCCTTACAGGTTTCCCAACATAATAGCCGTGGGGCGCATGGCTGTTGTAAGGCATTTCGGCCGTTATTTTGCCGGCTTTACTGCCGTTGTGAACACGTCGCAGCTTGGCGACCGTGACATCTTGCTGCTTAACAACACCAAATGGCGCGCCCGCATGTTTTTTGGTATAAAGATTTAGGGTTGAGCCTGTTTGTGTTCCGTTGCCGTGCGTTTCGCCGTGTGTATTGTTCCTTTTTCTTGTGCATTCATGCTTTCAGCCGTCTTTTTGTTTGCTCAATATGAAGCAAAAATCCGGACCGAATCCTAATACTATATAGGTTATGGCTTAACTAAAAAAAGTTTTCGTAAAAACTCATCACTCGTCACAACGGGGTTTAAGACTCTGTGCGTCAGCGACTTGCAGTGTGATGAGTTGTCGCCGCAACTCATCACGCCACAATCGGCAAAGGCATCCGTGATGAGTTCAAAAAGTAACTCATCACACTTTAACAGCCTGTGTTTCAACTTATTACACCGAAATGTGACGAGTGATGAGTTTCTACGAAAACTTTTTTAGTTTTAAGTATGATAATGCAGTTTGCGTAATTATCCGATAAGGTTAATTAAGCAAACAGCTTTTCTGTTGTGTCATGCCGCTGTAAAAGCATACCTTTTACATTCTGAAAGACCATGTTTTATGATGCAAAAGCATACCTTTCGCAATGCAAAATGCCGTGTTTTGTATTGTTTGTCATCAGTCGTACATAAAACTATATATGGGCTGTTGGCTATTTAGTTTTATTTGGCAGAATGTAGGCAGGCATAAAAAACAGAGGGGCAAGCGCCTTGACGCATGTCCCTCTGTATATAGTCGAATTATAAAACATTTTTTTAGTCTTCTTCTCCCCAAATGCTTTTCCTTTCAGGAGTGAGCATCGGACCTGAGCTGACTTCGTCGTTTATGCCCAGGTCGGTATCTGATACCGGGGGAATAGTAGAGGTCTGCATCAGGTTACCTTCAAACTTTACTTCTATTATGTCACATTCAGGTTTAATATACTTTTTCATAATTTGTTCTCCTTATTATTTATTTTATTATTTGTATGTTTTTTTTATTTAACAGCCACTTTCTTTCCGCCTACTATATATATGCCTTTGGGCAGGTTGTTGAGGCTCTTGCCTGCATAAACGCCGGTTACGGTGTAAATCTTCTGGCTGTCGTCGTTGCCGTTCATAATGCCGTTAATGGCTGTTGTGCTGCCGTCGCCGTCGAGTGAGAAGCTTGCCGGAGCCTGTGATGCGTCTGTTATGTCGATGGCAAGGAATGCGCGGTTGGCTGTGTATTCAAATGCTGCGCCGTCGGTTGCGCCCCAGTAGAATCCGCATTTGCCGTCGTTGCCAAGTGCAAGCTTGTAGTATTTAACGTTGGTTCCCTCAACAAATGTCTTTCCTTCAGCGTCAACGTTTTCTGCGCCATAGAGCATGTTGCCGGCAGGAGCAGTTTCTTCAGATGTAGTGTAGTTTACGGTGTAGTCGCCTTTCTCGCCTTTAAGCACGATAGGAGTCTTTGCAGGAACAACAGTGCCCGGCTGATAGTTGTAGCTTATGGTGAGCTGGTTTGTCTCCTTGTTGGCTTTAGTTACAATTCCGCCCTGCACATTCTCCGGCATTACAAACGCCTTGTCAGTGTAGTATGTGGCAAAACCGGCATCGGTGATTGAGAATGAACCGGTGGTAGGCTCTGACACTTTTTCCCATACAAAGGTTATGTCTTTGATGTATAATGCTCCGTCGTTGCTTCTTATTCCAACATAAGGATAGTTGCCTTCGATTGTAAGTTTTGATGTCGTAGATTCATTTTCGTATATGGCAGAGGCAATAGGCTTCTTATAATCATATAAATCTGCTGTGCTTGTGTATGGTTCATCACTGCCATATATATCTAATTGTCTTCCTGATGTAGTCTGACTATCCCAAGTAATAATTATCTGAGATATTCTTCCACCTGATGTTGTAGTAACAATTCCAGATTTTTCGCTTGATCTTAGTTGGATTGAGCCACTGTTATTCTTGGCAGAATTACCTGCATAAACAGCACCTGAAGTCTTTGTTACATCAGAGAAATCTTTATATCGTGTATCTGTAGCAACCAAATCTTCAGCTGTGATAACGTCGCTATAAACCTGCTGGTTCGGGTCAACAATCTTCACCGTGCATGTTGCAGTTGCGCCTGTATATTTGTCGCTTTCTGCCAGTGTTGCAGTAACGGTTACGCTTCCGGCTGTAGTGTCTGCCAAGAATTCGCCAGATGTTTCATCTATAACCCAGTCGCCTTCAGTTGCTGAATAGGTTATCTGTGCATCCGGATTGTTTGATACGGCTTTCAGAGTAATTATCTCACCAAAGTTCACTGTATATGATGGCTGTTCAAATTCGAGTGTTGCTGTGGTCTTGTTTACCGTAAGTTCATACGAAGACTTAACCTCAGGGTCAGATGCCAGTGTGGCGGTTATTGTGGTTGTTCCTGCGCCTACGATGGTTATCTGTCCGTCAGTCTCACCGATAATGGCAACGCCCTTGTTTGAGCTGTCGTAGTTTACTGCTCCCTCGTATGTGTTAGTAAGAGTAGGCAGAGCGGTTATGTCGCCGTTGTTGATATCTATTTCAGCCGATGTTGCTGTCCATGAGAATGTTTTAGCATTTTCGTCTTTTGTTATGTCTTCCTGTGAAAAGACGTTCAACTGCTTCGTGTTGAAGTAAATTCCGGGTACTCCAATTATGTCTATTGTTTCTCCCAATGTCATTGAGATTGACTCGTTGTTTGCTCTTACTGCAAATTTAAATCCGTTTTGTGATATTTCGCCGTTTTGAATGTTGAAAGCCGAAGTTACTTCAGCTGCGGTTACTTTAACAAGGCGTGATTCATATTTGTCGTAGTTGTTTGTAAGTTCTTCAAGAGTAACTTCTGTCGGAGCTACTGCTCCTCCATCTGTTATAGTTATGTCGCCTTCGATGCTTGTCAGTTCGGCCCAGTTGCTATACATAAAGCCTTTTACAGTGGCTGTGCCGTTGATAACCTGACCTTCCTTAAAGCTGTTGTCATAATTGAAATATTGTATACCTGTTCCGTTTTCTTCTATGAATGCTTTGTTGTCGCTTACCTTTGTTACAACGGCATTGTTCAGGCTTACAATATATTCTTTAGCGTTCTTTTGGCTTGTTACGTTGTCTTCTCTTATCTTGGCGCGCAGTTCGGCAAGTCCGTTCAGCGCATCAATCTTTGTATATGTGGCTGATGCCTCACCGCTGTTTTCCAAAGCTCCATTAGGGTCAACTGTTATGGCGCGTATTGTTGTTGTAGCGTCTATAGTAAGTCCTTCGCTTGGAAACTCTGGCGAGTTGGCGTCGAGTGTAGCCTCCGGGTCTGTCGTATAAACAATCTTTCCGCCTTCAGTGGTTGTTGAGGCTGTAACGGTCAATGTGTTTGCGAACGATGTGCCTGAAGCAGGACTGAATGTCGGGGCGATACATTGAGTGGCAGCACCTTCTTCATAAGTTACAGTTATCTTTTTTAAGTAAATGGCCGCGTCGCTAGTATTTGTCCATATTACTTCTACTTTTCCCGATGATTGGCCATCAAATTTATAAGGTGTGTTTGTTTTTGTTATTTTTGTTTCATCTCCATAACCAACATTTCCTACTTTAACTTGAATTGTAGCATTAATTTTTGATGCACCGCTTGTTTCTATTACAACAGATTTAATTGTACCTTTAAAATCTTCCGTTGAAAGGTTTATAGAAGTAGCGGGTTTGCTACCAGAGCCAAATTGTTGACCTTTTGTGCCGTCATATCCCCAAAATCCGGCACCAGGAGCATCTAATGACCATGTAATTCCGTTAAGTGTTTTACTTCCGTTGCCATCCCATGTCTTTTGTTTTAATTCATAGGAGTAAACAGTCTCTTGTCCCCATACATTTACCGAGGCCAAGCACATAAGGGTTAGCAGCCAAAGTGCCAATCCATTTCTTTTTTTGTGTGTAAAATTTTTCATAAAAGTATTATAAGTTAGTCGATAAAAATCATTTATACAAGTAGCGATTATTGATTGTTGTTCAAAAGTCGTTATAAGTGTTCTATTTCTATTTTGCAAATATATAGATATATTTTAAATGGGGTATAACAAATAGAATAAAAAGATGCTTTTGAAATAGATTTATAACAAAATCGTAAAATGGTGGGTGAATTTTGCCTGTTGGTAGATTTTTATCGGCTGATTTTGCAAGGCTATATCTTCGTGAATTATTTGCAGGTTTAAAGTTATGAGATGTCCCATGTGCTGTTAATGTTTGTGCCTTTGATTGCTGTCTGTGAAATGATAAAAAGCTAAAATGACGTTAAAGACAATGCGTTTTGATGTGAGTAAGGGCAGCTGAAAGACTAATTTTATTTATTTTTGTGGAAACGTTAAACACAGGCGTGCCGCAGCGTTTATCTGTGCCGGCACACCACATACACTATGATGATATGATGAAACATACAGCCTTGTTTATATGCCTCATGGCACTTTCGGGCATCACGGCTCATGCTGCCGGATATGACGACAATGCCATGAAGGTGAAAGAAATGAAACTGAGTAACGGACTTACAGTGTGGATAAACGAAGACCATGCGCTGCCGAGAGTGTTCGGCGCCGTGGTGGTGAAGGCAGGAGCGGCCGACTGCCCCAACACCGGCATTGCACACTATTTTGAACACATAATGTTTAAGGGCACCGACAAGATTGGTACGGTTGACTATGAGAAGGAACGGCCGTGGCTCGATTCTATTTCTGCCAAATACGACCAGCTGGCACAGACCAAAGACGAGACCATGCGCCGGCAGATACAAGCAGACATAAACCGGCTGGGCGCAAAGGCTGCCGAATATGCCATACCCAACGAGTTCAGCAACCTTGTGTCGCGCTACGGTGGTTCGGGACTTAACGCCGCCACGAGCCTCGATTATACAGTATATTTCAACACGTTTCTGCCGCAGTATGTAGACCAGTGGGCGTCGCTCAACAGCGAGCGCCTTATCAGTCCTGTGTTCCGCCTGTTTCAGAGCGAACTCGAAACCGTGTATGAAGAGAAAAACATGTATGCCGACAATGTGCTTATGAGCGCATACGAACGTGTGATGGAAAACTTCTTCAGCGGAACGCCTTACGCTTATCCGATAGTGGGCAGCACAGAAAGCCTGAAGAATCCGCGTCTGAGCGAGATGCGCAACTTCTACGACCGTTATTATGTGGCAGGAAACATGGCGCTGATACTTGCCGGCGATGTGTGCGCCGACTCTATTAAACCGCTGCTTGAGCGCACGTTCGGACGGATAAGGGCAGGCGAGGCTCCGGCGCGCAGCGAGTTTAAGCCCGTGTCGCTCGCGTCGTCGCGGCCGGAAGTCAGACTGCGCATACCTTATCCCATAGTTAAGGGCGAGCTTATGGCATTCCGCACTCCGTCGCACGGACATGCCGACGAGGCTGCGCTCGACATAGCCGTAAGACTGCTGACTAACAACTTCGGTTCGGGCAAGCTCGACTCTATAAGCAACAACGGAGGCGCGCTTATGGCCACGGCCATGACTGCCTCGCTTAAGGATGCCGGCATAACGTTTGTGGCAGGAGTGCCGAGTCTGCCGTTCGGCTCGCGCAAGAAACTTATGCGCAGGTGCATGGAGCAGGTGGACAAGGTGAAGAACGGCGACTTCAGCGACAGCGACCTGCAGGCGCTGAAGATGGAAGCCGGGCGCGAGCTTAAACGCAAGCTGGAAGATGCCGACAAGCGCGGATGGATGATGGTTGAGGCTTACGGCAACGGCGAAGACTCGTGGGCTGAATATATTGACCGTGAACTGGCTGTTGAGAATGTGAGCCGTGACGACGTGATGCGTGTGGCGCGCAAATATTTCAACAACGAATATATGGACTTCGTCAAGAAATACGGCAGCTATCCTTCCGACAAGGTGTCGCAGCCGGGATATAAGCCCATGCCGGCAAAGAACATAACGGCGCAGTCGGCTTATGCCGCCATGCTCGACTCCATGGAGCACAAGGATGTTGAGCCGCGCATAATCGACTTCGACCGTGACGCATCTCGCATAAGTCTCGGCCGCATGGCAGAGCTTTATGCCGTCAAGAATAACGTCAACGACGTGTTCACCCTGCAGCTTATCTATCACAAGGGAAAGATTGCCGACCCGCGTCTGGAGGTGCTCGAATCGTATATCGACGCGCTCGGCACCGACTCGCTTACAAGTCAGCAGCTGCGCCGTGCCCTGCAGAACGTCGGTTCTACGCTCAGTTTCAGTGCCGGCAACAATTCGTTCATCATATCCATGCAGGGCTTTGAGCGCAACCTTGAGCCTTCGTTGAGGCTGCTGGGCCATTTTCTCTCGTCGGTGAAGCCTGACAAGACACAGATGTCTGAACTGAAACGTGCGTGGCGCCTTAACGACATGGCGTTTGTGAAAGACAATTCGAGCATTGCTAATGCTGCGCTGTCAAAGATAGCCTACGGCAGCAAGTCGGCTTATCTCAACCGCGTGTCTGTTGGTGATGTCAAAAAGATGAAGCCCGAAGAGCTTGTAAGTCTGTTTGACAGTCTTCAGAACGTGCAGCTGTCTGTCGTTTATTGCGGCAGTCGCGACGCTGAGTCGGTGGGGCAGGAGGTAAGCCGTCTGTTGCCTGTTGACAAAGCCCGTGAGCCATACACCGACACCTATAAGCCGCTGATGCAGTATGACGCCCCGGCTGTGTATATCTTCGACAATCCCAAGGCGCGCCAAACTGTAGTTGCCACATACACGCCGCTCGCCCCTGTGCCTGAGCAAGACGAGCGCACCTGCCTGAAGCTGTGGAGCAGTTATTTCGGCAGCGGCATGTCGTCGGTAATGTTTCAGGATTTGCGCGAGTTGCGCTCGTTTGCCTATTACGCTTCCGGCACAGCCGAAGTGCCGTCGCCCGTGCTACATGCCGACGCCCCCACGGCATTTATGACAATTATGGGCACTCAGGCCGACAAGACAATGGATGCCGTGGCTACGCTCGACAGTCTGTTTGCCTGCATGCCCGTGCGCGACAAGAACATGAGTGATGCCCGCCGTTCGATGCTCAACGGCATAAACAACAGTTATCCGTCGTTCCGCGACATAGGTCAGACCATTGCCCTGTATCGTGCGCAAGGCTACAAGGCCGACCCTGACGCCGACATGATAAAGTCGCTGAAAACCATCACCGATAATGATGTCTACAACTATTATAATAAAAATGTGAAAGGCCGTCCCTACATCCTGATTATTGTAGGCGACAAGTCGAAACTCGACATTCAGAAACTTTCAAAATACGGAAAGATAAAAGAATTGAAGTTGGAGGAAATATATAGAAAGTAATTCATAATTCACAATTCATAATTCATAATTATAAAGTGTAATCATAATTCTCCATTCTCAATTAGACAAAAAAAATCCCGGCTTTTGGCCGGGACTTTTTTTGTGTATAAATTACAGGTTCGGGTTAATCTTGTTCCACTCAGAGATTTCAGGAACGATGTTCAGAGTAACCAGCTCGTCGCGCATCTTGCAGAGGTGCTCGTAGCTTGCGTCGAGTTTAGCGTTCTCCTCAGCAGTTCCCTGCGGCATCTCATAGTGAGCGCCTGTTGTGTCGAGAGTAGTCTTCATAGCCATCATGATGTGGTTGTACTTCTCGTTAGAAACATAAGTTCCAACAGGATACTTGAACGGCTCGCCACCCATCACGGCACGAATCATTTCAACTGACAGATAAGCCGGGCTCTGGAATGAAGAACGTCCGCGGAGCTCTATGATCTTAGCGCCACCTTTAGTAACGTCAACCTTCATCTGCTCCCACTCCTCGTTAGTGAACTCAGGTGTGCCGATGATTTCAGTCAGAGGTTTGCCGTCAACAGTTACGTGTGAGCCGAATACAGCCATCTGCTCTCCGTGACCGCCGTATGTAGCGCAACCCTTGATTTCGCTCTGCATTACGTTGAACTTCTTAGCCAGTGCGCTCTGCAGACGAGTAGAGTCAAGAGCAGCAAGAGTTGTAACCTGTGATGGTTTCAAACCAGAGTACAGCAGTGTTACAAGACCTGTAAGGTCAGCCGGGTTGAAGATAATAACAACGTGCTTAACGTCAGGGCAGTATTCTTTGATGTTCTTGCCAAGTCCTTCTGCAATCTCGCAGTTACCTTTCAGAAGGTCCTCGCGTGTCATGCCAGCCTTACGTGGAGCACCACCAGAAGAGATGATGTACTTAGCGTTTGTGAAAGCTTCTTTAGCATCTGTTGTAGCAGTGATTTTCACATCGCCAAAACCGCTCTGGCGCATTTCCTCTGCAACGCCTTCCGGTGAGAATACATCATAAAGGCAGATGTCGTTTGTAAGACCCATTGTCAGGGCTGTTTGAACCATGTTAGAACCAATCATTCCGGCTGCGCCGACGATTGTCAGTTTTTCGTTAGTTAAGAATTTCATAATAACCTGTGTTTTATTGTTAAGACATTCAATTGTCCTTAATGTTATCTTCTGCAAAGTTAGTAAAAAGAATGGATATAAAATATTTATTCTCATTTTAGTTTGTTATTAAATTTAAAAAGACGTATCTTTGTAATGTCTATTTTGCAAAATCTTATTCATTATGACGAACACTATTATAGAAAAAAGACTCGCCGCCCTGCGCGACGTGATGAAACAGGAGAGTATCGACGCATTTATTTTTCCTTCAACCGACCCGCACAACGGCGAATATGTGCCCGAGCACTGGGAGGGCAGAAAGTGGATTTCGGGCTTCAACGGCTCGGCAGGCACTGCCGTGGTTACGATGGACGCCGCTGCCCTGTGGACCGACTCGCGCTATTTTCTTGCTGCCGCCGAGCAGCTTGAGGGTACGGAGTTTAAGCTCATGAAGGAGCGCATGGAGGGCACGCCGTCGATAATAAAGTGGCTCGGCATGAAACTGTCGTTCGTTTCGAGTCCCGTTGTGGGCGTAGACGGCATGGTTAACTCTGAGGCGTCGGTTGCCGAACTTATTGCCGGACTGAGGGCTGAAAGCGGAATAACCGTAAGAACCAACTTTGATCCGCTGGAGCGTATATGGACCGACCGTCCGCCGGTGCCGCAAAACAAAATTAACATTCATCCGCTTGAGTATGTCGGAGAGTCGTGTGCGTCGAAACTGGCGCGCATACGCGCAAAGCTGAAGGATATGCATGCCTGCGGAATGCTTGCAGCCGCGCTTGACGACATAGCATGGACACTGAACCTGCGCGGAACAGATGTTCACTGCAATCCCGTGTTTGTGTCTTATCTGTTGATAACGCCCAAACGCGCAACCCTGTTTGTTGACGACAGCAAACTTGACGACAGCGTGCGTGAGTATCTGAAAGGCGAGGGCGTAGACACTGATAATTATAATAAGGTGAAAGACGCCCTGGCTGCATATTCTGAATATAACATACTGCTCGACCCATGCGAGATAAATCATACACTGTTCAGTGCCGTTAGATGCGAGAAGGTTACGCAGCCGTCGCCCATACAATATATGAAGACGGTGAAGAACAGCACCGAGATAGAAGGATTCCACAACGCAATGCTGCGCGACGGTGTGGCTCTGGTTAAGTTTTTGCGCTGGCTGAAACCTGCGGTTGAGGCGGGAGGCGAAACCGAGATAAGCATCGACCGCAAGCTGACGTCGCTGCGCGCGGAGCAGAAACTGTTTAAGGACATATCGTTTGACACCATTGCCGCCTATCAGGAGCACGGAGCCATTGTTCACTATGAGGCAACGCCCGAAACCGATGTGCCGTTGCGTCCCGAAGGACTTATTCTTATCGACTCCGGCGCGCAGTATCTTGACGGAACCACCGACATAACGCGCACCATAGCCCTGGGCGATGTAACCGAGGAGCAGAAAACAGTCTACACGCTAGTGCTGAAAGGCCACATACAGCTGGAGCTTTGCAAGTTTCCGCGCGGCGCCAGCGGCACACAGCTCGACGCGCTCGCCCGCAAAGACATGTGGCGCTACGGCCTTAACTACATGCACGGCACGGGCCACGGCGTAGGCTCTTATCTCAATGTTCACGAAGGTCCTCACCAGATACGCATGGAGTATAAGCCCGCACCGCTCGTTGAAGGCATGACCATAACCGATGAGCCGGGCCTGTATCTTGCCGGCAGTTTCGGTGTAAGGACAGAGAACACGCTACTAATAGTGCCATATAAGAACACCGAGTTTGGCTCGTTCCTCGGCTTCGAGCCGTTGACGCTTTGTCCGATAGACCTTTCCCCGGTTAAGAAAGAGATGCTGCTGCCTGAAGAAAAAGAGTGGCTCAACGAATACCACCGCACCGTCTACGACCGCCTTTCGCCGCTGCTTGAAGGCGAAGACCGTGAGTGGCTGGCATCGGCTTGTGCCGAAATCTGATGCCGATAGTGTGATTTTTTATAAACTTACAGGCTAAAGTGTGTGAAACAGCACCTTGTAGGCTATTATTTTTCAGCGTTTTATAAGCGGAAGTCGTCCTCTAAGGAATACCTTGGGCGACTTCCGCTTATTTTATTTTTATAAAATGTATGGCATAAGGCAGGTGCTCATGATTTTTATCATTGTCAGCTCATCAGGCATCTTACCGCTCAAAGTGTCATCACAAAAATGTTCGGATTTTCTGTCGAAATAGAAAAAGAATAGCGCTGTTATGGCTTGCATCGGTAAAGCATATTTACATTATCATGCAAAAGGTATGCTTTTGAAAAATAACTCGGCCACTTTTTAGTGGCAAAAACCACGTTTTTAAGGCGAAAACATACCTGTTTTTTCTTGAAATAATGGCTTTTTTGTCCGATTTAGGACAAAAAAGATTGCACAAATGGCTGCTGAGTTTCTTAACTAGCTGTAATACAGAGAATTACATTTGCACACGAAAACTACCAGGATTTTCGTCCAACTGATTTTAATTTTCAAATATCTCAGTATGAGAGCGTCAAAGGAAATCAAAAAGGAAGCTAAGTTCGTTTTTATTCAGCAATGTGATTTGTTCTGGTTTTCTTCCTACGTAAAGTTTTATTGCCAAACTGATATATGGGTATGCTGACAAATAAAGAAATAGTGTGCTCAAAGTTTTGATGAAATAAAAAATATTCTTATTTTTGTAAAATATTACTAAATCTGCAGTCGGAATCTGTCTTAAATGAAAATCTGAACCCGTGGAAATAGTGTTTCCTTAGAATGTCAAATACGTGGGCCGAAGTGATTTTGCTGCAACCTCTTTAAATTAAATGAGAGGTGTTATGCTAAATGTATGATTTTGGCAGGCCATGTGTTCTGTCTTCTGATTTGGAATTTTAAACATTATAAAAAAATAGTATGAAAAAACTTTTTGCTTCAATTGCAATCTTTCTTATGCCCCTGACGATGTTTGCGCAGCGTCAGGCAGGCGAATTTTCTTTGCAGCCAAAGATAGGAATAACGTTTTCTGATGTAAGTGGCATTGACAATACTGCGTATAAATCCGGGATAAAGGCAGGAGTGGAGGCCGAATATATGGCTACAAAATGGCTCGGAGTAACTTTGGGGCTTGATTATTCGGAGCGCGGATGCGGTTTCGATAAGTTTACTTGGGGGTATGCTTATCTTAAAGGGCCTTTGGAGGATCCCGGAACCGGACAAATAGACGATGACATGTATGATAAAGAACTTAAATTATGGCAAGAAGATGGAGACGGGCATAAAGTGAAGCTTTCTTACCTCAGTGTGCCTGTAATGGCTAACTTTTATATATATAAAGGTCTCGCCGTTAAAGCCGGAGTGCAGGTAGACTTCATGCTGAGCGCAAAATATCCAAGGGGATACAAAGAGATATTTGACGGACAACCGTGGGACGGCAAATATACAGACATAAAAGACCGTTGCCGTAAGGTTGATGTTACCATACCTCTGGGACTCTCGTATGAATACAAACGTTTCGTACTTGATGCAAGATATGAATTTGGACTGCTCGACATAAAAGATGACGAAATTGTGGCGAAGAATCTTTCGACCGACGGAACCAGCTATTTTCTGGAGTATTACCTCCTTAACGGCAGATTGAAGCGTTCTTCGGCTTTCACGCTGACACTCGGCTACAGACTGGGGATTTAACCCGTAGCTGTAGTCACAATTCATAATTCACAATTCATAATTGGCTACACCGAACTACGTTTCATATGCTCAATAAAACGTTTTACATGGGCAAATTAACCGCTGAAAGTCAGGCAGATGTGAAAAATAAATACTTTTTGCTTAAAAACCCTCTGAATATTTGGAAGATACAAAAATAAGATGTAATTTTGCAGCCGCTAATAATAGCATGAAATTAAAAAATAAGTTTAACATATAAAATTTTAAGACAAAAAATGATCATTGTACCAGTTAAAGATGGCGAGAACATCGAAAGAGCATTGAAGAAATTCAAAAGAAAATTTGAAAAGACAGGTGTCGTAAAGGAACTTCGTGCACGTCAGCAGTTCGATAAGCCGTCTGTCTTGAAGAGGCTCAAGATGGAACGCGCTATTTACGTACAGAAACTGAGAGCTACAGAGGAGTAAAAAAAACTCCCTGAAAATTTGGTGGTTCGATTTTATTTTCGTAAATTCGTTGCCGAATAACATGGTTTGAGCAACGATATTTATGATGATAAGAGAATTTTTGAACTACCTCCAGTTTGAACGGAACTACTCCGCGAGAACCGTGAAGGAATACGGAGCAGACTTGAAAGAGTTTGAACTGTACTTCAAAAATTTGGATGCTCATCTCTCATGGGAGTCGGTAGACTCTGATGTAATCCGTGACTGGATGGAGAGTATGATGGATAAAGGAAACATTGCGTCGTCAATCAACAGACGATTGAGCGCATTGCGTTCCTTTTTTCGTTTTGCCCTTTCCCGAAACCTTGTTAACTCAGATCCGGCCCATGGCGTGACCGGCCCGAAGAAAGACAAACCATTGCCGCAATTCGTAAAAGAAAGTGAGATGGACAGGCTTCTGGACTGCAGAATGTGGAATCTCTCTGACTATAAAGATGCGTGCGCGCGTACTATTATAATGACTTTTTATGAAACAGGTGTGCGTGTGGCTGAGCTGATAGGGCTCGACGACGCGATGGTTGACCTGGAGGCCTGTCAGCTTAAGGTTACTGGCAAGAGAGACAAACAGCGTGTAATCCCGTTCGGCGAAGAACTGCGCGGCGCGCTGTCGGCATATATCGAACTTAGAGACAAGACTGTGGCGCGGCTTTCGCCTGCGCTGTTTGTGTCGGACAAAGGCCGCCGCCTTACTTACAGTCAGGTGAGAAAGGCCGTGTCTGACAATCTCGCTCGTGTAAGTTCGCTAAAAAAACGCAGCCCCCACGTGCTGCGCCACACATTTGCCACGGCCATGCTTAATCACGGCGCGGGGCTGGAGAGCGTAAAGAAGCTTTTGGGACATCAGGAGCTGACAACTACTGAGATATATACTCATACCACGTTTGAACAGCTTAAGAAAGTTTACAAATCTGCCCATCCACGGGCTTAACCCTTAAAATTACAAGGAGGTAACTATGGAAGTTAAAATTCAGTCAATCCATTTTGACGCTACTGAACAATTGAAGGCATTTATCGAAAAGAAAACTGCCAAGTTGGAAAAATCTTATGAGGATATTCAAACTGTAGAGGTACAACTTAAAGTTGTTAAGCCTGCCACTGCCATGAATAAGGAAACAAGTATTACAGTTATGGTGCCTGGTTCACGTCTTTTTGTAGAAAAAGTGTGCGATACGTTTGAGGAGGGAATTGACCTCTGTGTGGACTCTTTGAAGGTCCAATTGGCGAAATTTAAAGAAAAAATGCGCAATAGATAAAAAAAATCGCGAAAAGTTTTGGAGATTAAAAAATAATGCCTATCTTTGCAGCCGTTTTAGGACACGTCCTTACAACAAGCGCCTAACGGCTGCTTAACGTTGCCTCTTTAGCTCAGTTGGCCAGAGCACGTGATTTGTAATCTCGGGGTCGTTG
>ENA-ORSJ01000449-ORSJ01000449.1-human-gut-metagenome-genome-assembly--contig:-NODE-449-length-45041-cov-3.203419_pt1 | contig 45041 bp, 58 predicted proteins | sample MGYA00242191_ERZ509158 | MGnify/ENA primary metagenome ERZ509158 (study PRJEB26280, sample SAMEA2338623) | human gut metagenome | biome: human gut; feature: human-associated habitat; material: faeces...
AGGTTTATGAAACTGTTTATAGACGGGAAAGTCAGGGAATGTAAAATCATCCCTGCGCTTAAAGGATGTTATTATTGGAATGAAAAGAATGGTGACTTAATTATTCCTACTTTATTAGCTGTTGCAGTAGATAAAGATAGGGATAAACTTTCAGGACATGCTATTTATGACATCAGCAGCTCACTATATGAAACTAAAATAGAAGATTTACAAAAAATAGCGTACCAAGACGATATTGATTCTATGGCAAAAAAATATGCTGAATGTTATGAATTGGACTGGGCAGATGTGGCTAAGGAGTATTTCCGTGCATTAAAAGAGAATGAGACAATAATATTAAGCAACGTATAATGACTGACGGACAGGTAATAGACACGATATACGGTTTCCTGGTGATGCGGACGAACAGCGTGGAGTACGACTTGGACAAGTTCAAGGGTTCGTGGGGTTACAGGAACAGCGTTGAGTACCAGGACAAGAAGATTGAGTTTATCAGCACTGTGAGCAGGTTGGCGACGGACTGCCCGATACTGTACAACGACGGCGAGTACTACCTCTTTGACGGACGGATATACGTTACGATAAGGGAGGAGCTGATGTTCACGGCCTACGACCAGATGCTGCTGAAGTTCAAGATTGCGACGATGGTTGGCGACAGGCAGGTGTTCAAGAAGTATTTTGCCGACATAGTGAGGTACAGGAACAAGCTGGAGCCGAGGCATGACGTGGTGGCTTTCGCCAACGGCGTGTTGACGTTGGAGGACGGCGTGCTGCACGGCTTCTCGCCGGAGTACCACGTGACGTACTACCACCCTTACGAGTACGACCCGAAGGCACGGTGCGTGAAGTGGCAGAACTTCTTGCACGAGGTACTGCCCGACAAGAACGCTCGGCTGACGTTGCAGATGTACTTGGGACTGGGACTTATTGACAGAGGCCCGGCTTACAACCCGTGCGAGGGCAAGGACAGGGCGAAGGTGGAGCTGTGCCTTATACTGATAGGGAGCGGCGCGAACGGCAAGAGCGTGATATACAACACAGCGATGGGAATATTCGGGCGTGACAGGATTTCGGGCGTGGACTATGACGAGCTGACAGCGAGCGGCGACGAGGGAATGAGGGCGCGGCGTCTGTTGAGGGGCGCGCTGTTCAACTGGTCGTCCGATTCGGACAGTCGTACCTTCGGAAGGAAGCGCAGCGGCGTGTTCAAGAGGATTGTGTCGAGCGAGAGCGTGACTGACAGGAAGATTGGCGAGGACGTGAGGGAGAACGACCAGATGCCATACCTCATTTTCAACCTGAACGAGCTGCCTTACCCCGACGACCAGTCACTTGGCTTCATAAGGCGCTTGCAGTTCGTGAGCTTCGAGGTGACGATACCGAAGGCGCGGCAGAACAGGCAGCTGTCGCAGGAGCTTGTGAAGGAGTACCCGGGAATATTCAACTGGGTCGTGAGGGGGATGAGGGAGCTGAAGAGGCGCAAGTTCATCTTTCCACCGTCGGAGGGTTCTCGGCGGCAGATACTGAAGTCGCAGCTGAACATCAACCCGGTGCTGGCGTGGGTGAACGCCTACCAGATGAGGTGGGAGCCGCTGGCGTTGAACGAGGTGGCGGTGTTCATGCCGACGAACGTGATGCTGGAGTCGCTTGACAAGTTCTGCGAGGACAACAACGTAGACTGCGTGTCAAAGCAGAAATTCGGGCAGACGATGGCGCGTATAGGCAACGGCTTCTTCAAGAAACGCTTTAAGGAAGGTTTCAGGTACCAGGTGTACGGATGTACGGAGGAAAAATTGAAACAGCCTTTCATAATCGACAACGAGGACATGAAAGTGGAGTATGTCGAGGAGAAGGGGACGTACATAAGCGAGGAGGACTGATGCCCAGGGAGTTAAAGTAGTTAAAGAAGTTATCACTTCGCTACGCTCCGTTAGGAGTTAAAGTCATTACTTTTGCTAAATCATGATATAGATTATTTATGGCGAACAATACGGCGGCTGACATGAAGAAGATAATGGACGCAGCGAGGAAAAGGATAAACGAGATGGCGGCCATGAGAACAGGCGAGGCAGGCCAAGACCTTATCGACAACATAATAAGGCTTGTTGACGGTTTCCAGTCGGTAACGGGTAACGTGATGAACGGCTTTGCAGTTGGCGCGTACCTTGACGGGAAGCTAAAATGTATAGTGACCTCAAACGAGGTGCTTGGCGAGGAGGCTCTCGTGGCGCAGCTGCGCAAGGGGCAGAGATACCCATTAGCTTTCACGTGGGAAGGTAAGGAACTTGGAAAAGGCGGATATGCCGGAGAAACGGAAACGAGCGGCAGGTTTGCGTCGAAGGAGGCGTTGAAGTTCCTGCGCGGGCACAAGCCGAGGCAGTCGAAGGGCTTGGCGTATATCGTGGTGTCGGCGGCGGACTACTCGAAGTATATCGAGACGACGAAGAAGGGCAACCTGCTGACGGCTACAAGGGACTTGCTGGCGGCGGCAGGTGCGCAGGTGAGCGACGTGAAGAGCGGAAAGTGAACCCCCCGCCCAGTCTCCCCTCGGGAGGTGGAAAAACTGGCGGGATAGGACAGATAAGGCTTATGAGGCCGATACAAAGAAATAAAACAGGTAAGATGAAGTTCAGGAAAGGATTGTCGGAGAGATTGAAGGGCGAGGCGGTGAAGCTGGGGCTTTGCGAGCAGTGGCAGGGCGAATGGCCCGACGGCGCGAGCAAGGACGACATGGCGGAGAAATTCGTCAGGGGGCAGGACTTCTGCATAAAGCACGACTGGCCGAGCGTGAAGGTAATAAAGAGACATTTCGGCGACGTGATACACAGGCACGGGGTATATGCAGACGAGGAATTCTATATAAGCAACAAGCCAACGCTGATACTTGTCGGGAAGTGCGAGGGACACGTCGTAATTGACGCACACGTCTACGATTTACGTCAGGCACACGTCGAGGCTGCACATCAAGGCCGATGGCGAAGCGAGGGTGTTCGTGAGCGTGTATGATGACGGCGTGGTGGAAGCCGAGGCGGAGGAATACGCAAAGATATTCGTGTACAGGCACGGAGGGAGTGTGGGCAAGGCCGATGGCGATGTTACGGTTAGGGAAAAGAGCGAATAAGACTGATAATTTAATAAAATAGACAATATGGATTTCGGGAAGAGTTATAGGATCGGCAACTTTGAGGTTGTGAAGCTGTCGAGAAGTTTGAGCAAAAGCGAGATTAAACGCCTCAGAGACGAGGCGAATGTGCCAAATGAACTGCGCAAGCACCTGACGCGCGGAAGCCTTCCTTATATAAAAGTTAGGGCGATTTCGGGCATTTGGGCGATTGAATGGAGCGCGGGTACGGCGATGTTCAACCTGTTTGACGGGTGTTTTGGGCCTGACGGGGCAAATGAGCCTGATGTGATAGAAGGGCTGAAGGGGCTTGTGTCAAGGATGAACTCGCTGTGCTCGATTGTCGGGGACAAGCAGATGAATATTGACTTGACGAAGGCGTTGTCGGATTTTCTCGAAAGGAGGAAAGCCAACGATGAAGAAGATAAGACTAATGGGACGAATAAGCCTGATGAAACTGATGGCGAATAAATTGCAAAGATTATGGATAAAGGGATTGACAGGATAGTGGATATTGTGCAAGACCACGCCATTGTGTGTGGTTTTCTTGAGGAACTTAGCTATTACATTAAAAGTAAGGAAAACGGAGGTGAGCCGCCACGGCCTTTTATGCCGCACTTGAACGACACGGCTATGATGGACGTATTGAGTACGGTGGCGGAGAAAGTTGTGAAATAAACAAAGCCTGGAGTGAATATCCGGGCTTTGTTATGCCTGTATGTTGTCGCTTTTCAAGCGACAGGTTTTACAATGACGAATTTGATGCCGAGTCTTTCTTGTCTTGGTGGTTGAAATAAATCACGCCGACTATGGCTATTATAGAAACAAGCCCGAACATTAACAATGAACCCATGTTTTATTCTCCTTTCTTTTTGTCCTTGACGAGCCAAAGCCCTGCCAAAAGTGTTATCACAACTGCCAATGAACCTCCGACGTATATTATCCATTCCTCTTGTACGCCCCTGAAAATGGAGGTGAGTACAACGGCGGTGGTTATATACTTGGCAATATCCATCAGCCACTTGCCTAATTCCTTTCTCATATTGTGCAAAAGTAGGAAAAAGTTTTTTATGTGACAAGTTTCTCGGCATATTTTCTTAGTTAATCCATTTGATAATTGTGTCGCCTTTATATCCTTTATGCCATACGAACCAGGCGTAGGCTTGTGCGGAGCCGCCGGAGCGTCGCATTGAGTTGAAGTCGGCGTTCTTGGCGCAGAGGATGCGCGATGACGACACGTAGACGGTATGCGGAGGATTGGCGAGGAAAAGGCGTTTGCGCGCCTTACCTTCGAGGAAGAGTAGGCGGAGGAACATTGCGACCTTGTGGCCCGTGGGGATTATTTGCAGGGATTTTTCGACGAATTGCAGGGCATATTTATAAGGTGGGTTGGTGACGATGTCTCCAGACCACTCTTTGTTTTCGGGAGAGAGGAAGTCGAAGACCTCATTGCCGCAGCGGTTGATAATGTCGGAGGAACGGACGTTATAACCCGCTTGCTCAAGGATGTTTGAGAGGTGTTTTTCACCACAGGCGCATTCCCAGATGTTTTTGTTAAATTTTTTGACTTGTAACAAAAGTTGCGCAGCAACCGGGTCGGTTGCGTAAAAGTCGTCGGGTTGGCGTGTGTCGGAAGAGTGGTTGGTGGCACCGAGGGTCTTGAAGACTTTTGGAAAGCACAAGGAGGACTGGGAGAGCTGGGAGTTTTGAGAAGGTGGATTATTCATTTTCAATTTTTGATTTTTCATTTTTGTTTTTCTTTTGGTAAGCCTTATAATAGCGGCAATCGGGGCAACGGGAATGGAGGCAGTTGCGGCAGGATGTGGGGTAATTGACGGGAAGGTAGTAGTGGACGGTGTTGTCGTCGGTCTTCACCTCGTCCTGCTTCATGCGCGAGACGTCGATGATTTGCTGGTTGACCTTGAGCCAGTCGGGTGAGTCGGGCGGCAATGCCTCACGGCGCGCCATGAGGGTGACGAGCATGTCTTCCTTGGACGTGGCGCGTTTGAGGAGGCTGTCGCGCTCGGCTGATATGGCTTCGCGGATTTTGTCCTCCTGCTGGCGCGAGTATGCGTGCGTGAGGTCGTCGATGCGCTTCTTGACGCCTTCAAGGTTGCGGAGACGGGTGATTTCGTCGGCGAGAGCTTTCTTTGTCCACGTGGCGTAGCCTGTGCGGATGGTTATGGCGTAGGCGTCGTGTGAGTCCCAGCCGGCGGCGAGGAGGTCGGCAAAGGCCAGCTCGTCGGGCTTTAGGGAGTATTGGCGCGCGAGGCGCGCGGTGTCTTTGGTAAGTTCGTAAGTCATGGTTTTGTATTTTGTATTTGAGAGAACTGGGAAGGATGGGACAAATAGGCCTAATAGGGCGAATGGGAAAACTGAGAGGATTATTCATTTTCACTTCTTTACCTTTTATCAGTGTGTTTTGTTCCAGTCATCCCAGTTGTTTTCGCCGGGGCGGTTGCCGTTTTGGTCGGTGGTGCGGACGCGACGGTTGCCGGTGTTTACGTCAGAGCCGGACTGCTGGCGGTTGATGCGTGCCTGTGCGCGTTGCTTCTCGATGTCGAGTTTCAGCTGCTCACGCTTGAGGTTGATTTGGTCTTGCGTGTCGAGCTTGCGTTTTCTTAAGTCCTCGCGCATGATGCGGTCTATTTCGTCGTTCTTGGCGTATTTCGGTATGCGTTCGGAAGCGGTCTGCTTCGAGAGGAAGCCGTTTTGCACGGCGGAGGCAAGGTTGGTGACAAGCTCGGTGTCGTTCTGATGGACGTAAGGCTCAATCCACGTGTTTGTTTTGAGAGCGAGGAGCGACGCCTGTTTGTCGATTTGCCATCCGTAGGCGAACTTGACGATTTTGACGAGCTGGTGGAGGAACTTGGAGAGCTTGTTGCTGTCGTGTATGGCCTGCTCGATTGCAGGGCTGTAGAGCAACTTGATGGCAACGCCGGGGAGGTCGCCCGATTTCAGTTCGGGCGGCTTGACGGCAAAGCTCTGCTCGTAGATAAGGTCATAGAGCTTGGTGAGCATGGTGTTGTAAGATGCCGACACATCGCCCTGCTGGATATAACCGGCCTCGCCCGTAACATCGGGAATGTCTATGGACTTCACCGCCCCGTTAAGGTCGCCCACGAGCGAAACCCCCTCGCCCTTGGTATAGAAGATAGGGAAGGCGTTGGCCTTGTTGTTCTCGCCGAAATACGAGAACGCCTCCTCGAAAGCCTCTATAGTGTCTTGCGAGGCAGCCCAGCAAGCCCCCTCACGCTCGCGGTAGTAGGCGACGGGCACGAAGTTGAAGCCGTGACGCTCCTTGGAAACGATGGTGAAGCCCGCAAGACCGAACACCTCCTTTATGCGCTGTATGATGGGCGACGACGAAATGCCGCGCTTGGCGCGGTAGAGATAAGTGTCATCCCACACTTCAACCCACTCGGTTACGACATTGCCCTCTTCGTCGAAGTCGCGGTATTTGCGCGCGAAGAGTTCGAGGCGGCCCGGCTCAGAGCCGTAATGAGGATAAAGAGTGTCGCCTTCGAGGAATGAAAGCGTCTTGGCGCGCGCCCTACCCTTCCCGTCGAAATAGCCGACGACGGCAGCATCGCCAACGGTCTTGATGGAGTCGACGGCCTCATAGAAGACCGTCTCCATATCCATGTCGAGCCACCCTTGCCGAAGGTCGAGCAAGAGCCCGTTGTTTCGCATCTCCGCAGCCTCGTCACCTGACTTGCCGGAAAGCTCGAACTGCACGTCGTTACCTACGAGGTGGACGACCTGTTTAGTCTTGATGACGCGCTGGAAGGCAAAGGCATAGCGCGTGACAGGCTGAATGAACCACTGCCCTGTTTCGGGGTCTTGCTTATATACGTCAGGATAGAGTACGGGGTCGTTGATTTTATGCCCCGTGGGATAATACTGGCGCAGGAAGTCGGACTGCGTTACGATAAGCATCTGCACGCGGTCGTTAGGCTCGGGCACGGACTGCCCGGCGAAGACGGTAGCGTGGTTGAGGTAACCCTTGGGGAGCACGTAGTAGAACGGCTCACGGACAAGGATGTTACGGAAGTCAAGGTCTTGGTTGTTCATAATTTATTTTTCCAGTAGTTAAAGGAGTTATAGAAGTTAAAGTAGTTAAAGACAAATGCCTTATCAGCTGAAGCTCCATACGGCTTATGGGCTAATAGGGACGGTAGCGAGGTGGACGGCCGTAACGACGGATGTCAGCACGGTTGATGCCTTGCGGGATGGAGCGTGAGCCGCCGAGGAGCCACGCGTTAGAAGGCTTCTTGTGAACCTTCTTCAGTTCGAAGTACATACGGAACAGCAAGGCCTCCCAAAAGTCGGGCGAGTGGCCGACGATTTTTATGGCGTTCCTTTTCTGCATGAGGCGGAAGCCACGGTCGGTGTCCTCGCTGTCGCGGCGGAGGGACTTGCGCTCCTTCTGCAAGATTTGGCGCAGCGGCACGGACTTGTAACCGTTGCCCGACACTTTCAGGTTAAGCAAGGATTTTTCGAACGAAATATTTTTGTCCTTGACAGCCTCCTTGAAAAGCCAGGCGCACTGCGACTTCAAGTCCTTGTACATATATTTTATGCCCTTTTGCTCCTTGGCGTCGTTGGCGACAGGCGCGGCTTGGTTGACGAAAGGAAGCGCATCGGGAAAGAAGCCCTTAATGTACTGTCCGATGCCCTGCTTGTCGTAGCAAAAGTTAGTTTCGTGGACGCCCCATTCATTTAGCTTTGCTTTTATACAAGACACCGCCATGGCACTATCGACGCGGCAACAGAAAAAGTCGCGCACGTGCCAGCCAACCCCCAGCCACATGACGAGGTTGTCGCCACCCTCAAGGGCGATGTCGGCGGTGCAGCGTCGCACTTGGTCGCCGAGTTGACAAGAATTGTCAAAAACGGCGTCGAGGTCTTGCGCCGATACGAGGTCGTCGCCGCCTGTGATGAAATTCCAGTTGGCGAGAAGGTCGCGCATTACCTGCTCCTCATCCTGCTGTCCGAGGCGTGCAAGATAGGCAGGGTCAGAAAGTAAGAGCTTCTTGTTGTCGGAGAGGTCAGCGCGTACGAAAGTTACGGACTGTATGAACGTATGTTCCGGCGTAAGCCCGATTTCGTCGTATTCAGGTTTCCAAAGACGCATAATCTTGTCGTGGCAGACGTCAAAGACTTCTTCCCGTGAATCACCCCAGACCACATTGTTCACGTCGTCGCCGTCCATGTAACAGTAGCGTATCACACCGTCGTGCGCAGGGTCGATGTAACCGTCGGCGTCGACCCACCAGTCAATGAAAAGGCGCACCCATGAGCGCGGGTCGGGGTTGCACGTGCCCCACATTCGGTTACGCAGCCCGTGTGCATTGCGGTTGCAGGTGGAAAGGTACTTGAACTTCTCATAAGGACATTGCGTGATTTCGTCTATGCCTATGAAGTTGTACTGCCTGCCTTGAAAACGCTCCTTGAAGTCGAGGTAGCTGCCGTCGTAGTAAGAGAACTTGAGCTTTCCACCGTTGCGGAAGTGCCAAGTGGTGTCGTCCTTCGAGCTGTGATACTCGCCATATTGCGAATATACGCTGTAAGAATCATTGACAAGCCCTGCGAGGTCACCAGTTTCCTTACGCAAAAGGAGGGCGTTGAAGAAGCGTTTTTGAGCGTCCTTGAGGCCTTCGAGGAGAAGAGAATACGATTTCGACCCCCCCCGGGAGCCGCCACAGATGAGGATGTCAACATTCTGCGCGAGCATACGCTCCTGCGCCCCTTTTTGGGCGAGGATAAAACGGTCGCTCTTGGTTTCTCGGAGCGACTGGACGTATTCTTGCGTATAGACGGGCTGGCCGTCGGGTAGATGTAATCCTGAAAACTTCTCCATAGTTTTTTGATGGGGCGGATATGGCTGATAGGGCGAATGGACGGTAAGCCCGATAAGCCTAATAAGCCCGATAGGCCCGATACATATATTCTCCTTTGTAAAACTTCATAAATATACAGATTTTTATGCAAAAATACGGAAAAACTCTTGTTTTTTGCATAAAAAGTGTATATATTTGCAGAAATAATGTATATTTATGCAAGATTAGAGCCAAGCGAGGCAGAAGAATAACACAAGCTCCACCCGTCCTCCCCGAGGGGAGGAGATGGAGTAATAGGACGAATGAGCCTAATAGGGCTGATAATACATTAAGGCAAAAAGACATTTTTCAGGATAACAATTTATGGAAAAAGAAGAACTTAAAACCAAGATTGACGAAGCACTGGGAAGCACCCAGTTACAGTTGAGCGAACAGACATGGGACAAGTACCTGACACGCACGGTAGCCGGAATAAAGGACGACGCGGAAGTAACGGAGGAGTTCATAAACGGCGAGGTGGACTGGCTGAAGACGCTCAACGGACAACTCCACGCAGACGTAGCGAAAGAAAACAACGCCTATAAAGCGGAACTTGAAGCGAAGTACAAGGCCAAGGACGGCAACCGGGCTGATGGGGCTAATAAGCCCAATGGGTCTGATAATGCCGTAGACAACGAGCTTCTGTCGCAAATGCGCAAGGAGCTTGACGAGCTGAAGGCAGAGCGCGCGGCGGCGAAGGACGCGGCCACGAAAAAAGAATTGCTCGACAGCGTGGAGAGAGGCCTGAAAGACAAGCTGAAAGCCGCCGGTATAGAAGCCAACGGCTACTTCATCAAGCAGGTGAAGAAAGAGCTTGAGATACCAAAAAGCGACGGCGATACCAGCCCCGACGTCGATGAACTGGTAGGCAAGGCCGAGAAGGCGTACTTCAAGAGCCTGAAAGAAGCGGGCCTTGAAGCCACGGCCCATCCGCAGACGAGCCGAAAGAACGGCAAGGGCGGCACGAGCGCGGTGGACGCATACTTCAAGAAAAAAGGGCTGAAAGAGGGCTGGAAAAAATGAAGAATTAAGAGTTAAGAATTAAGAATTGAAAATTATGAGCGGAACAGGAAACACTTACGACAAGAAGAGCTGGTCGTGGGGGCACGCACGGAAGGTGTGGCGTTCGATACGCCACGTGTACCCCGGAGGCGGCATGATACAAAATACGAGCGACTTCACGTCGGCAGGGAAGATACCGGCAGGAAGCCCGGTGAAATTCGACCCGAAGACAAAGCAGATAACCGTGATACTTGACAGCGCGATAAAGGCCGCTGTGGAAGTTCCCGAAACGAAGACCGAGGCGGAGGCCGTGGCCGAGCTGGGCATCAACGGCTTCTTGCAGGAGGACGTGAGGCTAACCGACAGCAACACGAAAGGCAGCGGCACCGTGGTATATGCCGGTGAGTTGTACGAGTATATGTTTGACGCGGAGGTGGTGAAGAAGCTGAAGCTGCTGACAAACGTACCGCAGATAGTGTGGGTGCAGTAGAGTTGAAAATTAAAAATTAACAATGAAAAATTAAAAAAAATAATAGGCCAAATTGGGCCAATAAGCCTGATAGGCATTATGAAATGATTTTTCATTGAGTGTTTAAGACTGTAAAAAGGATAACAGATGAATACATTACCATTAAGCTTATACAGCTTGCTGGAGTTAGGCCTTGGCGGCGACACCTGGCAGCAGTTTGTTGACAGGTATGAGGAGAAGTACGACCAAGTACAGGTGGACGGCTTCACGTTCGCGCCGACACAGATAAACTACACGTTCCAGCAGTTGATAGCAAGCACGGGAGCGACCACGCTACCCGCATACGTTGACCCGGAGAGCCCGGGCTACGAGGCTGCATTGAGGACGCTGACGGGAACGTCGGACAACATCCCTACGCAGAAGAAGTTTTACAGGCTGAACCGCGTGACTGTACTGGAGAAGATGCAGTTGGTGCAGAAGTTCGGACAAGCCGCGCTGACCCCCGAAATGCAGGGCGTGTTCCTCGGATTGCTTGACGAGGGCACGGACGGCCTTATACAGGCGTTCTACAACTCGCTGACGAACCAGAGAATGCGGATTGTGTCAACGGGCAAGTTCACCATCGACACGACGAACAACCCGAGGGGCTTGCAGGGCATAACGATAGAGTTCGGCATACCGAGCAACCACTTCGACACGTTGAGCGGCACCAACCGTTGGTGGACTAACGCCGAGCATACGACCACGAACGAAGGAAGCACGGCAGACCCGATAAAGTACATGAAGGACAGGATAAAGGCCATCCGCAGGAAGTACCACTACTACGGGCCGTTGCAGATAGAGATGAGCCAAGACCTGCTGGACGACCTGCTGACGCACTCGAAGGTGCTCAGCCGCATAGGGCACGCAATGTACCCGAACGTGACGGACGACAGCACCGTGATAGCGAACGCGCAGAACTACGACGACGCGGCCCTGTCACAATACCTGTCGAGACTTGTGGGAGCTACGATAATCGGAAGGGACAGCTACGCATACGTAGACAAGCCCGGAACGAACGACGACAGCGAGCCTGACATCGTAACGACGCAGATAGCCAACTTCGAGCCTACGAACATCGCGTTCGTGCCGCAGGGCAGCCTTGGCACGATAATGGGTGTAGAGCCGCTGACTCTCGGCTACGATGCGGACAAGGTGGCAAGCTACTCCGAAGGCAGATTGAAGCTGACGCAGAGGGCTATACCCGAAACGCACTCAATCTACATCGAGAGTGAGGCCGCCCAGATATGTGTACCGGACAAGCCACAGGCGATGTTCATAAGCACGGTGACGGTGTAAGAGAGAGCCGGGAGAACCGGGAGTTCTGGGAGGACTGGGTTATGAGCGAGAGTAACATATACAAATTGGCGGACTGGCTGGCTGACATGGTGAATTTCCCCGTGCCGGCAGGGCTTGTCCGCTCGATTTTGGCCGAGCGTGAGGTTGCGGAGGACATGGCCTACGTTGACGTGAACGAGCAAGTAAAGGACTTGTGCAAGGCTGATATGTACTCGCGCATAGCCTTGACCTCACCCAACAGGTTAGGAGCCATATCGGACAGCGATAACGGCTGGGAGCCACTCCGACGGCGGCTACACGCTGACGGAGAGCGACAAGGACAGATTGCTGGCGGAAGCTAACGAAATATACGACAAGTATGACGAGCCGACAAAAGGCAAGAAGCTGACGATAAGGATAACCCAGCACGGGATACACAGAAGAGGACGCCCAATATGCTGAAGGAGACCATAGACAACCCGAGGTGGCCGCATATAATAAAGGTGGAGCGGAAGAGGTACAGCGACGACCCATTCGAGGACGGAGAGGAAACAGAGATACTCTACGAAGGCGAGGGACGGAGCTATACTGACACTACGACCACGGGAGGCGGCACGGAAGAGGAGCGCGTGGACGTGAACAAGCGGAAGGCGTCGATACCCGTGAGATTCGACGAATGGGCGAAGCCTATACTCGCAGGGGACACGATTACGGCGACGATGGGAAACGTGGTAGAACAAGGCACGGTTAGGGACTTCGAGCCTGACAACAACAGGAGCGTGGTGTACTGGGAAGTGGTGAGGAACTAAAGCCCTACCCGACCTCTATGAGGGAGGACTGGGAGAGCTGGGAGGACTGGGACTGCAGATGGTTAATATAAGTGACATATTGCAGGTGATGTACGAAACGGCACTGACGGTAAGCAAACGAGTGGAGCTACAGGAAAGGCCGTCGTCAACCGACACTTCGTCGGCAGACTTCATCGTGGTGGAGCTGCCCTCGGCTATCTCCGACATGGAGGAGGCGCAGGACGGAGGATATGGCTATTATAACACCACGGGGCAATTTACGGTGTTCGTAAAGGACAAGAAGTCGGCAAAGAACCCTAACGCAATATCGGTGAAGATACTCTCACGGATAGTATCGGAGCTGATGGGCAAATTCCCCGTAAAGGACGAGAAGCGCAGCGTAAAACTGCGGCGGCCGAGGGTATTGATACCAGGACAAAGCGACGAACGAGGCTACCATTACTCGGTGATACAGTGTGACATAACTACGCTGGTGTGAGAACTGGGAGAACTGTGAGCACTGAGAGGACTGGGAGGATAGGCTGAATAGAGCTAATAGGCCGAATGGGGCTGATAGCCCGGTAGGTGATTGTGAATTATGAGTTATAAATCGAGAATTAAACCATAGGAGGAAATAATATGGCAATGAAGACAAAACAAGAGTTGAAGGATGTGTTCAACGGCGTGTCGAGCCTGTTGTTCCAGGCAGCGGCAGTGGACTTGGACGGCAGCGGAGCGATAGCGTTGGTGCCGGAATACGACCTGCCCGTAACGGTTGACACGCTGCAAATAACGCAGGACGACCCGACGGTGAACCACTACAAGATTATAGGTCTTGACGGCGACTGGACGTCGAGCGCAACGCTTGGCGACATGACCATACAGTTCACCGTGCCGACAAAGGCGAACGACGTACTGAAGTTGGCATACGGCGACGACGCGGTAAAGGAGAGTGTAGCCGCGACACTTGACGGCTTCAATTATTCGGGAAGTGCGCTGACCATCAAGAAGAAGAAGGTTACGGGCACGTTCATCCTCGTCAACGAGGAGAAAGACCAAATAATGGTGATGAGCGGCGTAGCGTTGTGGGCAAAGCCACTATACGAGAACCCCGGAACGGAGCCGTTCGCGATACAGTTTACGGGTACGATGGAAACCGACGGCAACCCGAACTTCGCATTCCTGAAGAAGGGCGAACCTGTAGGCGAATAACTATCATTTGACTAACATCCCTGGAAAGGGGCGGTGGCACGGAAGGCGGCTGCCGCCCCTTTTTTAAGCCCCACCTGGCCTCCCCGAGGGGAGGGAATAGGACAAATGGGGCTGATGGGAGTAATAAGGCTAATAAGGTCAATGTGATAACCGGGAGGACTGGGAGAGCTGGGGCTAATAGGATAACAAAACAGACAAGGGATGGAAAAGGGAATAGAGCAGCCGGGGATAGACTTACAGAAACGGCTTGACGAGATATTGGAGGCTACGCCGGAGAAAGTGAAGGTGGGCAAGCGGACGTACACCGTGACGTGGTTGCGGAACAAGACGATAAGGAAATTCTCGCACATAATGGTGACGGAGGAGGACGGAATTAAACGCAACGTGAAATTAGTGGCGGCGGTATTGCTGAACAGGCCATGGAAGATGGCATGGCACTGGGCATACTGGCGATGGCTGTACTACGTGAAAGACATAAGCCAGGCGGACGTGGTGGCTGTGTTGGCTGTGGCAAAAAAAAAACTTCCGCAAGAGCCGTTCTTGATGGCTACCATATTAGCGACAGGAATGACGGACGTGATGATGACGATGAGGAAAAGCGAAGCACGGTATGGCCAAGCAGGACAAGCTGGGGCGCAGCGCACTCATTAGCAGAGAAATACCCGTTCTTGTTCGAGCGAAGGTTTGGCATAAGGGCATATGACTATTGGTGGGGCTACACGGCGGCGCAGATAGAACTGATGACAACAGATGTGCCGATAGTGAGATATAAAAACGACAATGATAAGAAACACAGCAAGAAAGATATGGACGCTTTGGCCGACGCATGGGCTGCAAGGCGCAAGGGCAAGACTCTGAAAGGCGAGAAGGTAAGCTTGAGCGAGTGGCTGAAGGCCTGAGAGGACTGTGAACACTGGGAGAACTGGGACGGATAGGACAAATAAGGCGGATGGGGCTAATAGTCCTGACTGATGACATTATATAAAGTAGAACTATAATAATAAAGGATAACGATATGGCTGGCAACGATTTAGGTAAGTTATGGTTTGAAATGGGCGTAAGGGACAAAGTGACGGGCGCGATGGCCGAGGCGATAAAGGAGGCGCAACGCTTAGGTAAGGCCATAGACGACGTGGCGGACAAGAATGTCAACAACCTGACGCGCGCTCTTTACAGGATAAGCGAAATGGCGCAACGGACGATAGGCGCGATAAGGCAGGGCAACGCAATGGGTCTCGATACGTCGAAGCTAAGGGAAGGACTGCGGCAGATGCTGGCGGTAAGGCGACAGTTACTGAACCTAAGCAAGGACGGGTCGTTGGCAACGAGCACGAAGCCGCTGAACAAACTGCTTGGCGCTGAGTTTGAGCATATGCTGGTGACAATACGCCAAGTGACTATAGCACAAGAAAACCTGAACAAAGCCATGGCGAGAGGCAACACCCGGGCTGCGGCACAGGCAACCCGTGAACAAACGAAAGAGCTGAAAGCGCAAGCAAGGGCGCAAGAGCAACTGTTGAGGACATACGACAGGGTGACGGATGCCATGGGAAGACAGGGACGAGCCGCAAGCCAGCTGAGAAACATAATGAGCGATTATTTCAGTGTGTACGCAGGAATGAACCTTGTGAGGGAGCTGATAACGGTAGGCGGTGAGTTCGAGACGCAGAAAGTGGCGTTGCAGACGATACTCGGCGATATGCGCCAAGGCCAAGAGATATACTCGCAGATACAGTCGTTGGCGGTGGAAAGTCCGATGAGTTTCAGGGAATTGGCAGGATACACGAAACAGCTTGCGGCATTCAACATTCCATACGAGGAGCTGTATGACACGACTAAGCGTTTGGCAGACATATCGGCCGGAGTGGGCGTAGACATGGGCCGCCTGATACTGGCATACGGACAGGTAAGGAGCGCGACGGTATTAAGAGGCACGGAATTAAGGCAGTTCACTGAATCGGGAATACCGATGGTGGAGGCATTGGCAAAGAAGTTCAACGAGCTGAACGGCACTATGGTGACGAGCGCGGACGTGCTGAACAAGCTGATACCGACGAAGCAGATACCGTTCGAGATGGTAAGGGACGTGTTGAAGGACATGACCGACGAGGGCGGACGGTTCTACAATATGCAGCTGACCCTTGCCGACACGTTGGCAGGAAAATGGAGCAACCTAAGGGACGCATGGGAAGTGATGCTGGCAGGAATAGCCAACGGGCAAACGCTGACGGGCCAGTTCTTGAAGTCGGCTGTGAGCGGCGTGACGGAGCTGACCAAGAGCCTTGATACACTGTTGCCGGTAGTGGCAGCGGTAGGCTTGGGCTTCGGCGCGAAAAGGGCTTTAGGCTGGGCGGGTAACCAGCTTGGCGTAAGAGTGCAGAGCGTGACGCAAGGACTGACAGCGGCAAAGGAAGCCGAACGCCAAAGGATATTACAGAAACAGTTACTGCAAGGGACGGACTCTCTGACGGCAGCGGAAAAACGATTATTGGCAGCAAAGAAGTTAGTTACGGAGGAAGACTACAGGCTATTAGCGGCGAGCGGGAGGCTGAATACGGCGCAACTGGCATATTTGTACAACCAAAGGCAGATAAATGTCGGTACGATAGCACACCTACAGCAGACAAGGGCAATCACAGCGGAACAGTCTCGACAGATATTACAGGCAAGGACACGGCTCGGGCTGTTGCGGCTACAGGCACAAGCAATAGCACAGCAAGCAGGGCGCACGATTGGCGGAGCGGTAATGGGAATGGTGAGAGATCCATTTATGTGGATATCAGCAATAATGGCCGGAGGCATAGCCATTTGGCAGCACTACGAGGAAGTGGCACAACAGGCGCAGCAGGCGATGGATTCGTTGGTGCAAAGAAGCCAACAGGCACGTGAACAAGTAAACAGTCTTCTTTCCGAAGGCAAGTCAAATGACGATGCAGTATTGGCAGGACGAATTGAAGAAATACTTGAAGCATTACGAGGCAATGTATTAAACTACAACGAGATAAAGGAACAAGCGAATGCGATAGAAGACCTTGGTGAAAGGTATGACTTCCTTGCGGAAAAGCTAAAGCTAACGGCGGCAGCTTACAAAAGTTTAGGCAATGAAGCCACAAAAAAACTGATGGAGGACATGACGAACGCCGCCGGAGGAGGAATAAGAGGCTTCTTCAGTGGTAATGGTGAAGGTCTTGGAGAAGACATGGAAGATTATGACGAAGCGGTAAGAGATTTAGAAAAATATGCAATAGAGCTGAATAAGTATGTTGGCAATGAAGTGCAAGACGCTATAAACAAGATAGCATCAGGGAACGAGAAACTGAGGAAAGCATTGCAAGGCAAGAATGGGTTGACGGAAATATTGCAGACATTCTTCGAGAATACTAGCGAAGCACAGCAAATAGAATTGCAGAGACTCGTGCCAAGTACGTTGGACTATAGAATGAATTTCAGAAACGTAAGGAAAGAGCTTGAAGAAGTATATAACGACGTTGAAAAGGCCACAGACGAGTTCATTGCTGACAGAAAAGCTAAAGGCTGGAACTTCAAGGACTTAACGGACGAGCAGGAGATGGAAATAAGCCAGTTTTTCCAAGCATGGGTAGATACCTACGATAAGGGAAGCCAAGAGGCAAAGCGGCTTGCCGTTCAGCACGGACTTGACCAGATGAACATAACGCTGAAAGTAGACATAGACACAAGCGAGGCTGACGTGACATTGAGCAGCTTTGCACAGACGATATGGAATCGCTTTGGCGGAGAATTGATAAAGGACGGCGGAACAATAGACATCGGAGGCACAAGTTACACAAAAAAACAGGTTGCCGACAGATTCGGCAGTGCTGCTGAGGCAAAGAAAAACCAACAGCGACGTGTAAAAGAAGCAAAAGAGAACCTCGATACGCTAAAGAAATCATCAGTGGCCACACGTGAAGCGATAGCGGAAGCAGAAGCAGAATTGAGACAAGCAGAAGCGGAATACCGCGCGATGTGGAAAGATGACCCATTGGAGAAGAAAAGCAGCAGAGTTAACAAGAAAGACCCTTGGTTAGAGCAAATGAAAGAGCGGATGAGCTTGTTGCCGAAATTCATAAGCCTTTACGAGAAGTACCGGGACACGATGGGCGCGGACGCTGCGAGGGCAAAGGTGAACGAGGACGTGCAGTTTGCGAGCCTGAGGGCGATAGGGATAACCGACCCGACGGACGAGGTGGGTGCATGGAAGACGATAGTAGAGCAGATGAACAAGGCCAAGACTACGGCGGACAGGCGGAAGGCGGCGGAGGACGCGCTGGCGAAGCTGTATGACGCGCAGGCGGACTCCTTGGTAAGGCAGAACCGGGTGCTGAACGAGCAAGCCACGCAAGCGTTAGACAAGCTGAACAAGCAATGGGAAATTTACCGCAAGTGGCTGGACGCTACGGGCAATGCAGAGATAGCCGGAACGGTGGCCTTCGGGGGCAGGACGGCCTACGGCAACGAGGCGGAGGAGCTGAGGGAAGAAGTGAAGAGGCTGCTGAGAGAGAGGACTGGGAGTGCCGGGACTTATACTGTTGAGGAGGTGTTGGGCATGACGGATACAGAGCTTGACGAGGCTTTCGGCAAGGCTGGGCAGGGCGCGGAGGCCTTGAGGGAAAAGATAGCCGCCTTGAAGGAGGCGCAACAAAAGCTGAACGAGGAAACGCTGAACGGGCTATTGGAGATGATAGAGGCGAGCAAGGGATATGACGCACAGTTGGCAGACATAGACCGAAAGCTGGAAAAACAGATAGAACTGATAAACAAGACCTTCAGCGACCCAAAGACAAGGCAGTTTTATATCGACGAGGCGAACAATGCCGCAAATAGGGAAAGGAGCGGAATATTGTTCAAGCAGTTCCAAGAAGAGAGCGACTGGGTGACGATATTCGACGACCTTGACAGGGTATCGACAGCAACCATCACGGGAATGATAGACAAGATAGAGGAGTTCTCAAAAACGGCGGGGCTGAGCGTGGAGGAAGTAAAGAGGCTGCGCGATGCCTTGGCGAAGTTAAGGAACGAGGCTTTGGAGAGAAACCCGTTTGGCGGAATAGCGGACAGCTTGCGGAGGGCGAACGCAATAAGGAGCTATCTTGGGAACAATAGGCCTAATGGGGCAAATGGGACTTATACCGTGACAGAAGAGCAGGCCAAGCGTATGGGTTTGCAGGCTGGCGAGTACTCACGTGCACAACTGGAGAGCGTACTGAGAGGTGCGGAAGCCGACATTGTGGGTAGCATTGACGGAATAAGCAAAGCGTTTGACGAGCTACAGGGCGTGCTGGACCCCGTGATAGGATTGTTTGACGCATTGGGCGAGAGCGGAGGGCTGACGGACGCATTAGGGCTGATAAGCGGCGCGTTAGGCTCGGCAAGCAGCACGGGTAGCAGCCTAAGTAACCTGATGGGCATGAGCGTAGGCGGTAACAAAACGTTGGGTGGCGCACTCGGCATAAAAAACGCTGGAATGTGGGGAGCCATAGCCGGTGCCGGCCTAAGCGTGGTAACGGGACTATTCAAACTGCATGACAAGGCTCTACAAAAGGAGATAGAGGCAAGTGAGGCACGGCAGCAGGAGATGGAAAACCTAACGGAAAACATCAAAACCATATTAGAGAGAACAATGGGCGGAGTGTATCGTTATAGGGCAAGCGATACAGACCTGGACGACTTTACTAAATATATACAACAAAGCGTGGTAGAGCGCAGGTTGGGATTTAACAGATACGGATACATACAAGACGATACCCGGGAACAGATAAAAGACGCTCAGAAGTCACGAAGCTATTATGACAGCTATTTGGCAAGCCTGATGGTACAGAGGGACGAGTTGGCACACCAAATGGACTCCGAGCGTGACAAGAAGGATAGCGACTCCAGCAAGATAGCGGACTACGAGCAGCAAATAGCAGACCTTGACGACCAAATAAAATACGTTGCAGAGGACATGGCGAACGAGCTTTACGGAATAGACTTCAAGAGTTGGGCAAATGACCTAAGCCAAGCATTGGTGGACGCATGGGCGAGCGGTACGGACGCCGCCGAAGCATACAAAGACAAAGTAAGCGAGATATTAAGGGACGTGGGAGTAAACATAATAACCCAGAAATATCTTGAACCCATGCTTGAAGGCTATATGGACCAGTTCATGAAATACTTTGACGCGAATAATGGTGTAGTGGACGAAAAAGGTCTTGAAATAATTGCCCAAATGTATAACGCAGCGGACAATGCGGCCAGTATCGTGGAAGGTTATTTGAACTCATTGGAAAATATCGCAAATGAGCATGGCGAAACCATCAAGGATGATACGGCAGCAAGCGGTGCGAATGTAATAAGCGGAATAACGGAGGACGAGGCAGGACTGCTGATAAGCTACGTAAATGCCATAAGAGCCGACGTGAGCCGAGGGATAATGTATGACCAAAGGATAGCCGAGGAATTGTTACCACAAGTAATAAACGTGTTGGCCGTACATCAAGCTACGCTGAAGGCCATAGAAGCAAATACAGGAAGGAGCGCAGACGCGGCTGAAAGATTAAGCGACCTGCTAAACTCTGTAGCAAGCGGGACAAAGAAACTAAGCGTCGTGACTTATGTGAAGAGTTGATGGGGATTAGACTAATAAGCCAATAGGGCGCATAGGGTTAAAGACATCCGACAAGAAAAGTGAATGTTAAATGAATATTTATGCAGAACATTGTATAAATATTCATTTTTTATTCTTATTTTTGCAGAAAGGATAACACAAATTCATGGCCATAGAAAAATTATACATACAAAAGATAACGAATAGTGATACGGAGCCTGAAACGAAGGAAACGGGAAGCGACTTCGGATTTTATGGCATGGAGATACCTTTCATGATGCAGGCCGAGGCCAAAGAACCGAGCAGGAACGACTGGAAAGACGAGGACGGCGACGACGAATACATACCGCAGGACGGACTACGGATACAGGCGTTCGAGATAGAGATAAAACTCGGGTACAAAGGTTCAAAGGACACAGCCAATGTAAAATTGGAGGCATTCCTGAAATACCTGACAGGCAGGGACGGCAGCGGCGCACGGATGAAGATATACTCGACATACACCAAGATTGGGTATAACGAGGTAAGGTTCGTAAGCATAAGTGACGACGCAGAACTTGTAAGGGACACGGACGGAGATATATTGATTGTAACGATTACACTAAAAGTAAATGACCCTGTGACGAAAGTAGTATTGGGGAGTTAAGAATAAGCCAAATTGGCCTAACAAGCATAATAAATAGGATAACAATTTAAAGGGATGAGGTATAAGATATACTCAAAAGATGGGCAAACAGTAAGAGCCGAAGTAAACTCGATAGAGTACAACGGCACTTACATGGGTGAACGCTACCTATCGGTAACGGTAAACTCCCCCTACCCCATCTCATTTGAAACGGGTGACAAGATAACATACCGTGACGAAGACTTCTTCCTGAAAACAGTGCCCTCGGCAAAAAGACAAGCACGGAGCTATACGAGCGGCGATGCAATAAAATATGAAAACATACGCTTTGACAGCGTGCAGAGCGAGCTTGAAGATGTACAATTCTGCGACTATGTGCTGAACGACAACAACACGCCATATACGGGGCTTGGTTCGTTCAGTTTCTATATCCAATCGGCGAGTGACTTCGGCAATAGGATACAGGCGAACCTGAACAGAGCTTACGGGGAAGGTACATGGACTGTAAAATATGGCAACGAGGCAACGATAAATAAGGATAAGTCAATGCAAATAAGCAACGACACATCTGTATATAATGCCATAGTACAGTTCAGTACCGCGTTCGAGGTGAATTACGTAATACAAGGACGGACGATAACCTTTGGGCAAGTTCTTGGAGAAGTAGGCCGCAACTTTGTTTACGGAAAGGGCAATGGGCTGAAGAGTCTCACACGAACAGCTGATACAAGCCAACGCATAGTGACGCTATTGAAAGCATACGGAAGCACACGTAACATACCATATCAATATTACGCCAACGTAGGCAAGGAATATGTGGTTGAGGTTCAAGAGCTGATAGCCCCGCCCACCGAGCATACAATGACGGTTCGAGTGGATTTGGGTCTTGATTTCGATGAGAACGACAGTATTTTCACGTATGCCTTTGCTGAACCAAATCCGGAGCACGGGTGGTATAGTTATAAAATATCGCTAAGGATAAACGGCATAACCATATGGGGAATGATAGAATGCAACGGGGAAAACTCCTTGCGCCCCCATAATGAAGCCGACATATACTTCGGGCCATATTACAGTGATGATGACACGGCAGACTTTGACAATGCCATAAGCTATTTGCAATCAGCGCAACTGCCCGTGTCGGTCAATATAATCTCGGGGGTAGATATGCAAGAGATACCTTCGTCATTAGTAAACGTACCATCGGGAGTGCCGACTAATTTATCAATAAGAAACTTGATGCTACCTGGTTTCCCTGAAGAAAGTCTTAACGAATGGGCTCAAAGGATAACGCAAGAAAACACGGAAACAGGTAACGCTGTAAGAGAGCTGATAGAAGCCGGATATACATTCAGCGAGGACAAATACATACCCTACATAAAATCACCGAATTTTGCCGAGTACGGGTTAAAAGACGGTGAATATATCTTTGACGGAAGCGACGAGGACTGGGAAGAGGTGTTTCCATCAATGGAAGGCATGACCGTAGCGGAGTTGTCAACCATAAGCGGATACGTGGGAAGCAAGACATATCAAAACGGTGGCGAGATTGACAGGCTGATAAGCTCGACGGGCGTAAAAGACAACGGCGTGTCGGCAAACGGCGTATATGACGCAGGGAGCAAGGACACTGACGGCGTACTGATGACGACGAGCGTGACGATAGACATACCAAACATAGGCTTTAATCTATGGGACTACCGTACCGACGGCGAGACCCCTACCCTATACATGAAAAGCGGAATGTGCGCCGGACGGAACTTCGAGATACTGCAATGCGTCCCTGTTTCGGCTGACGATATAAGTCAAGGATACAGGCTGACGCTGCAACGCGAACTTGACCAAAACGTGAACATGTACTATCCGAACAAGACGTTCGGGCTAAACGCCGGGGACAAATACGTATTAGACGGGATAGAAATGCCCGACGTGTACGTGCAAGCGGCGGCAGTAAGACTGTTTTTCGAGGCGGTAGAATGGCTTGCCGAAAATGACCATTACAAAGACACGTTCGAGCCGGAGATGGATAACATCATGCTGGCACGCAATCCACAGTTGGCGGCGGAGCTGATAGAAGGCATGAAAATGAGCTTCGGGGACGACGAGATGGGCATACCGGTACAGTCGATAACAATATCGCAGTTAGTAATAAGGGAAGGAACACAAGACATTCCGCAATACGAGGTGACGCTTGATGACGAGGCGGACGCGCAACTGTTGTCATTGGAAACGTTGAGCGGAGGATACACAAACACCGGCGGAAGTGGCACGGACATAAAGATAATAAAGACCAACGACAGCACACCAGCCTCAGACAGCAACGTGTTTTCGGCGTTGCGGAGCTTGGCGCAGTTCCTCAGGAAGGACAAGGACGACCTGACGCCTTACATGCTGACGATGATGCAGGGCGGCCAGTTCGGCGACTTCGCCTCGGGCATGACCGGCTTCGGCGGCAGGATTGACGGCCAAGGCAACGGAGAGCTGGAGCGCCTGATAGTAAGGCGTTTCCTCGAAGTGCCGGAACTTAGGTACAACAGGGTGGAGGTGCTCATCGGCGACAGGTGGAGCGCGCCGGGTGCGGGGATAGTGGAGAGCGTGGTGCCCGACACGGACACGGAGGGCAACCTGCTGACGACAGGCACGATAACGCTGAAACTGGAGGACGGCGAGATTGGCACGGTGGCCGTGGACGACATCTGCATGGGCATATTCCACGACTACGCGGACACAGGCAACAACGCACCGTCAAGCTCGGACGACGGCAAGGGCAACTTCCGCTTCGCCGGCTTCGCCACGTGCTACTTCAGGATAATAGAGATACTCGACACGGAGCGGAACTCGAAGTTCCGCTATATGCTTAGGGCTGCGTCTGACAGCTGGCCCTACACGGTACACCCTTACGAGGCGATGCACTTCGTGGGCTACGGCAACTTCACCGACAAGCAGAGGCAGACGAGCAACTACTCGACACGGACGTACTGGCGCTTCCTGCGGGAGGTGAATACGTGGGAGTTCGGGGCGGCTAACATCGGCGCCCAGTTCGGCGACCTCAGCAACCTGTCGGTGTTCGGCATAAACATGAGCGGCTATTCGGCCTACCTGAACAACATATACATGAGCGGCACGATAGAGCAGAACGTTCCGCTGCCGCTGCGCATGGAGATAGATACCCAAGGCGACACAACGATGGCATGGGGCGAAACACTGCAAGTCGTGTGCGCGGTGTTCAGGGGCTGGGAGGAGCTTACGGGCGAGGTTACGGGATGGAGCGTGACGAGGGACAGCGGCGACGCGGCAGACGACGCTGCGTGGCAACTGAAGGACAAGGCCAAGAATTTCGACGGTTCGCTCGGAATATCCTATAAGCAGGAAGATAACGATTTGGGCGGCAATTCCTTGTCGTCAAGCACCCTGTTCACATTCACGGCCATAGTGGGTGAAGAGACTACCGAGATGGTTCTTGAAATGGTTAAATGACATAAAAATAAGAGTCTATGAAATATATAATAATCGATAAGGCCATGTTGCAACGCATCGGAATAAGGCTTGCGGGCCACAGGACTAACGGGAACCTCGTTTTGCTGAACGAGAAAGAACTGATGAGCGTGCCGGGCATGGACGGCAATACCGTTGACGAGAGAGCAAAAAAGATTGGCGGCACGGTGTACAGCCATGACGCCATAATACATGAACTAAAACAAGGGGGGGTGGATTTAAATCATGGTAGCATATAGCGCACAAGGAAGCATAACGATACGCAAGCTGCGCAGCGGCGACACGTATTTCATATCGCTTGGGCTTAACGGCAAGCCCTTGTATCAAGGTGTGGACCCCACGACAGGAGCGGTGAGTCCGGACTGGACCGTTGCGGAGAACCAGCCGATAATAACGCCTAACGTCCAAAGTTCGTTAGGCAACGCGGTAACGCTGAGTTTCCACGCGTGGCGGTACAACGGAGTGGAGCTAACATTCAACGGAGACCAGTCGGATGGATGGACTACGGACTCGACGGGCACGTTCAGGATGAACTCGACCACGGGCGCGTTACGCATAATCGGGAACCTTGCAAGCGAGACAAACATAGCGAGCGATACGCTTGAATACTCGTGTGTCGCGACGTCGGCGGGCGTGGAGTACAACCTTACGAAGAGCATAGACGTGACCATCCAGCAGACGGGGGCATCGGCCTACTACGGCTACATAACGCTGGGCAGCGACGGCGACAACATACTGACCGCCGAGCGCACGAGCGTACAGATGACAGCGCACCTGATGGTAGGCGGCACGGAGGTTGGCGACTTCTACGTGAAGTGGTACAAGGACGATACGTTATGGAGCGAGAAGAACGGGCAGAAGACGGTGACGGCCACGAGGGACGACGTGAACGGTATGCAGATATTCATAGCGGAGTTCTACACCGACCAGACGGCAACGTCGGCGGTGGCAAGGGGCGCGGTGTACGTCAACGACAGCGCCGACCAGTTCATAGTGGTCATGTCGGTGACGAGCTCGAACAAGGAAGTGACGGACGACAGTCCCGTGACTATAACGGCCAAGGTCGTCAAGATGAGTGACAACAGCGTAGTGGACACATCGGGCATGACATGGCGCATAGACATCATGGACAAGGACACGTGGACTGTCATCAAGACGGCCAGCGCCAATACTATAAGTGTCAGCGCGAGCGACATGGGCACGAGGGACAGTGTGGAGGCCGTAGGCGAGGCTTCATGGAATTAGATGCCCATCCAATTACGAATCATGAATTAAATTAATAATATGGCAAACAAGAACTTAGGGACGGCAACGGCCGTAACGAGCATGCTGAAGGATAACAGCGTACTCGTGGAAATAGGAGGCTCGATAAGGCGCATAACGCTTGAGAACCTTGCCGACGCGATAAACGAGACGGGAATCGGCACGCTGTCACAGGTAGCGTGGTGCGTGCCCATCAAACAGAACCAGAGCTCGCCCGAATGGGGCACGTTGGGCAACACCGCACTGTGGGAGGAGTTCAAGCGGTCGTGCGGCTGCTACTTGGTCAACAGCGGCGGCAAGCGGTCTAAACTCTCAAAGACAAACAGCGGACTGTTCGCCGACGGCACTACCGTTGACGAGAGCAAGGGCAACGTGATGTGGTGCTCGCCGAGGCTGTACTACCGCATGGTGGACGACGCACAGGCGGGATACCCGTTACTGTACATGAGCCAGCTGCCCATAGGCGGCCACTACATAGAGGCGCAGTGCGTGGGCAAGTACAAGATGTACGTCACGGGCGGCAAGGGCTACAGCCGCAGCGGCTACTCGCCTACGGGAAGCATGACAATCACGGCATTCTGGAACGCGGCGCAGCAGAACGGCGCGGACTGGGGCTTGGCTGACTACGACTTCAGGCGGCTGTTGATGATGATGGCACTCTCGGAGTACGGCAGCCCCGACATACAGTCGAAACTTGGTTACGGCGTGTGCGGCAGCCAAAACCTTGACTTATGGGCGACGGCAGCGACACTGAAGACGGGCGACATGAAGAGCTACGGAGACAACAGCGGGGCTAAGACCATAAGCGTGGTGAACGGCGACAATACGGGCGTCAACTGCTCGCGCATCAGCCTGTTCGGGATTGAAGACCCCTACGGATGGCAATGGGAGATGGCGCAGGGCATATACTGCGGAGCGAGCGACAACGATGCGCAGACGGGTACTGAGGTATTCATCTACGATGGCAACAGAATGCCGTCAAGCGCTGAGCTTACCACACATCCGTCAGGAGACTACAGGCAGACCACAAGGATTGACGCCGAAGGCTATGTTACCAAGATGCAGATGGGCGAGTATTTCGACCTTATAGCACAAGCCATTGGCGGAGGCTCGACGAGCTACTGGTGCGACTACTTTTGGAGAAATATAGCTACTGGCCAGCTTGTGGCTTTCGGCGGCAGCGCGTACCGCGGGACGCACTGCGGCCTCGGCTACGTGGCTTCGAACAGCGCTTTCACGTTCTCGAATGCGCCCTGCGGCTCGCGCCTTGCGTACTATGGAATGTTAACAGATGTTAGCCCGAGCGAGTTGTAGGGTGAAGGAGTAAGGAGAAAAGGAGTACCGCTCCCTGCGGTCGCTAAGGAGTTAAGACAAATGACTTGCGGGCAGTGGGGAGCGGTGACGGAAAAAATAGAGTTAATAAAAAATAAGTTTAATTCAGGCAATAAGCCAAACAACGAACCAACCAGCGGCAACACGGCGGATGAAAGCCGCCTGAAGCAAGTATGTAAAGACCGTCCGCCCTCCGTGGAAGCGGAACAACGGAAGCGGAGCGAGAGCCGACAGGCGCGGACGGCAGGTAGAGGGGAGTGAGCTTGTGGCTTTCGGCGGCAACGCGAACAACGGGACGAACTGCGGCCTCGGCTACGTGAATTCGAACAACGCTTTCACGAACTCGAATGCGAACTACGGCTCGCGCCAAACATCAGGACAAACACGGAGATACAATCCGTGCCCATATACTCCCCGAGCCTTGACCCTGCGCGTATAATGAACTACGCAGCGTATCCTACGGACGACGTAGGGATGTCAGAAAACAAGGAAAGCGAGCAAAGCCCCTCTTGCAGGGGGCAAGCGGCGTTAGTAGGCGGCAACGTTCGAACGCGCCGGGCGGACTGTCAATGCAAGCACCACTTTAATGATTGGTATTGCGGTAAACGGACGGTAAGAAAGCGAGGTTTGAGGAAAACCGAGGTTTGGCGTAAAAAAGACGACGGAGGCAAAGATGCCGAAACGTGAAGGATACATACTTGAGAAGGTGGCCGACATTGACAACCTGCGCACGGCGGACAAGGAGGCGCAGGAAGGGCGCAAGAGGCTGAACAGGCACATACGCCGCCACAACGCGAGGGCTGAGGAAGACCTGGAGGAGCTGCGGCGCATGATACTTGAGCTGGACTTCCCGAAGCCGGAGTACAGGACGGTGCCGATGAGGAGCAGGACGGGCAAGTGGCGCGACATAGCCAAGCACGACTACTACCCGTGGCACATACTGGAGCACGCCATAATGAGGGTGATAGGGCCGCGGGTGTACAAGAGCCTCGTTACCGACACGTGCGCAAGCATAAAGGGACGTGGACTGCACTACGGAGTGAGGCGGCTGAGGAAGATGATGCGTCTGCACCCCGAATGCAGGTGGTACTGGAAGACGGACTACAAGAAGTTCTACCAAAGCATACCTCACGAAGTGGTGAAGGCGGCATTGGAACGGCTGTACAAGGACAAGAGGTTCATAAAGTTGGTGGAGATGACGTTGTTGACTTACAGCCAGGAAAAGGAGATAGAGGATGAAATCGAGCGGGAGAGAAGGAAAAGCCATGCCGATAGGAGCCTATACGAGCCAACCGTTAGGCGCTCTCGCCGCAAGCGCGGTAGACCACGAGATGAAGGAGAGGGTCAAGGCCAAGTTCTACGTGAGGTACTGCGACGACACGTCGGGGCTGGCGGCGACCAAGGCGGAGGCGTGGCGGCAGCTGAGGGAGTACGCGAGACTGTCGGAGGAGTACGGCTTCTGCGTGAAGGCGAACTACATAATAGCCCCGCTCGGCTTGCAAAAGAGGAATGAACGGAAGGCTGGCAGGAAGCGCAAGAGGGGCAAGGGGAAGGGAAATGGACTACCTCGGCTACTGCTTCACGGGAGAAAGGGTGAGGCTGCGCAAGAGCATAAAGCGGCGCTTCGCGCGGAAGATGTCGAAGCGTCCGCAAGAAAAGAAGCGGCAGAAGGTGCTCGCGTCGTACCACGGATGGTGCAAGTGGGCGGACTGCCGCAGGTTGTGGAACAAGTTAACTGACGGAGACATGAGTTTTGCTACGAAAGGAATAAGGCAGAGCGGCCTGACGAGGGACGGCAAGAAGTTCTTTGACGCGAGGACTCAGCGCATATCCGACATACTGAACGTGGAGATAACCGTGCTCGACTTCGAGACGGGCATAAGGACGAAGCAGGGCGACGGCAGGTATTGCGTGCTGTTCGAGGCGGACGGAAGGAAAGGCAAGTTCATAACCAACTGCTACACGCTGAAAGACGTTCTCGACCAAGCCCGAAAGGCAGAGGAGAGCGGAAAGAAGATATTTCCCGTTGACGGGGTGGTGATAAGGCGGCGCGAGATTGGCGACGGCAAGAGCACTTACGTATTCGGAGACAAAAATAATTAAAAAATCGATATATGGAAAGCAGCAAGAAAAGGATAAGGGTTAGCTACGCTCCCCTGAACGTGGCGGTGTCGCTGTACTGTCTCAGCACCGGAAGTCCCGCCACGCAGGTGTACAACGCGGGAAACTCGGAGTTCGAGCCCGACAGGGAGCTGACGCCGACGGTGCTGTTCCCCGAGATAACGGCCACTGCGTCCGACGGCAGCTGGGACGAGCCATACGTGAACCCGATGTTGTCGGATATGGCCTGGTACGTTAACGGGGTTGACATCAGCACTATCAGTGAGTGGCAAGGTAAGTACGAGATAGACACCACGGACAGCATGAGCCGCGGATCGATAACGATAAAGAGGAACGTAAACCCCGGCGAGAGATACGCTTTCAGCTTCAGGGGCACAATAGCAGATGACAGACTCGGCACGCTTATACCCGTGCGCACTGACGAGATAATATTGAGCACCACGGAGAAGGCTGGCGACTCGTGGAGCTTGTCGCTTGGCGACAGCTCGATAGTGAAGTACGACCCGTTCATGGACAGGCTGGCGTTGTACGAGTACAAGACGAGCCACGGATTGCAGGAAGAATCGGAGATAGCCGAGCAGGACGCGACGGACGCGAACTCTTACCTAAGGGAGATACCGATAACGGTGTACAACGGCCCTGCTGCCGTAACAAGCGGATACACCGTTGAGCTGCTTAGGGACGGCTCGCCTGTAAGCGCCGGCGGCGAGGTGCAGGCTATAGCCACGGACCACGTGACATTAGACCTGCGCCTGATAACGGAGACAGGCTATGTGGTTAGGATAAAAGCTGACGGGCGTGAAGTGGCGAGGGCTAACATCGCCGTGGCGAGGGAGTATCCCAAATACACGTGCAACCCGACGAACGGCACGGACATAGCCCCCGGTGATACGCAACGCTATGACAAGGCCAACGTAATGTGCAGGGGTAACATAGTGGAGTGTCCTGAAAGCATAGTGAAAATCACATGGAAGACGGACACTTCGGCAAGGACTAACGTCACGCACAACGAGGGCGGAGAGACAGTGTTCATGCTTGACGACACGGGAATAGGCTCTTCTTATAACGACAGCTGGCTGGACGTGTACACCGATAGCGAGCAGAAAGGCGCCCATAGTATAGCCGTTGACGAGGGAGGCAACACCCTGACGGACGAGGATGGTAACGTGTTTATTTTCAATTAAGAATTAACAATTAAAAATTAAACTTATGAAAGCATACCAACAGATGCAGGAATTGCCAGAAAACGGCATGTTGGCCATACAAGAGGGCTCCAAGTTAAGGCTTTTCTTTGATTTCAAGAAAGCTGTACTTCCCGATATGGAAGGAGAGACAAAGGCGGACGACATTTATGAGTGCGAGAGTGTGGACGTTGACGGCGGCCGCTCATACGACGACATAGTTAGCGCGATAATAGGAAGCCGGTACAAGTCTGACAAGGTACAGGCCGTGATAGCGAACTATGTTGACGCGACTAACGCCGAGAGCACCACCGAGGAGGACAAGAAGGAGGAGTACAAGGCGGAGTACGCGGCGTACCAGGAGTGGCGCAACCACGCCAAGGAGACCGCAAAGGCAGTATTGGAGCTAATAGGAGGATAGGATATGCCGGGAGCGCAGGGACACATAACGGTAAGGCGCGCGCCCAAAGACGGCAATCCGGGAGAGCCGGGGCAGGACGCCATCAATGTAGTCGTAGGCGGCGAAAACGTCATCCTGACGGACACGTCAGTGGCGGTAGAGGTGACGGTGACGGTATGCAAGGGCACTACGCCTATATCATATTATGACGCCACCAACCCGGACAAATACCCATCTTTCACTTGCTCCAGCCTGTCGGACAGCCATTACCTGCTTGACAACAACGTGTATTGGGAATACTCGGTAGACGACTCCTACACGTTTCGCTACACCCTGATACTCGTCAAGAAGACCGACGTAAAGGGCACAGTGCCGTTCACGGTGAAAGTGCGCACCTCAAGCGGGCGGGTTGAGTACGAAAGGAATCTGCACGTCTCCACCGTGTTCGACGGCAATGACGGAATTACCATGGCAATATCGGGTAATCCCATGACCATGAACCAGTCCAGCTTCACTGCAACGTCATCGTGGTCAAAACAAGCCACGGTCACGGTGTACCAAGGCAACACGGAGCTGACGGTCACCGGTATGGCCATAAACACCGGAACGAACGGTGTCGTCACGGGAAGCGTGAGCGACGGCAAGGGAGTCATTACGTTTACGTCGAGCAGCGACAACTACGGCGCGGCATTGCTGACAGCTGCACTATTTTCGGCCTCTTCCGGCATTCCCTTCACGGTGACGTTCACGGACATGCAGGGAACGCAGCGTAGCATTGACGGTACGGTAGGTATATCCTTTGTGGCTAACGGAGGAAAAGGAGACACGGGGCTTGACGGCTGCATATCGAGGGTGAGCGAATGGGTGGAAGGCGTGGAGTACCGCAACGACGAGGCGCTGACGGAGGGCACGCGCTTCTTGGACATAGCCGTGGTGAGCGGAAGCTCGCCGGGCGAGTTCTCGGCGTACAAGTGTCTCCAGACGCACACCGCCTCGCAGAGCAACAAGCCTCCTTCGAGCGGCAATAACTCCTATTGGCAGAAGTTCAACGAGCTTGCCCCGGTGTACACTCCACTGATAATGGCGGAGTACGCGGTGTTCCGTTTCTCGCAGACCAATCAGCTGCTCGTGATGAAGAAAGAGGATGCCACGAAGGTGGCGGCGGGCATGGGCGGTGGTGACTACCCTTTGTGGGTGGGCTCGGAAACTCCGTCGAACGCCCCGTTCAGGGTGAGCTATGAAGGTGAACTGTACGCCGAGAACGCCGAGGTAAGCGGTATTATTCATTCAAGGCTCACCTACTCGTCTGTGAAAAGCATTGTAGGTTTATCGTCATATACCATCAATCCGCAGGAGGAAGCATTCAACACACTTTTTGTAACTACCATTGCAGTAGATACATGTTGGGTTTACCTTCCGGACGCGGACACTTATGAGGGGCTTGAGCTGAATATATTTCAACCTATAATGACAACAATGTCATTGGGTTCGGTGCGTATAGCGACAGCTAATAGCAATCAAAATATATATTATTCAAACAGCACATCTCTTATTAATGGAGTGATAGTGCAGACTGTCAGTAGTGTCTTAACCGGTGGACGGAACTTTAAGATAATCCCGAACATGATAATAAGGCTCATAGCTGTAGACGGTAACTGGTATGTAATATCAGGAGCGTTGACAGGCGAATAGCGTTACGTATCTGAAATATACCGAAACGTTTTGTGGTGACAGCGGAATTTCTTATATTTGTAAGGTGTTTTGACAGGTTTTCAGGATAACGGATAACAACAATTATGAATAAATATTTGGAGCTTGTGATAGCCCTCATTGCATCCATTGGAGGCTGGCAGTTCGTTAGGTATGTTTTAAACATTAACTCCAACAGGCGCATATCGGCGGCGGAGGCATTCAGGGAGGAATACAAGGCGTTGATAGAGGACTACCAACGTGTACAGAGGGAAGTAGATAAACAGGCGGAAAAGCTCGACAAGTATGACAGGATGATAGATGACCTATACAAGCGTGTCAGGAAACTTGAAGACGAAAAGATGTCGCTGATAAACGAGAAGTTGATATTGAAGGACGAGAACAACAAGTTGCGCCTGGCCCTGAAGGAAGCCGAGAAACATATCTGCCTACAGCCTGACGACAAGTGCCTGAAAAGACTCAACGACAACGTGAAATGCCGTCTTGTCGGCCTTTTGCGTGGTGCTTACACCGAAGACCACCCCGGTGCAATACTTACAGACGATGACATGAAGAAAGGAGTAACGGAAAATGGTAAGGATAACGGAATACCTGAAGAGCCTCGTGAGGGCGAACAGCCTTGACAGCTCAAAGAGCTTCGTGATGTTGATAAGTTCCGGCGTGGGCGTGCTGATAGGTCTGTGCGTGTGCTTCTGCCTCGTTTGGGATGTATGCACCAATGGTTATGTAAAAACCGACCTTGACGGGATGGGCATATTCCTGCTGTGCGTCGGCGGTTTCATGGCCGGTGGAGGCTTAAACAAGGCTCTTAGTGAAAGGAGAAGGAAAATAAACAACAACGAGGAGGTAAGAAAATGAAGATAATCTACAACGACATCATTCCCTTTAAGGGTTTCAAGGCGGTGAACTTGCTGGGAGTTCTCTTTGTAAGGAACGGCGCTACGCTCACCGACATAGACATCAATCACGAGGCCGTACATACGGCGCAGATGAAGGAGACCCTGTATGTGGGCTTTTATCTGTGGTACGTCATGGAATGGCTCGCAAGACTTATCGCCACGGGGTTCAAGGCGCATAGGGCTTATCGAGCGGTAAGCTTCGAGCGTGAGGCCTATTCCAACCAAGACGACATGCAATATCTGGCAGGCAGACGGCATTATTCTTTTTTGGGATACATGAGTGGAAAGGAGGCGTAAGTATGGAAGCGAGCGATTTATTGATTAAGAAGATAACCGAATTTGAAGGCTTCTCGAACACGGCGTACCGTTGCGCTGCCGGTGGCGTGGCCACGATAGGCTAAATACTTGAAATTTAAGCATTTAAATATGCTGTTATGTCAATAAAATTTAGTATATTTGTATATTAAAACTATGCGGATAGGTCGGAGTAATTGACCGACTGAAAGGGTAAGCTGAAAGCCCTTCCGCATTTTTATTTTTTTCAGCATAAAATTAAAATTTCAGCACATGGAAGAGATTTGGAAAGACATTGAAGATTATGAGGGGTTGTATCAGGTAAGCAATCTTGGCAGAGTGAAATCCATGCTAAGAAAAGTCCCTCATTTGTGCGGATATAGAACAATACCTGAACGGATTATAAAAGCATCTGTATCTTCTACAACGGGATACATGATAATTAGTCTTTGTAAAAATAGTACATACAAATTATATTTAGTTCATCGTCTTGTAGCAGAAGCGTTTATTCCTAATCCAGATAAATTACCTTATGTTAATCATAAAAATGAAATTAGGATTGATAATAGAGCAGACAATCTTGAATGGTGTACACCAAATTACAATATCGAATATAGTCATGTCAGGGAAAAAAGTATAAGCAAAATATCAATCCAGTTGAACAATATGATTATGATGGCAATCTCTTAGCAACATATAAATCTATTGCCGAAGCAGGTAAGATGCTTCATGTATCTCCATCTTCTATTAGACTTTGTTGTTATGGCAAGATAGGTTCAGTTAAAAGTTTTCTATGGAAATTTAAAGGCGTTGAGAAAAAGAATAAAACACGTGCAAGATGTAGACGTATCGTTCAAAAAGATATGGAAGGCAATATAATTAAGATATGGAAGTCAATAAAAGAAGCTGCTGATATGACCAATTCAAGTGTTACAGGTATTCTTTCATGTTGTCAAGGAAAAAGAAATAAGACAAAGAACTTTTTTAAATGGGAATATTATGACAAAGTATCAGTTACAACAATATGATTTAGATAAGATTAAAGAATTTGAAGGCTTTGCAAGCAATGCATATAAATGCCCCGCCGGTGCGTGGACGTGTGGTTTTGGAACAACTAAAGGCGTGACCTCCACAACACGCTGCACTCGTTCGGAGGCGGAGCAATGGTTAAAGCGTGACCTTACTCCAATCGAAGTGTATTTAAATACTATACCAGAGATTGATACATATCCAAAATTTGCAAGTTTGTGTGATTTTTGCTATAATCTTGGCCTTGGTAACCTGAAGTCGTCAACGCTGCTTCGCAAGATAAAGGCCGGTGCGTCTACGGAGGACATACAGGAGCAATTCCGCAGATGGGTGTATGCCGGCGGCAAGGTGTTGAAAGGCTTGGTGAAGCGTAGGGAGTGGGAAGCGCAACGCTGGGCGGAATAATACAAGCGGCGGAGCACGGCGTGAACTACCATGATACTTGATAATGGCCGCGCCGAGCCGCTTACAGTTTTTCCAAAATGGGAATAAGTGACTGGTGCATGAATTGCAACCGTCGCAAGGAGCTCTTTGACATCGTGGGACTGCTGTTAAAATAGTGAATAAGGCTTAATTTGCTTGGAAGTTTGTCCGTTTTTGTGTACTTTTGCACAGGGAAAACTAAATTAAGGTTTTTACGGTGGAAAAGATTGTTTAATGGATTTACTGAAAATAATTGTGTAATGGGTGAATTTATAAGCAATCTGATAGTAAAATACTTAGGAATATCCATATTTGTAATAATAGGGATATTTGTTATTTTTGGCATAGTCGTATGGAAATTGTCAAAATTTAATTCCATTATAAAGAATCTCAAATGTGAAGAAAATACCAGGAAACTTGATGAAATACGTGAAAAGGCCGCTGACAGGCGAGATTTGCCATGTGAAAATCATAGGGAAATCATGGGGCGGCATGACAACGCCGTAGCAAGAATTGAGACATCCATAGAGTTTCTTACGAAAGAAATACATGATGCGATGAGCATATTCCAGCAACAACACATCAAGACCGACGGCTTCACTCAAACTCACAGTCCTCTTTCAATAACGAAACAAGGTTGGGAGATGGTAGAGCGTTTAGGTGTAAGAAAGATGTTTGATGAAAATTGGACAAGGATAAAAGAACTGATAGATAACGGGGTGATGGACAAGAATGCTTACGATATAGACGACTTTTGCATAAAGCAAGCTGTCGTGTTTCCTGAAAAGTTCTTGTCTAACGAGAATATATCCGTTTTAAAAGATGACGCTTTTAAGAATGGTTTGACCCTTACATCTTATATGAAGGTTATAGCTGTTATGGCTCGTGATGAGTATTTCAAGGTAAATGGCATAAAGATTGATGAGATGGAGAAGAAAGAAAAATAGTTATTTTCACATTTTTTATTTTGACGATAGGCGGCAGTTCCACGGTAATGGGGCTGCCGCTTTTTTGTTGGCTAAAAAAATAAAGATATGGATAAAGTGAGAATTTTGATTTTGGGGTTGTTGTCGGTTGTGCTGCTTGTTGGATGCAAGACTACAAAGTACGTTCCCGTGCCGTCGGTGAGCGTTGACAGCGTTTACGTTGACAGGTGGTTGAGGGATAGCGTGTATTTGCATGACAGCGTGTTCGTTAACCATTATTCAAAAGGCGACACGGTGTTTGTTGACAAAGTTGTGACGAAGTACAAGTACAAAGACCGGTGGCGTTACGACACGGTAGCCGTTGTCAGGGCTGACAGCGTGCAAGTGCCCTATCCTGTAGAGAAGCAGCTGACAAAATGGGAAGAATTTAAGCATGGCTTCCAGTGGTTTTTTATCGGCGTTGTAATAGCCGCTGTATCATGGGTGGTTGTATGGCTAATGAAGAAACAGAAAAATAAATAGGAAAGGCTCTTTGTCGGGGAGAGCATATAAAACCCCGGCACCCGAAAAGTTGCTGCTCAATTCAACTTTATACTTATGATTTTACACCATAGCGGTAAGTGCCGGGGATAAGTCCTCCGACCGCTACGGTGTATTATTTTTTATATAAAGTGAATTGAGCAATACAAAGGTATAAAATATTTTCAATTATGGCAAGGTTTTCGGGTAAAAACAGAAGACCAAGCACCATTATTCGCGATAATCTGGTGCATAAGGTCTATGATGAAGTGTGTAATGAGCTTGGGGAATATTCTCAATTATTACCAAGAAATTTCATATATGAAAAGATTAGAAAAAGAACGGGACTGTGCATAAGGACTATTTCTTATATATTGAACCACACGGAAAAAGAAAACGGAAAAGAATATAAGCACACTTGATTGCATTTTCCTCTTTTTCGGAAACAAATTCCGTTTTATCGGAAAGTAACTTTTCATGGGTACACTTATAATTACGACCTTTGCGACACGGACGATATTGTCCGCAACACAAAAACTAAACTAAACAAAATGGACAGAACTTATGTTTTTAACAGTGACGGCAATTCGGGCGGTGCACGTTATGACATCAACGCCATGCTGCCGGGAATGCTCGGTAACAGGGGCATAGACCCCGGACTGTTGGCCCTGATGAACAATGGCGGCGGCTTCGGCGGCCAAAACGGCATTTGGGGCGTGATTTATCTTGCCATCGTGGCAAGCATCTTCGGGTGGAACAACGGCGGTTTCGGAGGCTTCGGAGGACGTGGCGGCAACGGACTTCCGGCAGAGCTTGCAGGCAACGCAGGACGTGAACTGCTGATGCAGGCAATCCAAGGCAACGCAAGTGCAATCCAGCAGATTGCATCGACACTCAACTGTTCGAGCCAGCAAATCGAGAGCGCGCTGTGCAACATCCAGAACAGCATCGGCCTGACCGGCACGCAGATTGTCAACGCCATCCAGAGCGGAGACAACGGTATAGTAAACCAACTGTCAACGTGCTGCTGCAACATCCTGCAAGCAGTGGAGCGTCAAGGCGCGGCAACGCAGCTTCAGAACTGCCAGAACATGAACACCCTGACACGTGAGATGAACGACAACACCCGTGACCTTCAGGCTGCCACACAGGCGCAGACGCAGGCCATTATCGCCAAGCTCGACGCAGCCGAGACCCGTGTGCTCCAGGACAAGCTCGACGCGGAGCGCCAAAAGAGCGCAACGCTTGCCGCACAGCTCAACAACGAGCATCAGACACAGGCCATAATGGCGAGCGTGGCACAGCAGAATGCGCCTATTGTGGCCGCATTGCAGGCTCTCCAGTCGGACGTGGACGGCATAAAGTGCAAGTTGCCCAATACGGTGAGTGTTCCTTATCCACAGTTGCAGGTTTACAATCCGGAAGTTGCCCGTGCGGCAGCATTCGGAGCGGCGGCAGGCGGTTATTCAGGTTGCGGATACGGTTACGGTAACGGCTTTTGGGGCTAAGAAAGGAAAGGAGGCGACTATGTGGGACTTCTTTTTCGGACTGCCTTTCAATTTTCCGTCACTCGGACGTAACAACTTCAACACCATACCGAGCGCTAACGTCACGGTAGGTACTGACGCTGTTACGATAGAGCTGCCTAACCATTCGCTGTACAGGCGCAACTATGTAGGCTCGTTCTTCCTGAACCTGCGCACGGCGATACCGGCAGGCACCACGGGAACGCTACCGGTGAACATCAGTTCAAACGGCGTATCGTTGCCACTTATGGCGACGGAGGGTGTGCCGGTAACGGCGGACAACCTGAACGGAGCCGGCATATACGAGATTCACTACAACCGTTACACCAATGAGCTGTACCTTGTCAACGCTGGCTACAGGCCTACAACGACAACGGCGGCTGCAAGCACTACGGAAGCGGCGACAGCAGACTTTGACGATTACAGACAATAATAAACAATTAAACCGACACAAGGATGTTTCAGAATTTAAGAGCCAATTCACAGCTGTACATACTGCACAAGGACGGCAACCCGTATGTTGAGTACGGGACGGTGGTAAATGTCACCGCACCCAAGCCTAAATACCCGATGTCGCCCGCCCCCATGGGGACATTTCCCCAAATGGAAATGGTCGTTGACATCATGGTGAACATAGGCGGACAGCAGGTGCCGCTGAAAGACCTGAAGGCAAGCGCAGACATAGACGACAACGGCACGGTGATAGTGTCGTGCTCCAAGGATGCGATAAACAGCGAGGTGTCAATGATGAGACAGAAAAGCATGGACATACTGAATAGCATAGACTACCACAAGGGTGTTATAACATGCTGTGACAAAATGCTGAACGACCTCAACCCCGAAATTGCGGCCAAACGCAAGCAGGACGAGGAGCTGAAAACGATGAAGGAACAGATGACATCGATGATGAGAAGCATGAACATGTTGGCCGAGCAGAACAGGCAGCTGATGGAGCAGCTCGGAATTTCTGAAACACCCTCCAAAAACAAAAACTGAACAATATGAGTATGTGGGGAATTATAGAGCAAGGCCGTGACGAATATGGCCGCGATATGGGCTTCAGGGGCATGGGCCCCGAAGAGGAAGCCTACAAGGAAGGCTGCCGCCACGGCTACGAGAAGGCCATGAGGGAAATGCAAGGCAGCATGGGAGAGCGTATGGGCTACCATGAGGACTACGGCGAGCGTGGAGGTTACGGCAACCGTGGAGGCGGTTCTTACGGCGAACGCCGTATGCCCGGTTATCTGTCCGAAGACCCTTATATGGGCTACCGGGGCGATGACGAGATGGGCGAGCGCAGACGCAGACGTGCTAACGGACAATTCTATTGAACAACTACGGCCCATGATTCCGTTTTCTGGACTTATGGGCCGTTTTAAATTTAAAAACATGAAAACAGGACAAAGACTTGATACATACGACACCATGCCCGACGGGATGCGGGAATACCTCTCACGTAACGGATGGCACTTTTCCAAGAAGCTGTGCGACTGGGCCGTGTCAAGAATGAAGGTGAAGGACATTGCCACCGGGAAGGATAAGCGGCTGGAGCCGATGACCAAGGACTCAGTGGACGAACTGTTGAAAAAATACGGAGTGAAGATAGACAACGACAAGGGATATGACTGCGTATATGTGGCCAATATGGGCAAGGCCGACTATATGAAGAGCTCGATAGCAGACGACCAGCACCTCGCATTGTTCGTAAAAGACTACCTTGACGACACAGACGGGTACGACGGCCTTCCGTTGACACGTTTCATGGCCGACTGCATAGGCAGCGGAACTCCGATAACTTGGCTTGAGGTGCTATGATAGTACAGGACATCCACTTGCCGAAATACGGCTGGCACGTAAGGGTTTATTATGCCGTGACCACTTACTGGGCTGAGCGCATAATAAACGATATGGAGCGTGTAGGATGTGACGGCAGGCAGCTACATAGGGCTTACGGAAGCCTACGGCGTGGCGACCTGAACACCGGCATTACTTATTCCAATACGGCGGGAGGTGAGACCGTAATGGGGATAGGCCTTACAAGCAGCCCGGCGCAATTCCTGAACTCGTGGCTTCACGAGATGCGCCACCTGTCGAGGCACATGGAGCGGGCGTGCGGCATAAGTCCATACGGGGAAGAAGCGGCTTATCTTGCCGGGGATATCGGGCAGAGGATGTTCCCGGTGGCGAGGAAATTCATTTGTGAGCATTGCAGGAAAGGGCTTGGAATATGAAAATGGATATAGTAGACATATTGATAAACGAAGCGGACGGCATGAAGTATTGCGACTTCTGCCGCCTGCTTGGCGTGATATACTGGAACTTGGGGACGGAGTAAGGCTTACTTTAGCTGTGCGCCGCAGTACGGGCAGACGAGCGTCCACGGGAGGTGGACTGTGCGTCCGCACTTGGGGCAGGTACGCTTGGAGGCTTCATTGTCAGTCATGGGACTTCAAATGTCATTATAGTCTTACCGCCTGACGACTTTACAGAAAAATCACCAAGACTTATTATGTCCATGCCAAGAATTATCTTCTTGCAGTCATTTGAAACACACCTGTCGGAACAAAGCATTTCCCCGGAAACGCTAATCCCACCTCCGAGAATTACGCAAACATTACTCCATTGATATTTCTGCTGTCCTCCCAGTGTATTACCATAAATGCCTCCAATGGGATTGAGACATAATTCCTTCACAATATCTGCGCCGATGGTAGTGTGTGTCGAACCTGTATCCCATACAGCAATAACATTTACGTTCTTTCCGTTAGCCCTGACTATTGCAGGAGTTTCAATGTACGGTACGAACTTACCATAATCTATTTCAATTTTCTTCATTGACAAGACGTAAGGGATTCAACACTTTTCGTTCGCTACCGATACCTCCACAGAACTGGATGTTGTATGTACCGCAAGTAAGGCCACGGTCATGTGCAGTTTCAACCGCTTCATTGAACGTCAGGCAATCGCAAACAACCTGCTTTTCCTTGATTATGACGTATCTATTTGGATATAAATCGCTAAGTATGCCAAGGTTCTCGACGTACCAGTCAAAGTTTTCGCTTATGCAGTTTTTCATAATGCAAATATATGGATTAATTTTCGTTTTACCGTCATTGTTTGTCAATTTTATCGGATTTCAGGTTGCCTATTACGACTAAATCTTTCTTGTTCCACCACGCATCGTACAATTCGTTAGGGATATTATCGTCCAACCATCTTACATCCGCTTTCCCGTCCATTATATCTTCAACAATCCCTTTATATTTAGTAAAATCATGCCAGATTAATTGAGCGGATATTTCACAACAAAACTTTGGAGCAAGATTGGTTTCATCACTCCACTCTTTTGTTGGATGTACAATGTCATATAATTTAAGTTTCTTACTTTTCATATTGTCTGTCATGCCTTGTCCTTGTTTATCGGTTTCCAGTGCGTAGGCTTAAGGTTGAACGCCCACGTGCCGGTGTCCTTGCGTATGCAGGATGCGGAGTATTGGCCGTTGGCGAAGCGTATGTTGACGTAAACGTTTGGTTCAGGCAGTTCGTCATCGACGCTAATCCAAGCGTTTTCGGCACAATAGTTCCACATGGACATGAACGCCTTTTCGTTCTCCGCCGCGCATTGCCTTTGCAGGTCGATTATCTTATACAAGCTGTTTATGGATTTCTCCCTGCTTATCAACAAAACCCATGATAAAGCTAACGCCAAGTACAGAATGGATAACAGGTAATCGCCGTAGAACAGGCACAAGACACAGACAAGGGCGTTTGCCACTACCAGCGTAACCTCAAATATAATCTCAAAGTACGTTTTATTCCTTTTCATATCAATAAAATAATTCATTTAACTCATTAACCCTTTGTCTCAACGCTTCCTCATAATCCGCTCCCGTAGTCTCCATGTCGTGCCGTGCAATGCGCCTGAGCCTCGCCCGTGCGCAGCGTGGGCAGCGGATAGAAAGCAAACGCGCGGCCTCGTATAGTAGGTTGCGCGCGTAGTTGTCAGTTGTTATCATAGTTCTCTTGATTAGCTTGCATATCTTTCTTCCAGTTCCTTGTAATCTTCCTCGTTGACATACTTTCTGCACTCGGGATTGAGTTCAAGAGCCTCGTAGCCTATACGGTTGATGAAGTCCTCGCTTGTCACTTTCGTCTGTATAATTTCGAATGCCAGCTTCACGTTCTTGTCGGCATTGAGGTCTATTGTCACATCACCCTCGGTCTTGCAGATAATGTCCGAGGCATTCTCATAATGCTTCAGCACTCCCGTAAGCCTTGCCGGATTCATCCACTTGTTAAAGTCAACATCCGGGCACCTTGAATTGGCAATCTCAATCTGCGTGTCATATATATGGCAGGCGTAATCAAGGAGAGTGCGTCCCGTCTCCACGTAAGACTTCAATTCCGTTTCCGTCTGTCCGTATTTGTCAAGCATGGCCTTGATACTCATGCGCAATATGTTCACGTGCTTCTGTATGTCCGTCTCGGCTTGGTCCAGGTAGTCATAGAGCAGCTGCTTGCGGTCACCGAAATTGGTCATGTGCAGCTTTTCGTAAGCGTAATACAGTTTCATTGCTTGGTTTAGCTCGAACTTAACACTCTGACGGAAATATGGCGTGGCCTTGATGTGCTCTATTGCGTCGAACATAGCCTTGCCGGCAATGGTGTTCACTGCTCCGATAACAAGATTTACAAGGCTGTTCAATCTGTCGAATACCTGCATGGCCCGCTCGTTGGTGGTCATGCAGGCGTGTGATACGTAGTCTCTCATTTCCCCTCCTTAGCTATTCTCTTGGCTTCTACAAGTGAAACCCCGTCCCTGACTAATTTTATCGTCCTGTCACGGCCTAACTTCCTGTAGACCGGTATCCAGTCCTTGCGCACAAGGTCGGCCGGCTCTCCGGGAGGTATTGCCTTGCCTGACTTCACATAGTGCTTGCTCGAAGGATTGGACAGCTCCTCAAGCGTTACGCCTTCCTTGTTGACTATCTTGTATTCGTGACCGTCAATCTTCACTCCACCATAATACTTGGCAATGGAAAAGTAGGAGTTTGCCCAACATTTCTCCGTCATTATTACTGCACTCATTTCTTTTTCTCCTTTCTTTCGGGAATTAAATCTGACAAATAAGCGTATTCCAACACATCGGAAAGCGCATATTCAAGACTTGATGTGCTTACAAACCCTATATATTCGTTTGAATAGCCTACCACATCGAATTTCCCAAAGCGATAGCCTCTTTTAGTTTTTGCTATAACCTCAACGTCCCTTTTCAGTTCCTCGCCGTATGCTGACGGCTTGTGCCACACGGAGTTGATGCGCCATTGTGCGCCCATCTTAAATCCAAAGACAGTGCCCCGCACTTTCACCTTTGCGTATTGGACTCCGCTATATTCCCAACGGTCTTTTGCGAATTGAAACGCCGCCTTTTCAATCTGCTCTCTTGTCATATTAATTCCCAATTATGTAATTTTACAATGGGCATGGCGATGGTTTACCCTCCACCACGCCCGAACACACATCAACGTCGAAACTCATAACCGACACAGAAGTCAAACCACAACTCTTTGAACTGCTTTCCGCAGTATTCTGCCAACTCTCTTGTTTTTAATGCAAGGCGCGAGCCGTAGTGCGCACTCGAGTGCGTGAAAGCGTTGTTCGAATTCACGCAGCCGAGGCCGCAGTTCGTCCCGTTGTTCGCGGAGCCGCCGAAAGCCACAAGGTTTTTCTTTTCGTCCTCGTCCATTCTCTCGACTTCATCTTTCGTGTATAGATAGAAATAAGGATAATACCTACATTCATCTTCAGTGAACTTCGGATCCCATCCCTCATTGAGTGCAGCAACAATAATGCGGAGTTTTAGGTAGACACTCAAATCGGAATCAACATCATCTATATTGTTATACTGACAAACAAGAGGATGGTTTCTGCCAAGCTCATTCAAAGCGTCTTCAAACGTCTTAATACGCTCCATAATGTCTTTCGGCTTATCGTCAACTAAAGTCAAGACATTATTCACCCATTCAACTTTCTTACCTTCAGGTACTTCAATACTAATCAGTTTTGTTTTCATAATATTTTCGTAATTTGAATATTATTTTTACTAATTTCTTGTTCTGCTCCCTGTACATGTCAACCTCCCTTTGCAGGAAGTCTATCTCGTTGCACAAGGCTTCATGCTCGATGTCGGTCATTCTTTCATAAGTTTAATCGCTTCCTGCAAGCCAGCTTCAAAGGCTTCTTCGTAGGTGGAATACTTGCGGTCGGATGACTCAAAATCGCCTTCCCAAACCATATCATCCATATTTCCAATGAAGTATTGCCAATTAACCCCGTCAAATAGTGGCGGAATGAAGGTGACATCTACTACTATTCTGTGTTTTTCACGTAGCCACCTTGCCGCCAACGCCTGTGTGGGGCGTGAGCAAATCGTGTCGCCAAATCCGTTGTGCTCGTATGGCCTGATACAGTCTTTCCTGACCGCTTCGCCGTCTTCCAACTCATAGTAGCTGTTGCACGGCACGTCAAACCCTGCCTCTTTCAGCATACGGGCTGTGTCGAATGAAACATAACTTTCCTTTATCATGGACGTTCCTCTTCATTATACCACTTTGGCTTTGGGAAACGAGAAGTAAATTCTATCGCATCTACTTCCTTCGGTTCGATAAAGCACGCTTCCGGCCATAACTCCATAATCTGCTCTACATTGTCAGCATAAGCAACAATGATAAAGCAATCGGAACTTTCACCAGTGCACCAATACGGGTACTTAATAGGCCACTTTACGGGTCTATAATCGTTGTCGCAATCCTTTTTCTTGACGTAAAATCTTGCTCGTATCATTTCTCACCTCCTTTCTTCAATTCGGCAATGAGGGCATCGGCGTACTCCCATTTTAGT
>ENA-ORSJ01000450-ORSJ01000450.1-human-gut-metagenome-genome-assembly--contig:-NODE-450-length-45031-cov-17.784930_pt1 | contig 45031 bp, 40 predicted proteins | sample MGYA00242191_ERZ509158 | MGnify/ENA primary metagenome ERZ509158 (study PRJEB26280, sample SAMEA2338623) | human gut metagenome | biome: human gut; feature: human-associated habitat; material: faeces...
AAACTCTTACTAATAAGGAAAAGAAGAGATTTGGAATCATATAAACTATTCTTCCCCATTCGAATGGTGATAAGTGCAGAGCGATACTGCAATGAGGAACAAAATAAAATTAAACACCATCGTATTCCGCACAACTCAAAAGATCTGCGTCATCAGCGAGATCCGCGTGCCCTTAATCCCCCCAGACCGCACAGGTCTAAGAAATCTGTGTTTATCTGTGCAATCTGTGGGACTTAAAAAGAATAAACTCCTCATTCGAGCGACGACCAGTGCAGAGCGATACTGCAATGAGGAACAAATATGGTGATTCCAACCAGCAAGCCGTCCCCATGCGTTCCCAATCAGCAAGCTATAGTAAGGCGGTCCCCATCATCAAGATGTCCCCTGGCGGTCCCATCCCGCACAATATGACGAAGACCTTTGATGGTCCGCCAACCTTAGAGCGTAGCGGTTCCGAGCACCGAGTAGGGCGGTTTCCTCCCTCGCTCCTGAGGAGAGAGGGTCGGGGTGAGAGGTGGAGCCTTCCTTAACGGTAAGGAAGGACGGGTAGGTTTTCGAACAGATAGCACTGTAGGGCGGTTACATCCCTAATCCCTATGGTAGGGATTTAGGGCTTGGGTATAGGGTAAGGACCCCCTCTTCGCAAGAGGGGGACAGGGGAGTCGAAAAAATACAAGACTAAGATAATTATGAATAAAGAAGAAAGAAATTCCTTTCGAAAGGAAATGATTGGTAAGTTAGAAGAACAATGGGCTAAGAATAATCGCCCTGAAGATGACCTCTTCTATTACCACCCATCTGAAGATAAAATCGTCCTCTCCCATGCCCTGTTCTGGGTTATGACCCAAAATATCAAAGGTAAGGTAGGCAAGGAAAAGTACTTATTGCTTCTCCGCCAATATCAGGAAGAGATGCTCGAAGCATACTTAACTGAATCAGAAGATTTCAAAGACCTGCTTCACTATTGTAACGTCATATACAATACCCTTCCTGTAATCCTTCGAAGCATGTACGATTTCCGTATCCACTTAGATGCTCGTAAGCTTGCCGCCATAACGATAGTCGCTGGCGGTTATGGTGGTGATATGCCAGAAGACCAGGCTTATGACCTCCTCGATGATATAGACTTCTATTATAATAAGGTGAAGTGCCGCAAGATAGAAAAGCTCATGCCGGTATTGAGTAAGTTGGTAATAGAAGAGCAAAAGTTACTTTAGCTTGCATTGAGGAATGCTTCTGACGCTATAATATAGTGGGTACGATGTAATGGTGATATACGGAGAATGTCAAGGCTGCCTAAATGGCAGCTTTGGCAATACCAATTAATAATATGCTTTTTTTGAAAAATTATTGGATGTGCTAACTACTGAAAATCAGTAGTTACGTTCTAACGGTGATTTACTCCAGATGGCAACAAAATAGTTCAAAGACCGAATCGCCCAACTTTGGGACTATATTTAGGCAATAAGAGGCATTTTTGACGCTGTATAAACTGGTCGTTTGCCAACTTGCCGCCAAAGTTAGTTAACGCCAAGGATAGCGTAAAAACTTTCCAAGGCATATATTTAATTCAAATTTAACACACTTTTTAAAGTGGAGTCATTAATTTAATTACGAACAATGAAAGAAATTAAATCACATAAACGAAGAGGAAAACTGCCTAAAATAGAGGTGGTTGATTTGTTTTGTGGTATTGGTGGGTTGAGTTTTGGAATGAAATCTAAGGGCTTTTCCATTCTTGCTGGATTTGATTTAGATGCAACTTGTAAATATGCATATGAAACTAACAACGAAGCCAAATTCAATTATAAGGATATCAAGGAGGTTCATGGAATAGATATAAACAAATACTATTCAAAGAAATCCATCAAGGTGTTGGCTGGTTGTGCACCATGTCAGCCGTTTTCTTCTTATGCATTCAAAAACAAAGAGAAAGATCCGAATAAGTATGATTTACTATACGAATTCGGTAGATTGGTGAAGGAAGTTCAGCCAGATATTATAACAATGGAAAATGTACCATCCCTTCTTACTTTTAATGAGAAAGATGTTTTTGGCGATTTTGTACATACGCTAAAAGAAGCAAAATATAACGTTTCGTATCATGTAGTATATTGCCCAGATTATGGTATTCCTCAGACGCGAAAGAGGTTGGTTTTATTGGCATCTCGGCTAGGTCCTATAGATTTGATTAAGGAAACTTGTACCCCCGATAATTATAAAACAGTACGAGATACTATTGGAAACTTGCCTCCTTTAAAAGCTGGCGAGGCTAGCTCCACTGACTCCCTACACAGATGTTGTTTCCTATCAGAAAAGAATTTGCAGCGCATCAAGGCGACTCCAGCAGGAGGTAGTTGGAAAGACTGGCCATCAGAGCTGGTTTTGGAATGTCATAAAAGAAAGGGTGGAAAAAGTTTTGGTAGTGTATATGGAAGAATGCGATGGGACAAGCCTAGTCCTACCATGACCACGCAATGTACGGGTTTGGGAAATGGAAGATTCGGTCATCCCGACCAAGATAGGGCTATTTCTGTTAGAGAAGCGGCACTGTTGCAAACCTTCCCTCGTTCTTATGCCTTCTTTGACAACGAGGATTCAATATCTATTGGTGTAGCCTCTAGATACATCGGGAATGCTGTACCTCCCAGACTTGGGGAAGTAATTGCAGAAAGTATTATTCAACATATTAGAAATACGCCAAATGAAAGATAAAAATCAAACCTTAAAATGGCGATTTGATGTTTCGACTTTTCGCTTGATAGGTCGTGAGCTCATTACAGATAGAGTCACGGCTCTATTCGAATTGGTGAAAAATTGCTATGATGCCAATGCATGTCAGGTTACTGTTCGATTCACAAATGTGGGGGCTGACAAACAAAATGCTGTCATAGAAATTATCGACGATGGCTGTGGCATGTCTTTTGAAGATATCAGGGACAAATGGATGGTTATTGGAACGTCATCTAAACGTAAAAATCCCTATTCTCCAGAACCTTTTCACCGAAGATGCGTAGGCGAAAAAGGAATTGGACGGTTTGCTGTTGATAAGCTAGGTGACAAGACTCGCATTATTACCAAAACAGCGGGTGAAAAGGAATGGCTGAATGTTGTAATTGATTGGTCTTTCTACGAACATAATGATACCAATGACATACTGCTGTTTACTGATATTGAAAACGATTACCAATATTCTCCCGCAGACAAACTCTCAGAATCGGGTACAAAGTTGGTTATCTCGGCTATCAGAGAGTATTGGACCAAAAGCGAAATAGAACAACTCATTCGTCAGATATCGAAGATCAGATCTCCTTTTGTTAATAAAAATGATGAATTTCAAGTTCGTGTGGTAGCCGATGAATTCGGAATCAATCAAAATGCAATTCATACAATTGAGGAGACAGATATAGCGACAACTTCATTTACAATCGATTTTAACGAAAAGAACAACACTCAGGAAAGTATATTTTTTGATAAAAAAAGTAGTTCTTTTAAATCTCGAAATATACCCATAGATAAAGACTTTGGTGGAATCAAAATGAGAGTATATTTCTTTGATGGACCTGCTCGTGCCAAATATCGCAAAGCATACCCCAACGATTCGATAGATGGTTTCAAAGTCTATAGAGATGGCATCATCACCACACCATTTGCCGAGGCAAACAAGGATCAAGATAAAAAAAGAGATATCTTAGGAATTGACAAGCGTGTGTGGCAAGATATTTTCAACAGAATAAGTACGCGTGAATTTCTTGGCTCCATCGAATTGACTCGTGATGGAAACCCAAATATTATTGATGCTACCAACAGACAAGATTTTGTTGATAATGAGGCTTATCGTAAATTCAAGGACTTTATCGTACTTCAGCTAAATGCATTACAAGCCTATAAAGAGACCATGCGTAAGAAACAGAAAGAAGAAGTTTCTACTGAGCTAAATTCTGCATCTGAAAATATAAACCAATTCATCACTACGATTTCCGACTTTGCACAGCAGAACTCCAGTTTAAAGCCCACGGTTGATATTCTTATCAAACAAGCAAAAAAGACTGGGCAGTCAGTAAAAAATGCAATCAAGGAACAGAAGAAGGTAGAAGAGGACTTTACGCGTAAAGAGAATATCTATATGAGCATCATGTCACTGCAAGACTATGCCATACAGATTGCACATGCCGTTCGTACCACTTTAAATCAGATGAAGGATAGAATTGAATTTTTCTATCGTTATTACCCTGATCCAGAAGAAGAAGAACTTTTCAAATTATACGCAAAAGAAATGTTCCAAAAATACAAGGTGCTGAACCGGGTGATTGACTTTATGCTGAGTTACTCGCAGTCCAATCTGAATCCTGAAGAAATTGTTTTAAAGGAGATTTTCGAAGAAATTTTGAATGACTACAGCCATATATTTGATCAAGAAAACATCAAGGTTGATAGTTCTTTCCCTGTTCAACTCAAGTTGACAATTAATAAGCAGTTCTTTAGAGACATCCTTCAAAATCTGATTGACAATTCGATTAAGGCAATGGCAAATGCCAAAACCAAGGTCCTAAAGGTGTCCTATGAAGCACTCTCCAATAATCTTGTCATTAAGGTTTCGGATACTGGGGTTGGAATCCCTGTAGAACGCAGAGAGCAAGTATTTGCCCTATACTATACTACCACTCAAGATAAAGGCGGGGCTGGTGTTGGCTTATACATTGTTAAGACCAGAGTAGAATCTTTGAAGGGAACTGTGTCTATTGAGGACAGTGAATTTGGTGAGATTGGGACTACGGTAAAAATTGTTATACCCTTTAAAAATTAAAGTATGGATTTCAAAGTAGTATTTATTGATGATAATCTAGACGTAAATGAACCTATCGTTCAGAATATCAGAAAGCATTATAAAAATGCTGATTATAGTCATGTCTTTAAGAATCCGCAAGAGGGCTTAGATTTTGTTCTAGAAAACATAAATAGTAGGATGATTGTATTTCTTGACTGGAACTTTAGTGGTTTACCTACCAAAGGGATAGACATTCTGAAAGAAATACGAAAAAAAACATCTTTACTATATGTGATAATGATGTCAGCTAATCCTGTAACCTCATTTCCAGCTCAGTCGGTTATTGATATGATGAACGAAGAGAATTTCTTTTTTTTAGATCGCAGCCAAGACATTGACGTGACGTTTGGGCTGATTGACAAGATACAGAAAAATTGGGTTACTAGATTTGATTGTATCTTAGAGCAATGGCTCATTAATCATCCCGAATGTTCTGACAAGATTGCTTTTAGGACTTTTGACCAAACGATTACATGGCAAAAAATATTGGAAGAACTTCGCAAACAATCCACGATTGGGAAATCATTTGAAAAGATGGTGAATCAGTTCTATATCTATCAATTTACTGAAAACTCGGAGGCTAATGAGTAGTGTTTTGATTGCATACAACAATGATTGTAATACGGAATTACATCATTTTTTCGAGTCTTGCTCAGATGAAGCGAAACAAGCTTGTTTGGATAACAAGATAACATTTGAGAGCGTATGTCCACCTAACTTAAATGCAGATAAAGTTTGTGGAAAGATGGAGAGTAACTCTCTTTGTGTTATTGTCTCTCATGGCATAAATGGTGAGATTATCAACGAAAATAACGAAGAAGTCATCTCTATCCATACAACAAACTATAATTTTGCCAACAAAGGACTTTACGCTTTAGCTTGTTATTCAGGTCTAGATTTAAAAGATGAGTTAATAAGAATTGGAATTAAATTCTTCGTAGGTTACTCAGACTCATGGATGATAGGAACTGACGAAGAGTTATTCTTGAAATGTGCTCTTAAGGGCTTGAAAGATTTTCTTTCTGGAAAATCTAAGAAGGATGCAAAGGAATGTATGATATCCACATATAAAAATACGATTAAAGATATGCCATCTAATTCTTTTGAGGATAACTTTCAAAAGATGCTAATGATAAACAATTTGGAGTCTCTTGTTTTTGAAGGAGAAGATGATTTATTGTTTTCTGATTTAGCGTAAAAATACCCCAGTTCGGGATAAGATTTTGTTCATAAAAAAGTTGGTAGTCTTATAAATATTTTGCACCTTTGCAGGTGAAAGTGTGTCCTGAGACAGAATGAAATCTGATATTGGCTATATTTGATAGATTTCTGTTATAACTTCTAAAGAGATGGTGGCAGACCCACCGCATTCGGCATGCAGGTGCTGATTGCAAACCGCTTTGTGCTGCTCTGATGGAAACAGATGGGTAGTGAACGACAATTGAAAGCCTTCTGTAAGGTTGGCAAGGTATGTGTCAAGGAGCTGAACGCAAGTGAACCATTAAGTTTCTGGTTTCAGGGATTTGATGAGTTACGCGTTAACAAATTAACATTTTAACATTTATGGATAAGATTATAGCACTATACGGTGGTGCAAATGTAGGGAAGAGCACCACGTTTATGGAACTGGCAACGATGCTGCCAGAACCGATAGACACCCTACACTGGAACAAGAGCGACTACCGCGCCACTTTCATGGTGAACGGCAAAAAAGTGTGCATCTGCACATGGGGTGACAACCGAGCTGAACTTGATAGGAATATTGCATATTTCCACAAGATGCAGCCTGATATTGCCGTGACTGCCACAAGGACATGGGGAAAGACAGTTGAGGCTGTAGAGGAATATGCCAAGGAGTTTGAACCGCATGCACCAATCGAATGGATTCGCAAATGGAGATCATCGAAGGAGGATTGTAAGGGTATGGCTGAGAATATCTTGAAAAAGTGGGTATGATAGATTAACAACATAATAAAAAGGAACCCGACTTATGGAAGTGATAATAACAAACATCGAGAGGTGGTAAGTAATGGGTCACGCCTGTTTGTGTAACCAAAAGGATATTACATGATTCAAAGCAAAAAAAGCCAGCCATTCGGCAGGATGGCTGGCAAAATAAAAGAATAGTCTTACTTCTTCTTGTAAGGGTACTTGGCGCCTTTGCTTGAGTTTTCACTGCTCTGAAGTGGCTGTAGATTCCTCATACTATTGGTACCACCATTGTCTTTTGGGTTTTTGTGGTCAACCTCCCAACCCATGGGCGACTCCTTACCGTAGCTCTGTCGATAAATCTCATTACCGCATGCGTCCTTGCGATAGCGAGCAGGGTCTTTCCCTGGAATCTCTTTGCCTTTGGCAAAAATCTGGTCTAATTGTTCTTTTGAGTATGTCAATGCTTTACACCTCCTTCCTATGCTAAGATTTGGTACGATAGATACCAAGCATATTGTTCATTCTGCAAAAATGCCGCCAAAATTCGTAGTGCAGACAAATTGTCACATTATTGTAAAAAATAGCTGGTAAATTACCGAACCAGTTCTATAGCCTCGTGACAACCAAGATCGACCAGAAGGTGCAAGGCTATGTGACCAACATCACAGAGACAGTAGAGGAAGGCAAGCCTAGCATCATCACTTCCGTTCTGGTGGAAACTGCTGTATTTGCAGACTGCCATTTTCTTCAAGAGGCGGTGGAAAACAGCGAACGCGTCACGAATTCTGCCATTGAAGACCTTTATGCAGATGGTGCCTACCAAAGATAGGGGCTTGCTCAAACATCGTATGCATGCATATAGCAGATGTATGTGGATGAACCTCCGAAGGATGGTAATATTCCAGATTTCAACATTTCAAAGATCGATATTTGCCCTTTTCGGGCCTATCAGAGAAACTTTCGGCTCTTTCATGGCTAATTATCGAAAGATGTTCACCAGCGGAGCCGATTGCTATGTTTCACTCTGAATGACCACACTGGTTATGCTGGATTCAAAATATACCCCTTTTTAAAGTGGGCTCAGTGATTAAGCAATCTAAGAGTTAATTCTATTTTGTTTATTATGATTCATCGAAATAATCAAGATTACATAACAGCCTTTGTCGAAGGCTATATTTGTGCCATTATAGGTGAGCGGATGACAATCGCTAAGGTATCAGAGGCTGAACTTGATAATGCAAAGCATTCAGCTGAGAAGTATGTCGAGTTTCAAATCGAGCATTCGAATTTCTTGGACGAGGAAAAGAATGCGATGAAGAGTGACTATAAGCTTTGGGCAGAATCTGCATTGCAAGGAATGAAGAAACGATTACGTGATAGTGGTAGATTACTATGATGCGCCAGCCGACAAACAATCGCAATTCTATTGCGTTAAACTATCATCGGCAGCCCCTTGTGGGCAAAGGCTCCGCTGCCGATACCAAAACTCTGGCGGAGGCTATAGCGTAGCCAGCTACATCCTCTCGTCCCTGAGGGAAGAGAGGCTTGGTGAGAAAGGTGGAGCCTTCCTTAACGGTAAGGAAGGACGGGTAGGTTTTCGAAAAATCTTATGTAAGAACTTAAGTTAGAATCATGAATATAATCAAAACAGATATTGAAGGCGTTCTCATTATAGGAGCCACGCCTCTTCCGTGATGCTCGTGGCTGCTTCTTCAAGAGTTTCAGCGAGCGAGAGTTTGAAGAAAAGGTTGCCCCAATCCTGGGGCACAGTGTACACTTCTGCCAAGATAACGAGTCTATGAGTAGCTATGGCGTAATGCGAGGCTTGTATTTCCAGCGCCCACCATATACCCAGAGCAAGTTGGTACGCTGCGTAAAGGGTAGAGTACTTGATGTAGCCGTGGATATACGTAAAGGCTCCCCTACTTATGGTAAGCATGTAGCTGTAGAACTGACAGAAGACAATCATCGTCAGTTCTTCATCCCTAAGGGCTTTGCTCATGGTTTCGCCGTTCTCTCAGAAACAGCCGCCTTCCAATACAAGTGTGATAACTTCTATCACCCAGAGGCAGATGGTGGTATCTCAATCTTGGATGAATCTCTCGGTATCAATTGGAAAATCCCTACAGAACATGCCAATCTCTCAGAGAAAGATACGAAGCATGCGATGTTGAAGGACTTCGATAGTCCGTTCGATATGAAAGCGAACTTGTATAAACTATAGAAGAATATTTTACAAGTAATGGCTTCCATAAATGATATAGGTACAGTTAGGTGGTTTGTTAAGTAGACTTTGGTATTCTGTGCCATTTTATAACAGTGTTAGTATTTTTTTTGCTGAAATATGGAAACAACATCCTTTCGTGATAGTGTAAAATCTAAGATATCAGAATTTTTATATGCAATAAGTTTTGATTTGGCTAGCAACATCAAGCCAGGTGTAGTAAACGAATTGGTAGATGTCGTCAACCAACTGTCTGATTATTATGAGGAAGGTACTCATTTATATCCAGAAATAGTCTTGTTGCGGAATTTTGACGAGTTTAAGGCTACAATACCTTGCTTTTACCATATATTATATGGTGGAGAGTATGTGCCAGGAACATTGCTACGTTCTCTGAAAATGTGTGCACCTTTGGCTCATAGTGGGTGGCATATTTTTATGGAATTGAAAGAGGCAAGTGTCAGATGGGGAGTCGTAAATGCCGAGCAATCTGTTACCGCTGTTTCGATATTGAATCAAATTGTTGGTAGTGAAACTTCTCCTTTTGTCTATATTCGTAATATTGGTTCAAAAACAGTAGAGCTAAGTTCTGGAAACAATTCTTATAAGGTTTCTTTGTCACTCAAACAAATTGACGATATACTAAAAGATGAATTGAGGGATTTGTGTCAAGTAATAACAAGGGAATGTCCAGACTATCAAGAAGATTTTGCTAATTTTCTTTTCCAACAGATAAACTCGGCATTGCAGAAAGGGCATGGCAACTTAATAGTTACAATAGACACGAATAAGACCATCAAAATTCCAGAAGTTTTAAAAGAAGGAGTAGTTATGGAAAGTCCTCTTAATTTATATGGATTGTTTTTGGAATTTATGCAAGATGATAAGGAACTCTTTGCTCATGAGCTTTTACAGAAGAATTCCATATTATTAGAATCTATGCTAAATCATGATGGTATTACCCTTTTTACGACCAAAGGACAGGTGCTGGGATATCATTTTATCGTGGATAACAACACAAAAACTACTGAACATCTTAATGGTGGTGCACGTACTAAGGCTTTTTCTAAATTGTGCCAAAGTATGGATAAAGGCATTGAAGCTGTTTTCATGAAAACTCAAGAAGGAACTATCAAATTCAAGGCAAATGGAAAATAATATAGAATTATGGAAAGCAGATAAGGTTACTGTTATTCCTAATACTGATACAACAATCACTGCAATTGTAAATCATTCCGACCAGACAAACTTATCTGCAGTTCAAAAACAACAAATTGCATTAGCATATAGTGCTGGTGCATATGACATGGCAGCAGAATATGTTTGGAAGAAAACTGTTACCAAGTTAAGGGAGGCTATACTTAGTCTTGGTGAGGACTTTGTGGGTGAAATGCTCTTAGGCGCAGGAGGTGACAAAGATGTACGTTTGGAAGATTTACTTACAGATTATAAGTCTATCAATCTAGCGGAGCAATTGGGAATGATTAGTAAGGGATCGGCATTGTTGCTTCGGCAAGATTACGAGTTGATTCAATACAGTTTTTCTACACAAGCTATAGAAGATAATATAGGATTGGATAGTCTGAGAGTTTTGAGTATAATTAAGGATTGTGTTGAGAATATACTAAGTAAGCCAAATATGCAGGTAGCATTAGAGTTTACTCAATTGCGTGAAAGGTTGTTGAATGATGATATAAGGGAACAGGATGTAGAGGTAAATCAATTGAAGTTATCTTCATTGTTCTTTATTAGAACAGTTTGTACTGTTTTGTCTTCGGCTATCAGAACCCGTCAAGGGGCTTTATTAGAGCATCCTCTCAACAATTTTAAATTGATAATTCCTTTGGTCTGGGAAAAACTAGTTGATGATGACAAGTGGAATATTGGATTCCTTTACAGGGATGTCGTTTCCGCAGGCAATACGAAAGCAGCCAATGCTGTGAAATTTGCTTTGGCAAAGAATAATGGCTTTGATTATGTCCCTGAAAGTTTGCGTTCTAGGACTTTTATAAAGATTGCTCAGCAGCTGATAGATGTACATTATGGTTTTGATAATTTTTATAGAGAGCCAAAAGTTGTAGAGGAACTTGCCTCGTTAGGTTCTGTTTTGCCAGAGCCAGCATTGTTTTACTGTATGAAAGCTTATTTACTAGTATATTTAGGTAACTACTATGGCCGTTCTGATAGAGCTGTGGAAATGGTAGAGAGGCAATTGGCAAAAATAGACAAAGAGCAATGGATTGCGTTCTTTGACCAAAAGTTGCCTTATGATATTGACTTGATAAATACATTATGTGCAAACTCAAAAAAGCCAATCATGAATTTTAAAACATTATTGAGAAATCTGAAGATGAATGCATTGAACCTAAATACAACAGTGGGGGCAAAATTGTATTCTGCGATATTGAATAGCAATATATCCATTATATCTCTTTATCAGCATTAATGAGAGAATGGTAAGAAATACAATAACACAATTACTATGAGCAAGCTAAATATTTTAGGAATAGTGAAAGGAATTAAGGCCCAAACTACATATTTGACCCCAATTATAGAGGCAGTATGTAATTCTATAGATTCTATAGGCAAGCGAAAAAATGGGTCAATAGATATAGTTGCTATCAGAGATGGTCAGAAAGGCATCGATGATAATGGAGATTCTTCAAGTTGTGGTTCCATTGTAGGCTTTGATATTATAGATAATGGTGTTGGGTTTACCAAAACTAACCGGGATTCTTTTGATACATACCTTTCAGGGCATAAATATGAATCTGGTGGAAAAGGATTTGGTAGATTTATGTATCTTAAATACTTCCAAAAAGTTTCAGTTGACAGTTATTACAATATTGGAGAAGAATGTTGGCATCGTACATTCGATTTCGGACACAATCAAGAAATCATTGAAAACGAAAAAAACGAATTATGTCAGAATAAAGATATTGCTTGCAAAACAACTTTGCATTTGAAGTCTGCTGTAAAAGGTTATAATGCAGATAAAGGCTTGGAGGTTATTGCCAGAAAGCTCGTAGAACGTCTGTTAGTATTTTTTGTTGATACCCCCCAAAACATGCCAATTATAACACTGAAAGAATGTGATGGAAGCAATCCTATTATCTTGAATGATTTTGTTGGTAAGAACAATACTATCCAGTTCGTTCAAGAAGAAAGTTTTGAATTGGAAGATAAAAGACATGCCAAACAACAATTTACAGTAAAAGTCTATAAAGTATATTTCTCCTCTATTGCAAACAAGGTGATTTTAACGGCACATAGTCGAGAAGTGACTAACAGGCCTCTTCACAACTATGTTCCAGAGTTTAAGGAGACTTTACTTGATATAGAAAATGGCAAACAGAAGAATTATACTATTCGCTCTTATGTTATTGGAAAATATTTAGATGATCATGTAGATACTGAACGAGGTGATTTTTCACTATCTCATACAGAGGATGATCTTTTTACAGATATTTCAGTAGAGCGTATAGAAAGAGAAGCCAGTGTTATAACAAAGAAATTTTTCAAAGAACATATACAGGAGAAATTTCAAGTGAAGAAGCAAAAGGTGTTGGATTATGTTTCTAAAGTTGCTCCATGGAATAAAAGTCTATTGAAAGATTTGGATTTAGAAAACCTACCAATAGGAATAAAAGACTTAGATTTGGAATTAAAATTCCAACAGATAAAATTTGAGAAAGAACAAAAATCTCGAATAGAAATACAGGAATTGCTTGATAGTCAAAAAGATTCTAAGGATAAAACTTTTAAGAAGCAAGTTGTTGAATTGTTTACAAAAGTGACGGAAGACGGAAAGAACGACTTGGCTCATTATGTTTGTAACAGGAAGAAAGTTATAGACCTATATAACGAGTTACGAAAACGAACTGAGTTAGGCAAGGCTCATTTAGAGAGTGAATTGCACAATTTGTTTTTTCCGATGAGAAAAAATGATAGGGATATAGATTATGAAGACCATAATTTATGGCTTTTGGATGAAAGGTTAGTTTTTAGCCATTACATAGCATCAGACAAGGTTATCTCTAAAGATATCCATAAAGAACCTGACATCGCTTTGTTTTATAATGAGAAAATGTTCTTCAGAAATGGGGAAAATGTTATCACTTCTCCAATTACTATCGTGGAGTTTAAAAGACCAAAAAGGGAAAACTACCCAGATGATGAGAATCCTATCCAACAGGCTCTAAGATATTCAAGAACAATATTAGATGGAAAGTATGAAATGCCAAAAGGTGTAGAAAAAGTTAAAGTAAATAAGAATAATACTCCAGTCTATATTTATATAGTATGTGATATTGTTGATAAAATAAGAGAATTTGCTGATTTGGCAAATTTATCAGTTAGTCCTGATGATGAAGGATATTTTGGTTACGTATCAAAATATAATGCTTATGTAGAAATTATGTCATTCAGAAAAGTAATAGAGGATGCAACAATGCGCAATAAAATTTTCTTTCATAAATTAGGGTTAGAATAAAATTATGTCAACTCAAACATCGGATAATAACAACCGAATTGCAAAGAATACGTTGCTTCTGTATTTCGAATGCTGTTCTTGATAGGTTGTATCGTAGTTTATGAGGCGATGGATATAGCAAGGATGTTGAAATAACAGAGAATATTATGAGCGAGGAGCAATATAAAGAATTGCTGAAAGCCTATACCAAGGAAGCTTTGGCAAGTATGATAAAGGCAGATATACGCAATAGGTTTCCCGAACCTTATGCAAGTATGTATTGTCAACAATTTGATGATTTCAAAAATGTTGCAGATTTCTTTGAATTTGCAGCAAAGTTAATGAGGAGATAACAATATATTTATTGCTAGTCTTTGTTTTTCTCAGACTTGTGTAAATAAGCATTAAACTTATGCACATAGTATCGTTATGCCCCAGGCGGTCCCATCCCGCACAATCTGGCGAAGACCTTTGATGGTCCGCCAACCTTAGAGCGTAGCGGTTCTGAGCACCGGAGGGCGGTTACATCCTCTCGTCCCTGAGGGAAGAGAGGCTTGGTGAGAAAGGTGGAGCCTTCCTTAACGGTAAGGAAGGACGGGTAGGTTTTCGAAATAAAGAACAAGATTTATGCACGACATACAAATCATAATCATGGCTGGCGGCGTAGGTAGCCGCTTTTGGCCAATGTCAACCCCCGATTACCCAAAGCAGTTCATTGATGTGATGGGTGTGGGGCGTTCCCTCATTCAATTGACAGTAGATAGATTGAAGCCAATCTGTCCTGTCGAGAATATGTGGGTAGTGACAAACGAGAAATACATCAGCATAGTCAAGGAGCAAATCCCTGACATGCCAGTTGATAACATATTAGCAGAGCCGGAGGCTCGCAATACCGCTCCATGTATTGCTTATGCCTGCTGGAAGATCCAGAAGAAGCATCCTAATGCCAACATCGTGGTGACACCATCCGATGCCCTCGTCATCAATACTTCGGAGTATCAGCGAGTACTCAGCAAGGCATTGAGCTATACTTCCGATAAGAACGCCATCGTGACCATCGGTATTAAGCCAAGCCGCCCGGAAACAGGCTATGGCTATATCGCCGCATCAGAGCCAACATCCGTAGATGAAATCTACAAGGTTGAGGCTTTCAAGGAAAAGCCAAACCTGGAGACAGCCGAGCAATACCTTGCCGCTGGCAATTACTATTGGAATGCCGGAATCTTCGTATGGAACATTGATACCATCAGCAAGGCAATCCGCACCTTCCAGCCTCAGCTTGCCAGCATCATGGACGAGATGGCACCTTCTTTCTATACCGAAGAGGAGAAAGAGGTAGTAGGCAAACTCTTCCCAACCTGCGAGAAGATAAGCATTGACTATGCTGTGATGGAGCAGTCGAAGGAAATCTATACCTTGCCAGCCGAGTTCGGCTGGAGCGACTTAGGCAGCTGGGGCAGTCTCCGTACCTTGCTTCCACAAGATGAGGCTGGCAATGCCAAGGTAGGCAAGGACATCCGATTGTATGAATGCAAGAACTGCGTGGTCCATGCAGCCGATGAAAGTAAAGTAGTAGTTCAAGGCTTGGATGGCTATATCGTTGCCGAGAAAAATGGACAACTGCTAGTTTGCTCATTAAAAGAAGAACAGAGAATTAAAGAATTTGGAAAATAAAAAAAATGAATATAGTAAAAACAGAAATAGAAGGCGTTCTCATTATAGAGCCACGCCTCTTCCGCGACTCTCGTGGCTACTTCTTCGAGAGCTTCAGCGAGCGAGAGTTTGAAGAAAAGGTTGCCCCAATCCTGGGCCACAGTGTTCACTTCTGCCAAGACAACGAGTCTATGAGCAGCTATGGCGTTATGCGAGGCCTGCACTTCCAGCGCCCACCTTATACTCAGAGCAAGTTGGTACGTTGTGTAAAGGGAAGAGTACTTGATGTTGCTGTGGATATTCGTAAGGGTTCACCAACCTATGGCAAGCATGTGGCTGTAGAGCTGACAGAAGATAATCATGTCCAGTTCTTCATCCCAAAAGGCTTTGCCCATGGCTTCGCTGTCCTCTCAGAAACAGCTGTCTTCCAGTACAAGTGTGATAACTTCTATCATCCAGAGGCAGATGGAGGCATCAGCATCCTCGACGATACCCTCGGTATCGATTGGAAGATCCCAACAGAACATGCCAATCTCTCAGAGAAAGATACGAAGCATGCGATGTTGAAGGACTTTGATAGTCCATTTTGTATTTATACTAATTTATATTAGATTAATTATGGCTACATATATAGTAACTTATGATTTGAGAAAAGAGGAGAGTAGTGCAAGTTATCAAAAACTACTTGAACTTATTAAAGAAGGAGGCGTCTGGGCTCGTCTAGGTGGTTCTTCGTATTTAATAGAAAGTAACTGCTCTCCCGTTGATCTTCGTGACAAATATCGAATAGCTTTAGATAAAGATGATAAACTTTATGTTGGCGAAGTGACAGCACCAGCTGCATGGATAGGGTATACTAATGATGTAACTGATTGGATAAAAGATAAATTAAAATAAAAATGGAAGAATCGGTTAATAATAAGAACTTTTGGAGTCGCAAAATTTCTATATGGCATTTTGTTTATATAATATTGTTTTGTATATTCTTCTCTATTGTGACGCTTTTGATAATGCCTGGTAGAATAAATGATGATGCCTATCAGAATTTTTCTTTCGCAGCGACTATAACATCAATAGTGCTAGCCTTAGTGTCTATTGTCTATTCTTTACAGTCTGGGCTATCTTCAGTAGGACAATTGCATTCTGTTATAGAGATAGAATCACAGATATCAAATGAGATTAAGAAATTCTCTGGTATAGATGAAAAGATAAGAAATGCCTTAGTTCCAATTTCTTCACAGGTTGGAAGTATTCAAAAAACTCAAGATACTATACGACAAGCACAAGATGACATACATAATGAATTGTTGAAGATTTCTAGCTTGGAAATACCTAAAGATGATGGTGGAAATACAACATTGGAAGGACCAGCGATTTTATACATACTCTTATATGCTGCAGTATTGAGTAAAACCAAGGCTATGGATATGCCATATCATTTATTTGCTAAATATGTTGGACCACAATCTAAGTATTGTGAAGGGATACTTGATGGTATGGCAGTTTTACAGCCTGATAAAATAAAAATAGAACAAGGTTCAAGACCGGCAAGGAAAAAGGTTACTGTATTTGATGAAAACTCGTTAGGTACATTAGATGTTTTGAAAAATAAGGCTTCGTCACTGCTAAATGAAAAACTCTCAAAAAATCTTTTAACAGAGCTAGATAATTATTTTAGTGATATAAATAATCAGTTGCCTACTGGCTGATGTATAAAGTTAGATTTTTGAGTAAAATGCAAATTAATAAATCAAAGATATGTCTAAAAAAGAAGAATTAAAGAAACAGATTCTCGAATTGACACGAGAATACTATCGTGAGGTACATGGTCAGAAGCAGGAGTTTGTTCCTGGCAAGACCAAAGTGAATTATGGCGGTCGCTATTTCGACGATGAGGAGATGGTGAACTTGGTGGACGCTTCTTTGGATTTCTGGCTTACTGCCGGTCCTTGGGCACACAAGTTTGAAACTCGTTTCGCCAAGTGGTTGGGTGTGAAGTATTGCTCACTCTGCAACTCTGGCTCTTCAGCAAACCTTCTTGCCTTTAGTGCACTTACGGCTCCTGAACTTGGTGATCGTGCTATCAAGCGAGGCGATGAAGTTATTACTGTGGCTGCAGGTTTCCCAACAACAGTATCTGCCATCCTTCAGTATAATGCCGTTCCTGTGTTTGTAGATATGAGCATTGAGGAGAGTAATATTGATACTACCCAGTTGGAGGCAGCACTTTCTCCTAAGACTAAGGCGGTGATGATTGCACACTCATTGGGTAATCCATTTAACCTTCAGGCTGTGGTAGACTTCTGTCGAAAACATAACTTGTGGTTGGTAGAAGACAACTGTGATGCACTTGGTTCTGAGTACTTCATTGATGGTGAGTGGAAGAAGACAGGTACAATCGGTGACATCGGTACATCTTCATTCTATCCTCCTCACCACATGACAATGGGCGAAGGTGGTGCTGTCTATACCAATAACCCTGACCTTCACAAGTATGTGATGAGTTTCCGTGACTGGGGACGTGATTGCTGGTGTGTAGGTGGAGTTGACAACACTTGTGGTTGCCGTTTTACCAAGCAGTTCGGTCAGTTGCCATTGGGTTATGACCATAAATATGTATACAGCCACATGGGCTACAACTTGAAGGCAACTGACCTTCAGGCAGCTATTGGATGTGCACAGCTTGAGAAGTTGGATGACATTGTTGCTCGTCGTCGTGAGAACTTTGACTATCTCCATAAAGGTTTGGAAGGTGTCAAGGGACTTCTTTTGCCTGAACCACAGAAGAACAGCAAGCCAAGTTGGTTTGGTTTCTTCATTACTGTATTGCCAAATGCCGGATATACTCGTACAGAACTTACCAAGTACTTGGAGGATCACAAGGTTCAGACTCGCAACCTCTTTGCAGGTAATCTCTTGAAACATCCAGCTTTCGACCAGTATGTATTGAACAAGGATTATCGTGTTGTAGGCGATTCTCTCCCTGTTACCGATAGCATCATGAATGATTGCTTCTGGATTGGTGTTTACCCTGGCATGACCCAGGAAAAACTCCAGTACATGATTGATACCATCAAGGCTTTTGTCGCTACCAAGTAAGGTAGCGCAAAGGCGAATTCAACATTTAACAATCAACATTTAACATTGAAAATATGAAGGTCGTATTACTTGCAGGTGGTTTTGGCTCACGTATTAGTGAGGAAAGCCAGTTCAAGCCGAAACCGATGATAGAGATTGGTGGAATGCCTATCTTGTGGCATATTATGAAGGAGTATTCCTACTATGGTCACAACGAGTTCATCATCTGTGCTGGTTACAAACAGGAATATATAAAGGAGTGGTTCTCCAACTATTTTTTGCATAATAGTGATGTAAGTTTCGATTGGAGAGCTGGAAAGAACGAGGTGACCATTCACCATAGTGAACTGGAACCTTGGAAGGTGACGGTAGTGGATACAGGCTATAATACCATGACTGGTGGACGTATCAAACGCATCCAGAAGTATGTCGGCGAAGAGCCTTTCTTCATGACCTATGGTGATGGCGTTTGCGATGTGGATATCAACAAACTCTTGGAGTTCCACAAGGCACATGGTAAACTTGCCACATTGACTGCCGTAAAGATGAAGCAAGAGAAAGGTGTGCTGAACATTGGTGGTGACAATGCCGTGAAGTCATTCCGTGAAAAGAATATCACCGATGGTACTCCTATCAATGCTGGTTATATGGTATTAGAGCCAAAGGTCTTCGACTATATTGGCGGTGATTCTACAGTCTTTGAGAAAGAACCTTTGGAAACTTTGGTCAATGAAGGTCAGTTGATGTCATACATCCACGAAGGCTTTTGGCAGTGCATGGACAATGTACGTGAGAAGGCTATGCTGGAGAAACTGCTTGCAACAAATACTGCTCCTTGGAAGAAATGGGAGCGTGAGGTACCTAAAGAGATATAATTATGGCTTTGGATTTATTCAATAATTTCTATAAAGGAAAGCGTGTCCTTGTTACTGGTCATACCGGATTCAAGGGTAGTTGGCTTTCTATTTGGCTTCATGAGTTGGGGGCAGAAGTTGTAGGTGTTGCCTTAGACCCATATTCCGATAAGGACAACTTCGTCTTGTCCGGTATTGGTAAGAAGATAAAGGCGGATATCAGAGCGGATATTCGTGATGGAGAAAAGATGAAGCAAATTTTTGCAGAGTATCAACCAGAGATCGTTTTTCATCTTGCAGCACAGCCTCTGGTTCGCTTGAGCTATGAGATTCCTGTGGAGACCTACGAGGCAAATGTGATGGGAACCATACATGTAATGGAAGCCATTCGAGCAACAGAGAGCGTGAAGGTTGGAGTAATGATAACTACAGATAAATGTTACGAAAATAAGGAGCAAATCTGGGGTTATCGAGAAAACGAACCAATGGGTGGTTACGATCCATATTCTTCTTCCAAAGGTGCAGCGGAGATTGCCATCAGTTCTTGGCGCAGAAGTTTCTTCAATCCAGCTGACTATGGCAAGAAACATCATGTAGCTTTGGCAAGTGTTAGAGCTGGTAATGTAATTGGTGGTGGTGACTGGGCAAAAGACAGAATCATACCTGATTGCATCCGTGCTATTGAAGCAAATAAGACCATAGAGATACGCTCACCTAAGGCAATTCGCCCATGGCAACATGTATTGGAACCTTTAGGCGGTTATATGCTCCTAGCATCCAAGATGTGGAAAGAACCAACCAAGTATTGTGAAGGATGGAACTTCGGACCACGTACAGAATCAATCGCCAATGTTTGGGATGTTGCAACGAAACTTATCACTAACTATGGCAAGGGAGAGTTGAAGGATGTATCCGATCCAAATGCCCTACATGAGGCTAAGCTATTGATGCTTGACATCAACAAGGCACACTTCAAACTAGGTTGGGAACCAAGAATGAATATCGAACAATGCATGGCTATGGTTGCTGAATGGTACAAGAGATACCAAGGTGAGGATGTTTTTAATCTTTGTGTTGAACAGATTAATAAATATGTAGGCTAATGAGAATCTTCATTACAGGAGCAACAGGACTTGTTGGAGCTGCAGTTTGTCGCGAAGCTATCCGTAATGGGCATGAAATACTGGCTTTGCGCAGGCCAACATCCGTAAGTCCTTTTTCTATAACAGAAGAGAAACATATCACTTGGACTTTAGACGATGATTCTTTGAAAGAAATCGTAAGTAATTATAAACCAGATGTTTTGGCCCATTTTGCTTGGGGGGGGTAAACGCAGAACGTAGAAATGACGAATGTGCACAAGATGCTAATTTCGTGTTTTCTAAGCGTTTGTTTGAACTTTACCCATATAAGCAAATTATTTCGATGGGTAGTCAAGCAGAATATGGTTATTACGAAAGTCGTGTTTCAGAGGATGATTGTTTGAATCCACAAAATTCGTATGGTGAAACTAAGATTAAGACTTGTCTTTGGCTTCAAGAATATTGTCAGGAGAAAGGTATTGAATGGCAATGGCTAAGAATCTTTACCATATTTGGTGAGGGGCTTCGTGTAGGAGTAATTCCTTTTGCCATCAAAAAATGTCTTTCAGGTGAACAGACTTTGGAAACCACCAAAGGCGAACAGGTCTATTCATTTCTCTATGCACCAGATTTTGCAAAGGCTCTTATGAATGTTTTTGGAGCGAAAGGGAAGTCTGGAATCTATAATGTTAGTCAGCCACGTAATGAACATACAATAAAGGATGTTTTGCTTCGAATAAAGAAACTTACTCATTCTGATATTGATATTCTTTTTGGTGCTATTCCCTATAGAGGCCGACAAGTTATGTTGATGTCAGGAAAGGTTGACAAGTTTGAAAAGGCTTTTGGGGTTTATCCAAATACGGATTTCGACCAAGCTCTTCTTAGCGAGATAGAAAGCATGAGATAGTATTTGTAGCTCATTCGCTAAAAACGAATGACTATGAATGAGATAATTAATAAGGATATTAAAGAAATATTAGAAAGTGACATAATTAATTGGTCTCGCTTCCAAAACTCTAACATATTGATTACTGGAGCAAACGGCATGTTGCCTTCTTATTTAGTCTTTACTTTATTGGAGCTAAATAAGAGGAATATGAATGTGAATGTTTATGCTTTGGTACGAAATAGAGAGAAGGCAGAGAACATATTTCAAAATTTGCTGAATGATCAATATCTACATTTGATAGTTCAAGATGTAGCAGAACCTATTCATATTGAAAATCAGATAGATTATGTGATTCATGCAGCAAGTCAAGCAAGTCCAAAATACTATGGGATAGATCCTGTTGGTACAATAAATGCCAATGTTCTAGGCACGATTAATACGTTGAAGTTAGCTTGTGATAAGAAAGTAAAGGGCTATCTGTATTTTTCTTCAGGTGACGTCAATGGTATAGTTCCACCAGAAAAGTTCCCATTCAAGGAAAGTGATTATGGCTATATAGATGTACTGAATGTAAGAAGTTGCTATGCAGAAAGCAAACGCATGGGAGAAAATCTATGTGTTGCTTATCATCAACAATATGATGTTCCAACAAAGATTGTTCGAATCTTCCATACATTTGGTCCAAGCATGACGATGAACGATGGTCGAGTCTTTGGCGATTTCTGTAAGAACATTGCCAATGGAGAAGACATCGTAATGAATAGTGATGGCTCAGCCGTTCGCTTGTTCTGTTATGTTACCGATGCCATAGTTGCCTATTTAAAGGTCTTACTGGATGGTGATGAAGCCCAAGCCTATAATGTTGCAAATCTAAAAGGTGAAAGTTCTGTTTATGAGTTAGCAAAAACTCTTGTAGATTTATATCCTGAGAAGAAATTAAAAGTTGTAAGAAACTTAAACTCTCAAACTGAAGCTTCCAAAATGAGAAGTTCCTTGATAAAAGCTATTCCTGATTGTTCTAAAATAGAAGATTTAGGATGGTCTTCAAAAATTTCTATCAAGGAAGGTTTTAGAAGGACTATTGAGAGTTTGAAAAAATACAAAACAAACAATGAAAGCATCTGATTATATTGTATCTTTTATCTCTGAACGAGGTGTAGATACTGTCTTCGGTTACATAGGTGGTATGATAACCCATCTAGTTGATTCTCTTGCTCGTAGTGAAAAAGTGAGATATATCCAAACTTATCATGAGCAAACAGCTGCTATCGCAGCAGAGGGGTTTGCCATAGAGAATGGTAAGTTTGGAGTGGCTATCTCTACAAGTGGTCCTGGAGCTACAAATATGATGACGGGTATTGCTGATGCCTACTTTGACTCGATTCCTGTATTATATATCACTGGACAAGTTAATTCTTACGAGTACAAGTATGATAAGCCTATTCGCCAACAAGGTTTTCAAGAGACTGATATTATCAGCATTGTTAAGCCTATCACTAAGTATGCAGCCTTCGTGGATGATGCGAAGAATCTTCGATATGAATTGGAGAAAGCCATTCATATAGCGACAACTGGAAGAAAAGGTCCTGTCCTTTTGGATATAGCAATGAATGTACAGCGTACAGACATTAATCCAGATGAGTTGTTGGGATACAAAGATGATGTAAATCCTATAGAAGAAAAGTTTGACTTAACAGAAATCGTCGATTTGTTTTCTAAGTCAAAGTGTCCAATGGTACTTCTTGGTTCAGGTTGCATTGGGAGTGAGGTTCAAAAACATCTAGAGAACTTTATCTTCAATCATGAAATTCCTGTAGTTACATCTTTGATGGGACGTGGTGCCATAGATGAGACCTACAAATATTATATAGGTATGGTCGGCAGCTATGGTAATAGATGTGCCAATATCGCAATCTCACAAGCTGACTTATTGATAGTGTTAGGTTCTAGACTTGATACAAGACAGACAGGAGCAAAGATAGATACATTCTTGAAGGATGGTCATATCGTTCATGTAGACATCGACGCAAACGAATTGAAGTATCACCGTATTCATGGACAAAAGAATGTGAACATGGATATCTTGGCCTTTCTTCAAGTTCTGAATACTTATTCTTATAAGTTGGCTTCTTCAGATAAGTGGCATGAATATGTTCTGGGTATAAAGTCAAACTATAACCAAGACAAAGAGATAGAGCGATTCGTAGAGAACAAGTCGCCTTATATGTTTATTCAGTTCTTGAATGGTTTAACCAAGGAAGGCGATGTCATTACAACGGATGTTGGGCAAAACCAGATGTGGGCAGCGCAGACCATTCAAATGAAAAAGAACATGAAGTTCTTGACAAGTGGTGGTTTAGCTCCAATGGGCTATTCTTTGCCTGCTGCTATCGGAATGGCATTTGCAAACCCTAACAGAATGATTTATGCTTTGTGTGGCGATGGTGGGTTTCACATGTCAGTTCAATCATTGATGGTAATTTCCCAGTATCATTTGCCAATAAAAGTTATTGTCTTGAACAATTCAACCTTGGGAATGATTACCCAGTTCCAACATTTGTATTTTGATAATTTGATGGCAGGAACTACAGCTGATGGAGGATATTTAGTTCCTGATATAAAGGCTCTTGCTGAATCTTATGGATTGGTCTATGGATGTTTGTCTGATAAGTTGTCTGCAGAAGAGGCTACAGATATTATTCAAAAGGCTAACCTTATAGAATATAAGATTGATGGCTTAACGACTGTATGTCCAAAACTTGAATATAATAAGCCAATTGAGAGTCCAATCCCATTGCTTGATGAAGAAGAGTTTGAAAAGATAAAATTTGTTTAGATGAATATATTAAAAAATATCGCATCTAAAATAGGCATGGATAAGTCCATAGCCTATTCTTCTGGTGCAAATATACTTCGTGCTATTACTGGTTTGGCATCAATCTATTTTATTAGTTTGTGCTTGACTGGTGAGGAACAAGGTTATTACTACACGTTTGGATCAATTCTTGCCATTCAAGTGTTCTTTGAACTAGGTTTTACTGGTATCATAACTCAATATGTTGCTCATGAACAAGCCCATTTAAAATGGACAAATGATGGGTTGCATCTTTTTGGTGAGGAAAAATACAAGTCACGTTTAACGCATTTGCTTCACTTTTGTGTTAAGTGGTATTCCGTTATTGCGATATTGCTGTTTATCGTATTAACAATTGTAGGATATGTGTTTTTCAGCAAATATAGTAAAGATGAGTCGGTTTCATGGGTGTTGCCATGGCTTTTTATTTCATTGGGAACTTGCCTTAATTTGATGATATCCCCTCTTAATTCATTTGTGCAAGGTCTAGGCAAGGTCAAGGAAATGTCGAAAATAGCTTTCTATATAGCCTTCATTGCACCTGCAGCATCATGGATTTGCCTCCTTTTAGGCTTTAAACTTTATGTTGTTGGTGTCATTAGTTTCTTGACAGCAGTTCTATACATTGGATACTTCTGTTGTACTTCACTAAAGACGATACTTTATAGTATTTGGAAAGGTCAAATTACTGAACGTATAAGTTACATAAAAGAGATTTTCCCTTATCAGTGGAAGATAGCATTGAGCTGGATGAGTGGTTATTTTATCTTTCAATTGTTTAACCCAGTCTTGTTTGCTACAGAGGGAGCTAAGGTCGCTGGTCAGATGGGAATGACATTAACTGTCTTAAATGCGATAAATGCTTTGTCAATGAATTGGATAACCACAAAAGTGCCATTGTTCTCAAGATTAATAGAACTTAAGGACTATTTTAATTTGGATAAGATATTTAATAAGACGGTTTGGCAAGAAACTTCTATTTGTTTGGGTCTTCTTATAGTGTATGTTTTAGGTGTAGAATTCTTAAGATATTTCCAAATAGGTTTCCATGGAAATTTGATTGGGGAAAGATTCTTAGCATTCTTACCAATGGTCTTAATGTGTTTGCCGGTTTACACCAACCAGTTTGTATTTTCTGTAGCAACATATCTGAGATGTCATAAGAAAGAGCCGTTTTTGATACAGTCCCTAGTAATGGGAGTGTTGACGATGCTTTCAACTGTATTCTTAGGAAAAGAATATGGATTATATGGTATCTGTGTTGGCTATTGTGTATTGAGTATTTTGGTTAGTTTCCCTTGGGGGATGATTATATTTATTACAAAAAAGAAGGAATGGCATGGAAAATAGTGTAAATCTTGAAAAAAATGATATGGAGAAAGTTAAGGAAATTTTGGACATATTTATTACAACATATAATCGTTGTGATAAATTGGCAAAAACTTTAGATTATTTTGCAAATAGTCCTTTCCGCATCTGTTCTATTACCATTTTTAATAATGCTTCATCTGATGATACATTGGATATGATAAATAGCAAAAAGCAATTATTTGAGGATTTAAAAGTAATAACTCATCCTATAAATATTGGAGGTGATGCGAATATTATTAGAACTGAAGAATATTGTACAAAGGAATATATGTGGATTGTGCATGATGATGATAATTTTGATTTTAGCGATTGTCTGGATTTGATGCAAATTCTTTGTGAAGGAAAGGCTGGCTTGATTCATGTCGGGGCTCATGTAGAACCAATCAGAAGTAAGTTTTCTGGAAAGTTGGGAAATATTAAAGATTTTATGTCATGTGGTTATCCGTATTTCAAATTCTCTTCATTTACTCCGTGCAATATATTTAAGCATCAAGAAATTCTACCTTTCGTGCGTGCTGGATATGAAAATATCCATAATCATTATTCAATTATGCCATATCTAATCTCTAAATTTGAGAATAATGATTTGCTTTATATAACAAAAAATCAAATTTGTAAGGCTTCTGTTGGTGTTCAATGTTATGATGATGAGTTCTTGGTGAAAAGCTGGTTTGGAACATCATTCCTTTTTAAACGTAAACAGGATAGACGTACCTATTTTTGTGAGCAGTTTTCAAGTAATTCTTCTTTGCTCCATACCACATTGAATAGATTCTATCAGTCTTTTCAATGTGGGAGTTTGCAAATTTTTAAGATGTTTTATTACTATTTGAATATAAAAGAAAAAATTTTGTGTATATTATTATGCTTTCCATATACTTTTGCGAAATGGACCAAGCAGTTATACTCTAAAAAATAGTTGAGAATTTAAAAAAAATAATATTGATGAATCCAAGAATTATAGCATTTTATCTTCCTCAGTTTCATCCTTTTAAGGAAAATGATGAATGGTGGGGAAAAGGATTTACAGAATGGACAAATGTAGGAAAGGCTAAACCTTTATTTAAAGGTCATAATCAACCTCGTGTGCCAACAGAGTTAGGTTATTATGACTTACGTCTTCCTATAGTGAGAGAACAGCAAGCAGAGATGGCTCGTGAAGCAGGAGTTGAAGCTTTCTGCTATTGGCATTATTGGTTTGGCAATGGCAAGAGACTTATTGCGGATATTTTTGATGAGGTCTTATATTCTGGCAAACCTGACTTCCCATTTTGTTTAGGTTGGGCTAATCACTCTTGGTATGCCAAAAACTGGAATGCTGATGGTACAACAACAAATAAATTGTTGATTGAGCAGACATATCCAGGTATTGAAGATGAGAAAATGCATTTTGCTTTTTTATTGAAAGCTTTTAAGGATAAAAGATATACAAAAGTTAACGGATGTCCTTTGTTCTATATATTTGATCCAACTTCATTGCCAAAAGAATATCTCGATAATTTTAGAAAATGGTCTAAAGAAGAAGGCTTTCCTGATTTGTATATAGTGGCAAATATCTCTGGAGCATTAAATGTGAAAACAAATTTTTTGAGCCAAGGATATGATGCAGTGAGTTATCAGCGTCTTGCTGGTATGACAACAAATAAAATTTTATTGAAATATGGAGATCTTGGCAATAAAATTTCTTATCACTTGAGACAATTTCGCGGAAAAATGTTGCATAGGCCTCCTTTTATGACTGATTATAAAAAATTTATGCCATATCTTATAACAGACAAGGAACGAGAACGCCAAGTAATACCTACAATAGTACCTCAATGGGATCATACTCCTCGAAGTGGATGGAATGGTTCATTATTTGTGAACACATCGCCTTCATTGTTTTATGAACATGTAAAGCAAGCATTTGATTGCTTAAAAAATAAGCCAGAGGAAGAGCTCCTTGTGGAAGAGGCGCGCGGCCGTCTTGTGTTCTTAAAGTCTTGGAATGAATGGGGAGAGGGTAATTTTATGGAACCAGACCTGACTTTTGGACGTGGTTTCATAGAGGCATTACGTAAGGCCATAGATGAATGTAATAGTAAACAAAACAATACAAATTAAAATGGTATATTGGATTTTAGGAATTACTTTGATAATTCTTACATTTGTGGGTTTGAGTAGCAATAAAGCTTCTGCTCGGAAAAGTATTTGGGCTATGTTTATTGCTTTTACATTGTTTCAAGGTTTGAGGTGGAATACTGGTGCCGATTGGCAACAATATTTACGTGTATTTCAAACATGTGATTGGAATCATATATTCTCTTTTGATCGAGGGGATGGCACACGAAATATGGAATTTGGATATGTTTTTATCAATATTTTGATTAAAACATTATTTAAGGAATATACTTTTTTCCTATTAATAACATGCGGCTTTATTAATTTGATGTATATGAAAATCGTAAAATTATATATTCCAGAAAAATATCAACCTTTGGCATATGCATTGTCATTAATGATGTCTAATATATTCCCAGTTCGCCAGGCTTTAGCATGTTCTGTTTTTATAGGTTTTGGGGTATCTTCTATCCTTTCACATAACTGGAAACAGTACCTTATTGTTGTTTGCACTTGTTGTACTATTCATACCTCTTGTTTAATATTAGTTCCATTTTATTTTGTAGGGAAGTATATAAAATCTAGTATTTTAATATGTATATTTTTATCTTTTTCTATAATCGTAGGTTATGTACCTGCATTGATGGATAAAGTGATTCAGTTACCAATTATTCGAGAATTGGCATTCGCTTCATTAGTAGAGCGGTATCAAGATACAGGTCTTACTGTTGAAAAATCTGGTCTATTGGATAATACCATGACCATAATCTTTGTTGTCTTACAAATATTACTTTTTTCTTGGTTAAGGGAAAAACATAGAGATGATAATTTTAATTATAAATTATATACTTTATGTCTAAATTTTTATGTAATAACTGCAACCTGTAGACAGATTAGTATATATCCAGGTCTTAATGAATTCGCGAGATTTTCATATTTTGCAGGTATAGGTTATATAATATTGGTTTCATCTACATTTATATACTTCTTGAAGAATTATAAAAAATATACTTATGGGGTAGAATTGGTATTTGTTGCATTTATGCTATTTAAGGTTAGTGCAATTTTTAAGGACTCATATTCGGAACTTTTTGTTCCATATTATTCTGTATTTGAACATTCTCCACAAAGAGATGGGTGGATACTATTTTAAAGTTAAAATTTATGAAAGTATTATTAGTAACAGGTTTTACGCCTTATAAGGAGAATTACAAAGGAATTTCAGCCTTAGAGTATTATTTGATTAAGTATCGCCCTACTTGGGTAAATATTAAAATAATATCATATAATCTTAACTTAATGAAGCCTTCTGATATAGATATTGTAAAGAAAGAGCTTAATTGTGAAATTATATGTATAGATTCAAATGGTTTTTTACGCAAACTATTAAATAATAAACTTGTTCGTTTATTATTAAAAAGGAATCCTAACCATTATCAAAGGCCAGGTAAAACCTTTAAAAAGATTTATAAAGATTTTAAACCTGATGTTTTATGGACTTATCCTAATTTTTATTATTGTTGGGCAAGATTATATACAGATACTAAGATGATTACAACATCACCAGATAGCAATGTTTTGGCCGAAGTCAGAAATGATATTGATAATGTTCTTGAAAGTTCCTTTTTAAGGAAAGTATATCGTTTGATTACTTTTAGCCAAACTGTTAATAGTGAAAAAAAATATCTTTCACCAAATAATTTTATTCATTTTGTAGGAATGAATGATCTAAGAATGTTTCGTAAAGTAACAAATTCTACCCAAGCCTTTTTTTTGCTTCATCCTCATTATTCTTTGGCAGAGAAGAAAATAAGATTTGATGGTATAAAGATTAAAGTTTTAATAGCAGGGGCTTATGATATATACATGAAATCAGGTATAAAAGACTTAGTTAATGTTTTTTTAACTCACAAAGAATTATCCAATTTGATAGATATTTCTTTTCTGGGGAAAAATTGGAATGATATAGTTAAAATTCTCTCTTTCAATAATTATGAATGTCATAATCTAGGAAGAGTCGATAATTATTTGGATGAAATTATAAAATATGATGTCCAGTTAACTCCGATAACAGTTGGGACCGGTACAAAAGGAAAAGTTCTTGATGCTATTGCTAATGGGCTTTTATGTGTTGGTACTCCTATGGCTTTGGAAAATATTTGTGTGAGGAATTTTGATTCATGTATTCTATATCATAATGCAGAAGAATTGTATGGTATATTCACAAGTATGTTTTATAATAGGAAAAAATATGAACTTATTGCCCAAAAAGGTAGGGAGAATGTTCGAAAATATCATTCTCCACAAAGAATTTCTAAACGTTTTTTTGAAATAATAAAGAGTATTTGATATGGTTGGTGAAAGATTGAATTATATAGATCAAGCCAAAGGAATAGCTATAATTTTAGTTGTTGTGGGGCATCTTGTGCAATGGAATTTTACAGGAGAGTCATGTAAGGTGATATTTGACTATATTTATAGTTTCAATATGCCCTTGTTTTTCTTTATAAGTGGATTCTTAGCATATAAAAGTCGTTTTAAAATAGAATCAGTGACTCTAATTCCTCTCTTTAAAAAACGCTTTATAGGGTTGGCTCTACCATTTTTTTCTTGGGGATTATTTGTTTTTCCTATTGTTGTTTCTGGAAATTCAAATTTTAAAGAGTTGCTTTCTGAATGGGGTAGAAATTTGATGTTCCCGGAATATGGTTATTGGTTTTTGATAGTTCTATTTTGCATGCATGTTTATTATGTAGTTGCGTGTTTGTTATCTAATTTTATAAAACATGGGGGGGGTAATAAAGTATAGATTCTTTGTAAAATACTCAGATGAGTTGTTTTTTGCTATTATTCTTATATGTATATGGTTATTGAGTCATTTCTTGTGTCCTTCCCGTTATTTCTCATCAAGATATTTGATTATGTTTTTCATGGGATGCTTATTTTATAAATATAATATGGTACAGCGAATACCAAAATATGTTGTAGGAATTATGGTAATCATATTTGTATTATTAGTTCCATTATGGCATTTTAATGGAACTGAATCAAATATTGCTTTGAGCACTATAATATCTTTGCTTGTTTCTCCTGCTTTATTGTGTATATTAAGTTATTCAAAACCTAAGATGAATCGAATCTCTTATTGTGGTACAAACAGTTTGGAGATATACATAATACATATGCTTTTTATCAGAATTTTATCTGTCGCTGTGCATATAAAGATTAATTCTTTATTTTTGATGATATTGTTGTTTATTGTAGGATATATTCTTTCTTATATATCAATTGTTATAGCAAATATTTTAAAATCAATTCCATATTGTTCAATATTATTGTTTGGAAAAAAATGAAAGTAGTAGAATTTATTGGTGGTTTAGGCAATCAATTATTTTGTTATGCCTATTATGATTTTTTGAAAAAAAAATACAAGGGTGAAAATGTTTATACATTTTATCCTAAGAGTAATTATGACCATAATGGCTTAGAAATAAATAAATGGTTTAAAGTGCAAATGAAATCTCCGTTTTGGGTGATGATTTTGGGCTATTTACTTTACTACGGAAGTCGGGTTCTTAGAAAATTACGCTTTCCTATTCCTTTCATCCGGGAAAATCTAAATGGTAAAGAGGATGTTTTGTTTCACGAAGGATGGTGGCAAGACAAAAAGTATGTTGCAGAGCTCCAAGGGAAAATCGATTTTAATGATTTCCCAATATCCAACAAGAACCAAGAATTTCTTGAATTGATAAAAAACTCCAATTCCGTTTGTATTCATATAAGAAGAGGAGACTATCTTAAAGCCTTGGACTTATATGGTAATATTTGCACAGAAGAGTATTATATACATGCTCTTAATCTCATCAAAAAACAGGTCGTTGACCCTGTCTTTTTTGTCTTTTCAGATGATTTGGATTATTCAAAAAAAATATTGAGTTCTGAAAATGCCTATTTTGTTGATTGTAATCGAGGGGCTAATAGCTTTTTCGATATGTTTTTGATGAGCCATTGTAAATATATGATCTTGGCTAATAGCACTTTTAGTTATTGGGCAGCGGTGTTGAATAAAAATAGCATTTTGGTTTTATGTCCATCCAAGTGGACAAATTATCAAAATCCAGATATAATTTTAGAAAACTGGTTGAAAATTAATGTATAGAGAAATATGAAGAAAAAGTTGATATCTATATTACTTCCTGTCTATAATGCAGAACAATATATTGTTGATGCCATAGATAGTGTTTTAAAGCAAACATATAAAGACTTTGAGCTTATAATAATAAATGATGGTAGTACGGACCATTCCGAAAAAATCATTTTATCATATCATGACCAAAGAATTAAATATATAAAAAATCAAACAAATTTACGACTCATCAATACTTTAAATAAGGGTATTGAGATTGCGAAAGGTGAGTTTATTGCAAGAATGGATGCTGATGATATTGTAACTCCAACTTGGTTGGAAATAGCAATGAGTGGTTTTGAGGATGCTCCATATGCATCTTTGGTGAATCAACTTGATTATGAAATGGATGTTCAAGGAACAAGATATTGGAAACGTCTTTTTTTCGTTCAGCTCAATAATGAGTGCTTACGGTACAGCCAATTGTTTACAACCCAAATATTACATCCGGGAATAGTAATTAAGTCAGATGTTCTAAAAAAATATAAGTATAGAGATGTTCCCGAGGCTCTTCACAGAGAAGATTTCGACTTATGGAAACGTCTACTTAAAGATGGTCATTATGTGAAAGTGTTGAATAATTATGTCCTTTATCATAGACGCTCTCCTAATAGTATTACTGCAACAGGTCAATATAATATTGCAGAGTGTGTGAAGGCAATGTTAGATGATATAAAAGAAGAAGGTTATATAATGCAAGAGAGTACGGCTTTATATATTTTAGGTTGTAGTAAAATTACTAGTTACAAACAAAACATATTGGTATATAATGAACTTATAGCATTTGTAAATCATATGTCGAGGGTTCATTTTCTTGTTGAAAGTGACCAAAAAAGACTTCACCTTTGGATTGATAATTTTGTAACAAATAGAGCTTTACATAAGTGTCGCTCATTTAAAGGTATTTGTTCTGCTATTTTATATTTAGTTTCCAAAGGTATTTATTTGAAAAAATTCTTTTGGTGCAATATATTTGCTCTACTATTTCATAGCTCAAAAAAAATTAGATTATGAAAAGTATAATATTTATAATTCCTTATTTCGGAAATTTCAGTAATTATTTTAATCTGTGGTTGGAAAGTTGTAAGGCAAATCCTACAATAAATTGGCTTATTTTAACCGATAATGAAAAAAAATATGGTTACCCTAGTAACGTAAAAGTAATACATATATCTTTTAAAGAATTATGTGCAAAATTTCAAAGCCATTTTGAATTTAAGTTGGCATTAAAAAAACCTTATAAATTGTGTGATTTCAAACCAGCTTTTGGTGATGTTTTTTATGATTACATTAAGAAATATGATTTTTGGGGATATTGTGATACAGATTTAATTTGGGGTAATATGAGAAAATTCCTCACTGACAATTTGTTAGATAAGTATGAAAAAATTGGGTCTAGGGGGCATTGCTGCATTATCCGTAATACAGAAAAAATGCGTAAGGCTTATCTGTATGACAGTTCTACAATGGTGACATATCGTGATGTATTTTCTTCACCCAAGGCATTTTGTTTTGATGAACAAAAAGGCTTTGGTAAATATTGTATAGAAAATGATATTATGACTTATGATAATTTTTGCTTTTTTGATGTAAGTATTATGCATGACGATTATCGTGTGCCTTATTATGAAAAAGATCTGTTTGAGTATATGGCCCATAATATATTTGAATACAGTAATGGAAGCCTATTTTTGTTATGGGTTAAATATGGATCAAGTAAGTTAAATAGAAAAGAAATCATGTATGTTCATTTTCAAAAGAGATTGATGACGGTAAATATAAAAAACATTGCATCAAGTAATTTTTTTATATATGGGGATTCTTTCAATACTTGTATGCATGATTTGAAAGCTGAGGATGTTAAGAGGTTAGATCCAAAGAGTATTAAAAGAACTCTATATATCAAAGTGATGTGGAAAAAAATAAAAGCGGAGTTTCTCCATCTTGGTGGTATAAAATATTATAAATATCCATATTAATAGATATATTGTATGATTACATCAAAAGTTATTTTAAAAGAATATATTGATGCTGATAAAAGCCGCAATATGGTAAATTGTTCGGCCAAATATTTGCTTATAGAGCCTTTCTTATCATTGTTTGGAGTGGTTCGAGAGAGTTTCTATGTTCGTAAATACTTGCTGGTATTGCGTAAGTTGGAATATTATACAAATGTTAGAACTCATTACGGGGGGAGCATAATGAGATTTTTTTATACAATCAGATGGAAACAATTATCTAATAAATATGGTATATATATACATCCAAATACTGTTGGGAAAGGACTGTATATTCCACACTTTAATGGTGGTATCCAATTAAATTGTATTAGTATGGGCGAATTTTGTTCTGTTTCTTCAAGCGTTGTGGTGGGCAACAAAGGTACTCAAGATAATCGCGCAATCATAGGAAATAACGTAGAGCTTACAATTGGTTGCAAGGTTATTGGTAAGGTCGTACTTGGTAATAATGTTATTGTTGCACCAAATTCTGTTGTTATCAAAGATGTGCCAGATAATGCTATCGTTTCCGGAGTTCCTGCAAAACAGATAAATAAACATAATCAATTAGAGTCCTAAACTTTAGTCTATGGCTGAAATTTTTAAATTCATAGATGAGGATTGTTCCGATTCATGTATAGATGAAGGCTTTGAAATTCTTGATGAAGATACGTTGGCTCAATATGTAGCTTATCTTGTTATGGGGTATTCTCGACATGTAAACAAGATTATAATGAATCTGGGAAATGTTGATTTACCCACTTTGGAAAAAGAGCATAAAGCTAAAATTGTTTCAATTTTGACATTAGGTGAGAAACCATCTGATGAAAAAAGATACAAACGTGATGGATGGTTGTTTCAAATGATTTCTTGGTTGGTGGTCAATTTGAAAAATAAAGATAAAAAAATTAAGCAACAACATCCCCACAATCAACCGGCGATGCATGGCGTCGATGGATTGGCTGTAATCGTAAATAATGGGCATATTGAAAAGATTATTCTTACAGAAGATAAATGTACAGAATATCCTAAGTCAACCATACAAAACAAAGTATTTCCTGAGTTCAAAGACTATGAAGAAGGGGGTAAGAATACCACTCTGCTTAATGATGTTGGAACAATCTTGGATATGTTTGGTGATGATTATGAAAATGCTCATAATGAGATTACAAACAAAGATATACGTCAATATCGGATTGGAATAACGCGAGAGGCAGAACATAATAGCAATGAGGGAAGAAAAAAATTGTTTAAGGGCTATGAGACTATAGTTAAAGGTGAGATAAATAGAAGAAGTGGTTCTTCTATTTATCTTGCAAACTTGCGAGATTGGATGGATAGGTTTGCTGCAAAAGTTGTAGATAAAATTAATATAATGTAAGACTATGTTTGATCCTATTACAGAAGAATTGATTAAAAGCATACCAAGTCTTAATGGCATTGACTCTGCTCGATTGCCTTTGGAACTGACTAAGATATATGCAAATATCATTAGTGCAAAGTCTCAATTAGAACGAAATGCTCTTCCACTACTAGAGCAAGATATGAAAAAATATCTTACTCTATTGGACAGGCTAGTTGTTGGCTTAGAGGTTCTTATATTTCAAAAGAAATTTTATGCACAGAAAGAGACGTTGGCCTTTGTTGCAGCAACTGCTTTTAGCTTAAAACAATTATTATTAAGTCGAAATAAACAAGGTTGTATAGTCAATCAAGACTATGTATCCTCGGGAATAATGATGGTACTTTTATTCCTAGTGGCTAAAGATATCACGGATGCAAAAGAAAATGCTAAATTGCTTGATGGTCTTGAGGAGGCAGATGATATTGTTAAGCTTATATCGCTTTTAGCGCAAGGAAGGCTTGATAAAATCCTACTTTTGGAATTGCCTGCTATTAAATTCAACGGCAATAATTACTCAGGCTATGCGTTAAAACTTTTATTGCATGAGTTGTCAATAGGAATTAAAACTGCATGCCAAAATATTTTAGACAGGAAAGCAATTGACTATTCTAAAATAGATGAAGTTATATCTCTTTCAGACTTTGAAATAGATGGGATAGGGCAGTCTGATACTTATTTCGGAATTTTAAAAGTGGCAAAGGTTCTGAAACTAGCTTTGATATCTTTGAATGAAATATCTGTATTCAAAATAGAATGTCCAAATCAAGCAAATAGCAAGGAATGGTATGATTTTTTATTTAGCCTAGTTCAAAGAGGACGTGTATTCTTATGGAAAAACCATCGAGAAGCGATTAAATGTGGATTTTTGAAGAAAGGGGTGTCTTCTGTCTTAACTTATCCGACAGGTGCCGGTAAGTCTACGATTGTTGACATGAAAATCGCCTTGTCATTATTCAGAGGTGAGAGTATAGTATATCTTGTGCCTACACATGCCTTGGAGAGGCAAGTGAAGTTTAAATTTTCGAAGTTGTTCAGAGATTTTAAAAACGAGCACTATTTGGAGCTAGGGGGAGAATTCTCGGAATATTTTAATGATGAAACGAAAGGGCAAATTTTAGTTTCAACTCCAGAACGTTTTCTCACACTTGCTACAAATGATTCAGAATTTATAAGTAAGTTGGGCCTCTTAGTATTTGATGAGTTTCATCTTATAGGTGAGCAAATACCTAATACGCGGGGGCTGACAGGTATGCTATCGTTACTATTGACTCTTGCTAAACAAAATAAGACAGATTTTGTCCTGTTGTCGGCAATGGTGAAAAACGGCAAGGAAATCTCTGAATGGATTCAGAATGTAACTGGTAGGTTATGTCTATGTTTGGATGATAAATGGAAGCCTACAAGGCAATTGCAAGGCTGTTTGCTCTATCAGAAAACTGAGATTGATGCTTTGCAGGATATGGTAAAAAAATGTACAAAGGGTAAAGGTGGAAAGAAATTTAAGGAGAATTTGTTGGTAACACCATATTGCCTATTTTCCCTGAAAACAAAATGGGAAACACTAAATACACAAGATTATACTCTTGTAAGATTGTTGAACCATTCTGTAAGATTATCTGTGAATACATGGATGAATCTTACAACTAATAGAAATGAGGTCGCAGCAAATTTAGCGATGGCCTTTGCTAAGGCAAATCTTAAAGTGTTAGTCTTTGTAGCTAGCCGAAAGAATACAACATCAATTCAAAATACAGTTGATGATGAGGTCGCAGGGGTGAAAATTTCAGATTATTGTAACTCTTCAAAAATTAGACAGCTTAAGGAAGAACTTGGCAATCTATGCTTTTCTTATATAAAGTTGGAAACTGCTTGTGCTGTTCATCATGGCTTAATGTTGCCTGAGGAGAGAGAAATTATGGAGGCTTGCTATGCTAAAGCTCCGATAAATATTCTTGTGGCTACTCCAACTTTGGCTCAAGGAATTAACCTTCCTGCTGATGTAGTATTGATTGCTGGTGATGATAGATTTGATGCAAAGAAGCAAGAGGTAGAGAAACTGCAAGCTCATGAAATAATGAATGCTGTTGGTCGGGCAGGTAGAGCAGGAAGCCGTTCTTGTGGAACGGCGATACTGATTCCTGGGAAAATCGTAACTATTGATAATTATATTTTAGATGAAAGGTGGTTTAATATAAAGAATACAATTTTTTCGCAAGGAGATCAATGCTTGGAAATAGAGGACCCATTAGATAGATTATTAATGGATGTTGAAACAAAAGGTATCCGGGTTGGAGCGGAAGAGGAAATATTTATTCATAGATTAAAAGGAGATAAGAATCAGGTAAAAAGTTTGTTCCGAAAATCCTTTGCTGCCTATAATGCCAATACAGCACATAAACAAAATGAATTCTTCGATAGAGTCAATTATTTTGTCGATGTATTGGAAAAAAAGCCAGAAAAGGAGGACAATACCCTTTGGAAACTTTCTATAAAGACAGGTATCTCAGTAGACATGTTGGAGTTCTTAAATTATTTTGTGAATACATATAGTGATGATGACCTCAATGGGATAGAAGCTATACAACTTGTTTCAGATTTCTTTAAAAGCATTGCAGATACTCCGCATTATTTTAAAACATTGATTTCAAATGAAAATGTTTATGAAATAATATGTAAAATATGTGGTGCTGATCAAGAAATAGATGCTGATGGTATATCTAAAATTGGCGATTTGCTAAGGGCTTATATTTCAGGCAAAAGTATCTTGGAACTTGAGAATATGATTTCGTTAAAACGAGAAGAAAAGTTTTTGGATTCTGCTAGGAAATTTGTACTTCAAGTGATACCTTCTTTGAGTTATATATTTGGAGTTATATCTCAATTGATTCATATAAATTACATGGCGTATGGACATTTGGAAGATGAAGTTCCTAAAGATTTATGCTATCTGGCATCTCTAGTGAAAGAAGGGGTTGATTCGGCAGCCATGCTTAGGTTTAAAGATAGAGAGCATTTGATGCGAGTTGCATGCCATAATAAATTTAAGGAGGTGTAAATATATGAAAGTACTATTAATCGACGTATATAATTATAATAAAGGTGGTGCGGAAACGGTTTGCTTCAATACGGGTAAGCTGTTAGAGGAGCATGGCCACCAGGTTGTTTTCTTTACCTTGAAGTGGGAAGAGAATAATCCTTCGCCTTATAGCAAGTATTTCCCTGAGTCGAAGGAAACCCGTAAGGGTCCTTTGAAACAGGTGAAGAATATGGTTAACTATTTCTATCACTTTGAAGCAGCAAAGAAGATGGAACAGTTGATTAAGGACGAACGTCCTGATATCGCCCATATTCATCTGATGTGGGGACAGATTACCCCTTCCATCTTTCCGGTTCTGAGGAAATATCATATACCAATCTTATTCACCGTGCATGACTATCGTATCGTATGTCCAGCCTATACTTTCAGGGATGGCAGTGGTCGGATTTGTGAGGATTGTAAGGGTAAGTACTTCTATAAATGCTTTACTCACACCTGTTGTAAAGGTAGTAAGGTGATGAGTGCGGTGATGGCAGCAGAGCAGTATTTCCGCAATGCCTTCTTCAATCCAGCCAAGTATATCGACGGTTTCCTGTATGTGAGCAACTTTGCGAGGGATATACAGGAGAAGTATATGCCGGCAGTGAAGAATATACCGAACATTACGCTCTATAATTTCTCTACTTCTATAGCAGAAACACCCAAGACAATGCCTAAAGAGAAATACTTCCTGTATTTTGGAAGATTGTCGTATGAAAAAGGTGTTAGAACGTTGTTGGAAGCTTTCAAGGATTTACCAGAGTGTAAACTGAAAGTGGTCGGTACAGGACCGAAAGAAGATGGACTCAAAGAGTTTGTTCGTACTTATGGGATGAAGAATGTGGAGTTCCTGGGATACAAGCGAGGTAAGGAATTAAAAGACTTGGTTGCTAATGCTTACTTTGTGATTGTACCATCTGAATGGTATGAGAACAATCCGATGACGATAATTGAGGCTTATTCTGCTGGTACTCCTGTTATTGGCGCCAGAATAGGTGGTATTCCGGAAATCGTCGTGAAAGGTGAAACGGGTTATCAGTTTGAAAGTGGAAATAGCAAAGAGTTGAGAGAAGTTGTTGTAAAGGCAAATTCTTTATCAGCTGAAAATTATATGAATTATAGTGCAGGGGCAATCAAATTTGCTCATGATAAATTAAGTTTGGATAATTATTATCCAAGATTAAGCGCTTTCTATGAAAGCTTCTTGAAAAAGTAATCACTTGATTCTCTTGTGATTGATAAGAAGCCACAGTGCGGAGAGCATCGACACCAAGATGATGCCGAAGTACTGTATGGCTTCTTTGATATAGTTTGAAATCTTATTCATGCCTGCAAAGGTAATACTTTTATTTTGAAAATCTCTAGTTTTTATGAAAATAGTTGTAACAGGTACTCGTGGTATCCCGAATATCATGGGTGGCGTGGAGACGCATTGTGAGGAATTGTTCCCTAGAATGGTGGAGCGTGGTTATGATGTAACGTTGATCCGTCGCTCGAACTATGTGAAGGATGACCTGAAGGAATGGAAGGGAGTGAAACTGGTAACGATTCCTTCTCCTAAGAAGAAGAGTTTCGAGGCTATTATCCATACTTTCCGTGCTATCAATGCGGCGAAGAAATTGGGTGCAGATGTATTGCATATACATGCCATTGGTCCTGCCTTACTGGTGCCATATGCCAAATTGCTGGGCATGAAGGTGGTGTTTACGCATCATGGTCCTGACTATGACAGGGACAAGTGGGGATTTGCTGCCAAGACTATCCTGAAGATGGGTGAGCGTATGGGCTGCATGTTTGCCGATGATGTTATTGTGATTTCGAATGTCATCAAGAACCTCATTGCCCGTAAATATGGAAGGACGAAGAATGTACACCTTATATATAATGGTGTTTCTGAGCCTGAAATCTGCGACTATCCTGAATATTTCAAGGAATTGGGGATAGAGAAAGGCAAGTATATCCTGGGTATGTGCAGATTTGTGCCTGAGAAGAACCTGCATCATCTGGTGGAAGCGTTTGTAAAGTGGAAAAAGTCGCACACGGATCTCACGGATTCCACGGATATAAAGTTAGTGTTAGCTGGCGATACAGACTTCGAGGACGAGTACTCGTTGGGATTAAAGCAGATGGCAAGAGAGAATGGTGTGGTGCTTACTGGCTTTATCAAAGGCAGAAAGCTTCATTCACTGTTGACGAATTGCCGTTGTTATTGTCTTCCTTCTTCGCACGAAGGTTTGCCGATTGCCCTGTTGGAGGCGATGAGCTATGGGGTAAAGGTGGTAGTGAGCGATATTCCTGCGAATCAGGAGGTAGGCTTGCCAAAGGATGATTACTTCCATTGTGGCAACGTGGATGAACTTTTGGAAAAGCTCGGAAAGATTATCGAGACTCCATTGCAGCATGTGGATTACGACATGAGCAAGTATGATTGGGACCAGATTGCTGATGAAGTAGGAGGAGTGTATCAAGGGTTGAAGAAATGATATTGCAGGATTTTTATACTATTCTTCAATCAGCCATAGGAAAAACGGTTCAATTATCCCATACGCTTTCTGAAAAGGAATGGAATGAGATCTTTGGATTAGCCAAGAAGCAGGCGCTTGTTGGGATTATGTTTGAAGGTGTTGAGCGTTTGCCGCGAGAGCAATGGCCTCCAAGAAATGTGGTCTTGCAATGGGCGATGGTGGTAGAATGTATCAAGCATGGGAACCGACAGACTTCTGATGTATGCCTTCGCTTAACCGAGGCGCTTAACAAAGATGGCTTTGAAACTTGTATACTGAAAGGTCAAGCTAATCATGTATACTATGATGGCTTGAACTCGGAACATTCCCTAGGACAGTTAAGAATCTGTGGTGATGTAGATGCCTGGATTTGGCCAAAGGAAAAGACTAAGCATCCTGTAAAGTCAATCATTGATTATTGTCAAAGCAAGAAAATCCTATTATCCTTATGCCATTTACATGCAGAGGTGAAGCCTGTGAATGGAGTTCCTGTTGAAATTCATTTTCGTCCTTCGTTCTTGAATGCTCCTTGGAGTAATCTATGTTTTCAGAAGTTATTCAAGTCTGCAGTTTTTGAAAATAAGGAAATTGACGAATGTGGAACGATTAAGAAACTGCGAGTTGACTATGACTTAATCTTCCAGATGAACCACATTTACAGGCATCTGTTGGATGAAGGTGTTGGTATGCGACAGATTCTTGACTTTTATGTTCTTCTGAAAGCATATCAGAATGAACGGCAAGGTCAATCTGAGATGATGAATGTTGATGTACTGATGAAACATATCAGTGATTGTGGTATGAAACGCTTTGCATCAGCTTTGATGTTTGTACTTCAAGAAATATTCGGTCTTGATGATGAAGAACTATTGTGTCCTGTTTCGGAAAAACATGGAGTGTTCCTCATGGAAGAGATGATGGCTGCAGGAAACTTCGGACATTATGATGAAAGGATGAAGACTTTAACTGTAAAGAAAGGAAAGCTCTCTTATCAGTTGCAGAAAGCACTGCGTCGTTTCAAAAGGAATCTCAGATTCTTGACAAGTTATCCAGAAGAGGTGATTTGCGAGCCTTTTGCAAGAATTTATCACTTTATTTGGAGAAAGCTTGCTTTATATAGATTTTAAAAGATATACGGGCTTTTATTAAGCTACTTTTCGGTGATGGAGCCTAGTAGCCCTTTTTTCGAAAACCTACCCGTCCTTCCTTACCCTTAAGGAAGGCTCCACCTTTCTCACCAAGCCTCTCTTCCCTCAGGGACGAGAGGATGTAACCGCCCTCCGGTGCTCAGAACCGCTTCGCTATAAGGTTGGCGGACCATCAAAGGTCTTCGCCAGGTTATGCGGGATGGGACCGCCTGGGGATAGAGTACCTGTTGGTTAACATTTAGAGAAACACAGCATATAGCAAAAACAAAATGATAGCATAATGGTTTATATACCCCCATATATTGTTGAAAAATTAGATGCTTTGAGCGTCTATAAAGTTGCTGAGAAATTGGGTCTGACAGTTTCTCGAAACAAGGCATTGTGTTTTATGCATCAAGACCATAATCCAAGTCTTTGCTTCAAAAAAAGCAATAATTCTTGGAAATGTTATGTTTGTGGTATAGGTGGTCATAGTATAGAACTTGTCAAGAGATACAACAATTATTCTTTTCAAGAAGCATGTGTTTGGTTATCCCGGGCATTCAATATATCAATACCGGAAAGCAAAGGGGTAAAATTAAAAAAGGCCCCTATAAGAAAGGTCGCATCTACCCCAAAAGAAACTACCTATCAACAAGTAGATGAAGAAGTCTTGAATTGGATAATAAACAAATCTCGATTATCAGAGCAAGCAAGACAATTTCTATTTGTTGATAGAGAATATTCAGAAGAAGTAGTTTCTTCTTTAAAGGTGGGAAGCATATCTGATGCAGAAAAGTTCATTACAGTATTAACGGCAACATTTTCCAAAGAGAGGTGTTTGAAAGCCGGTGTTTTAATGGAATACCGAAATAGTTTGCACCCTGTGTTTAGAGTACCTTGCCTATTGTTTCCATATTATGATATGGAAGGACGTATTAAAAATATTCAAAGTCGCTATCTCGGAAAGTTGGAGAAAGGAGACAAAAGACGATTCAATAACTGCAAAGGTATCAGTCCTTTAATGTTCAATATGCCTATTCTGAAGTCAACTGAAAGATTTGATAAAGTATATATTGCAGAAGGTGTTACGGATTGTATTGCTTTTCTTTCGGAAGGCAAGAAAGCTATCGCTTTGCCTGGCGCAGGTTCTTTCCGTCCGGAGTATGCAGAATTTCTGAGAGATAAGACACTGTTCATGTATATTGACAATGATGAGGCAGGAAATACTTTGTTTGAGAAAATAAACAAGGCATTAAAGAAAATAGGTAATTGTATTCATAATATCAGAAAAGATACAAAATATAAGGATTATTCGGATTATTATTTAAGTAAACGTCATGAGAAATATCCAAAAGAATATATTTGAGACCATCTGTAGCAGGGAGAATCTGATATTGGCATGGCGAAGAGTTGAGAACTCTTATCATCATGGTGATGTCTGGTTTGACGAATTGGAACTGTCTGCTTATAAGTTCAATCTTCTCAACAATTTAGAAAAATTGTCAGAGAAGATGAAGACGGGAACTTATCAAATGAGACCGATAAAACCCGCTCCTTACCCCAAAGGCAAGAAAGTTGTCAAGGATGATGGAGAGAATGAGCTTGAAGAACTTCGTGTCAGACAATCCTTCTGTATTTATGTAGAAGACCAGGTCGTTTGGATGGCCGTATATGGTGTATTGGGACCATATTTTGAGGAGGATATGCCTGCTTGGAGCTATGGAAACCGTTTGTTCTTGAATACATGGAAAGACGAAAAAGGAAACTGGATTAATGGTGTTTATAGAACAACATCCAAAAACTTCTATCGAAAATGGACACAAGGATGGCCTTTGTATCGACACCAGTTAGCTGCGTGTATCAAACGAAAAGCTTTTCCTGGGGAAAAAGATGAAGATGTATGTGATGATTCCCAATTGGAAACAATCGCAGAAAATGAGGCGCAAGTGAATTCGGCTTTCAAAGTACCTTACTTGGAAAAAGATTATTTTCCAAAAGATAGTTATCATCCAAAGCTGTTTTATATGTCAATCGACTTAGAAAAATTTTATCCATCGGTAAAGATGGATAGAATCAAAACTATACTTTTGAATTCTTTTCCCTTAAATAATCCTTACTTCACAGCATTGATTGTTGCAATAACAAAATTTGATGTTACTTATGATGGATTTGAAGGACAACCTTTCTCTGATGAAGAATTGGCAGAAATGGATTTATATAAAGATGTTGTATTTGATGGGTTACCGACTGGTTTATTGGTTGCCGGTGCCTTAGCCAATTTGTACCTATTGGAAATAGACCAGAAGGTGGAAGAAAGGTTAAGAAAGGACAATAAGCACCACATCTTGCATTTCAGATATGTAGATGACCATTTGTTTTTATCAGAAAATGAAGAGAAATTGATTGAGTGGAAAGTCTGGTACATTCAAGAGCTTAATAAAATCGGACTTAATGTAAATGCCGCAAAGACCGATACAGAACCCATCGAACTTGACTCGCAATATCCGACACCACTTCTGACGCAAACACTACACAAAATCTCAGAAATAGCCAAGATGCCATTGGATTTATTAAGTACCAATGAGTTTAGTATGGTATACAGAGATTTACAAATGTTACTTGTCACAGATTTTCCTGAACAGGAAATCAAGAAAGGAACTAGAACTTCATTCGCTTGTACCATGTTGTCGCGTCTAACCTCTGATATCAATGTAGATTATGATAAGATCCATCAATTACGGCAAAAATGGTTGGAGTTTGTTTCTGGAAAGAAATTAAAAGATAAAGTAACTGAGAAAATGTTGCGTTCTTTGATTTTTACTAAAGGTGACGATTATCCTGAGACTTTAGACCAGCCTGTTCTTGATGTGATTGAAAATGAAGGCAAAAATATCTATGAATCAATAAGAAATGCTATTGGAAATTCAAGAAAGGAAATTCGGAAAATAGAAGAGAAAATATTTCATTTGTTGGTCTATTCTGTCAAGGAAATTCCTGACAAACCAAAGATGTGGCTAAGAATATTGGACTTCTGCATCTTTCATTTACCAGATAAGATACAAACTATATATTTGATATTGGCTAAAATTAATAAAGATAATAGTATACATCCTTTAGGATATGAGTATATAGTCTCGGTAATGGACATTCATTTGGCTTTGCAAGTGTTAAGGGCAATCTCTCGTCTTTCGATGAATAGATATAAAGATCCTTACAGAAAGATCTTAGATGAATTATTCTTAGCACAATATGAAAAAATTAGTGATGGCTACAGAGGAATACATCATTATTTATATGAAGATGCAAAGTTCTTGGTTGATCGAGTGAAAATTTCATTACAATACTGCGTTAAATTAATATTTAATCGTCTGTAAATCAATAACTTATATTA
>ENA-ORSJ01000451-ORSJ01000451.1-human-gut-metagenome-genome-assembly--contig:-NODE-451-length-45027-cov-10.286200_pt1 | contig 45027 bp, 63 predicted proteins | sample MGYA00242191_ERZ509158 | MGnify/ENA primary metagenome ERZ509158 (study PRJEB26280, sample SAMEA2338623) | human gut metagenome | biome: human gut; feature: human-associated habitat; material: faeces...
AGGCGCCGCCACTCCTCCGGCGGCATTTCATACCGTTGCTTGGCCATAATTGCCTCCCACAGTTGGATCGCCTTTTCTATGGCCTCTTTCCTTGCGCCCTGGCGCCTCCGCTCCCGGTGTGCCTTGACGGCCCCGGCCACCAGCGCGATCCCCAGGGTTGCGGTCGCCGTTTCTCCTCGTGTCAGCCCAAAAAGCGCGGCCGCCACCAGATACCCGTACCACACCACGCCCGTGGCAAAAAGCACCGCCACAATGGCGATTATCACGGCTCCCACCGCCCGCAGGTATTCTTTCATGCCTCATTCCTCCGTTTCTGGTATCTCAATATACTGCCATGACATGGGCGGGTGTTTCAGCCCAAACTCCGCCAGCGGTCTTGGTTCATCGAATTTTTCCGGGTTTTCCACGATCCAGGCGCACACGCTTTTCCCCGGTCCTCCGGCGTAGTCTACCAGATCTCCCATTGGTATGCAGGCCCTCCTTTGCAGTCCGGCCAGCAGGTTGGTTTTTACGTATCCTGGACAGCGGAATTTCCCCTGCACCCCTCCGGTCCCGCTTACATACACCAATACCAGCACAGGCCACGGCTCCGGCTCTCCCGCTCCGCCCTGCGGCGCCGTCTTTCTGATCTCCATGTCCTTTTCTCCGGTCAGGATCTTCTCCCACCATTCCGGTTTCAGGCTCAAAAGCACGGCTTTCATTTTTCCTGCCCTCCCGGCACCGCGATAAAACGGCATTTATCCGTGGCGAACTCCGCCACATAGTTCAGGGCCAGCGCGGCCAGGGAAATGTCCGCCATGAGATCGTCCGCGTCCTCTTTACCTCTCCCGTCCCTGTTTTGTGCCAGCAGGTTGCGGGCCAGCACATTTCCCAGGTCGGTCAAATTTCTGGCCGCTTCTTGCCACCGCTCTTTCGGCAGGGATTGTCCGATTTCCACGTTGATGATCTTTCCCATGGCTCACACCTCCCAGGGGGACGCGGAGGGCGGGAGATCCTGGAAGTGCGCCCGCAGGTTGTCTTTGTAGAAAACCGGGATCTCGTTCTCCGCGCAAAATTCCGCGATCTGGTCCACCCACTCCCTGCGCGGCGTCACCTTGTCCGGCCGGCTCCCGGTTTCCGCCCCCAGGATCACCCACTGGGGCAGGCCCTCCGCCGCGCTCATATCCACCGGCCCCAGCAGCGGTTCCATGCTCCAAAACGTGTTGATATTCACCCACGGCATGGGGTACATGGCCGCCGCGTCCTCATTGGCCACCGTTGACCCATACCAGAAATTTTCCGCGTGGGGGAGGAGCGCCACCTGATCCAGTTCCAGGTATCGAGCGGGGTTTTTCGTCAAAAACAGGTATCGGTGCTGCGGCGCCCTCTGGCAGGCGTCCAGAACGTCCCGGATCCATTCCGTCGGCACCCAGCGTCCGAACAGGTCCGCCATGCTGCACACAAAGACGGTTCGCCCCTCTTTCTTCCGCTCCGGCTGGTTCAGCCGGTAGCGGTGCAGGGTAGGCTCGAACCCATAGGGGTACGGCGTGGCCTTGATCTTGCTCTCCAGGACGTGGAGGCCGCCCACGGTTCCCTTGTCCTCCAGGCCCGCGTCAAATCGGTGCGCGGTCCGTCTGGCGTAGCAGTACGGGCACCCATGGCGGCACCCCGTGACGGGGTTCCATGACATTTCCGCCCAGTCAATTTTCGTTTCGTTCATGGCGCTTTCCTCCGTTCATCATCAGCAGTCTATCCCTTACAAGGTCGTCAATCACACGGCCCCGCTCCCGGTATCCCATTTCTTTGGCCAGCCTTTCCAGGTTGTAGTCCGTTTGCGCCGTTACTACCTCGGAGATCCGGCGCAGGTTCTTTTTGTTCCATTTCCCGGCCTGCCTGTTTTTCATACCGCCACCGCCTTTTCCAGTTCCTCCATGGTGCTGATCTCCTGGCTGCACCACTCCGGCAGGTTTGCCCGCACCAGGGCGGTGGCGAACGGCGGCGGGACCGCATTTCCGCACCTGGCCACCTGCTTGGTTTTTGGGTACACCGTCCCGGTATAGTCCCGCTCGATCTTGTAGTCCACCGGGAACCCGTTGGCCATATACAATTCCCTGGGGGTCAGCATACGCAGGCCAATGTCTGCCAGGAAATAGGCCGCGCCGTCGATTTCAAACAGGATCACGTCCTCCGGCCCCAGTTTATACCCGCAGTAGGTGTTCAGCAGGTCCCGGATCTCCGGCCAGTGTCCCAGTTCCGCGCCCGGCTCCGCCCTTGCCACCACGGTGGTGACGACGCCGAAGTGTCCGCCGCCGGCCGTGATGGTCTGCACCGGCTCCGACATGGGGCCGCCCAGGTTTGTCCCCTTCATTTTGACCATGTGCGTGGCCACAAGGCCCTGGTGGTCGTTCCCCAGTGTCGTGGCCGCAGGCTCTCCGGCCCTTGTCCCAATGCTGGCGCCGTGGTACTCCGTTATGTGTGCCGCCAGGACGGCCTCCCGGTCTTTCGCCGTCACCGTATGGAGCGGATCCCCAATTCCTTGGCCGTGTTGGTCGCTCCCGTAGTATTTGACCAGGCTGGCCGCCGCCAGTCCGTAGCGGTTGGAGGCATCAATGGTCATAAGCGGGTCCGCCACGCCCTGGCCCCGTACCCTCTCCGTCTGCTCCGTGTGGTATTGGATCAGCGCCGGCGCCACCACGCACTCCTCCGCCTTGGAAACTTGGGTGTGCGTCGGCTCCGTGATTTTCCGCCCCCGCTCACCGCCGCCGGTTTGCCCTATGGCCGCCAGCGTCGGGGTGATCACCATTTGATGGCCGCCCGCTCCGCTGCTTGTGATCGTGTTCACCGGCTCCGTGATCCCTGTCCCGGTCGCGTTCTCGTTGTTGTGCATGGTCAGCGGCGCCATGACGGGGGAGGCGACGCCATACCCATGCTTTGCTGTCACCGTCTGGAGCGGCGCGGCGGCGTCCTGCCCCCGGAAGTCGCCCGCGTGGTTTACCACCACCAGGAACGGCTCCGGGTTCTTTATGGCGAACTTGTCCACGCCCCTGATCACCCGCCGCATGGTGTTGGGCCGGAGTGGCCGCTTGGCGGAAAGGCCGTATTTCTCCCGGATCTGCTCCCGCGTGTCAAAAATGGAGGGGCAGGGGAGGGACCAGTCTATGATTTCCGCCGCGCTCCGCCACGGCTTTTTCCTGCCCTCCAGCGCCTCCAGGCTGTCCGCCGGCGCGTGTGTCGACTCCGTCCACACAATGGGCGCACCGTCGCACCTGGCCACCAGGAAGAACCTTTTTCGCGTTGTGGGCGCTCCGTAGTCCGCCGCCACCAGTTCCCGCCATTCTACGGCATACCCCAGGGCCTGCAGTTGGGAAAGCCACTTGTGGAAGGTCTGTCCGGCTTTTGATTTCACGGGTCGCCCCCGGCGCACCGGCCCCCATGTCTGGAACTCCTCCACGTTCTCCAGGATGATCACCCGGGGCCGCACGGTTCCGGCCCACCGCAGTACGATCCAGGCCAGGCCCCTTATGTTCTTGTCCACCGGCTTTCCGCCCTTTGCTTTGGAAAAATGTTTGCAGTCGGGAGAGAACCACGCCAGCCCCACCGGGCGCCCCTTTGCCACCTCGCACGGGTCCACGTCCCACACGCTTGCCTGGTAATGCTCCGTAAACGGGTGGTTCGTCTTGTGCATGAGTATGGCGTCCGGGTCGTGGTTGATGGCTATGGTCACAGGCCGCCCCGTCGCCAGTTCGATCCCCGTAGACGCCCCGCCGCCGCCGGCGAAGTTGTCCACGATGATCTCCTCCAGGAGGTTGATCTGCGCCCCGCTCATTCCCTCGCCGCCTCTCTTAATGCGTTCACATACTTTTCCGCGTTTTCCTTTGCCCTGCAGTACGGGCAATTCGCGCCCCATTCTCTGCGGAAAACGCCCCCACATTTTCCACACACCAGGGTGTCGTCCACTTCTCTGGCCAATCGTTCCATGAACCCCCGCAGTTCCATGGCCCAGTCTATGTATAACTCCCTGGCGTAAATGTTGGTTGCCAGTTCCTCCGCCATTTCCATGGCCTCCCGTCGCGGGACCAGGATCGCGTGGTTTTCTGTTGTCCGTTTTCCCGGTTCCACCCATCCGGCCCGCTTGGCTCTCATGTATTCCCGCGCTTTTGCGCGGGCCTCTTTGTAGCCTTTCAAAAAGTCTTTCACCGCGTTTTCCCTCCCATCATGTCCAGGTACAGGGCGCAGTCTTTTCCAATCCTCTGGCAGTACGTCCATTCCACCATGGCGCCCCGGCTCTCCCGGTAGTCCGGCAGGAACACGGCCAGATCCGCCGCGTCCACCATGGCCATGCAGATCCGCATATAGTCCGCATCGGCCAGGCCGTCCGGCAGCGTGGCCGGGTTCAGGACCACGTGGCCCGCCTCCTCCAGGGCCTTGGCGGCCTCCCGGAACTTTGCCCTATACCGCCGATCCCCGGTGATCTTTCCGGCTATGTAAACTTTCATCGGCTTGCCTCCTATTCGTTGAAAACCTCGAAATATTCCTGGTACGGGTAGCCCGTCATTTCGTGCCACCCGGCCCTGCAGGTTGCCCCGTCGTCGAACTTATACAGCACCGCGCCCTTTCGCGCTTTCGGCTCCTTCCTCCAGGAGGAGGAGGAAACCACCTTGTAGGTGATCACCGGCTTGTCCATGTTTTGTGTCTTGCTGTACCGCTTTCCCCGTTTCCCGATCTCCCGGTACTTCTCCATGGTGGACCGGCTTTCCTTCATCAGGTAGGCCGCCAGTTTGGCGTGGTTCCCCCGGCGGTCCAGCGGCTTGAAACTGATACCCCCGCCGCCCCTGGGGACTTCCTCCCAGGCGTCCCCGATGATCTCCGGGTCCATCCGGCTTATGATCACGTGAATGTGAGGGTTCGTCATGCGCTTGGTTTCTATCACCACCACGGCCTTGTACTTGATCCCCTTTTTCCTGCAGGCTTTCCGCAGGTTGGCCAGGAATGTGGCCTTGTCCTCCAGGATCTCCTCAAAGGTCGTGTCCTTGGCGTAGTAGTGCAGGACGGCGTGGAGATCCCGGCGGTCAAAGTTGGCGTTCAGATCCCAGCGCAGGTGTTCCTCCGCCACCCGCTCGTTGATCCGGGCTTGCTTTTCCGTGGTCGTCCCTTTGTTGGGGCCGCGCTGGACCCCCTTGGTGTGGACCCGGAAGGATTGCATTTTCCTATGTTCGACGGTCCGGCCAGCCTGCACCATCCTGTGTACGTATGGCATGGTGCCCCCTCCTTTTCGGGTGCTGGTCACTTTACTAATGCCTCTTACCGGCGCTTACGGGGCCATGGCCCCGCTGATTTTTCCCGTTGCGAACCGCCCGGAGAACTGATATAATATAGGTATCCCGGACGGTTTTTCCGTCGCTTATATTGCCACCTGCGCCGTGTTGTCAGCACCAGGCGCAGGTGGCTTTCTTTTATGATAGAAAATCCTTGGCCAGTTCCAGCAGTTCCGCCGCGTGTTCCTGGTCCACGATCTTGACCTTTCCGGGCCGTTTCGGGTCTGCCTCTATGGCCCAGCAGGCTTTATTTGCCAGCATTTCCCATTTCCTGCTCCATGCGTCCATTTCCGATCTGTAATGGCTCTTGTCTTTTCTCCAGGCCATGAACTCCTGGAACTCCTCCGCCGTCATGGTCACGGTCACGTCCATGGTTTCCTCCTTCCCGCCGCTTTCGCGGCCGGATAATTTCGGATTTTCGGATTAGATGTCAAAGCCGGGGGCCACGGCCCAGGAATAGCTCGCGTTGCTGTCGCTGGCGCTGCCGTCGGTGTAGACACGGCAGAAATGGTAGGTGTCCGTCGCATAGACGGACCGGCACCACGCACAGGCCGCCGCGTTCATAATCGCCGCCAGGTTTGATATGTGCGGCACTACGACGGATCCGTGGTCCGGGTGCGTGACCCTTGATTTCCCCGGGACGTTCCACCGATGGAACCGCGCCCGCTCCTCTGCGCTGCGTCTTGCCTGGTTCGGTCCGTCGGTGAAGTTAAACGGCCTCAACCCACCACCGCCTCCCAGCGGGCCATGGCCTCCATGACCTTCTCGCTGTGTTCGGTGGATGTTACGCCATTCTCCCACGCCCGTTCCGCTCCGGCGTTCCCCATGTTGTAGGCCATGACGGCCTTTTCCGTGTCGCCATAATTGACCAGGTGGGCGCCCAGGAGGTACACGCCGCAGACGATATTCCCGGCCGGTGTCGTCGGGTCCTGGTTCGTTTCCGCCTCCAGGTTGATCCAGTATGTATTCTCCGGTCCTGGATTTAACTGCATGATCCCAACCTCTCCGGCGGAACCCACGGCGTCCATGTCAAAATGGCTTTCTACCTCCGCCACGGCCAGCGCCAGGGGATAGGGGCACCCGTATTCCTCGCAGGCTGTTCTCATAATGTCCTGCAGGTCGTAGGAAAGGGGAACGGCGTCTGAAAGGTATCCCTGGGCCAGCAGGGCCTCCTCGATCTTTTCCGCCTCCATGGGATCCTCTCCGATGGTCGGCGTCACGAACACGACGGGATCCACGGCCGTGGCCTCTTTCCCCGGTTCATTCTCTTGCGCCGTGCAGGCCGTTGCGATTGCCCACACGATGGCAAGCAGCAGGACGGCCGCGCAGGCCAGGGTGATGATCCGGCGCCTGGCCAACTCCCGCCGGCGGCGCTCATTCCTCTTGTGGCGCTCCACTTTCTTCTGCTCCTCCGCCGCCCTCTCTGCGGCCGCGTTCTCCGCCTGCAGGTTCGCCCACATTCTCGCGGCCTCCCGGCGCTTTTTTGCCTCCGCCGCCAGATCCTCCCGGCGGTGTCTGGCCTCCATGGCTCCGATCCGGCGTTTCAGGTCGTCCACGTCCTCCACCACGCCCTTGTACTGGTCCATGGCCCGGCGGTACTCTTTCGCTTTCCTCTGGCTCACTTCTTTGCGCCTCCTCCCGTGAAAAACTTCCGCTTGACCTCGTAGGGCAGGCCGAACCGCCGGCGGCCGCACTTGTCGCAGGTGATCTTCTCGGACCGGCCCGGCAACTGCTTGACCTCCCGATCCCGCCGGGCGGCGGTCGCCACCGCGCACGGCTTGCAAAGGTTCTTTTTCATTCCTCCGGCTCCTCCCGCTCGTCCACGAAGGTGGCGCACATATCCGCCTGCTGGAGGCGCCACACCCACGGCGACATTTCCATGGCCGCGCCCATGTCCCTGGCGCCGCCCTTCACCGCGCTGTCATAGGCTCCCATGTGCCAGCGGATGGCCAGCGCCTCCTCCGGTTCCAGATCCATGTGCCGCTGGATCAGGTACAGGCTCTTTTCTCCGTGCCCCAGCGGGAGAGGATCCCGGAACACATACGCCTGGTAGTCCTCCCAAAACCCGGTGGCCTGGTTCTTCCGCCGTTTGGTTTCGGTGTGGTACACGCCCACCTTGCAAACGTCGTGCAACAGTCCCAGGATCGCCACCGTTTCCTCCACGCCCTCCGCCAGTTCGGGCGCCAGGGTGGTCCCGTAGGTTTCCAGGACGGTGATCTGCCGCAGTCGGCGGTACACGTTCAGGGAGTGTTCTACCAGCCCGCCGGGGTGCGCCCCGTGGTGCTTGGTGGAGGCCGGCGCCTCGAAAAAGTCCGTTTCCCGCTCCAACCACTCCAGCATGGCGTCCGCATAGTCCCTCTGGACCCGCTCGGTCCAGATCTGCATAAATTCCGCTTTTGCTCTTTCGTTCATACTGCTACCCCCTGAAAACTTTCTTTGATGATCTTCCCGCGCACCTCAAAGGCCACGGTGTGGAAATTCCCACGCGGGTGGATGTACTCGACTATCCCCCGCATGGGGCGGTGTATGTTCTTCCCGCCGTCGTCCGTTCCGTAGATCGTCTGCGGCGTTCTGACTACCTCCATACCCACCCGCAGGCGGGTGGTCCGTTTCTTTTGTGCCACGTCGTCCTCCTATTCCTCCGGGGCCTCATTTCCCCAGGCGTCCCACCCCTGGGCGCGGTCCCGGGCGAACATTTCCAGCCGGGGAACGTCCCCCAGCAGTTCCACGATCCGCCGGCGCGTTTCGGATGGCTTTTTGCTGTGCCCCTCAAAAGGGGCCTCGATCACCTGGTGGACCCGGTGGCTGCGGATCTGGTCTTTTGCTCGGAACCCAGGAGAAACGCCCAGCAGGCACACCTCCGCGTTTGCGCGGGTGTATGCGCCCATTCCCCAAAAGTTCCCGCCGCTCCGGCGGTTCTTCTTGATCCACACGAAAGCGGCCGTTTTGTAGGTGAACCCCCACGCCTCCATGACCTTGACGGCCTCGGTGATGTTTGGGAAAGTTGCCCACATGAAACAGGCTGCCCCCCCCCGCAGATTTTCTTCACCGGCAATTTGCATATATCCTCGGTGGTCATGGTGGGGTAATGGGCCTTTGCCGTTCCTCTGCTGCCCTTTGCTCCTCCGCTCTGGCGGTACTCCCACGGTGGATCCGCGTAAATCACCGTGTACTGCCGATCAGGTAGCGGGAGAAAGTCCGCCATTGTCGCCACCCCTTTCCAGCCTCCGGCGTTCCGCCGCCGTCACGAACTCCTCCACCATGCCGCGCTCCCGGAGATCCTGCGGGTCCAGGTCGTAGACTTTCCGGCTCACCGTTTTCCCGGTTTCCCCGTCCTTGATTTCGATGGACAGGAGGGCGTGACCCATGCAGGTGGAGAAAAAAGCGTGTCCCGTGTCCCACTCCGGTGTGATCCAGTCCATGGCGTAGTCCGGCCTGCGCGGATACTTGATGAACTGCGTCCCGCTCCGCATGGGCGGGAGGTTGTCCACGTACTCCGCCACCAGCCTGTAAAGGCTGGTTTTCGTCGCTTTCAGCCTCACCATTTCCACAGCACCTCCTCCCGATACCAGGCCAGGATCTTCTTTTCGTACTTCTTGCGGGTCCTCTTTTTCTTGGTGTGCCGGTATCGGTTGAACGCCGGCCGGTAGTAGCACGACGCCCAGCGCATGGCGGTTTCCAGTTCGTGCTTTGCCTCAATCTGTGCCGCCACGGCCGTGATCCACTTGGCGAACACTCCCGACGCCGCGCATATATTCTCATAAAGTTCCTGCCAAAAGGATTTAATGGCCTCCGCCTCTTGCACGATCATTTTCTCGGTGCGGTTTCTGATCTCCTCTATGACTTCCCCTTCCAGGTAAACGCCCGGCCGCTCCTCCCCCGGGTAGATCTCCCGGATCTCCCCGTCCATGATCCCAACCAGCGGCCCGTCCGGCTCCTCATAAATGGCAATTTTGCCGGCGTTCATTTCGTCAGGTCCCATCCGGCCAGCCCTCCCCCCGGTGGTAGCCCATAAGGATCTGGTGTCCCATCTCCCCCAGGGCGTGGCGCAAAACCTCCAGTTCCAGCAGGTCGGTGTACTTCATCCCGTACCCCTCCAGCATGGCGGCCAGCCTCTTGGCCTTTTCCGTGGTCTTTCTCACGGCCTCCCGTTCCTTGGCCATGTCCTCCGCGTCGAACTGTGCCTGCAGGTCCTCCAGGTCGATCTCTCCGGCCGCAATCTGCTGGCAGAACTCCACGGCCTCCTCCCAGGTAAATTCCCGGTATCCTGCCGTGCTGATCTCTCTCCCGGTTCCTCTTGTGTCGTAGCAACTTACGGTGTGGCCCTGTTCCGGTGCGTCCCACGGGCGGAAGATCCGAAAAATGATCCCGTCCTGTCGTCCGGTCATGGTGCCGCGCCCTTCCCGCCGCCACTTAATTTCCTTTCGTTTCATGGCGTATCCTTTCCGGCGGCTCACTGTTTCGCCGCCTGTTCGCTGGCGGTGGGCTTACGGGCTTTTCTGCCCCGCCGCTCCAGGGACTGCTGCACCTTCCGCTGGGCCAGTTCTGCGCTATACCGCAGGCGCTGGTCCGGCAGTCTGGATCCGTCCCGCCCCCGGGAAAGTTCGGTGTAAACCACGTCCAGGGATTTCCCGGTTTCTCCGGCGATCTCTTTCGGGGACAGCCCGCTTTCCCACATTCTCTGAATTTCCATCCGGTCCCCGATGGTTCTAAAAGCATAGTCGGCCATGTCCTCACCTCCAAACGGCCAAAAAAATTAGGTCACACTCGGTCGTTGACCTTGTGTAACCTAATCTTAATGGCTGCCCCGTGCGCTTTGCGACTGCATGGGCCTAACCTCGCTCACTGTCCCGGACGGTGTGCGCGAGCTGCCGGACTTGGTGTTCAGCGGCTGCGTGAGTCTCACCTCCCTCACACTGCCCGCCGGCCTGACTTCGATCGGCAGGGGCGCGTTTTGTTCCTGCAGATCGCTGACGGAGGTCACGATCCCCGACAGCGTGCAGTTCATCGGCGAGACGGCGTTTGCCGATATGCCGTGTCTGCAGACCATCCATGTCGGCGCGGACAACAGCGCCTACAAGACGGTGGACGGTGTGCTTCTGACAAAGGCGGGCGATGTGCTGCTCGCCTATCCCACGACGCGCCCCGGCATCCGCTACGATGTGCCGGACGGTGTCACCCGCATCGGCGAGCTGGCTTTTTATGGCAGCGGCCTGATGATCGTCCGCTTCCCGCAGAGCCTGCGCACGGTCGGCGACGAAGCGTTTGAAGACAGCACGCTTCTCGTCGCGCTCGAGTTTCCTGCCGGTACGGAGGAGATCGGCTGGGATGCTTTTGAAAACGACAGCAATATCAGCGATGTGTTCTTTGGCGGCACAGAGAATGCGTGGTATCAGCTCGTCAAGCATGAGGCATATAAGTTCCCGCTCGAGACGCAGATCCATTATCAGTCGCGCATGTTCATCCCGGAGCCGGCCGACCTGTTCACGGATGTGGACGCGGACAACTGGGCGTACATCAGCATCGATTTTTGTGTGCTGGTGGGCCTCATGTCCGGCATGAGCGAGACGACCTTCTCGCCCAACACGGTGACGACGCGCGCGCAGCTCGTGCAGGTGCTGTATAATTTCGTGGGTCAGCCGGATGTGACCGGCGTGACCACGCCGTTTACGGACACCCCGGCCGACTGGTATCAGGCTGCGATCGCCTGGGCGTATGAGACCGGCGTCGTGGACGGCACGTCGCCCACCACGTTTGCGCCCAACGAGAGCGTGACGCGCGAGCAGATTGCCGTCCTCCTCACGCGTTTTCTGACCAACGTCTGCGGCGTGGAGCGCACGTGGACGCCGGATGATCTGTCCGGCTTTGCCGACGGCGTCAGCGTCTCCGGCTGGGCGCGCGCCGGCATGGCCGACGCCGTGGCGCTCGGCCTGTTCGGCGGCACGCAGGACGATAACGGTCAGGTGTGGCTGCGGCCGCGCGCCGGCGCGACGCGCGCCGAGACCGCAGCGCTCCTGCAGCGCATGTGCACCAACGTGCTCGGCATTGCCTGAGTAGAGCGAAAATCCCCACAGCATTTCACGGGCGTCCCGGATTATCCGGGACGCCTGTTTTTGTCGTTTTTCTGCAAAAAAGCGGAAAAGCCCCTTGCGGCGGGGGCGCGTTTCCGGTATACTGGATACACCAACTTTTTGAAGAAAAGGAGAAATGGCATGAAGAAGAAACTTCTGAGCATCCTGCTCGTGCTGAGCCTGATGCTCGCGCTCGTCCCGGCGGCCTTCGCGGCGGACGCCGCCAGCGGCACCTGCGGCGCCGAGGGCGACGGCAGCAACGTCACCTGGACGCTGGACGAGTCCGGCACGCTGACCATCTCCGGCACCGGCGCGATGTGCGACTACGACGATGCCTGGAGCGGCAAGCCCTGGGGAAGCAGCGACGCCGTTCAGGCCGTTGTCGTGCAGGAGGGCGTCACCCACATCGGCGCATACGCCTTCTTTCGCTACACGAATTGCAGGTCCGTCAGTTTGCCGTCCTCGCTGGTCTCGATCGGTGAGAGCGCCTTCGCTATGAACGACGGTCTCCGGGAGCTCGATCTGCCGGAGGGCCTCCGGGAGCTGGGCAACATGGCGTTCCTGTCCTGCGACGCGCTCAAGCGGCTCACAGTTCCGAGCACGCTCGAGACGATCGGCGATAACACGTTCAACTCGTGCGAGGCGCTCAGCGATGTGACGCTTTCCGAGGGCCTGACTACCGTCGGCAACCTTATGTTCTCCAATGCCAAACGGCTCAAGACCATCACGCTGCCGCAGAGCCTGACGACCATCGGCGTGGCCGCCTTCCAGTATACCGGGCTGCAGGAGCTGCACATCCCCGCAAGCGTCACGACGATCAATGCCAAGGCATTCCAGGGCGCGGCGCTCACTTCGGTCGAGGTGCCCGGAACGGTCAAAACGCTCCTCGACGGCGCTTTTATGGGCTGCGATGACCTGCGCAGCTTCACACTGGGCGAGGGCTCCCGGAGCGTGCCGGGCGGTCTGCTGGCCCGCTGCCGCTCGCTCGAGCGCGTCACGCTGCCGCAGTCGCTCGAGACGATCGGTGATTCCGCATTTTATGAGTGCCCGCGTCTGGGCGAGATCAACATTCCGGACAGTGTGACTACCTTGGGCAACAGCTGCTTCAGCGGCACGAGCCTGCGCGAGCTTACGCTTCCGGCGGGCACGACTACGATCGGCAACCGCGCGTTTGCCGAGATGCGCTATCTGCGCGAGCTGCACATCCCGGACACGGTCACGTCGCTTGGCATCGGCGTGTTTGCCGGCGACAGCGCACTCACAACGGCCACGCTGCCGTCCGGCCTGACCGAGATCCCCCAGAGTACATTTTCCTTCTGCGAGAAGCTCACGTCCATTGAGATTCCCGACGGCGTTACGAGCATCGGCAAGGAGGCCTTTCAAAAATGCACGAGCCTGACGGCCGTCGACCTGCCGGATGCCGTCACGTCCATCGGCGATCGGGCATTTCTGAACTGCCAGTCGCTCACGGAGCTGCGGCTGCCCGCTGAGCTGGAGACACTCGGCGACCGTGCGCTTTGCGATGAAAAAGTCAAGGATAAATTACAAAATATCAAGAAAAATATTTGACGTGTGATATACTTGGGCCGCTCCAACGTAGTGGAGCGGCCTTTTTCTTCTGGTTCTTTCGATCCATGGGCGCAGAAAACCACCGGCGGCCGAAACCCGGCCCCGGTCGCCCCGCTCCTGTTGTTCAGATTTTCAGGCGGCCACGTACTCCTCGAAAACTGCCCCGGCGGATCTCCACCCCAGGATCCGGCGTGGATAGTTGTTCATCCACTCCGCCGCCCGTTCCACCTCCGCCTCCGTCACCTGATCGAAGTTTGTTCCCTTTGGGAACCACCGCCGCAGGATCCGGTTCATGTTCTCGTTGCTCCCGCGCTCTTGCGGGGAATACGGGTGGCAGTAGTAAATTTTCGTTCGTGGTCCTTTCAGCCTGTACGATCTCTGGAGGCCGGCGCAGTCCATAAATTCGCTGCCGTTGTCCACGGTGATGGTGCGGAACACTTCCCGGAACCGCTTTCCCATTCGCCGCTCCAGCCTGTTCAGCGCCCGGACCACGCTTTCCGCCGTATGATCCGGGACCCGGATCACCAGTCCCCACCTCGTCAGCCGTTCGGTCAGCACCAGCAGGGCCGCCTTTGACCCCACCGGCCCCATAATGCTGTCCATTTCCCAGTGGCCGAACGTATTTCGCGCCCGGACCTCCGGCGGTCTGTCCTCGATGGTTTCCCCTGGCGCCTCTTTCGCCCGTTCCCGCTGTTCATATTCCCGCCGGCGCTCCCCTTTATAAAGCAGGTGTTCTTCTGTCAATTCCAGAAACACGTCCCCCCGGTAAATATACGAATAAAGGGTGGTTTCGCAGATGTGGGTTTCAAACTCCAGGCCGGCCGCCTCGATGTAGGCCAGCACCGCCCCGGGGGAATAGTGTTCTTCTATGATCTTTCGCTCCACGAAGTTGGCAAAAGCATGATCCCGGCCCAGTTTGATCTCCGGCCCCTTTGCTCTCAAATTCTCCTGGTATTTCCGCTCCGCCACTTCCGCGCAGTATTCCTCCCGGAATATGTACCCCTCTTTTTGCTGGAGGCATAGGCCCCGTTTAATCTCGTTGTAAATTGTCTTGACGCATACCCCCAGCATTTCCGCGATCTCCGCAGGCTTTCCCCCGGTTTTCAGCGCCCCCTCGATTTTCAGGCGGTCCTCCCACTTTAGGTGGTGATACCCTTTGTAGTTCATATTTTCCCCCTTTGCGCGAAAAAACGGCCGGCGTGAAAATCACGCCGGCCGCTCTCATTCTTTCCCTAATATCCATAGCACGGAAACGCCCAGGACCTCCGCTATTGTGACCACCTCATAATCCGTGACCAGGTGATCACCCATTTCCATCCGGCTGATCACGTCCCTCTCCATCGGGACGCCCTCCAGTTGGAGCAGGCGGGCCAGGTCCGTTTGTGACAGCCGTTTTTCCAGCCTCGCCATGCGTATGCGGTCCCCGCAGATATTCTTTTTCCCGTGATATAGAAATTTCTTCACCGCCGCGCCTCCGTGTGGGAATAATCGGACTTTTTCTTAACTTTAGCACGGGATCGCTTGAAAACCCGTGGTAATAGTCTGAACGAAGAAAAATTGATTATTCCAGCGGGGCGCCCTCGGGCGGCCCCTACACCGGCGCGTGTGGTGCCGTTACTCTTTCCCCAGGATTTCGTCCGCCAGTCGGTCCATGGCCATTTCCATGAACTCGTTAAGGCTATGTCCTGCGGCGGCTGCGGCCGCTTTGTATCGGTCCTTTTTTCCTCGTTTTACATACGGGGAAAGTCGATCATAGTTCTTTTCGTTGAAAGCCCGCTTGTAGTCCGTGGCGCTCATTCCGCCCTCTTTTTTTGGTCTGCCCATACTTATCACCTCGCCCTCATAATACCACGGATTTTCGTTTTTATCTACTGTTAGATTTATATAAATATCTCACGTTAGATTTGTATATTCCGCCCCTTGTTTTTATCTCCTGTTAGATGTATAATCTAATCAGTTCAAGAGGAAAGGGGGTGGTTGAAATGGGCAAGAAAAAACGCCGCAGGCGAAAGCCTACGGCGCAGCCCTCCAGAAAAGTTGACTTCCTGGCCGACATTCTGGCGGGCACGATCTCCGGCCTGATAACAGCGGCAATTCTCAAATTGCTGGACTGGTAAAGGCCAGGGGTGCGGAGGCCCGAACCTCCGCACCCCAAATATAAAACAATTCGTCCGGTTTTGTCAATAGGAGGGCAGTTGATGAAATTTATAATTTCTCTTGTGATCTTTGTGGCGGTGTTCGTCCCGCTCCGTCGGTTGTTCCGCAAAATTCTGAAAGGTGGTAAAGATCATGTTGATTAAACAGAATGGGAAATATGGGGCCATGGTCGGAAATATCCGGGTTTTTACCATGGAACGGGCCGTGGAGGTCTATAAGATGTTCGCCGCCCGGTGTTATGCGGACCTCACCATGGAGGCCAGCGTGGTTCTCTCCAATGTGGGTGACGATATGCACCGCCTTGGTTTCACTTGGGCTGAAATTGAAGATATGGAACTGGAGGCAATCGCGTGATCGCAGATAAACCCCCGGCACCTGCGCGGTGCCGGGGGTTCTCTTTACTCTGTTTTGCTTTTGTTCCAGTCGGTGATCTGTTCCAGGGCCTCCCGCAGTTTATCGAACCCGAACATGGCCGCGTATGCCACGAACAGGCCCAGGGCCACCGCGCCGGCCACCATGTACCAGGTGACGGCCCAGCCCATGATCTGGCACACCGCAAAGAACGCCACCAGGGTCACGGCCATGGATACCACCACGGCCAGGATATTGGTGGGGATCTTGTCCCAGGTTACTTTCTTTACCACCTGGGTGATGATGTTCGTGATCACGGTCAGGATCAGCGCCGCCAGCAGGATGGCGGACACCACCACGGGGATGTACTGCATAATGTTTTCCACTTTTATGTCCTCCTCTGATTATTTCACAGCCCCGCCCAGCGCCTGCAGCAGCAGGTCCAGGGAAGGGAATGTGCCGTAAATGCTCCGCCAGTAGTCCGGGGAGTTGATCACGCCGGCGGCCGCCAGGGCGTCCACGCCCTCCTCCGGTGTGTTGGTGCGCGGTCCCGCTTTGGTGATGGCCTGCGCGGCCGCTTTCAGCAGCAGGTCCAGATATTTCACCTTTCCCGCCTCCGCCGCCTCCGCCCAGTAGTCCGGGGAGTTGATCACGCCCAGGGCCTCCAGTTTATCGGCGGCCGCCTGGGGGGTGTCCTGGAGCATAAGCACCTGGCCCACCCGGATCAGGTTCTTGTTTTTGATGGCGTTGATCTCCACCAGCGCGTCCACGGTGGTCCCGTATGTATTGGCAATTTTGGATAGTGTGTCGCCGGACTTCACCGTGTAGATGGTCGCTCCGCCGGCGGATCCATTCGCGGTGCCGCCGGTTTCGGTTGCTTTGCCCGCATAGTCCGGGGTGCCGAAACCGCGAATATACTTCCCGTTGATCTTCATGGTCCGGTATCCCACGGCGTTGCTCTTGTTCCCCTCGATCACGGTAAAGGTGCTGCCGGACACCGCCGTGACGATACCCACATGGTCGGCGGAGGCCGTCAGGTCGGTGGTTGCGTAGTTCGCGCCGTCGTCCCAGTTGTAAAAAATGTAGTCGCCCGGCTCCGGCGTGTAGGCGTCATTTTCCTGCCAGGCCCCCAGTTTCTTGAACAGTTCAATGTGCTTTTCGCACCCGCACTCGGTGGGAATAATGTCGGTCATTCCCGCTTTGATGGCCACGGCGCTGGCAAATGTGCTGCACCATGCGTCCGTGTACTTCACCGCGTACCCCCGGGCCAGGGGCTTGTGGGAGTTGTAAACGTCGATGATCTTTTTGTGGCTCCCGTCGCTTTCTTTGCACCCCAGCCACGCCACGGCGGTGTCCACAATCTTTTGTCGCAGTTGCTGTTCTGTCATTGGTAAACCCTCCTTGTTAAATCCCCACGTCTGGCGGTTCCTCCCGCTCCGTGGGCGGTTCTACCGGATCGGCCCTTCGGCCGCTCCCGCTCGTTCTGGCGGCCTCCGCCGCCTTGTCCTTGTTGGTCTTGATCCACCCCATGACGCCATTTTCCAGCCCACACACCCCGAACACACAGGCCGTCAGCGTTGCAGGTTCGCTCCCCGTGTGCCAGAACACGGCCAGGTCCGCCGCCGTGTAGATCACCAGCACAACGGCCTCCAGGATCAGAACCTTGTCCATAGTTCCCATTTTCTTTTCTGCCGCCTTTGCCAGTCGTGCAGCGGCCACCCTGTTTCCTCCGGCCAGCCGTGTGGCCACCCAGCACAATGCAAAGGCAAGCGCGGCCCCTCCCATCATGGCGGCCGCCGCAATAAATACCGTTTTCATCACGCCGCCACCGTCAGCAGGTAGACGATCCCGGCGAACGCGGCCGCCGCCAGGGCGCCCACCAGTCCCCCTATGAATTTGTCCACGATACCGTCCCACCGTTTCCCCGGTTTTCTCTCTATCGCGTCCACCTTCTTGTCCAGATCCGTCACGCTCTGCTTTATGTTCGACATGGCCTCCGTCTGGTATTTCTGCTCTGTCGCCATGACCTCCACAGCGGTGGCCAGCCGGTTCACGGCGTCGATTTCCTCCGCCAGTTCGTTGATCCGGTGGGTGTTCGATTTGCTCCGCTGCTCAACCTCTGCCAGTTTTACGGCCATTTCTTCCTGGTTCAAGGTCCCACCCCCTCACCGATGGCCACGGCATACTGCTGCCGGACGGCCGCGATCTCCTCCGCATGGGCTACCGCTCCATGCTGTGCCAGTTCCATGGCCTGCGCCTGAATGATCACGTTCATGCGGTCAATGACGGCGCACAGGTCTGCGATCACCTTTGTGTGGTCCATTGGCGTCACCCCCTTGCCCCGATCAGTCCCGCGATATGCCGCAGGTCCTCCACCGGCGCCTCGAAAAATTCATGGCTCCACAAGAAATGATCCTCATGGTCTGCCCGCCTGTATTTCTGGCAGGTGGCGTCCTCCCACACCAGATCCCAGCGGTCTTGATGGCCTTTGTCCCGTTTCTCCAGTCTGGAGGTAATGGCCAGCGTCAGGGCGCCCCGCTCCCGGCCTTGTCCGTCGTCGTCCCTGGCGAAATACAGGTGTGCTTTTCTGCTGGTCACGGCGCACACGGCCGCACCCTGGTGGATGATCAGGCCGTCCACGGCCTCCACTTCCGTGCCATAGGGGAGATTTACGCGGCCGGAGATCCCCGCCTCTCTCATGCGCTTTTTAACGATGTAGCGGACATTCCCCATTGGTTACACCTCCGCCGCGTCGTCTGCGGCCTCCGTCCATCCGTACACGCCAGGCTCCCAAACATTGGCCGCCACGTCACTGATCCAGTGTTTCCCGTTGTGGCTGACCTTTGCCCCCTGTTCGTATGCGTCATGGGCGCCCAGTGGCTGGGACCATTCCGGCCACTCCTCCGCAGGGTCGGAAATGCTCACCCACAGGCTCACCGCCGCGTCCGGCGTCCAGTCCGCTTGCGACGTGTGCGCCTGCAGGCATTTATACAGTTTCCCGTCCGTGTAGCGCCGGATCTGCCCGGCTGCGTAGTTGACGGGATAGGCCCATGGTGAAAACAGGTCCGCGTGTTCCGCCGCTGTCACGTCGTCGATGTTTCCGGCCTCCGCCATGGTGGTGAACACGATCCCGTTGGCCGTTGCCGTTTTCTCGATCTCCTGGCCCGCGTCCACTTCCTCCATGACCACGCTTTCCGCGCCCTCCACGGCATCTCTGCCCAGGATGTGGTACACGGCCCCGCCGTATGCGATCCCCGTCGCCTCCGCCTCCTGGCAAAGGACAAAGCACCCGTTTCCCGCTTGCCTCACATAGGTGGGTGCCTCGGTCATGCCCAGGCTTGTCCCGTCCTTGATGATCTTAAACATGGTCTGCACCTCCATAAATTGCATGAAATAGCCGGTTCAGTTTCAGGACCCGGCCGTGGTCGTTGTAGTTCTCAAAATAGGCGATCTGGCTTGTCAGCCATTCCCGCACCTGGGTGACAGTCATTTCCCCGGCGTCCACCTTTGCCCTGAACGCCCGCAGTTTCCGCCGCGCCCGTTTCATCCCGTCCCGGTTCCCATGGGTGATCACCTTCCCGGTTTGTGTCAGGTGGAATTTTACCTTGCAGAACCGGAACGGCTTTGACAGCGGCACGATCTTGGTTTTTCTGCGGCTCACCGTCAGCCCCATGGCCTCCATTTTCTCCGTTACCGCGTCCCGGAACGCCTCCGCCTGTTCTTTCGTTTCCGCGATCATGTGGTAGTCGTCCATATAGTGGGCCGGTGCCTCCGCCCGCAGTTGGCAGGCCGCCCAGTTGTCCACGGCGGACGGCAGGGACACCATTTCCATCTGTGACGGCTCCACGCCCAGCGGCATACCTGCGCCGCCAGGAACGGAGGCCACCACCATGTCCGCCACCGCCCGGATCTCATTGTCCAGGATCAGGCGCCGGTGGCGTTCGTAGATCTCCGCATGGGGCGCGGATGGAAAGAACTGCTTTAGGTCCATAAGGACCACGTACCCCTCCTGGCCATGTTTCCGGTAATGGTCCCGCAGGATCTTTTTCAGTTCCTCATGGTGGAAGTGCAGGCCCTTTCCTCGTTGGCTGGCTCCGTTTCGGTATATCATCCCCGGGGTGTATAGCGGCTCCAGCACTTCCTTGGTCAGGGTTTTGTGGATCTGTCTGTCGTTGATGTGCGGGGCGTCTATTGGCCGGATCTTTCCTCGCTCCCGGAGGAGGAAGTGGGCGCCCGGTTTCGGCCGCCATGTCCCGGAAATGACTTCCCGCCGCCGGCGGGCCGTCCCGGAAAACAGGTGCCGTTCAAAGTTCTGCGTGGACTGTTTCCACCTCACATTGTTGCAGCACTTCTTTCCCCATTTGAACATTTTCCGAAAACTGAACGCCTGGTCTATCCCGCCCAGGGCGTCGTTTCGGATCCGCCGCCGCTCCTCTCGGGCGGCTTTTCGTCTATGGTATCGCGCCTCGCGGCGCTCCTCACTGGTCATATATTTTATTCGCGCCTCCGTGCGGTTTTGGTGTAGGTGTGCGGCTAAACCGCGTAGCCCCGGCACATGAAACGGGGTTAGCACAATAGACCCGCCATGCAAGCAGCGTCCGTGCAAGGGCCACAAAGTGCGGTTTCGGGTTTTGCCCGGGAAGTATCTCTCCTTTCACAATGGGTCCGGTTCGTTTCCTACTGCATTTGACCCGCTCCCCCTTGCGGAGGTTGTGAAATCCGGGGGCCACGGCCCAGGAATTGTTCGCGTTGTTGTTGTTGGCGCTGCCGTTGGTGTTGACAAGGCAGAAATTGTTGGTGTTCGTCGCATTGACGGACCGGCACCACGCATTGGCCGCCGTCAAAGGGTCCGCCGCCCTGCCACTCGGCACGTTTTCAGAGATACACCCAATGGCCAGTGATTTATTTTCTTTTTCGGTCGCTCTCCAGAACGGCCCGGATCAGTTCGTTTTCCCTGTCGATCTTTTCGGCCAGGTTTTGCGCCATATCATCCAGTTTTTTGGTGGCCTCCGCCGCCGGTATGCTTTTCCCGTCCGGCTTTGTAAAGCACCCCTGCGGGTTCAATGCCAGGATGGTATAACAATGCCCCAGGCGCACGTCCAGGGCCATGAGCGCGGCCCTGGCCTCCAGCAGGTGCCCTTTCCGCAGGCCCATGTTCGGCTCTCCCTTTGGAAAAATACTGTTCGCCTTTTCCGTCTGATCGATCACTTCCCCGGCCAGCGCGGCCACCGGCTCCGCCAGCAGGCGGGCATACCTTGCGGAAAGCCTGGTCAGAAATGCCACGGTTTCCACGTAGATCTCATTGGCCAGGTTTACGTACTCCGCCTTGCTGGTTGATCTCTTGCTTTTCAGTACGGACACGGCCGCCCCTCCTTTCGGTTCTTTCTCGGTCGGATCCCGCCCACTTCCGTGGGCGGGATTTTCTCCGATTGCTCCGCCGGATTAGGCGGCAAAGCCGGGGGCCACGGCCCAGGAAACGTCCGCGCCGCTGCTGCCGGCGCCGCCGTCGGTGTAGACACGGCAGAAAATGCCGGTGTACGCCGCACGGACGGACCGGCACCACGCATAGGCCGCCGTGCCGGTGGCGTCGTGCTTGTAATGCACCTTGCTGTTGCCCGCCTGGTAATAGGCGTACTGCTGCTGGTAGTTCTGTTCCGCGCTGTTGGCATAGGACCGGGCGCCCTGCACCTCGAACTCCGAAAGCAAAGGCAGGTAGTCCGTGGTGCTGGTCACATAACTGGCCGTATTGCTCCCGCCGCCGGTGTTGTCGCTGTACTTGGTGATCGGTTTCATTACAGCGCGGAGATCCGCCGGCAGGGCCGCCAGCAGGGTGTTTGCCCTCGGGCTGGTTGGGGTCGTGTCGGAACCCAGGACCGTGGTTCTCATGTGGCTGCCAGCCCACCCGCCGCTGTTGGTGTTGCTGGTGTTCATGGTAAACTTTCCGCTTGTGCTGGTGGAACTCCCGTAACTGCTATCGCAGAGGCCCACCTGGGTGCCGCCGATCTTCCCGATCTTGAAGTGGATCCGGTTGGAACCCTCCCGGCTGGCGTTGTGGTTGAACCCCAAAATAAAAACATTGATTGACAGGTTGGAGAACGAAGTGGCGCCCACGGTCCCGTTGATGGTGATGGTCTTGGTGTCGCCCACGTCCCAGTAGTTGTCCCCCTGGCCCGCGTCGGAAACCGCCTTGATGGTGGCCCACGAATTGCTGTTTAAGGTGCTTGAGATCACGGTCACGGTGATGGCCTGGGTGGTCGTCTTGGTCACTCCGCCCTCCGAATAGGAAACGGTGATGGCCGTGGTCCCCTGCGAAAGGGCGCCGGTGGGGGAGTAGGTGTACCCGGTTACTGCCGCGCTGCTCCCGTCGTTATAGTGCGCCGTCACCACCATGCCCGCCGTGCTGAAAGTTTCCCCGGAGAAATAGGAGGTCCTGCTGGGCGGTGTGGTGATCTCAATGCTGGTCAGCACCTTGGAAACAGTGATGGCCTGGGTGGCCGTCTTGGTCACTCCGCCCTCCGAATAGGAAACGGTGATCGTGGTGCTGCTCATGTTCAGGGTGCCGGTGGGGGAGTAGGTGTACCCGGTCACGGCGCGGCTTGCGTCGTCCGTATAGTACGCCGTCACCACCATGCCCGCCGGGTTGAAGGTTTCCCCGTACTTGTACGCCGTCTTTGTGGGCGGCGTCGTTACCGCGATATGGTCCAGGACCCGCACGGCCACCGCCACCGTGGTGGTCTTTGTGATCCCCGCCCGGCTGTATGTCACAGTGACAGACTGGGTTCCCTGTGCCATGACCTGGGGGGAAAATGTGCAGTCGTCCGTCACGTTTTCGGTGGTGTCGTCCTCAAAAGTCGCTGTCACCACCATGCCCGCCGGGCTGAAGTTCTCTCCGATGAAATAGGTGGTTTTTGTCGGCTGCGTGGTCACGGCGATCCCGCTCGTGATCATCAGGTCCACCTCATACAGCAGGCCGCCGCCCACCTCAACCTCCTGGGACACGCTTTCGCCGTTCAGGCTTGCCGTCACGGTCCAGGCGCCCACGTGCGGCAGTTCAAACTCCGTGGAACCCGTACCTTGCAGGGTGGTTTCTCCGCCGTCAGAACAGGTCACGGACGCGCCCGCACAGGTTGTCACGGAAATGGTGGGGCTTTGCACCCCGATGGCCTCTTTCAGCGCCTGCAGGGTTGCTCTCCGGTGCTGTCCCGTGGATACGTCATAGAAGGGAATAAAGTCCTGCGTGTTCATGCTGCTTTCCTGCGTCAGGGCGTTGGTGGGCGCCTGGTAGTCCGTGCCCGCCGTTGCCTTTTCCACGCTGTACTTGTCGCCCTCCTCGGTGGTTGTCTTTTTCCCTTTCAGCAGGCCCTCCACTTTGATCTGGTCCTGTTTATTTGCCAGGGCGCCGCCGTGGGCGTCCGGGTCCTCGTTGTGGTCGTCGATCAGATCCTGCAGGCTCTCCTCCAGTTCCGGCTTGATCGTGTTGTTGAAATATTCCGCCACGTCCTCGGCGGTCATCCACGCCTCCGCAGGATACGCCACGTCAACCTGGGTTCCGGTCGTCACCGTGATGGATACCGGATACCGGCGCACGTCCGGCGCCGTGCCCGCTACGTATGCGCTCACGTACTGCTTGGCGTTGCCCAGGGAACCATACCCGATCAGGGTTTCCTCTCCGTTCCCCACCTTTCCGAAAATGCCAAATTCTCCGATCCAGAACCCTTCCTGCAGTCCTCCGTTCAGGTCGGATCTGTATTCCACGATCATGTTGACGTTGTTCCCGTCCACCGTGGGCGCGGTGCTTGTCGCCTCCGGCCCCGGTGCGATCAGGTCCGTTAATTCCCGCGCCGCGTCCGGGTTGTCTGCAGTTCCTTCACCCACCACAGCCTTTGTGATGGTCAGGGTCTGCCCGGCCACCATGCTGGCCAGGAGCGCGTTTCCGCTCTCCGTGATTACAAATCCATAGAACACTGGTTTACCTCCTGTTTATCCCGCCGCCGGTATGGCGGTTTGTGTTATTGTCCCGAACGCTCCGCCAGAATACAGGCTTTCGTTCAGGTTGTAGTCCACCGGGGCCTCCGGCAGCGGCGTGGATGTGTAGCCCTTTCCCATGGTCCCCGTGAATGTCACGAAATCGGGATCCATGGTCGTGATGGTGATAATATCATCCAGCCACGAAGAAAGGCGTTTTACAGAGGACAGGACGCGCCGGAACTCCTCCAGTTCCCCAGGCTCCACCTCTCCGCCGTCGCCTACGTATGCCCGGAAGTGGTGCGGATCTCCGTCGTACTCGTACCACTCCTCTATGTACCCTGTCTGGAAAATGGTTTCAATGATCCGGTTTACCGCCGCCGGCGTCCCCATCTGCGAATAGAACAGGAGGGACCCCTGGATCAGCGCCCGTTTTGTGTTCAGGGAATAGTTTTCATCATAGGAAGGGGTGCGAAGTTCCACGGCCATATAGTCCAGCAGCCATTCCGGCATTGTTGATATGGCCGCGTAGGTCCTGGCCGCGTCGGAGTAGGCGCACAGTTTTTCAATCTGCCTCCCCACCGCATAGGCAAAAGCCTGCGTTTCCACTTGCCCGGCCAGGTTTTCCGGCATGATCTGCGTGAACCGGCTCCCGGAAAGTTTAATCATCCTCCAGCCCTCCGTATGTGACCACCGCGCTGCCCTGGATCGCGGACACCTTTATGGCGTCCACGGTGGTGTACGTCGGCGCTGTCACGGTCACGCGCTTGGCTCCCGCCTCCATGACCATGGCCACCAGTTTGGAAGGGTTAATGTCCCGTCCTATCGCTCTTTGCCACGTCTGGTAATCTGCCACGGCCTGGGCCACCGCCGCCTGAATTGTCACGGCTTTGGCGCTATCGCTCCGGTTGATGTAATAGGTCAAGTTAATGGTGTACTGTACCTCTTGCGGCGCGGCCACCCTCACCAGGTCCGTCATGGGGCGGATCGTCTTTCCCTGCAGGTATCCCTCCAGGCCCTCGATCATTTCCTCCCCCGGGGTGCTGCCGTCTGCCATGATGAAAACAATGTCCACGGTCCCCGCCGCTTGGTCGCTTGTGGCCACCACGTCGCCTATGGCGGCGCTGTACGCCTTGGCATGGTACAGGTATCCGTCCTCCGGTCCTGCCGTAGAATAGGCCCCAGGGGCCAGGAAAACCCGTTCCGCCAGGTCGTCGTCGCTCTCGATCTCCGCGCCTCCCTCGGTTGCCGTTGTGTTTGTCACGCTGGCCACATAGGGGATCGGGTCCACGATGGTGGCCAGTTCTCCGGCCGCGAACCCGTTTCCGTCCGTTCCTGCCACCGTGCAGGTGGCGGGCACGTCCACTGTGGTGGAACCCGCCGGGATCTCCGCGTACACGTCCGTGGAGAAATATATGGAACCGGCCGTGGAAACGCGGGTCCCCTGGGGGATCCCGGTTGCCGTGTCCCGCTCCGCCGAAAGGGTAAAGCGCAAGGTGGTGGTGGCCGGCGTTGCCGGGTTTCTGGTCACGCCCTTAAAAATAGCCAGGTTGTCCAGAAAATCCGAATAGGAATATTTCAGGATACTTTGCTTTCCCTGCCGGTCAATGTACTGCATGGCCTGGTAGATCTGCGCCGCCGCCGCGTACAGTTCCATGCGGTGTACGCTGGACCGCTCCGGGCTCACCGTCTGGCCCGTAGCCTCGGAGATAAAACTTTCATAGTCTGCCACCATTTCCTGCCGCACCTGATCAATGGTCTTGTTTTCGATAAAAGAAATGTCCGGCAGGCTCTTGATCGCGTTCATTTCGTCAGGCACTTGTGATCACCACCTTTGCAATTAAATTTCCTTGGCCTCCGCTGCTCCATTTGACTTCCTGAACCCGCACCGTTGGAATAAACTTGGCCACTTTTTCCGTGACCTCCGCCGTGTATAGGCTTTTCGCTACCTCCGGCGGCATATCCACAAAGTCCATATTCAGGCCGAACTCCCGATCCAGGGGCATGGTGCCCTCCCGTGTGGACAGGAGCAGGGCCAGTTGTCGGTCCAGTTCCGCCATGTAGTCGCCGGCGAAGGTGTATTCCAGTTTGAAGTCGTAAACGCCGGTTTCGTTCATGTGTACTCCTCCAGGTTGATGGTCATGGAGGCCCTGACAAGTTCGCCCCGGTTATATACCACGGCCCAGGTTTCGCTCGATCCGGTCAGCCGGAACGGGTTGTTTCCCACGGGCCTGGTTCCGATCACCAGGCGCTCCGCCGTCCCGGTTTCCACCATGTTCTCGATCTCCTCCAGTACGTCCCTGGGTCGCACCCCCAGGGTTGCGGAAACTGTGATCGTCAGGCTGGCCGCCTGCAGTCCTGCGCCCAAAAACTCCGGCTTTGGCTTTACGCCCTGGGGTTCGTGATTTGTCCACCGGCTCGTGATCTCCCGGGTCATTTCCGAAAAAGTAAAAACCTGGTCGTCGCTCACCGTAAAGACGATCTTTCTTCCCAGTGTTCCAATGGCCATTGTTTACCCTCCGATCCGCACGGTGGCGCTGCCTCCGGTGATAGTCCCGCTCCCGCTGTGTGGTGCCAGGGCGTCGCCGGTGCGGGCCGCCGCTTTTCCGTTGATCCTTACTGTTCCGCTGCCGGCCGCCACCGCTCCCTTGCTGGATCCACAGCACCCGTCCCGCTCGGTGGTTTCACTTCCCACCGTGGCGGCCGCCAGGCCGTTCACTCGCACGTCCCCGGAACAGGCCCCGGAGATCTCCCCGGTGAACTGTTCAGGGGAGTGTGGGGGCACGTGCCCCGAATGTTCCCCGGCGGTGGTCCCGTCCACCGCGTCCGTCAGTCTTGCCGCGTTTGGCATGGCTCCCGCCTCCTTTAGTTCAGGTCGATGGTTGCACCGTTGATGGTGATGGCCCCGCCCGCCTCGATGTTGATCGCCCCCGTGCATTTGATGGTCAGGGTGCTTCCGTCGTACCGGATCATGGCGTCCCCAGGGTTTTGCCCCAGGTCTTTTCGGTACAGGGCTGCCCCGCTCTCCGGTGGCTTGTGCTTTTCGCTCCACGGCCTGCCCAGGACCACGCCGGCCTCCGTCCCGTTGGATAGGTGGACCACAAGGACCTGGGACCCCACCGGGGGCATTTTGTACTCATGGGAAAGGAGGGGGATCAGGCGTGTCACGTCGTCGTCCTTTTCGTGATACACCACCCGGGCCATTCCCTTGGCGTAGTCGATGGACGATATTTTCCCCAGTCTAATTTCTGCGGCCATTGGTTCCTCCTTACTCTGTCAGGGCGTTGGCCGCGCTGATCAGCAGCACGTCCAGCCACGCCAGGGCCGTGTACTTGCTGGCCCAGTAGTCCGGGGAGTTGATCACGCCGGTGCGCGTCAGCACGTCCAGGGCGTCCTCCACGGTCGTGATGCTCTTTCCTCCCAGGTTTGTTTTGATCCTGGTGGCCATGTTCAGGATCAGGCCGTCCAGGTTCGCCACGTCCTTGTAGTGCTGCACCCAATATTCCGGGCTTGCCATGACGCCCACCGCCGCCAGGCGGTCCGTTGCGTCCTTGATCACTTCCTCTGTCATGGCCTCCACCAGGGACAGTTCCATATCCATGGTGTATCCTCCGCCCACCGTGTGGGTGATACTGTCGATAAAGTATTTACCGGACAGACGGCCGATCCCCACGACGGTGACGCATTGACTGGCCACCAGGTCCGGCCGTCCCATGATCGTCAGGGACAGTTTGGTGGCTCCGTGGTTGGCGTTGGCCACCGCCGCCGTGATCTTCCGTTCCGCGTCGGCCTTGTTGTCTGCTTTGCCGGATTGTTTCAGGATCCGTGTTCCCGTCCCCACCGTGACCTTTATTTCCTCCTCGGTGTTCGGGTCGGTGTAGGTGTATTCTCCGCCTGTATAGGTCCCGTCAAGCGTCGTTTCCCAGGAACCGCTTTCGATCTCGCTTTCCCGGATGGTGCCGGCCACCTCTTTTTCTTTGTACTGCTCCCGGTCGTACACCACGATTTTTTGGGCGTACACTTTCATGGAAAGGCCGTATTCCTCGCACAGGCTCATGTAAAATTCACAGTCCGTTTGCTCTGACTGCTCCACGCTTTCGACGGTGATCGGCTCTCCCTCAACGTCCCAAACCAGGGTAATGCCCGCCCTGGCCGCGATCTCTGTTCCTATGGCCTGCAGGGTTGCCTTTTCCCAGGTCTTTGTCCTCTGCGTCGCACGGAAAGCACTATCCGCCGGCACGGACACGGCCGAAATGGTCCCGGTCATTGGCCACCACGAAAAATTGTAGTTGTCCAGTATGAAAAATCCGCAGTCCAGTGTCCGGTTGTCCCCCTCGCCGTCCCAGTCGTACACCTTTATGGCGGCCGTCAGGGTGTCCCCGGTTTTCGGCATCCACGCCGTGGTCCATTGGCGGTCCCTGTCGTTTATGTTGATCTCCAGGCTGTCCGCCTCTCCACTGGCCGCGTCGGTGTAGGTCACGGTGGCCTTGTAGCCCACCATTTTGCTGGTGACGGCCGCGCCGTTCCAGGTCAGGTCCGTTTCCGCTCTCCGTGTCCTCATGTGGTGGTCCTCCAGATCGGGGCGTTTGTCAGGTCGTCGTCCTCCGGCAGTTCCGGCGTCTGGAGGACCACCCCAGCGTCAAACACGAATGTGTCCAGGTGCGGGAAGTTCGCCTGCATGAGAAACCCGGTATATTTCACGTCGCCGTACACCTCGAACGCGATAGCGTCCCAGGCGTCACCCTGTTTCGTTGTGTAGGTCTTTTCCATGGTGTCCTCCTTACCCCGTCACAGGTTCCGGCTTGAAGTTCTTCCGGCGTTCCTCCGCTTTCATGCGCTTATACAGGCGTTTGAACTCCTGGAAGGAGATCCGCATGGCCTCCTCCACGTCCTCGCGGTCTGCTTTTCCGTTGAAGTTCAGCACCGGGGCAAAAATTACGGTTTCCCCGTCGCCGTCCTCCACTTCTCCGCCTCCGCCGCTCGGTTTCGGCTTTCTGATCCATTCATCCAGCATGGCCGCCAGTTTGGACAGCGGCATGACGGCCTCCGGCTCTCCGCCCTCGCCAATTTCCGCCAGGGTGGGGGAAGTTGCTATGCCGCCCTCCGCCAGTTGCGGGATCGTCGGGATATTAAACCCCAGCGTAGTTCCGCCGACGCCCGGCACCCAGTCCGGGATTGTCACGGATATGCTGTTGATCTTTGAAAGCACCCAGTTAATGGCAGAAATGACCCCGTTGATCGGCGCCTTTGCCAGATTTACGATCATTCCGAACAAATTTCCGAATATATTCACGATATTCTGCCATGCTGCGGACCAGTTGCCGGAAAACACGTTGCTGATAAAGTCGATGATATTTTGAAAAATCGCTTTGACGTTCTCGACGGCGGCCTGGATACTCTCCCACCACCCCTGCAGGTAGGCGCCCAGCAGGGGAAATTTTTCGCCTATGGCCGCGATAGCATTTCCCACCATGTTGGAAAAATTGGTCCAGATCTGGTTCACGGTGTTGCCGAAGTTCACCAGCCACGCCTTTACCGTGTCCCAATTTTTATACAGCAGGGCTATGGCGGCCGCCACCGCTATGATGATACCCAACGGCCCCATGAGCGCGGATCCGAACGCCTTAAATGCTCCGGTGATCTGTGTGATCTTCCCGGATTGCTGCAGCAGGGCCACAAACCCCTTGGCCTTTGAGTACATACTCATGGCCGTGGTCACGGCTCCGATGGCCGGCCCCAGCACCCGGAGGGCTGCGGCCACGGCCAGCACCGTACCCTTGTGTTCCCACAGGAAAGAGAGGAAGGGCTGGGCCTTGTCGTATGCCTTGCCCGCCCAGTCTGCGAAGTCCTTGATCCCGTCCACCAGGACCGGCAGGCCGTCCGAAATGGCCCCGCCCGCCCAGTCTGCGAAGTCCTCCGCGATCTCTGCGATCACCGGGGAAACCTCCTCCATGGCCTCCGTGATCTCCGGCATACTGTCCATGAGTGACTGATACACGGCGTCCGCCGCCGGCAGCAGGGATACTTCCATTTGACGCCCGATCCCCTGCAGGGCGCTGTCCAGGTCGTTGTACCTTACCTGGTTGATCTGCTCCAGGGCGCCCTCGGTGTCGTATGCGGCCTGCGACGCGCCCGCCATGGCCTCCATGGCCTCCACGCCCAGGTCCTCCCACATTGTTCCGAATAGCGCGACGCCCAGGGCGTCCCGTTTCACCTGGTCGTCCACGTCCAGCAGGGTGTTGATCACGTCGAAAAACGCCTCGTTTGCCCCCTCGCCGCCGGCGGCAAAGGTGGCCATGATCTCCTCCGCGTTGTATCCCAGGTCTTTGAACGCCGCCACCGTTGTGTCGCTCCCGTCAATGGCGCGGATCGAAAATTCCTTGATGGCGTCGCCCACCTTGTCCAGGTTCCACGCCGTGCTGTCCGCTCCAGACTGGAGGAGATTAAACATACCGTCCGCCGTGAAACCCAGTTTTGAGAACTGGCTGGAATATTCATTGATGGTGTCGATCAGTTCCCCGGAGTAGTCCAGGCCGTTTTGTGCGCCCGCCGCAATCAGGCTGAACGCCTCCTCTGCAGAGGATCCGAAGTTCTTACGGATTGCCTCCGCCGCCCGTGTGCTTTCCGCCACGTCGTACTCGAAAGCGTCCCGAAGGGCCAGGGCGCCCTCGGTCGCGTTTGTCAGTCCGTTTTTATCCAGGTTCGCCATGTTCCGGTCCACCAGGGCCACGGCGTCGGCCACGTCGGCCACGTCCTCCCCGAAGTTATCCGCGTACACGTTTTCCATAACGTCCCGCAGGTTCTCCAGTTCCTCGCCGGCCGCGCCGGTCGCGGAGGCCATTTGATTGGTGGCCGTCTGCCACTCTCCGCCCAGGTCTGCCAGGTACTTGGTGGCGGCGATGGCCCCTGTTCCCATCGCCGCCAGCCCGGCCGTCATAACGGTGGATGCTTTGTTGGCGGCCTTTTGAATGGTCGCCAGTTGCTTGTTGGCCGCCTTGGTACTGGTCCCCAGGGATTTATCTACCTTTCCAGCGATTTTTATGGCCAGTTCCATGACCTTGCTTTTTGCCAATTTCAAGCACCACCTTTGCCATTTCGTTCAGGTCGTCCAGCGGCAGTCCCAGGAAGTAGTCCACGCCGCTATGTAGTTGGAGAGATAGGCCGATACAGCCCTTTTTTATATCCGGCGGGTTTATTCCTCTCCATCCCCGCCGTACAGAAAACCCGTGACCATGTTTTTCAACTTCATGGCCTCCACCGGGGGCAGTCCCTTGAAGAACTCCACGGGCTTGCGGCTTGCTCTGGCCGCCATATACATGGCATAGGGCAGGGTCATTTCCGGGATCGGGGTCACGCCCAGGTCCCGGTTGGCCAGTTTGCCCACGGCGCACAGGTCGCCGGCCGTCATGTCCTCCATGCCGGACAGGTCCACCTCGGTGTATTCCTGGCCCTCGAACTTGTAGGGCTTGCGAAATTTCAGGACCAGGCTTTCCTCCTCGGTTTCCTCCTCCGCCGTCACGGGCTGGATCTTCTCAATGTCGCTCATTAGATCATTTCCCTCACTTTCTGCAGAATGTCCACGCCGCGCACCTTAAAGGTGGGGTTCAGTTTATCCAGTTCGATCAGGCTCTCTCCGCCCACTTCCACCAGGATATAGGACAGGTTCAGGGTCACGCTGCTTTCCATGGCGCTGCCGCTCTTTACGCTGCCCAGGGCAAGGGTGGCGCTCTTTCCGCGCACCACCACGCGCATGGATCTGAACTCCGTGTTTCCTTCCACGGTCAACGTCTGCTGGGCCGCCCGGAGGGTCAACTGCACCGCTTTGGTCATGTCCATCATGTCCGCCGCCTCCTGGTCGATCACCCGGAAGGGGATCTCCATTTCCATGTTGGAGAAGTGGCCCACGGTGGGGTCGTCCAGTTCGCCCAGGATACCGGCGCCGGAAATGGTGTCTGCCAGGGCCTCGAAGTCCGGCAGGGGGACTTCATCACCCACGCCGATCAGGCGATCCGCCACGTTGTAGACGTTGTAATTATTGATTTTGCTGGGAATAGCAGGAATGGCCATTTTTATTCACCTCCACCAGTCAGGGCCGCCTCCAGGGCCGCCGTGTCGTATTCGCGGATATTCTCGATTTCCTCCGCCGGGATATAGGGCGCCAGGTAGGTGTGGACAGTCAGGTGGCCGTCCAGCAGGTTGGTGATCGGGTTTTCGTCGGATCTGAACTCCGTCCGGTATCCGGCGCAGTAGTCCCGGGCTACGTACCCGTTGCCGATGATGTTCTGGCTGTCCACGATGGACTGGATCAGGCGGGTGTTGCCCGGCTTGTCCACCTTCTGGAAGTACGTCAAAATAAAGTTGTTGCCGTCCCAGTCGAAGAAACGGCGCACCGCCAGCCACCGATCCTTGGGATCGGAGGTGGAAGGATAGGCCGCCGTGTTGTTGCCCCAGGCTTTGTACCCGTTTGCATTGATGGCGGTGATCACGCCGTTGGCGTTCAGCAGGTCGTTGGCCTGCTGCTGATCCAGCAGCACCTCCGTGCCGTCTTTCAGCACGGTTTTGGTGATCTTCAAATCCTTGTTGGACGGGCTTTCATAGGGCACGTCGCTGTTGTTGGCGTCCGTGTAGGCCGTCAGGGCGGCAAACATGGCGGACAGGTAATAGATCTTGTCGCCCACCGCGCCCATGGGCCACAGGGCCGCCGCGTGGGGGGAGGTGGCCCCCAGGGCCTCCTTGGCGGTTTTCACGTCGGTGTAAACGTCCGCGCCGCCCTCCTCCTTGTCGGTGGAAATATCCAGGTAGGTCACGCAGTCGAAATTCCCGTTGATCGCCTCGGTCTTTGCCTGGAGCGCCGCCGCCACGGTGGGGTTGTGGCTCCATCCGGGGGCCAGCAGGATCCCGGCCGTCATGCCGAAACGGGGGTAGATCTGGCGCACCAGTTCCAGGCCGGTTTCCTTCCCGGTCAGGGCGTCCACGCCGCCCACAATATCCGCAGGCGTCACGCCGTCCGGTTTCAGGCTGGTGCTTGCCACTTTCAGGGTTTCCGCCTCCTTGGCCGCCTCGGACAGAATGGTGATCGTCACCGTCCCGTCCTCCGCATGAGTGGCCACGTAGTCGCTGCCAGCCACCAGGGTGGCGTCCGCGTTCTTGACCACGATGGTGTCCAGGAGGACAAACTGCTTTCCGTATGCCACGGCACCGTCCGACACGGCGCAGTCCTCCTCCTCGTTTTCCGTGGTGTGGCTTTCCTTGCTGGGATCCAGCACGTTCACCAGAATAATGGGCGCCACGTTGAAAACTCGGAAACAGGCGTCCATGCTCTGGCAAAGGGTGAAGTTCTCGAAGTCGTCCGAATAGCCCATGGCCTGCTGGCACTCCGCGAAGGAATAGCACACCACGGGCTTGTTTACGGCCGCCGCCGGGTCCGCCGCCATGTGGATCGGGGCAGTTCCGAAGATAACCTGCAGGCCCGCCGTCCCCTGGATCGGTGTGGTCAGGCTGGTTTCCTGCTCCTGGTTGTAAACGCCGTGATTATAAGCCATTGTTCAGTCCCTCCCTTTAGGTCTTTCCCTGTACGGCCTTATACAGGGTATAAATGCGGCCGGATTTCTGGCGCAACTGGCGCATGGCCTCCGGCAGATCCTCCAGGGGCACGATCAGGGCGCTCAGGACTTTGTTTTTCTCGGTCGCCGCTTTCAGCCCTTCCGGGATCCCGTTGTTGTAGGCGGTGAACTGCCTGGCCACGCCCTTGATGGGCGGGCCGCAGTACACCACCGTGCCGGCGGCCTCCGCCGCCTTTCTGGTTCTCTTGGTCATGTATATGGCACCTCCTGGCGCACCGCTGGCGCCTCAAATTTCAGCGACATGGCCCCGAAATAGTAGGGGTGTGTGTCGTCCTGCTGTGTGACCCATTTGATCGGATACATGATGGACCACGGGCCGCCTACCGCGCCCCCGCTGTCCGGTTTGATCCTCACTACGGGATTTTTGGCGTATCGCCCGCAAATCTCCTGGATGATGTGCAGCACGTCCCGGTATCCCTGCCGGTTCGGGTTTTTGTCGTAGACGCACACCACCAGGATCATGTCGATTTCCTGGGGGCTGTTGGCGTCCTGTATGTTCCCCTCGTTGGTCCGCACGATGATGTACGGTTCCGGGATCTCCTCGGTCCGGTCCTCGGTTTCGTCCATTCCCTCGATGATCGGGAGGTCCTGGGGGTAAACCCGGATCGGCCGCTTGTCGCCGGCGGAACTCTGGAGGGTCTGCCCCTCGAACAGGTCCGCCAGGTCCGCCACAATGGCGTCCTGCAAAAATTCCGGTGTCGTGGTGTTCGCCTCCTTGACTTTTCGCCGCTTTTCGTGGTAAATTCTTGTTGTGGTAATAGTCTGAAAATCGTGGTAATACACGGCACGAAAGGGTGTGTTAAAATGCCGGTACAACTCGATCTTTGGTCCATTTCTCCTCCCGTTTCTTCCCGCCCCGCTGGCAGCGCGAACGATCCAGACGCTTTTGGGTGCTGTTCTCGGTATCGTTCCTGTTCCGCTGCCGGGAAGTGCTTAATTCCTGGCCTTGACTATTCCGCCCATTGTTCTTATCGAAAGAACCTGGAGGCCGGCCGGATTTTCTACGGGAAAAACTCTTGTGGGTTCTCTGCGGACCGCTATTTTTCGCTATGCTCTGCCGTCGGCGCTCTGCCGGACGGTGCCCGGCTGGCGCTTGACGGCCTGGTGATTGACTTCTGCGAATACCGGCGCGGTGCCTCCTCGGTCGTCGTCCGCTCCGTATTCCTTTCTGATCTGGCAGGGCTTTCTCTTTTCGATTTTTCCCCGCTTGGCCCCATGTTTCCGCGTCTGTGCGGCTATCGGCAGTTGCTTTCCTCCGTGATGGAAAACCCCTCCTATGGCCCAATGTTTCGCCGTGCGCAGGAGGCCGGGTCCGGCTCAAAACCCGGCCCGAAAACGAAAGAATTTCTGTCCGATTGGTTGAACCGTGCCGGTGTTTCCTTGCGGGATGAACTTTCTGCACCGTATCTCTTGGCGTCCATACGGTCGGATGCTCTTTCATATCTGGAAGAACTGTACCATGATACTTTGGCCGCGTCCTACGATGGCCGCATATACGCTCGTTCTCCTCTTGCGGAGGATGGTTTTTTGTCCAGCGCGGACTACGAAAGGGAGGAGCTGCGCCGGATCTCTCTTTCCCGTGGGTATTCCCCGGAGGAAAAGGCCAGCCTTTCCGCCCCGCTCCTGGAGGCCCAGGCCGCCCGATCCCGCTCCGCAAATAAGGGGGGTGGTTCTGTATGACCTTTGGGCCTTTTGAGATCCCGGAGGAGGAACTGCTGGAGGCTTGCAAGCGCCTGGAACGCGCCCAGGCGATTTCCCCGGAGGCCGTCCTTTCTTTCGATGTTTCGGCCCGCTCGATGGCTATTCAGGGGTCAGACGGGTTCCCTTATCACGTCCGCCTTGGTGGGTGCGAATGTGTAGACTACGAACGCCGGAAACTTCCGTGCAAGCATATTTACCGCCTGGCTCTTGAACTTGGCTGTGAATTTCCAGAGGCCCCGGCGTTTGATCCTTACCTTGCGGCCGAATACGATATTTCGGAGGACTTGGACCGTTTGCGTCTGCGCTGGGTTTCCGGCCAACTTACCCTGGCGGCATACTCGAAATGTGTTGACGCGCTCCGCAGTTCCGCCGCAAAGGCAAAGCGCCGGCGCGGCCGCCCCAAAAAACAATGATTTACGCGCTTTGTCGGATTGCCTTGGCGATCCGCTTGTCGATCTCCTGGTCCAGGACCATGTAAAGCATGGCCCTGGCCTTTTCTTGTACCTCCTCGTTTGACATCATACTGGGGACGGAAGGGCCGGTCAGAACCTTGATCCTGGTCATATCCGGCCATTGGCCACGGTGCGGCATACCGTACTTTTTTACGCGGTCCGCCGCGCCGCCTACCGTGTAAGACTGCCCCACCATGCGCTGCACAATCGCCTTGTGGGTGCTGCTGAACTGCGCCGCAAACGCAGGCGCCCCTCCGCGCTCCAGTAGTTTCATTCCGCCAGACTGCAGGACTTTGGCTTTCACGCCTTGGTCCGTCTGGTTTGTCAGGAAGTCGATCAGATCATTTACCGGGCCTTTGGACCGGATCACCGCCTCGATGTTCCCCGGCTTTGCGGTCTGCAACCTCGGCGCGCCCTTGCTTTTGTCTTTCAGCACGTCGTCCTTGATGGTGTAGGTTCCTGCCACGTCTTTGGTGATCTGCTTTCGGACCTTCCGGGCCGCCGCATTGATGGACAGTCGGAGAACGTCCGGGGCCTGGAGCGCCAGGCGTTCCAGGCGTTGGCCGATCCGTAGGATTTCGGCCTGGGTGTCAACTTCAATGTGGATCATGTGCGGATCGCCTCGATTTCGATTGACAGGACGCCGGCGGCCTCGTCCGCCTGTACTACGCGATACTCCCGGCCGTCCAGGTTCAGGGCCTTGCCAGACATAGGCCGCCCGCCGTAGTCCGATTTACTCACATACAGCAGTCGCCGCGTCCTGTACGTCCCATCTGTGTGGACGCCGCCCCTGGCCGCGTCCCGCTCCAGCAGCGCGTCGTCGTCCACCACCGCGTCCATTTTCCGGCCGTCGATTGTGTGGGCGTCTGCAAATTCCTGGGCGTTCAGGAATACGCCGTGAATGTCCGCCGCCACGCAGTCCTTGAAAGAGGGGGCGCCCATTACTGGGCACCCCCGTTTTCATTCTTTGCGGGGGCGTAGACCTCCGCCGCCGTGATCACAGCGATCAGGTCCGCCTTTGTCTTTGCCTTGGAGATCTCCAGCCCCATGTCGGTGGCCATTCTCTCCAGGTCGGCCTTTTTCAGGTCCTCCAGGTCCTTGGGGTCCAGGTGCCCAGCGATCATCCCTCCGTCCTGGGTGCCCTGGGTGTTCTGTGCGCCGTCCTGGTCGCCCTTGGCACCGTCCTGGCCGTCCTGGGTGTTCTGTGTGCCGTCCTGGTCGCCCTTGGCACCGTCCTGGCCGTCCTGGTCGCCCTTGGCACCGTCCTGGCCGTCCTGGGTGTTCTTGGCTACGTCCGGCGCGTTGTCCTGGCTCTCTCCGCACCGTTCCGCGCTGTCATTCTCCAGCCATGCGTCCACCATTCTGGCGTCGTCGCCGGGCAGGTTGTCCCCGGCCTGATACATACGGCCCCGGTATAGGATCGGCCGCTTTGCAATCAGTCCTTTCATGTCTGGCCCTCCTTTAGCCCAGCAGTTTCACCAGCACGGTGGCGTCGTTTGCTCCCGCCGCCGCCACGGCCCACCCTGCCGGGGTGTTGGTCGAACCGCTCCCGGCCGTTGTGGTGATGTTCTCCGCCGTCTTGTCCCAGTAAAGGGCCTGGCCCACCGTGATGGCGCCGGTTGCCTTGGGGATCTCGAACACACCCACGACATGGACGGCCCCGGTTTCATTGGCCGCAATATCGTTCCCCGCCACGCCGATCCGGGTGGCAAGGTCCACCACGTCGCCGTTGCTCACGGCCTCGGTGGCGGTATAGTCGATGGTTTCGCCTCTCTGCCAGTATTTCGCGCTCATTTCTGCTTTACCTCCTTACTGCCTTACAGCGTGATGGTGGTTCCGGGGTTCTTGGCGATACCACGGAAGTCCACTGCGGTGATGCCCCAGTCCAGCCAAATGTCCCACACATAGCCCAACTGGCCGGCCACCTCCATACGGCGAATGGTCGGGGTTTCCTGGCCGTTCAGGTAGTCCACCTGGATGGAACGGGCATAGGACGGATCGCCTGCGACAAACCAGGGCACCGCGTTGGTGCCGGCCAGGGCGTTCAGGGTGCCCTCCTCGATCACCTGCAGGCGGTTCCGGTACTGATACAGGGCGTTTGCGGTGTGGCTGCCGATCCCGTCCACGTCGATCTGCGCGGTTTCCAGGATCTGCGACATAAGGAACCCGTAGCCCACGGGCACGATGATGTATCTGGGCTGTACCATGATGCTGTCACCAAAAGGATCTTTCTGGTTCAGCAGTTTCAGCATGATGGCCTGCAGGGTGTCAATGGACGGGGCCGCGCCGGTGGTGATCAGGTTGTTGTGGGCGGAGTTGAACAGGGCCACTCCGTCAAAGATCGTGGGGTTGTTGAACAGGATGGAATACACCTGCTTGTTGATCGTGCGCTTTGCGGAGGCCGCGTACATACCGGGCACCTGGGTGATAAATCCCACGTCGTCGTTGATAAACGCCTCCCGGGTCATGGAGAACTGGCGGCCGTAGGTTGCCACCTGGCGCTGGGGGAGAAGTTCGGTCTGCGGGGTGTCGTGTTTCAGTTCGCCGTTTTCGCCCACGCGCAGGAACTCGCCGGCGCCGCCCGCCAGGTACTCGTGATCCTTGGTGGGCTTGAAGTCGGTCACGCTGCCCTTGGTGGTCCATACCTGGAAGGTGGTGGGCACAGCCTGGTATCTCTGCACGATGGCCTTTCGGATCGTGTTGTCCAGGATCGCGGGAAATGCCGCCGTGGGATTGAAGAACTGGCGGCAGGCCATGTTCCACAGGTCGTCCTTGGACATACGGAGAAGGGAGGCCGTAGTCCCCAGGCCCTCCCGGGCCATACACTCAATGGCCAGATCCCGCAGGGACAGGCCGCGCATCTGCTCCGCGTTCTCGCTGGGGCGTTCCACCTCCATGCCACTACGCAGCAGCAGGCCGTCCACGGCCGCCTGTCGGAAGTTGTCCTGCTCCCGGCTGTTGTCGGACATTCTGGCGCCCACAGGGCCGTTGTGCTGGATCAGGAAGTCCACGGCCGCCGCCCGCACGGTGTCCATGCTGGCGCCGCTGCGGATATGCTCCTCCGGGTCCATGCCGGTCTGGCGGCAAAGCGCCATAATGTCGGCGGTGCGCTGGCGCTCCGCCTGGATCGCTCTCTGCGTGTCTGCCACGCTTGCCTGGGCGCCCTGGCCGCCGTTCTCCTCGCCGCGCTCACCTCCGGCGGGCTGTCCGCCAGCCTCTCCGCCCTCGTTGCCTGCGGCGTCGATCACGGCCTGGCAGCGGTTAAACTCCGCCTGCTCCTCGGCGGTCAGGTCCCGGCCCTCGTTGCGGGCCAGGGTCACAAGTTCCTGCTGGCGGGCAAGGGCTTTCTGCAGTTCGTTCATGGTTTTTCTTACCTCCTGTTGTCAATCAAATTTTTGTTTGCCTGGATCTGTCGCTCGTACACGGAGAGGGGGGCGCACGTCTGGCCCGTTTCGGATCTTCCCACGCCCACGGTCGGGTCCGCAGGCACAGATACCACGGACACCTCCAGCGGCGTCCACTTCCGGGCGATCTGGCAAGGGCCGGTAAATCGCCCATCTGCAGACTGTTTCCCGGCCACCACTTCCTCCCATGCGTCCACGCTGTACCGCACGGACGTGGTTTTCAGTGTGCCGGACCGGACTTTTCCGAAAATCTTTTCGGCGTCGTCGTCCGTGTCGAACTCCACTTCTGCCATGCCCCGGTGGTTCTCCACCCAGGCCCGGATCACCTTTCCCACCACCTTGTCGGTGTTGTGGTTGAACAGGAGAACGCCCACACTGTTCAGGCGCTCCAGATCCACCGCGTTCTCCCCATGGTCCAGGATCTCCATACCGAACCAGCGCCGGTATGGCTCCTCGGAGGAAAAACTGATCGTCCTGCGCCTTGTTTCCTGGTTCCCGTCCTCTCTTGCCATGACCTGGCCCATGGATCTTGTCCCGTGGTCCTTATCCCTGGGGCGGTTGGCCTCCGGTGTTCTGCTGTGCTGCTGCCGTTCCATTTCCAAAAATTACACCTCCCATCTCAATGCCTTTTTCGCGGCCGTACTCCAGGACCTCGGCCGTTTCGTCGATGGCCTGGCGCCAGTCCTTGCCCCGCTCGGCGCAGATCTCTTGATAGGTCTTTTGCCCGCTCTGCAGGGCGGTTTTGTCGGCGGTGCTTTCCTTGGCCGGGTCAATCCACTTTTTCGGTGATTTCACCCAGTCGTGTGCCATGTACTCCGCCTTTTTATCCCAAAACCCGGGGAATGTAATTGCCCCGGAGAGATAACACGAAATAATAAATTGCTCGTACACCTCGGACATGAACTCCATCAGCAGTTCCGTGTCCTCCGCGTATGTGTCCTCGTCCTCGATGGCGTTCTGGCGTGCGGAGGAGTAGGTGGACCCGCTCATGTCGCGGGATACCGCCTCATAACTCAATCCCTGGCCCGCTCCGATCAAACCCTGCTGGACTTTCAGGAACGCGGTGGCGTCGGTAGCAGCCCCCTTTGGATCCACCACCTGGGCCTCGTCACCGGCGCCCATTTCCATGATCATGCCCGGCCCCAGTTTCTTGCCGGAGTAGTCCACGCGGCCGTCCGGCCCACGTATCCCGGACCGCCCCAGGCTTGTCCCTGTTGGTATGGTCTTTTTGATCAGCACCGCCAGGCAGGCCGCGATCCGCTCCTTGACGGATACCGCGTTTATAAACTCGTTCACGTCCCGGATCCTTGTGATCGTGTGGGACATATCCGACATTTCCCGGATCTGGCTGGGGCGGTGCTTTGCCTTGATGAAATAGGCGTCCTTTGCGTCGATGTAGATCGGCTCCAGCAGGCGCCACCCCTCCAGGTCGTATTGCTGGATCCAGTAGCCCACCGGGCGCCTCCATGAGTTGTACTCAATCCCGCCCACGACGCGGTTTCCCTGTCTGTGTGGTGCGCTCCGTGTAATGTCCAGTTCGTCCACTTCAATGGCCTGCAGTTTGAGCGGCACCAGGCCGCCGGCCGTGTGCCGGAACAGGAACAGGATCCCGCCGTCCACCTTCTTGCGCTCCACGGCCATGCGTAGGATCTCGGTGAACGATTGTTCCCCGGTCACGTCGCAGTTTCTTGCCTTGCACCATTGGCGCCACAGTTTTTCGATCTGGCGGTTCAGGTCGTCGTCCCCGGTTCTTGCCCGGAGGGTGAAACCCTTTCCCACCACGTTGCGCTTGTACGCCAGGACTACGGCCTGGAGAATGTCGCTGTTCCGCTCCAGGTCCCGGGCGCGGGCGCGTACCACGTCCCGGCTGTATCGGTCCGTGATCTCCGCGCTTTCGTTGTGCGCCCTCCACCCGGAGTTGATCCGGCCGAACCCGGCCGCGTCATATCCGCGCATGGCCTCCAGCCCTTGGCGCCACGCCTCGCGTTCATACGCTCTTTTCGGGGACACGGCCGCGATCACATTGTCAATAAACCCCACCGTATTACCTCCCCTCAAAAAATGCCACATAGGTGCGCCCCAGCAGCGGGCCACTTTCATCTGCTGCCAGTTGTGCCTCCAGGTCGTCCCGGAGTGTTTTCAACATGGCCAGGTCCGCCCGCGTCAGGGAACGGCTCCCGATTTTGTAGGACTGCCCGCCCACCAGCACGGTGGTGATCGCCTTGTTGACCTGTTCCAGCAGTTCGGCCGGGGTCGCTGTTGTGTTGTCCAGTTCCATGGTGTCCTCCTATCAAGCCCAGTTTTCATTCTGCTGGATCCAGTTTTCCTCCGGTGCCGGTGCCGTCTTTGGCGGCGTCTGTTTTGGCGTCTGCTCCTCCGCCCGGTCCTGGTTTTTCAGGAACAGGGATCGGACCTCCATCACGTCGGCGGCGGCCGCCGCGTACACCTCGCAGTCCAGATAGTGGTTGTCCGCGTGGGATGTTTTAGGCACCCATTTTTGAATTTCTCGCCCTCCGGCCCGCTCGGTGATCTTATGCTCCGCCGTGACCTGTTCCGCATATTCCAGATCGCAGTCCTTGTGAACCATCCATGAACCGCTCCCGTTTGGCCTCCTCATGCGGCTTGCGATCATGTCTTTGTACTTCCCGCCGTCCACATGGATCAGTTGCATACCGTTGGCCCGGCTCCCCGCTTTGTCCACGGTCGATATTTTGTAATATCCCTGGAGTGACTTTGTTGATCCTTTGCACGGTTTCACCCAGTCCATGTTCATAATGCAGAAGTCGTACACGTCGTCTGTTTGGTCGCCGCTATCTATCAGGGCAAGTTCCACCATGGCCTTTCCGCCGTCCGGCGCTAAAAACTCGGTATTCATAACCCGTTCCACTTCCGCCATGGAAAGCGCCTGGCCATGGGCCACATTTTGGGAGGTCATAAAGTCGCCCCAGGCCCTGATCACCCAGTACACGCAATTTTCCTGTACGTCGATCCCGCCTGTCAGCAGTTTGGTCCACGTCGGGAGTGACCAGGCCGGAACCTCCGTCTGCCGCTCCATGACCATATCGGCGTTTGTTTTCAGTTTCGTGTCCTCCCACGGTTCCGCCAGCCACGAATTGACGAAGTTGTGCAACAGTTCCGGGTCGTCCTTTGCCCGCATGAACTCTCTGGCTATATCGGAAAACCTGGTAAAGGGGGAGTACAGGGTATTCATCCAGTAGGCCACGCTTTTGGGCGTCGCCGTGGTCTGTCGTACCATCTGCCACCGGCCCGCCTGGAGCATGGCCGCCTTGTCCCGGTCCGTGATAATGCACCCACACGCCTGGCAGACGTAGGTGGCCATTTCGGCCCGCTCCGTCTGATCCGGTACGTCGTCTTTGCTTGGCCACTTGATATGAGCGAATTGCAGTTCGATGAACTCCCCACAATGTGGGCACGGCACAAAGTAGTGTTTTTCCGCGTCCGCCTCCTCCTTGGCTTTCCAGATCGGCCCGGTTTTCAGGGTCGGCGTGGAGGCCATAAAGATCTTGCGGTTGAAAAACGTCTTTGTTCGCTCGATGGCCAGGGATACGGGGCCGGCCTCTTTTTTGGTCGCCCCAGGGAACTTGTCCACCTCATCCAGGAACAGGTATCGGATCGGGGTGGAGGCCAGGCTGGCCGGGCTGTTGGCTCCGGTCAGGTAGACGATCATATCCCGGAACTTTAGGGCCAGGCGCTTGCTGTCGTTCTCCCGGTACTTCTCCGCCAGGGCCTTACACTGTCGGATCATCGGTTCCAGTTTCGCCTCCACCGTGCGCTCCGCCAGTTCGTCCGAAGGGTACACGAACATGGTCGGCGCCGGGTCCTGGTCGATCAGGCTCCCCAGGGCGTTCTCCATGGCGGAGGTTCCGCCCACCTGGGTGGGCTTGACAAAGACGATCTTTTCCGTGGTTTCATCGGAAAATGCGTCCATGATCTCCACCAGGTACGGGGTGACGTTGTTCCGCCACGGTCCTGGTATGGCGTTTCCGTTTGGCAGGATCCTGTTCTGCTCCGCCCATGCGGACGTGCTTACCCGCTCCCGTGGCCGCAGGATCTCAATGGCCGGCACCATCCACCTGGGCACCTTGTAGGGCTTTACTCGGTACTTCCTCACGGCGCGCCCTCCGGCGGATCCTCCGCCTGCATGGCGTCCACGTAGGCCGTCAGCATGGTTTCCAGTTCCTTGCGGATGGCTTTTTGTGCGTTTCGGATCGTGATGGCGTCCGCATACCCCGCCATGGCTCCAGCCATGCGGGCCGGTATCGTCATGGCGAACTTTTGAAAGGCTGCCATAAACTCCGCCAGTTCCTCGGTGGCCTGCTCCGCCGGTATGTATTTCCCCTCTGCTATGGCGGTTTTCAGGCGGTGGAGGCTGCCCTGGCTTTCTTTCAGCGCCACCTCCGCCTCCAGTTTTTTCAGGTTCAGTTCCGCCAGGCGTCCGCCCTCTCCAACCTCCTGGGCCTTTTGTTCCACATGGGCGATATATCGCTGGATTGTTTCACAGGTCCGGTACTTCCTGGCTCCGCCGCCCGGCGGGACCTCGGTTTCCAGGATCCCGTCCTGGGTCAACTGCTGGATCCGCCGCGTGGTTTTCCCCAGCAGTTGGGCGATTGCCGTTGAATTTGCCCATTCCGGCACCGTTCCGGTCAGCACCGCCGGCGTGGTCGCTTTCTTTGGCGCTGCCGGTTTTTTGGGTGCCGCTTTTTTTGTTGCTCCCGCCACCTGCAGCACCCCCTTTTCATGTGCCGCCGGCTCTTTTTCCCGCTCCGCCCAGCGCCGCCCTACGTCTTGGCCCGCGTCGGAACGTAGGCTTTCGGGCGGCGCAGGCGGTTGGCTTTGCCGGTTTCGTTTTCCGCTTTGTGGTGGATTTCGCTTTTTTGACCTCGTTTCCTCTGGTTTTTTTCTTCCCTCACCCCCTAAAGGGGGTGCGTTCCTCCTGATTGCTCCAGCCGCCGTTCCAATGCGTAACGTAACGGCCCATTTTTCAGGGATTTTCTTGGAGAAAAATGCCGGGCCTTCCGCGCCCCGCACGGTCGCCAGCCCCCGGAAGGACCCAAACAGGTGGGCGCCTCTCGCCTTTTGATAGGGGGAGGCCCAGGGGCGCCTTTGTCGGTGCCCCTGGGCGGTTTGTTGCCGGACTGCGCCCGTTCTGGACGCTACGGGGTGAAAGGAGGAAAGCCCCCGCGCCTACGCTCCGCCCGGCCAGGGTGCAAAAGGGGAGGGCGCCAGGTGTTTCCCTGGTGCCCTCCCGATTTCCACGCTATCACTATACCACGTCCAATAGTCCGATGGCGTCCGATCTTTTATCCTCGCTTTCTTTTTTCCTTTTCTGCCGTGTAGTCCCCCAGCAGTTTCTCCGTTCTCTTGTAGGTCAGCAGGGTGTCCAGGGCGGCGTTGTAGTAGTCAAACACGCGGGACCGGCTCATGTGTACGGCCTGGGCGATCTTTTCCCATGGCTTGCAGTCTATGTGCCGCATTTCCACCACGGTGCGTTCCGTGGAATTTTGGGGGAGTAGGTCTATCATGTCCATAACGTGCAGAACGGCCTTGGCCATGGCGTCCCGCTGCTGGCTGATCCTGTCCTCCACTTCCGCGATCCGGTAGACAAGGGACACGGCCCCGCCCTCTCTGGCCTGCCTTTTGGAGGTCGGCATGGTCTTAAACGCAGATCCCACGCCCGGGTCCCGTAGGTCTGCGGATAGGGTGCGGTGGCGCTCCTCCAGTATCTGCTTTTTTTCTTTGGCGTCATGGTACTGCTGCAGGTACTCTTTGACGGCCTCCCGCTCGGGGTTTTTCCCCCTTGTCTGCTTGCTCATTCTCACACCTCGGTTATGTCCAGTCCAAAACGGTCCTTTAGCAACTTCTTTTTCATGGCGTAGTCCCTGGTCCTTGTGGCGCGGCTCTTTACGTCCTCCACCACCTTCGCCCCCTGGGTGCCCTCGTAGTATGTAAAATCTGCCCTGTACCGGATGGCCCGCACCCGGCGGCCCTCCGTGTCCGTGTACGCCTCCTGGAGTGTAAAGTCAACCTGCAGGCGTAGTTCCCGGATCTCCCCGCGCCTCTCGCGCTCGATCAGCCAGTCAAACCTCCTGGCCTCTTTCATGCTGTCAAACCGGAGGATTGCCCCGGAGGGTGTCACCCTTGTGGTCGGGGTGTTCCTGTACTTGTTCACCTTCCCGGTTTCCTGCACAGCGGCGGCGGAGGGCACAAACCCCCGCCGCGCCTGCTGTTCCATGTATTTTTTCACGGCCTGGGCCTGGTATTTCGGCGGCAGGTCGGAAATGTTAATGGCCATTTTATTGATCCTCTCCGGTTTCCCGGTTCTTTTTCGCTCCTCCGCGCTTTGCGGCCCTGTCCCGCTCGTTTTTCAATGCCTCCACGGTCAGGACGTAGAACGGCTGCAGGCGCCGCCACTCCTCCCG
>ENA-ORSJ01000457-ORSJ01000457.1-human-gut-metagenome-genome-assembly--contig:-NODE-457-length-44730-cov-3.516665_pt1 | contig 44730 bp, 40 predicted proteins | sample MGYA00242191_ERZ509158 | MGnify/ENA primary metagenome ERZ509158 (study PRJEB26280, sample SAMEA2338623) | human gut metagenome | biome: human gut; feature: human-associated habitat; material: faeces...
GATACTGGCTTGTGACCGGCTGCGCCGGCTTCATAGGCTCCAATCTGATTGAGCGGCTGCTCAAGCTCGGTCAGAAGGTAATTGGTCTCGACAACTTTCTGACCGGCTATCAGAAAAACCTTGATATGGTGGAAGCCCTTGTCGGTCCCGAGGCCTGGAGTCGCTTCACCTTTGTCGAGGGTGATATCCGTGACATCGATACCTGCCACAAGGTTTGCGAAAATGTGGATCATGTCCTTCACGAGGCAGCCCTGGGCTCTGTTCCCCGTTCCATTGACGATCCTCTTCTGTCCAACAGCTGCAACATCACTGGCTTTCTCAACATGCTGGTGGCTGCCCGTGACGCAGGCGTGAAGAGCTTTGTCTATGCAGCCTCTTCGTCGACCTATGGCGACAGTCCCGAGCTTCCCAAGGTGGAGGACCACATAGGACATCCCCTTTCTCCCTATGCAGTGACCAAATACGTGGATGAACTCTATGGTGACGTGTTTGCACGCTGCTACGGCTTTACCACTGTTGGCCTGCGCTACTTCAATGTCTTTGGGCAGCGTCAGGATCCCTTTGGCGCCTATGCAGCCGTCATCCCCCAGTGGTTTGCCAGCCTTTTGCGCAACGAAACAGTCTATGTCAACGGCGACGGCGAGACAAGCCGCGACTTCTGCTACATCGACAACGTTGTACAGGCCAACCTTTTGGCAAGCTTCGCGGAAGGGAAGGCACGCAACCAGATCTACAATGTGGCATTCGGAGAGAGGACAACGCTCAACGAACTCTTTGATCTCATCAAGGAGGAAGTGATGCGCCACAAGGATGTGGCAAACGCCATGCCCGTGCATCGTGACTTCAGAGCCGGCGATGTTCGCCACTCCCTGGCCAATATAGACAAGGCCAAAACACTTCTGGGCTACGAGCCGCACTTCAATGTCCGCCAGGGATTGCGTCTGGCAGGTGACTGGTACGCAGCCAATCTCTAGTTTTTTTGCCGGGGCCTGTCAGAACGCTTTGACGTTTTGGCAGGCCCTGTGTCTTTTGCGAGGAAACAGCATGGCAGCCAAGAAAATAGTGAAGTTCACCCTGATTGGCCTGTGCGCCATCGTGATTGTGGCAATCGCGGCAGTGTATCTCGCGGGACCGAGCATTTTGGAAAAGGTCCTTGCCAGAGCCAATGAGATTTCCCAGAAATCCACAGGCAAGGCCCTGACCTTTGCCAAGCAGCCGGTTATTTCCATAATCCCCCTTGGGGTGCGTTTTGAGGGTGTCCGCTGGGGAGACGACAAGTCGGACTTGTCCGTCTATGCCAAAAGCGGCCATGCGAGCGTAGCCCTTGGTTCCATATTCAGTGGAACCCCGGAAGTACAGGATGTGGAACTGCAGGAGCCTGTGGTAACCATACGCCAGAACCAGTCCGGGGCATCACTGGGACCGGTCGCCGAGGCTGACAAGGATGAAAAGGCCAAGGCGGTAACCGAACAGCATCCTGCCTCCTCTATGAGCTTGCCGATATCTTTGAGACGGCTTGTCCTGCAGGACGGAAAGTTTACGCTGGTACAGGAAGGGGGCGACGAGATATCGATTTCCAGCCTTAATCTCTCCATACGCAACATAGGGCAGGGAGAGACAGGCGAGCTTGAATGCGACTTTGTTGCTGCCCTGCAAAAGGCAACGGGCGAATACATTGAGGCAAACATGGCTTTGCAAGGCGCGGCAAAGCTTAATCTGCCAGAAATCGGTCTGCCCATGCTGCAGGTGACAATCACGCCGGTGAAGGGGCTCTATGACAGGAATCTGGGCCCGGCCAGCTTCACAGTGAAGGGCAATGTGTCCCTCGCAAGCGGTGATTTTGCCCTGGAGAAGCTTGATGCAGGCATTACCAGCGCCAGGGTCTCCCTGAAAGGAACCGGCAACATGCACAATCCGGCCTTTGCCGGAGACGTGTCCGTGAATGCCTCTCCTGCAAAACTCGCCCTGATTCCGGCTCTCGCTTCCGTACAGACCCTCACGGTCAATGCTAGGGCGGATTTCTCCGACAATGTCCTGAAAATCCCCTCTCTTGCGGTTGCTGCGGACAAGGCGAGTCTCAAGGGCAATCTTGAGTTGGGTCTGTCTTCCCTGGCCATCAGGGGCGCTCTGCATTGCTCTTCCCTGGATGTGAACGCCCTGCTTGGCAAGCAGGGGCAGGAAAAGAAAGACGGCGCCAAGGAACAGGCCCAGGCCAGCGAAGAATCGGCAAATACCGATGAGGATACAGAGGACACAATCCTGCCGGATGTGAATCTGACCATCACGGGTGAGGGCATTATCTATAATGGCGTGAGCGTGAACAAACTCACCTGCACTATTTTGGGCAAGAATGGCAATTATACTGTTTCGCCCCTTACTGCCATGGTTGATGGCAGCGCGGCTGTGGATATCAGGGCAAAGGCCAATCTGAAAAACAGCAGTTATCAGACAAGCGGCTCTGTCAAGAATCTTTCCCTTGCCACCATACAAAAGGCTGCGGCGCAGGACTTCAATATTCAGGGAACCGGCAGCTTCAACTGGGATGTTTCTGCACGTGGCAAGAATGGAGATGTTCTTGCAAAGTCCGCAGCAGGCAAGGGACAGGTCAATCTTGTCAGCGTCCGTATTCCCGGCATCACCAAGGCAATCAAGGGAACAAAGCAGCTTTCGTCCATTGTGTTGCCTGAGCAGATAGACAGCATAACAGTGCCCTTTACGCTGCAAAAGGGACATTGCCTGTGGAACGCAAGGCTTGTGAGCGATGGGCTTGGCGGCAAGGGATCCGGTGATCTCGACTATGTTGGCAAGCGCATAGACGCAAATGTCGATGTGACAGTGCAGGGGCAGACAATTCCTCTCAAGATCAATGGGCCCTTGAGCGATATTTCCTACTCTGTGGACATGGAGAAGCTTTTGAAGAATATGGGCAAGGGTCTGCTTCAGGCGCCGCAAAATCTGCGTCCCACTGAAGGTGGAATACGCAAGATTCTTCCCGGGTCTGGCGGCAATCCCTTGAAGGGGCTTTTCTAATGCAAGCAGGGGGAGGAATTGCTCTCTCCCCCTTTGGCAAGCAAAAAATGAGGAGCATATATGAGCAATATCACATGGTATGGTCATGCGGCCTTTGGTCTTGAATGCTCAGGCGTGCGTATTCTGATCGATCCGTTTTTTGCCGATCCCCAGATGGCTGCTTTGGCTGAAAAGGGAGGTGTTGACCTCATTCTGATCACGCACGATCATGGGGATCACACCGGTGACGTGGCTGGTATCGCCCAGAGAACGAAAGCCGGCGTGGGTGCCATTGTCGGAACAACGGAGCACCTGCAGGAAATGGGCGTGCCGGCAGAACAGATTCTCTACGGCGGATTCAACATGGGTGGCACCATGGAGTACAGGGGCGTCAAGGTAACCATGACGCAGGCCTATCATACCAGCATGACGGGCTCTCCCGCAGGTTATATAATCACAATGCCTGACGGACTGGTTGTCTACCATGCCGGCGACACGTGCATTTTCAGCGGCATGGCCCTGTGGGGCAAATTGTATCCCATTGACGTTGCCCTTTTGCCCGTGGGTGGGCACTACACCATGGATGCGCGTCAGGCAGCCATGGCATGTGGTCTGCTCAAATGCAGCCATGTTGTGCCCATGCATTACGGAACTTTCCCGATTCTGGCTCAGAACACGGACGAGTTCGAGCAGCTCCTTGGCTCACAGGTCCCGTCCTGTCGCTGTGTACCCATGAAGATTGGCGATACAGTCGAATTCAGCAAATAGGCAATCGAACCTGGTGTGTTTGCGCTTAAGGGCAAGTCTGGAACATTCCGTATTCCTTGGTCCGGCTTCGATTTTTGCCAAAATTCTGCTTGAAAGTCTTTGTGCAAGGATCTACTCTGTGCCCATGGGAATTCTCAGATGGACTTCTGTGCCCGTGGCTCAGCTGGATAGAGCGTTGGCCTCCGGAGCCGAAGATCGGGAGTTCGAATCTCCCCGGGCACACCATCTTTCAGGGACGGAGTATGGCTTGAAGGTCATACTCCGTCCTGCTTTTTGTCCACCTTCCAAAAGAGTCGGAAAGACGTATCATTTTGGTTGGAACCATTGACTTTTTTCAAGGGGGAGTTTGTAATAAAGCCGCTTTGCACCACTTGAGTACTGTCTGTCAGAAAGGCGCTTTCCTCATCTTGAAAGGGTGAGGTACACAAATTTCTGCCCATGCTTGTCGCGTGCAATGTATCGAACAACCATGCGTGCCTTGGGCACTGCAAAACAACTCGAACCGCGGGAGCACCATGGGCACACCCCTGTCCACAGCATCGTCCTTGCCAAAGACTGTGTATTTGGCACTGTGGTTTCCGCTTTTGTCGGAAACATTTGTATTTTATGAGGTACAGGGTTTGTGGAGAAGGGGTTTTCCCGTATCTGTTGTCACTCTGTACGGTGAACGCAAAAAGTATCTGGCAGAACACATGCGCAATACGCAAGTACCTGTCAGGCATCTGGGCATACCCCATACCCTGCCCATTGCTGCAGCCGTTATCGCAAGACTTGTCAGACAGCCTCGCCTGGTAGGCGGCATATTGCGCAGGATTCTCTTTGCAAAATGGCGTGATGCGGAAATGCGCCTGGAAAACTACTGGGCTTTCTGCTGTGGTGTCTATCTGGCAGACAGATTTCGCAAGGAAGGCGTCAGGCACATACACGGGGCCTGGGCATCAGGGCCTGCTACAGCGGCCTGGGTCATACATCAGCTTGAGGGCATACCCTATTCCTTCACTGCCAGAGCTACGGATGTGCGTCCCCCGGACGGCTTTTTGGGGGAAAAGTTGGCGGACTGCGCCTTTGCAAGAGCGGACTCCTCCTTCAACGTGCCGCACATGCGCTCCTTTCTCCCCGACGACAAGTGGGACAAGGTGCATCTTGTGTACAACACCCTGACTATGTCTTCCGAAGGCACAGCTGCGGTGCCGATGCAAAGTCCCTGCAGAATCATCTGCATTGGCAGGCTTATCGAGAAGAAGGGTTTTGCGTATCTCATCAGGGCTGCCATACGCCTTCACGGCGAAGGTGTCCCGGTAGATGTGACCATTGTAGGTGGGGGCGGACTCATGCACACCCTGAAGAGCGAAGCACAGCCCATACACGAACACGTGCACTTTACCGGTGCCCTGCCACACGACAGGATTGCGGGAATGCTTCGCGAAAGTGACATACTGGTCATGCCTTCCATTATTCCTGAAGGAACGGAACAGTCTGACGGGCTGCCTACGGTTATTGTCGAGGCCATGCGCATGGGTGTGCCGGTGGTGAGCACAAGAGTGGCAAGCATAGGGGATGTGGTCATAGACAATGAAACAGGCTGTCTTGTCCCGCAAAAGGACGTCCCGGCCCTGGCAGAGGCCATCAAGGGCCTGATTTTTGACAGGGAAAGAGCCCTGCGTTTGGCACAAAACGCGAGGGCTCTGGTCAACGACATCCTTTCCGAGGAAAAGACTTTGGGACGCATGGAAGAACTTTTCGAATCCGCCAGCTGAATGCCTGTCATTGGCTGGCAGCAGTGGTTCAGCGAAAATCCGTGTATTTGTGCGTCTGCAGGGACAGATGCAGATTGTGCTTCAGGCACAGTTTGAAACAAAGTCTTGTCGCTTCTCTGTCCTGGCTCACAGGCTGCAGGGCGATGATGGGGCTTTGTGCGCTTTTGCGATCCACACGTTCGAAAACTTCGGAAAGAAGAAAGTCTGCGTCCTCTTCGCTGGCGATGGGGATCTTTATTTCGTTGGCCCTTGACCAGTTTTCCGCGAGAGGCATCCTTGCCCGCTTGGGCGAGAGGGTGATCCACAGGTTTTCCTCATTGTACACGGACAGGGGCCTTGTGCCGCTTGTTTCTACCTGTACGTAAAATCCCCTGCCCTGCAAAAGGCGTATGAAGGGCGCAACGTCCTGCATAAATGGCTCACCACCAGTAAGCACAACGTGGCGAATATTTTTGTGCAGCCCTGAAAGATAGTTGCACAGGATTTCTGGATCCATTGACGTGTACAGGCCAGAGGCAGTCTCTTTTGCCAGGACAGAAAAATCGTTGTCTTTGGTGCGCAAATCTCGTGCAAGAGACATGGCATAGCCTGTGTCACACCATGGACAATGGACATCGCAGCCCTGCAGTCGGACAAAAATGGCGGGTGTGCCGGTAAAGTGTCCTTCTCCCTGCAGAGAAACAAAAACCTCGTTAACAAAAAGTATTTGCATCTCCCACCAAGTTTCAGATCAATACGTTGACAGACAACTATTTTTCCCAAGTAGCGTAGCTTTTTTCTGTTTCAAAGACAGTGACCGAGCTGACAAAGACATCCTTGTCTATGTCATATTTCTCCAATATTTTGGGAAAGAACGTAGTTCCAAGATAGGCTGCCATGTTTTCCGCAGTAGGATTGAAGGGAATCGCGACTAGGGATTCGTCTTCCTTGAGTACAGTCAGTTGCTCTACCAGGGGATCAATGTCGTAGAGCAAGGTCCTGTGGTCCCAGGCTTCGTCCAGGGCGCCAAAAAGAAGGCGTTTTACTTCGCCAAAGTCCAGGATCATGCCCAGGTGATCCAGTTTTTGCGCGGAGAGTGTCAGCAGGATGGTGTAATTGTGACCGTGCAGGCGTTCGCATTTGCCGCTGTGCTCGTAGATTCTGTGGGCTGTGGAAATTTCGTGTTTGCGGGTTATGTGCATCATGGCTGTAAACAAGGATTTGATGGTTCAGGTTGACAGGATGAGATCCTGAAAGACAAAAAACAACGGACAGCCTGCAAAAACAGACTGTCCGCTGGAGAAAATGTCTGGAGGACGTTAGGCTACAGGATTGCCCTCTTCGGCTTCTTCCTGCTTGCCAAGGCCCTTCATGCCGTACATGGTGGTAGAGCCGGAGGACCAGTATTCGATGACACCCTGCTTGACGAGATCGCTGAGGATCTTCTTCACTTCGCGGGGCTTCTTGTCGGGGAACAGGTCCAGGAAGTCGTTGAAGTAGTGCTTGGACTTTGTTTTAGCCTTGGACTTGAAGTATTCGATGATGACTTCTTTTTCGTCTGCCATGACGGGCTCCATAAGCGTGACAGCGGACAGTGTCCGCTGTCACGAAAGAGTTGAGGGGGACAGGATTAGAACTTGAACTGCGTGCTCTGGCGCCAGGTGTAGTAGGCGGGATCACGGAAGTCATCAATCAGATGATGGCTAAATTCCAGACCTGTCAGCTTGAAGAAGTCCTGCCAGCCGATACGTTCGGCCCAGTCACCCAGACGCTCGTACTTGCGGGCATGCTGGGCGTAGGTGTCGACGATCTTGCGCACAGTGGCGGTAAGGGTAGGCCAGCGAGGAGGCTCGTTGGGGATGTAGGCCACAACGACCTTGGAGAATTTGGGGAAGGTCATACGGTTGGAGACCTTGCCGCCAACCATGATGGCAATACCGTCGCCTTCCTTGTCGGCGATGGGCAGTGCGGGGCACATGGTGTAGCAGTTGCCGCAGTACATGCAGCGGTCTTCCTTGATGGCGATGGAGTTCACCTTCTGGCCTTCAAAGTCAACCTTGGTGGGACGCACGGCTGCCATGGGGCAGGCGGCCACGGCAAGCGGGATTTCGCACAGCTTGTCGGCCCACTTGTGGTCGATCATGGGAGGCTTGCGGTGGATACCCACAAGGCCGATGTCCGAGCAGTGCACTGCGCCGCACATGTTGATGCAGCAGGCCAGAGACACACGCACGGGGGCGGGCAGACGCATGTCCTTGAATTCGTCGAACAGGGCGTCCATGACCACCTTCACAGGACCGGTGGAGTCGGTTGCGGGGGTGTGGCAGTGCAGCCAGCCCTGGGTATGCACAGGGTTGCTGATACCGGCACCGGTGCCGCCCACGGGGAACTTGTAGGAGCCGCCGGCGAACTTGCGGGAGTTCAGGTCGTCCTTCAGAGCCTTGGCAGTTTCAAGGCTGTCGGTGATGAACTCGATGTTGTTGCGGGTGGTCCAGCGAACGAAGCCGCCAGTGTACTTGTCGGCGATGTCGCAGACTTCGCGGACGGCGGTGATGGACATGGTACGGGAACCGGCGCAACGGACTGTGTAGGCCTTGTCGCCGGACTCTGCCACGTGCATCAAAAGGCCGGGCTCAAGAATTTCATGGTACTGCCATTTGCCAAAGTTCTTGGCAATGACGGGCGGGAACATGGAGTCGTACTTGTGGGGACCAATGTCGGTGATACGACCTTCCATGGGTTTTTGAGGATTGTAGCCGGAAGAAATAAAGGCCATTTTCGTTTCCCCCTAATCTTAGCGTTGATGACGAGAACGGTAATCAGCGAGGTCGCGCTTGAAGCCGCCGGGAACCTCATCTTCCTTGAAGAAGATGTAGGGGTTGTTACGGGGTTCTTTCACATGGAAGGCCTGGGCCTCGGTGTTCGTCACTTCGAGCAGCTTCTGGAAGGAAGCACGCTTCATCAGTTCGCCAAGACGCTCACGGTTCTTGCCTTCTTCAATCCACCAGTCCCAAATGTTTTCGATGATCTCTTTGAGTTCATCGTAGGGCTGCTCGACCTTCACAAAGGGCACGAGCAGGGAGCCCATCTGGGCGCCGTCAACGACAGGGGCCTTAGCGCCGCAGAGGACGGAAGCGCCGCGGTCGTCGCCGATGTGCAGGGCGCGGGGCATGGTATCGATGCAGTGCATGCAGCGCACGCAGTTGGCATTGTCGATGGTCAGCTTCTGGCCATCCCAGCTCATGCAGTGGCTCGGGCAGCGATCGATGACTTCGGCCTGGATGTCGAACTTGCCCCAGTCACGGCCGCTGTGAGCGCCGGCATTGGGGGTGAATTCGCCGCCCACATAGGCCTTCACTGCGTCCTGATCAATCTTGATGTCGTCGCGCCAGGTGCCCACGACTGCGAAGTCGGAACGGGCCATGGCACAGACGCAGCCGTTGGGACAGCCGTCAAATTTGAACTTGAACTTGTAGGGGAAGGCGGGACGGTGCAGTTCGTCCTGGTAGTCTTCGGTCAGCTGGTAACATACGTCCTGGGTGTTGTAGCAGGCATATTCGCAGCGGGACATACCCATACAGGCAGCAGGAGTACGCAGGTTGGAGCCAGAACCACCAAGGTCGTTGTTCATCTCATGGGTGAGCTGGTAGAACACTTCCTCGAGCTGGGGAGTGGTGGTACCAATAAGAACGATATCGCCTGTGGAACCGTGCATGTTGGTAAGACCGGAGCCACGCAGATCCCAAATGTCACACAGCTGACGGAGGAACTTGGTGCTGTAGAATTTGCCGGAAGGCTGGGCAACACGCATGGTGTGGAAATGGGCCACACCGGGGAACATTTCGGGCTGGTCGCAGTAACGGCCGATAACGCCGCCGCCGTAACCGAAGACACCCACGATGCCACCGTGTTTCCAGTGTGTCTCCATGTCCTTGTAGCTCAGTTCAAGAAGGCCAAGCAGATCTTCACAGCAGTCCTGGGGAATCTGATAATCCAATCCGTCGGGGTTAGCTGCGCGATGGGCGGCCTCTTGTTTGATGTCAGACACAACGCTCGGCCAGGGGCCTTGTTCGAGTTGGTCCAACAGAGGGGTCTCAAATTTCATTACCTTACCTCCACGTGGTTTGGGCAATATCATTTTGGGCCATCTTGGGACTGATGAAATTGTTCTCAAGCACGCCTTTATGCGTAATCTCGGACTTTCCAAACAGACCCATATAAATCAATGAATGCGAAAGCAATAGCCAATTTTTACTGCCTTGGCAACTGTTCTTCATTTTTGCCGCGCAAGCTGTGAAAAAAGTATCATGCTGCTTTCGGGAAGGAGTTTTTTTCTTGTGCATTTGGCCTGGTGCATCCCGCAAAAGCCCTTTTGGGCATTAGTTTCTGGCCTTGACCTGGGCGATTTTCCCGCGAAGCGCGCTGCATTTTGTCTGCAATGCAGGGCTTGAATATAAGGACAATGAACAAGGATACCCGAGCCAGAAAGAAAGTCAACAAAAGTTTTTGAGACGAGTTGTTTCTTGCTTTTAACATATTGAAATAATACAATTATTAGCCGAAAGAGGCCGTTGCGGGCATGCAACTGCAAGTTTTTTTGCTCTGCAAGCTGTGAAAAACAGAACAAGAAGGGGTTTGCGGGATCTGTTTGTGCTTGTTCCCGCTGGATCAAGCCTCGGGGCAGGCTGTGCATACGCTCTGTCTTGCCTGTGCGCTTTTTTACAAAAGTGCCCTGCAGTACGCCTACCAAAGACGCGACAAAGCTTCTTGCCAGAAGCGGGGGGCAAAAGCTACATTGAGGCTCCTTCGTGAAGGCAGAGAATGTCTTCACAGATTCATGCTCAAAGAGGAACTCTCTCATGGAAGACGCAAACGGCATTTACTACTATCCAAACCCCAGCCTGCCCCAGGTGCGTGTCTATGTTCGCAGGGCAGAGGATGGCACAATAGAATTTCGCATGTGGGATGCAGAGCACGATGAAGTGTGGGAAAAGCACGGCTGGATCTCCATGGATGTGGTCAATGCAGCCATCGAGCTCTTCGGCACCGAGCGTGGCGACAACTGGCATCCAGAAGCCATCTATGATGCCTCTGTGGCAGAGGCCCTTTTGCAGGACAAGGAAAGGAAGTGAGCAACTACAGGCTTGCCAGCAATCACGAATTTTTCGTGCGTGATCTCTTGCGCGATTATTGTGTAGTCTACCTTGCTGTAGATGAACAGCAGGTTCGTTGCCGAAAGGACGGCAATATCTCCTACACACAGGTTCGCAATCTGATTGGCGAATCCATGAGCAAGGGAGTTTTCTGGCGTCTGAAGGATACAGCACACTATCTCTTCCGCAATGAAGAAAGCGTCCAGCAGGACAATTCTGCGGAAAGCTATACAAACATAGGCCGTCTTATAGACTGGTGCATAGGCTATGCCTTTCACGAGTGCTGCAAATTGCGCGAGGATGCCTTTCAGGGACAGCATTATGCAACAAGGCTGGTGCAACTTTCCTGTGAAAATCCCCTGACCATGCGTCTGTCTGCCCCGCTCATGCCTCTTGCCGGGCAGACGGCTGAAAGCGTCAAAAGGGAGATCACGCGTATTTTGCATGTCTTGCGGGCAGGAATGCTTCTGCTTATACGTTTTCTTCCCTCTGCATCAGAGAACTGCAGTCTCGCCCGCTGGCTGGCTACGGACGAGGAAAGGGCGCGCAAAACCTTCCAGAATCTCTATCCTGCCCTGCTCAAAGCTCTCTACAAGAACAATCCCGAGCGCATGTACACTCTTGCGGCTGTGGATTTTCTGGATTGCGGCAGAACCTCCGAGGCTATGGCCCTGCTTGAGCACGCAAGGGGCATTGGCTCTTTGGACGAAGACGGGGTCAGGCTTGAGGATGCCCTGCGGGCGCGTGCAGAGGCGACATCTGCCCAAAAGGGACGTTGAGCAAAAAAGGCCCGCTTTTGTCCGGGGCGTGCAGCGTCAACTGGGTACGGGCAAGAAACAAATAAAACGCTAAGGGAGGCGGCGTCCTTATCCCCTGTAAACAAGGGGGCGCGCCGAAATTTGATGAAGGCTGAAACTTCTCGATCGACGTATGCTACCGCCATTCTTGCGCTTGTACTGATCATGCTTTTCCTCCTGGCCGGTTGTGGAAGCAAGGAGCCTTCCATACGCACGCACGGACCGGGAGTGGATGAGCCCTACGTGGTTAATGGCAAAAAATACTATCCGCTTCTTTCTGCCGAAGGTTTCGAGCAGGAGGGCATTGCTTCCTGGTATGGCCCGGGCTTTCATGGCAAATCCACCTCTTCCGGGGAAATATTCAACCAGAATGCCATGACTGCAGCCCATACCATCCTGCCCTTTCAGAGCGAGATCGAAGTGACGAATTTACGCAATGGTCGCTCCATTGTGGTTCGCATCAACGACCGTGGCCCCTTCACGGATTCGCGCATCATTGATCTCTCGAAGGCCGCTGCGACAAAGCTCGATATCATAGGCACAGGCACAGCCAGGGTGCGCCTGCGCCATGTGGGGGGAGCAGAAGAGGCAAGAAGACCCTTGCCTCCGGCAGTGCAGCCCGTACAGGTGGAAGGAACGTTCTATATCCAGGTTGGCGTTTTTGGCAAAAGAGGCAATGCCCTGTCCGCCATGCGCAAGACAAGGCGTCTGGACATGGAGTCCAGAGTGGATTACAGGCGCAGCCGCTGGTATGTGCTGCTTGGGCCATGGTCCGATCTCAACACTGCCAACGACAATCTCTGGCGCGTTCGCGATGTTTTCCCCGATGCCTTTGTTGTCAGTGACGACAAGGTTTGATGCGAAAACCCTTTTTTGAAGGAGTTTCTTACATGGCTATGCGTTTATCCCGCTCCATTGTCGGCAAGGCCGAAGCCGATGCCGTAGCAAGAATAATCATTGAGGACGGCTATCTTGGCATGGGCAAGGAAGTGCAGTGCCTTGAAGAGGATATTGCGGCCTATCTGGGCGTGCCGGCATCAAGGCTTGCTGCCGTGAATACCGGAACCGCAGCCCTGACCCTGGCAGTGGATGCCACGGCTCCGGGAACCTTTGGCAAGGGTGTGCGAGGATCAGTCCTTGTCCCCTCGCTGACCTTTGTGGCGTCCTTTCAGGCCGTAACTGCCGCAGGATGCAGACCCATAGCCTGCGAGGTCTTGCCTGAAACAGGGACCATTGATCTTGATGACGCAAAAAAGCGCCTGCAGGAAGACACCTTTGCCATCATGCCCGTACACTACGCCAGCAATCCCTGGGGTGTGGATGAGGAATACGCCTTTGCCAGGGAACACGGCCTCAGGGTCATAGAGGACGCAGCCCATGCCTTTGGCTGCAAGCATGATGGCAAAAGGATAGGCAGCTTTGGCGATGTCGTCTGCTTCAGTTTCGACGGCATCAAGAACATTACCTGCGGCGAAGGTGGCCTTGTGGTTGCCTTTGACGAGAAAGAGGCCAAGATCATACAGGACGCGCGTCTTTTGTCCGTGAACAAGGATACGGAAGCACGTTTTTGCGGGGGCAGAACCTGGGATCCCAGTGTCATGCGGCAGGGATGGCGTTTTCACATGAGCAATATCATGGCTGCAATAGGTCGTGTGCAGCTCTCCCGTTTTGAAAACGAATTTGTTCCCACAAGAAAGCATCTCGCGCAGTTGTATCGCGACTGTCTGGCTGACGTACCCCTGATCAGATTCCTTGCAAGCGATGCGCGCGACGACATAGTGCCGCATATTCAGCCTGTACGCGTGCTGGATGGTCATATGCCAAGGGTTCGTCAGGCCCTGCTGGATGCAGGCATCCCTGTTGGCGTGCACTATAAGCCGAATCATCTGCTTGCCTATTTCCACGATGAAAACGCGGCTCCCTTGCCTGCAACCGAGGCTCTTTTTGGTGAACTCATGACGCTGCCCCTGCACCCAGGCCTTTCGGACCAGGATGTGCAGGATGTCTGCGCTGCCCTCAAGGCAGCTTGCGAAAACCTTTAGTCTTCATGCCGCCCGGCCTCCAAGCCGGGCGACTTCATCAAGGAATACCCCATGAGCGAGAATACGGCCACTCCCAGGGTTTCAGTGATCATGAACTGTCTTGATGGCGAAAAGCATCTGGCAAGTGCCATGGACAGCGTGATGAACCAGAGTTTCCAGGATTTCGAAATTGTTTTCTGGGACAATTGCTCCACAGACTCAAGCCCTGAAATAGCCAAGAGTTATAAGGACAAGGTGCGCTATTTTCGCGGTGAAAAAAAGGTGCGTCTGGGGGCAGGTAGAAATCTGGCCATAGCCCAGGCAAGGGGTGAATTCATAGCCTTTCTGGACTGCGACGACTTGTGGGAACCGACAAAGCTGGCAAAGCAGATTGCGCTTTTCGACAAAAATCCCCGCATTGGACTGGTGACAACGGACACCGAGGTCTTTAGCGGGGACAAGGTCATGCGTCGTGTGTTTGAAGGCGCAAGGCCCGCTCGGGGCATGGTTTTTTCCGAGCTGATCAAAAGGCAGTGGATATCCATGTCCTCGGCCATAGTGCGCAGAAAGGCCCTTGAGGATCTGGTTCCGGGAACAGGCTGGAGCGGCGGCTGGTTTGACGAGGAGCTCAACGTCTCCGAAGAGGCGGATGTTTTCTACCGCATAGCCCACGACTGGGAGCTCGACTATGTGGACGAGCCTCTGACACGCTGGCGTGTACACGGGCAGAACACCACTCTGCGGCGCTTTGGGGAATTTGCCAGAGAAACGCGTATCATCCTCGAAAAGCACAGAAAGCTGTACCCGAACTACGACATTGAACACGCGGACTTGTGCGAACTTCTACAGACAAGGGCCGATTTTGAAGAGGCTGTCTCCCTGTGGCAGAAGGGTGACGGGGCAAGGGCTCGCAGCCTTCTTGCCCCCTATGGCAAGAAAAACAGGAAGATCGTGGCCTTTCGCCTGCTGAGCTACCTGCCGGGTTCGCTTTTTGACGTTGCCGCAAGTATCTACTACAGACTGCCCAAACTGTTTTCCTAATCGTCCTTGCCCACAGTAAGCGCAGCAAGGAAGGCTTCTTGGGGCAATTCTACGTTGCCCATGCGCTTCATGCGACGCTTGCCTTCCTTCTGCTTCTCCAAAAGCTTGCGTTTGCGGGTAATGTCACCACCGTAGCATTTTGCGGTCACGTTCTTGCGGAAGGGCGGGACGGTTTCCCTGGCTATAACCTTGGTACCGATGGCAGCCTGAATGGCCACCTCAAAGAGTTGTCGGGGGATGGTACGCTTGAGCTTCAGGGCAAGGCTTCTGCCATAGGGATAGGCGCTTTGCCTGTGCACAATGACAGCCAGGGCATCCACAGGATCGCCGTTGAGCAGGATGTCCAGGCGCACAAGGTCGGATTCCTTGTAGCCGACAGGACGATAGTCCATGGACGCGTAGCCCTTGGTCATGGATTTCATCTTGTCAAAGAAGTCGTAAACAATTTCAGCAAAGGGCATCTCGTAGGTAATGATGACGCGATTTGCGGCAGCGTACTGGAGATTCTTCTGTATTCCACGCTTGTCTTCGCACAATTTCAGGATGTTACCCACGTATTCGTTGGGAACGTGAATGTCCAGTTCCACAAAGGGCTCGTAGAGGGTCTGGATTTTGCCAGCATCTGGCAGATGGGCAGGGTTGTGGATCTCCAGCAATTCGTTGCCCGTTGTCAGGCAGCGGTAGATCACCGAGGGAGCAGTGGCTATGAGATCGACTTCGAATTCCCTCTCAAGGCGCTCCTGAATGATTTCCATGTGCAAAAGCCCCAGAAAGCCGCAGCGAAAGCCAAAGCCAAGGGCCTGGCTGGTTTCTGGTTCAAAGCGGAAGGCCGCATCATTGAGCTGCAGTTTTTCCAGGGCAAACTTCAGTGCCTCGTACTTGTCTGACTCCGAAGGATAGAAGCCGCAGAAAACCATGGGCTGCACTTCCTTGAAGCCAGGCACGGGTTCTGCAGCAGGATTCAGGGCATGGGTAATGGTATCGCCCACACGTGCGTCGCCAAGCTCCTTGATGGATCCGCACAAAAAGCCCACTTCGCCCGCGTGCAGTTCGGGAATATCCATTGCCTCCGGGGAGAAGACGCCAAGGCGCAGCACCTCATATTCCTTGCCCGTGTTCATGAGGCGCACCTTTTCGTTGAGACGCAGTGTGCCGTCTATAATACGGAAAAGGACCACTACACCTTGGTAGCTGTCGTACCAGGAATCGAAGATGAGGGCCTTGAGCGGAGCATTGATGTCACCCTTCGGGGCAGGCAGGCGCTCTACGATGGCTTCCAGAATGTCACCCACGCCCTGGCCTGTCTTTGCGGAACATTCGAGGGCGTCTGTGCAGTCAATGCCGATAATGTCCTCGATCTCTTCCTTTACAACGTCCGGCTGGGCGGAAGGAAGATCAATCTTGTTCAGAACGGGAATGATTTCCACATTCTGGTCCATGGCGAGATAGACATTGCCAAGGGTCTGTGCCTCCACACCCTGGGTGGCGTCCACGACCAGCAATGCTCCCTCGCATGCAGCAAGAGATCTGGAAACCTCGTAGTTGAAGTCAACGTGCCCGGGGGTATCGAGCAGGTTGAATTCGTACAGCTCGCCATTTCTGGACCTGTAGGGAATGCGCACAGTTTGTGCCTTGATGGTGATGCCTCTTTCGCGCTCTATGTCCATGCGGTCCAGGTACTGTTCCTTGGCCTCTCGGGCGCTGACAAGCTTTGTCAGTTCCAGAATGCGGTCCGCAAGGGTCGATTTCCCGTGGTCGATGTGGGCAATGATGCAGAAATTCCTGATGTTGCTTAAGGCTGTCATGCGTTTTCCCTATGAAGTCTTGTGCGTGCTTTGGCTGCTTGTGCAAAAGCCTGCCCTATGTCGGGCAAGGTCTGATACTATAGCCCCCCATTTCCGTCAAATGCATCTGATACCCGCGAGCAGGGGGCTGGAGCAGGGATAAAGAAAAAGGCCGGAAACGAATTCCGGCCTTTAAAGAGTGGGTCTTGACTCGTCTAGTGACGTGCCAGACTCAGGCGAACCAGGGCACGGTTGAGTGCAGCCTGTGCCCTAGCATGGTCGATGTTGTCGGACTTGTCTGCCAGGCGCTCTTCGGCGCGTCTTTTGGCGGCTTCGGCTCTTGCGGCGTCAATGTCTTCCGCCAGTTCCGCAGATTCCACCAGGACGGTGACCACATTGTTGTTCACATCGGCAAAGCCCTGGTTGACGAACACCTTCTGTTCCTCTCTGGACTCTGTCCTGTAGCGCAGTACGCCGACTTTCAAGGCAGACAGGAGCGAGATGTGATTCTTCAGGACCGCAAACTCGCCAGCCATGCCGGGGCACACGGCCACGGCAACGGGGGTGCTGACAACTGTCCGGTCCGGCGTCACAACTTCAAGAGTAAGTTCGCTCATTGAATACTCCTTCTGTGCCCGTTAAAGCGGCTACTTTTCACTGGCACGACGCTTTTCGGCTTTCTCCACAGCCTGGCTGATGTCGCCGAGCATGTAGAAATCGCTTTCAGCGAGATCGTCGTACTCGCCGTCCAGGATACCCTTGAAGCCCTTGATGGTGTCTTCGACCTTCACGTAGGCACCGGGAGTGCCAGTGAAGACTTCTGCCACGTGGAAGGGCTGGGAGAGGAAGCGCTGGATGCGGCGTGCACGGGCCACGGTGAGCTTGTCCTCGTCGGAGAGCTCGTCCATGCCCAGAATGGCGATGATGTCCTGCAGTTCCTTGTACTTTTGCAGCACCTGCTGGACACGGCGTGCCACCTGGTAGTGCTCTTCGCCCACGACATCGGGGGAGAGGATGCGGGAGGTGGAGTCGAGCGGGTCCACTGCGGGGTAGATGCCGAGTTCTGCAATCTGACGGGAAAGCACGAGCGTACCGTCAAGGTGCGAGAACGTGGTGGCGGGTGCGGGGTCGGTCAAGTCGTCAGCGGGCACGTACACGGCCTGCACGGAGGTGATGGAACCCTTGTTTGTGGAGGTGATGCGTTCCTGCAGTGCGCCAAGGTCGGTGCCAAGGGTGGGCTGGTAACCCACGGCCGAGGGCATGCGACCGAGAAGTGCGGACACTTCCGAGCCTGCCTGGGTGAAGCGGAAGATGTTGTCGATGAAGAGAAGCACGTCCTGGTTTTCTTCATCGCGGAAGTATTCTGCGCAGGCAAGGGCGGTCAGGGCCACACGTGCACGTGCTCCCGGAGGCTCGTTCATCTGGCCGTAGACAAGCGTGGAACGCTCCAGAACACCGGCTTCCTTGAGTTCATGGTACATGTCGTTGCCTTCACGGGTACGCTCACCAACACCGGCGAACACGGAGTTGCCACCGTGTGCCTTTGCGATGTTGTTGATCATTTCCATGAGGATAACGGTCTTGCCCACGCCGGCGCCGCCGAACAGGCCCATCTTGCCGCCCTTGGGGAAGGGCACGAGCAGGTCAACGACCTTGATACCGGTTTCAAGCAGTTCGACCTTGGTGTTCTGCTCTGTGAAGTCGGGAGCAGGCCTGTGGATGGGGTAGTACTTCTCGGCATTGATGGGGCCGAGTTCATCCACGGGGCGGCCAAGCACGTTCATGATACGGCTGACCGAAGCCTTGCCCACCGGCACCATGATGGGATGGCCGGTGTCAACCACTTCCATCCCGCGGACAAGTCCTTCCGTAGCATCCATGGCGATGGTGCGGACGATATTGTCACCCAGATGCTGAGCAACTTCACAGACGAGGTCCGGGGCGTTTACATTGTTTGTGTTTTTGATCTCCAGTGCTGTGAAGATGGAGGGAAGCTTGCCGCTTTCGAACTCCACGTCCACCACAGCACCGATGACCTGGACGATTTTGCCAATATTTTTTTCTTCCATGTTGGCTCCTTACCCATTCTGCGCTTCCGCTCCACCGACGATGTCGATGAGCTCACTGGTGATGGAAGCCTGCCTAGTCTTGTTAAACAGCAAGGTCAGCGAGTTGATAAGATCCGTGCAGTTGCGTGTGGCGTTGTCCATGGCTGCCATACGGGCTGCATGTTCGCTGGCCGAGGTGTCCAGCATTCCCCTGTACGTCTGAACCTTGAGGTACTGCGGCAGGATGACTCCAAGCAGCTGTTCCTCGGCAGGTTCATAGAGGTATTCGCAATGGGGCCCCTCGGGGGCCTTTTCGCTCTCTTCCGTCTGAGGCTTTTCGAAAGGCAGAAGCTGGATGGTGCGCGGAGGCTGATGGGCCATGGAGACAAATTCTCCGTAGACCATGTAGACTTCATCCAGTTCGCCTGTTTCATAGCCGTGAATAACGGTCTGGGCCACACTGCTTGCCAGCGCAAAATCCAGACTGCCCATGCGGTCGCCGTAGCTGTCGAGCATTTCAACACCCTGCATGCGGCGCAGGGCGTCACGGCCCTTGCGACCCACACAGATTGCCTTGATCTGCTGACCCTGGCTCTGTTTTTCACGGACAATGCGGGCTGCTGCATCGATGATGGAGGCATTGAAACTGCCGCACAGGCCTCTGTCGGAGGTGATCACAATCAGGGCGCAGGTCTTGTGCTCCTGATGGACCTCGAACAGGGGATGAGCAGCACCTTCAACCTTGCCTGCCAGCTCGGTGAGGACCGCCTTGTATTTGCTTGCGTAGGGCCGGAAGCGCTCAATACGGCTTTGTGCGCCGCGCAGTTTCGCGGAGGCCACCATGTTCATGGCCTTCGTGATCTGCTGGGTCTTTCCGACACCCGCAATTTTCATCTTGACATCTTTCAGAGAAGGCATGGCACCTCCTTAACTAGGCTGTATAGCCTTGCTTGAAAGACTGTATGGCGCTGTTGAGACTGGCTTTGAGTTCGTCGTCCAGAACCTTCTTGTCCCTGATGGCCTCAAGGACGTCCTTCTTGGTATCGCGCATGTAGGTGAGGAACTTGGCTTCGAAGTCTCTTACATTCTCCACAGCCACATCGTCCATGTAGCCGTTTGTGGCTGCGTAGATGGAAGCGACCTGCTCGTGTGCCGGCATGGGCTGGTACTGGGGCTGCTTGAGCAGTTCCACTAGGCGGGCGCCGCGCTCGAGCTTGGCTTTGGTGGCCTTGTCGAGGTCGGAGCCGAACTGGGCGAATGCGGCCAGTTCGCGGTACTGGGCGAGGTCAAGGCGCATCGTGCCTGCAACCTGTTTCATGGCCTTGATCTGGGCTGCGCCACCCACACGGGAGACGGAGAGGCCGACGTTGATGGCGGGACGCACACCAGCGTTGAAGAGGTTGGGTTCGAGGTACACCTGGCCGTCGGTGATGGAGATAACGTTGGTGGGAATGTAGGCCGAAACGTCGCCAGCCTGGGTTTCGATGATGGGCAGAGCCGTCAGGGAACCGCCACCGAGTTCGTCGCTCATCTTGGCTGCGCGTTCGAGCAGGCGGGAGTGCAGGTAGAAGACGTCGCCGGGGAATGCTTCACGTCCGGGAGGACGGCGGAGCAGCAGGGACATCTGTCTGTAGGCAACGGCCTGCTTGGAAAGGTCATCGTAGATGATGAGGGCGTGCTGACCCTTGTCACGATAGTATTCCGCCATCGTGCAGCCGGTATAGGCTGCGATGTACTGCAGAGGCGCAGGTTCGGAAGCCGTGGAGGAGATGATGGTGGTGTACTCCATGGCGCCGTACTTGCGCAGGGTGTCTGCAACAAGGGCGACATTTGCCTTTTTCTGGCCGATGGCAACGTAGAAACAGTGGATGTCTGTGTCCTTCTGGGCGAGAATGGCATCGATGCACACTGCGGTCTTGCCGGTCTGACGGTCGCCGATGATGAGCTCGCGCTGACCGCGGCCGATGGGGGTCATGGCGTCGATGGCCTTCAAGCCTGTGGGCATGGGCTCGCACACGCTCTTGCGGGCGATGATGCCGGGGGCCTTGATTTCCACTTCGCGGACTTCGCTGGTCTCAACCGGTCCGAGACCGTCGATGGGCTGGCCAAGGGGGTTGAGCACGCGGCCCATGATGGCTTCGCCAACGGGCACGGAGAAGATCTTGCCGGTACGCTTGACCGTATCGCCTTCCTTGATGCCGGTATCAGGGCCGAGAAGGGCAACACCAACGTTGTCTTCTTCGAGGTTCAGAACCATGCCCATGACGCCGCCGGGGAATTCCAGCAGTTCCATGGCCATGGCGTTTTCCACGCCATACACGCGGGCGATGCCGTCACCGACATAGAGAACCGTGCCGGTTTCGCTCATCTCGACGCGCTGGTCGTAGTTTTGGATTTCATCTTCGATGATTTTGCTGATTTCGTCTGCTTTGATCTGCATGTGCTAATTACCCCTCTTGAGCGTACTCCTCAGGATCTCCAACTGTGCACGCAGGCTCGAATCCAGGATTCGATCGCCCACCTTAAGGACGACACCGCCCAGGATGGCAGGATCCACATCAAAGGTGAGTTCCAGTGCTGCACCGGCCTTTGCTTCGATTTCCCCGCGAACGGCCTTCTGCTTGGCCGGAGTCAGGGGAATGGCGGTCGTTAGCGTACCGCGGATGATGCCCTTGGCCTCGTCAAGAAGCTTGGTGTAGGCAAGGACAATGCTACGATACCAGGGCAGGCGCTCCTTGTCTGCCAGAAGATAGCAGAAATTGCGCGTGACTGTATCGCATCCTATTTTGTCAAGAATGTCGGAAAGGACCTTCTTTTTTTCGGCAACGGTAAAAATGGGGCTCTTGAAGACATTGTCCAGACTGGAGTTTTCGTCGAGCATCTGATTGAGCTGAACGAACCATTCGCCGCGTCTGGAAATGGCGTCACCGCCTTCCTGCATGCTCACCTTGAAGACAGCACTGGCATAGCGACGGGCAATACGAGTGTCGTTCATTGCAGCACCACCTTTTTCAGCGAGTTTTCAATGAGCTTTTCATGCTTGCTCTTGTTCAGGGACTTCTCAAGGTGCTCGCGCGTGGCATCAATGAGCTCGTCGGCAATGGTGGCACGCATCTGCTGCAGCATGCTCTGGCCTTCACTTTCGGCAGTGACGTGGGCCATGGCAACAATCTGCTGCGCCTGCACCTTAGCCTTGGCAATGATGTCTTCCTTGAGGGCTTCAGCCTGAGCCTTGCTTTCTGCCAGAATGGCCTCGCGCTCTTCTTCGAGATTCGCTATGCGTTTCTCGATTTCGGCAAGGCGCTGCTGGGCCTGCTCGCGCCGCGCAGTCAGATCGTCAATGCCGTCCTTTATCCCCTGCTTGCGTCCGCGGAAGTAGTTGACGCACAGCTTGCCGATAAAGTGCCACAGAATGGCAACAAAGACGATGATGTTGACCACGCGCCAGGCAAAGTCTCCCCAGGGGAGCTCATGCCCTTCTGCGGCCATGGCAGGGTCGGCAGCAAGGAGACTCAAGGCAAGGCCCCCTGCGGCCAGCATGGCTGTACACACTAGTTTCTTCCTCAATGCATCCCACCTCCTGTTATGGTCAGACTCGCTCATGGCCCGCTTAACCATTGAGAATGCGAGCGGCGAGCTGCTGAGAGAAGCCCTCGATTTTGCCACGCAGTTCCTTGAGAGAACTTTCTGCCTCGGCATTGAGCTGGGCGCGGGCTGCACCAAGGATGCCCTGAGCTTGCTGCTGCGCTTCGTCAAGAACAGCCTGCTGTTCCTTCAGACCGGCATTGCGGCCGTCCTCGCGGTTGACAGCAGCATCCTGACGTGCCTTTACCAGCTGGGCCTCGTAGTCATCCAGGCTGCTCTGGGCCTTGGCTTCAAAGCCCTCGGCCTCGCTCCCCAGCTCTGCCATCATGGCCTTTCTTTCGCGCATGATTTTGCGAAGGGGTTTGATGAGCAGATAGTTGAGAACGACTATGGAGACCAAGAAGTTCACCAGCTGAAAAAGCAGTGTTATGTTGAGATCCAGCACGTTCCATCCTCCATCTGGAAAAGATTGGCGGGCATTACGATGAACTGCCTTCCACTTGCGTGTACGGCTTCATGGGTGACCCCACTTTGCGGCATTCCGCAGAACGGAAGGCCGCGGGCATGTTCACAATGCCCCTATCAAGTCAGGACCATTAGTCCTTTCCTGAATGCTTATACGATACCCCCTGGTCAAAAGATGGGGAGGGGTGTCAGGTCGCCCGCACTCCCATGCCAGAGCATAGGGTTGCACGCGGCATAAGTTAATTTGCACTTATACTAGACGCATCTTGTTGTGTCAACGAGTTAATGAGACATGCTGCGGTTGTGAGCGTTTTTTTTAAACTTTCTTCCCCGACTTAAGCAAAGGATCTCAGAATTTCTTTTGTAACTTATTGGCAACACGTATCATTATGGTTATTAAACTGGGTTTGTGGCGCTTCGTTACCCTGTCTGTCCGGGGGAGCGCCCCAAATTGCCTCTTTTCTTTATATTTTAGGTAAATCAATAAAAGTACATAAGGGACTTTGGCAATATGCGTACTTATGATGGCGTTTAATCACATATTTAAATATGAAATGCATTGAGAACTTTTTTAAGTTGCAATTGCCACCCGCTTTCCTTCTGTCTGGCGCGTATTACTCTTTTTGTCGAATAGGCGCGCATGCGATCTGCAACTTCTCGTTTATACAGGAAAAGCCCGCTTGAGTCCGATCGGGTCAGCGGGCCTTCCTCGTGAAACCTGGAACAAAAAGGTGTTCTATTTGTCTTTTTCGTGCCTGCAGTAGTGATATTTTTCACGGACTGTCAGGCGGCTACACCTGCTCCCTGTCAGGCAGGATGTGCAGTATGGCGCAGCAGATGTCCTCTGGGCTCTGGTCTGCGGGAACAATACTGTGGCAGGCTTCCTGGTAGAGGCTTTCGCGTGCGGCAAGAACCTCTTCCAGTTCCTCGATGAGCCCTCGTCCTGTCAGCGAGGGGCGTTGAGCCGCGTTGGGGCTTTTGGCAAGTCTTTCGGCCAGGATGGCGACAGGCGCTTTGAGATAGATACAAAAGCCCTCCTTCTGCAGGAGCTTTCTATTGGCTTCTCCAAGGACTATGCCGCCGCCGGTGGAGACGACGTGCGGGCACTGGACATCGGCCTTTTCAAGCACGAGACAAAGGGCCTTGTGTTCCTCCTCGCGAAATCGCTCCCAGCCCTCGCTGGCGACAAAGTCGGCGATGCTTCTTCCAAGCAGATCCTGGAGCACAAGGTCCGTGTCCCAGAACCTGGCTCCCAGTTTCGTGGCAAGCATAAGTCCTATGGTTGTCTTGCCGCACCCCCTCGGGCCAACGAGAAAGATACGTTGCGTCCTTTGCATGCTGTGCCCCCTACAAAACCGTGATACCGTTTTCTTCCACCAGCACTGTGACTTCCAGGCGTATGCCGAGCTTGTCAGTATAGTAGAGGCCCGGCTCCACAGTCACAGTCATGCCTGGCTCAAGAGCAGCCTTCGAACCCGTGTTGAAGGAGGGCTGCTCGTGGGTGTCCAGACCAACTCCGTGTCCAAGACCATGGGTAAAGTGGTCCGCTACCCCGGCATCCTCGAAAATGTGCTGGGCCTTCCAGGCGAGCTTCGAGAGGGGCAGTCCGGGTTCCATGCTCTTTATGACCTCTTCCTGCACCTTTGCGACAATGTCCCTTGTGAGCAAGAAGAAATCGTTCTCCTTCTCGCCAAACCAGAAGGATCTGGTCTGATCCGAGCAGTAGCTGTCCACTCTGCAGCCAACGTCGAGCAAAATACCCGTATTCTCCTGCAGAGGCCTCTCGGAAGGAATGGCGTGGGGCAGGGCAGCGTTGCCCCCAAAGGCCACGATACTCGGGAAAGCCAGCTCGCTTGCGCCGTTTTCGCGGAAGTAGCGCTCTATTTGCCAGGCAAGCTCCCTTTCGGTCATGCCCTCCTTCAGTATGGTCGGCACCCATTTCAGCATTGCGTGGTTCAGGGCAAAGGATTTCTTCAGTGCGGCAATTTCGTCTGCGTCCTTGTGCAGACGCAGGCGTTCCACAAGGCCATTGCAGGGCTCGAGCCTGCGTCTGGCCTGCATGAGGCCTGCCCGACGGGCGCTGACGGAATCGGATTCAAAGCCAATGCGCACTCCGCACATGGAGAGTACCAGGTTCAGGGTATGGATGTAGTTTCTCCTGTAGATGTAGATTTCGTCCTCGGAGAAGAATTGCCTGGCAGCGTCCTCGTAGCGCCCGTCGGTGATGAGGTAATCCCTGCCGGATCTCGTGACCACAAGGGTCCCCGAGCTTTCGTTGAACTGCACGTCGTGCAGTTCGAAGCCAGAAAGATAGTAGCGGTTGCTCGGATAGGTCACTACAAGTGCATCCAGCGCACGCTCTGCGAGAAGTTTGCGCAGGCGTTCGCGTCTTTCGCGGAATGACATATGCTTTGTCCTCATCAACGAAGATTGTTTCCGGCATGTATCCCCACGCCTTGTGGGGACAGTTCCTGTACCCTCTCACCTGCTTGATCCTGACAAGGCAGGGAGAGATTGGCGAGAAGCTCCCTGTTTGCGGCCAGAAAGGGGAGCTCCCTTGCCCTGTCGTAGCGTGTCCACATAAAGTGCTGCCCCTCAAGCCCGCGGGGAGAGCCTGCAAAGTCTGTCACGTGGAAAAAATACAGCAAGACTGCCAGATCTTCCTTTGGATAGACGTGGCGCAGCGTCCTGTAGAGGCTGCAGTGCCTGACCTCAAGGCCAAGCTCTTCCTGCAATTCGCGGCAAAGGGCCATTTGGGGTGTTTCCCCTGCTTCCAGCTTGCCTCCGGGGAATTCATACCAGCCTCCCTGCTCCTTGTCTGCAGGACGCAGACAGCAGAGAATGTCCATGTCTTTCCAGACAATGCCGCAGGAAACGGCGATTTCACGCATGCTTTCTCCTCCCGAAGCTCAGGCAGTTTCGCCCTTTCCTGCTTCTTCCTCGATGGTTCGGATCTGACCCTCGAGCTCCTCGAGATCAAGGAAGAGTTTTTCGCAAAGCCGCTTCAGCTCGTTGTAGCGGGCTAGAAGCGTAGTCGAAAGATTCTTGTCCGCGTAGGTCTCGGGATCGGCAAGCTTGTGCTCGGTTTCCTGCTCTTCCTCCATTGCCCTGTTCAGTTCTTCCTCCAGTTTGGCGTATTTTTCCTTCAGGGGCTTGAGTTTCTTGTGCAGGGCATTGCGGGCCTCTGCCTGTTCCCTGCGCAGGCGCTTTTGCTCTTCCCTGCTCAAGGATTTCGGCTGTGCCTGGGATTGGGCTGCCTGCTGCGGCTGGACAGGTTTTGGTGCGCCCGAAGCTTCCTTTGCGGGCAGGCTGTGGCGCGCCTCGTCGTAGGCTGCAAAGGAGGCGTAGTCGTGTATGCCCTCCCTATCCAGAGCCCAGATTTCGCAATTGGTCTCGCCAAGCAGCCAGCGGTCGTGGGCCACCATGATCAGCGTGCCTTCGAATCGTTTGAGCGCATTGGCCAGTGCCTCGCGGCTTTCCAGATCCAGGTGGTTGGTCGGCTCGTCCAACAAGAGCACATTGCAGCGTTTCAAAAAGAGCGAGGCCAGGACCAGTCGGCATTTCTCGCCACCAGACAGATTCGAGACCAGTCTGTCAAAAAAGTTCTGACCCAGCAGGAAGAGGCCCAGCACGCTCATGAGTTCTTCTTCCGTTGTATGTGGATCACTCATGCTGCGCATGCAGGCAAGCACTGTCATATCCTCGCGCAAAAGCTCCATCTGATGCTGGGCGTAGTAGCCAACCCTTGCGGAAGTGCTTCTTTGCACAACGCCGTGGGTAGGGGCAAGGCGTTCAGCCATGAGCTTGATAAGCGTGGACTTGCCACAGCCGTTGTGGCCCACAAAGGCCACCCTCTGGCCATTGTAGATACTGAAGTTGAGCCTGGGCCACATGAATTTGCCGTCCGGAAAGTGGAATTCCAGGTCGACTGCGTGGTAGATGAGCTTTTCAGCGTGCGGGGCTTCCGGCCAGCTGAACCTGAGTTCCTTGCGCTTTGGTTCCGGGCGCAGTCCGTCAAGCTCCTTTTCCAGCTTCTTGGCCTGCTTGAGTCTTGAGCCTGCCTGTCTTGCCTTGGTTGCCTTGTAGCGGAAGCGATCCACAAAGGCCATCTTTCTCTGCAGATCTTCCTGCACGGCCTTGCGTTCCCGCTCGCGCTGCAGTTCGTATTCTTCCTGCAGATGCAGAAACTGGGTGTAGGTTGCCTTGCGGAAGACCGGTTTCTGGCCTCCGAGATAGAGTATGTGCGTGCTCATGTGGTCCATGAACACCCTGTCGTGGGCAACGAAAACCAGGACACCCTGAAAGCTCTTGAGAAAATCCTCAAGCCACTCCACTGCGTCTATGTCCAGGTGGTTGGTGGGCTCGTCCAAAAGCAGGACGTCTGCGCCAGCAGTGAGCACCCTGGCCAGTTTGGCCCGCTCGCGCCAGCCGCCAGAAAGCTCTCCCAAGGTACGCGTCCACTTTCTTTCGGAAAAGCCCAAGCCCGAGAGCACGGTCTTGGCTCTCTGTTCCGGGTTGTAGCCTACGCTTGCCTCAAGCTCGGCCTGCTTGTGCATGAGTTCTTTGATGCGGGCCTCGTCTCCCTTTGCCTGCGCCTCTTCCCAGTCCAGCCAGAATTCGTTCCAGTCGTGGACCACATCCAGAACATAGGTGATAAGTGGCGTTTCCAGGGCCTTTGCGTCCAGCTCCTGTTCCACATAGCCCAGGCGCACGCCGGAAGGGATCAGAACCCTGCCCGCATCCGGCACTTCAAGGCCTGCAACAAGACGCAACAGCGTTGACTTGCCCATGCCGTTGGGGCCGCATACGCACAAATGCATGCCGGATTCAATGTCCAAGGAGAAGTTGGTAAAAATGTCCCTGCCGCCAAAGGCCTTGGAGATTTCGTGCAATGTGATTTTCATGTGTTTTTGTTCTGTCCCGGATGGGAATCCGTTGTCTTGGAAAAAGCGATTTTTGCGGGGAAATTCGAAACAGCAAGGCCCTCTTCAAGGGCCTTGCTGCTAATAGTACCAGGCTGTGCTGGAACAAGTACTATAAAAGATTGAAAGACTTGTAGCCGGCAATAGTTTCGGCCATGCCGCTTTCAAGGTTTTGGGTAGGCCTGAACCCAAGTTCTTCAACAATACGTCTGTTGGAGGCGACCCAGCCGCACTGGCTGGCCTCGCGATACTTGTCCAAATTCCAGTTCGGCGCCCTGTTGTTGGTGGCAAGGATGATGCGCGCCAGTTGCGCGAAACCGGTGGAGGCCAGGGCCGTCATGCCCATGAGCCACAAGGGCAAATGGAAGATATGGGCCCTGCACTCCAGGGCTTTTGCCGCAGCTGCATAGAATTCGGCCATGCTCCACACGTCGCCGTCGCTCAAATGGTAGATGCCGTGGGCCTCGTCCATACAGGCCAGGAAAACGGCCTGAGCCATGTCGTCTACGTGCAGGATGGAAACGGGAAAGCGTCTGCCAATGCCGGGCACTGCGCCTACACCCTTTGCAAGGCCCCTGTACACGGGCAGAAGCCCCAGATCGCCCGAACCATAGATAATGGGGGGACGCAGGATCACGAGGCGGTCCTGGGCTGCGCCGCGAAAGATGTTTTCCGTGAGCACCTTGGACCAGCCGTAGGCGGAAACAGGCTCGCAGGGCTGGTTTTCGCTTCGTCCCTCATTTTGATCACATGGGCCTGCCGCTGCAAGCGAGGAAACAAGGATGATGCGTTTCGGGCCCCTGTCGCCTGCAGCGCGCAGCATGGACGCCAGATTCTGGGCTGCGCCGCAGTTTGCCTTGAGGTAATCCTGCCAACCCAGGCCAAAGAGCAGGGCTGCCATGTGGATAAAGATGTCGCATTCACAAAGGGCAGGGAGGAAATCCTGGCTCTTGCACAGGTCCGTGCGCAGGACACGGACCGAGGAGGGATAGTTTTCCGTATGCGAGGATTTTCTGCACAGCAGTGTAACCTTCGCCCCAGCGCGCAGCAGCATGGGCACAACCCGGCTTCCCACAAAGCCGGTACCGCCTGTGACAAGAATGCGCTTGTCGCGCACAATATCGTAATTCACAACAAGTCCTTGCGATAGATTCTGTACCGCTTGCAGGCTTCTCCGCCGAAATCCTCGATGAGATCGTCCACAGCCGCGTTGTCCTCCAGAACCCAGGATCCTTCAACCCACCTGAAGTCTGCCTGGGAGCGGGCCTGTGCGAGCATGTAGTCGAAAAGAAGCAGGGGAAGGCCAAGCAGGCGGAACTTTTCCCGTATGCCGAACAGCATGATGCGATAGCTTTCGCGTATCTTCCTTCTGGTCACAAGGTAGTGCCAGACTGCAGACAGTCCCATGCGGCCGTTGAGGCGCTTGAGCAGAGGGTTGAAGTTTGGCAGGGCTACCATGCCTCCGGCAGGCTCGTTTCCATGGAAGAAGAGCACGAAAAAGCGGGGATCCAGGAAGGAGACCAGTTCCTTGACCAGTGCCTTGGATTCTGCTTCCGACAGGGGGGAGAAGGCAAAGTTTTTGGCCCAGGACTCACCGTAGATCTGCAGCATGATTTCTACGTCTTGAGCCAGGGTACTCCTTTTTGAGCGTCTGAAGGTGAAGTCCCCTTTTTCCTTCAGTCTGGCAAGCTCGGTTTCAAGCCAGGATGCCACCTTTACCCTGTCCTTGTAGATGTGGTAGGCCAAGAGATCCTGTTCCTTGCGCATGCAGAATCTGTGGAACATCTGGGCGTAGTAGGGCGGATTCCAGGGCATCATGAGCCCCGGGGGCACATCAAAGCCGTCCACAAGCAGGCCGCATGTGTAGTTCGTTGACGGATTCAATGGCCCGCGCATGAAGGTCATGCCCTGACTGTGCAACCAGTTCGCTGCACTGCCCAGCAGTTCTATTGCCGCTTCATTGTCCGGGAGGCATTCGAAAAAGCCGAAGGCGCCGCATTTTTCCTGCCAGTACCGATTGGACTTGTCGTCAACAATGGCAGCAATGCGTCCTACGGGCTTGTTGCCACGCAGGGCAAGGAAAAGTTCACGCCTTGCCGTTTCCCAGAAGGGGTGCTTTCCCGGTGTCAGAAGAGCGATATCTTCCTTTCTGATGGGGGGAACCCACAAAGGGAAATCCCGATAGATCTCCCAGGGAAGGGAGACAAAGGTCTCGAGCTCGCTTTGCGTGGAAACGGGAACTATGGAGACTGGAAGGGGCATCTCAAGATATCGGCGCGCCCCCTTTCGCGTATGCGATTGCGAGGATGCGCCTTCCTCCTTAATCTGGGGTGTTCAGGATTTCACAAGGCTTTGTGCTCGCAAGAATGCGCGCTCGGGTGAACACTGGATTTGCAGTCTCCTGCCCGAAGATGAACCCGCCTTGCCGGTCCTGAAGGATTAGCCGAGCGACAGCATGCCGCGTATGTCGTCAAGGTGGCGGATACCGTATTTTTCCATGGTCTTCGGCAATTCTTCCACGATGTGGAATGCCGCGTCTGGACGCATGAATGTTGCAGTGCCTATTTCCACAGCACTGGCTCCCACCAGGAGGAATTCCAGAACGTCTTCGGCAGAACAGATGCCCCCAATGCCTATGACAGGAATGTTGACCGCGTTGGCCACCTGCCACACGCAGCGCAGCGCCACGGGCTTAATGCAGGGGCCGGAAAGTCCGCCAATGATGTTGGCAAGCCTGGGCTTGCGCGTGCGCAAGTCAACGCTCATGCCGATCAGGGTGTTGATGCAGGAAATCATGTCTGCTCCTGCGTCCTCCACGCTGTGGGCAATTTCGGCAATGCTGGTCACATTGGGAGAAAGTTTAATGATGACAGGTTTGTTCGGGGCGTTTTCGCGCACAGCCTTTGTGACTCTGGCCGCCTGGACGGGATCTGCTCCGAAAATGGAGCCCCCTTCCTTCACGTTGGGGCAGGAAATGTTGACCTCCAGGGCTGCAACACCTTCCATGGCGTTGAGCTCTGCAGCCAGTTCCCCGAATTCTTCTGCCGATGTGGCGTACATGTTCACAATAATGGGAACATCCTTCCAGGGAAGCTGCGGCAGCTTGTGATCGCGAAAGGCCTCGAGCCCATCGTTTTGCAAGCCAATGGAATTGAGCATGCCGCAGGGAGTTTCGGCAATGCGCGGGCAGGGATTGCCGTGCCTGGGCTTCAGGGAAATGCCTTTGACGATGATTCCCCCAAGGGTGGCGAGATCGCCGAATCTGGCAAATTCCATCCCGTAGCCAAAGGTCCCGGAGGCAGTCATGACTGGGTTTTTCATGGACAGGGTGTGCTTCGGGCCCGTAAGGGTGACAGCAAGTTCGTTGTGCTTCACTTTGTGTTCGGCCAGCAGGGCTGTGCCGCCTCCAACATCTCTTTATCCTGGATCAGGTGCAAATGGACGCGCTGCCTTGCCATCAGGCCAGCTCAATCTGGTTTGACCAGAACACCGGTCCCTGAGTGCAGCATTGCACAGGAGCGTTGCGGTGTGCAGGATCCGGCCAGGCGTCCGTTGTGCGAACGACACAGCCGAGGCAGGCTCCCACGCCGCAGGCCATCTTGTTTTCCAGCGAAAGCTGTACTCTCGCGTGGTATTCCCTGGCAAAGCTTTGCACGGTCTTGAGGAAGGGCAGGGGGCCGCAGGCCAGAATGAGACCGTTTTGCGAGGCGTACTCCTTGATCCTTTCCTGCAGGGTAAAGATGAAGTTGTCGAGATCTCCGGGCACTGTCTCGCGCAAGGTGTCCACAGGAATGTGTTCGTTGATGCTGTCTACCGGGTAGCATTCGATTGGATCCCTGTGTCCGAAGAGCATGCTGACATTCCAGGCTTTGGGGTGCTGCGCCACGTAGCCGATGAAGGGGACAATGCCCATGCCTCCGGCAAGCAGCAGGGTGGGAGTGTCTGGCTCGACAGCAAAGCCATTGCCAAGAGGTCCCCAGACCTGTACGGGATCCTGGGGGCGGAGCTGTGCCATCAGCTCTGTCCCACGGCCTGCAACCTGGAAAAAGCAGATGAGGTGTTGCGGACGAATCAGGCAGATGCCGAGAGGGCGTCCCCAGGGAAGCTCCAGGCCAAAGGATTTGGGGCGGATCATGAGAAATTGCCCGGGTTTCCAGTCCGGCCAGTTTGGCGGCGAAAGGCGCAGGGCAAAATATCTGTGTACAGGATCGGCCAATCCGAAGGGGACAAGATCCAGGACGGAGAGTTCACAGCAGTCGGTGGTAGGGACCATAGGTTACCTCGGGAGAAGAGCGGCACTGCAGGGAACAAAGCGGGTGCAGGGCGTGCAGGTGTGCGTCTTCAGTGTATCTTTTTATAGGTCTGCAACGGGGTTCACTATGGCACAGCAGGGCAAAAAAGGCAAAATATCCCATCCCTGCAAAAAGTGTCTGCTCTGAACCATGTAAGAAGGGGAACATTGTGTTTTTCGCCCCAAAATCTTGCTTGTCTCCATCCTATCCATTGGGAAAAAGGGAAAGCTCTGTGGTTCGAATGCCGGAAAAATGACTGCCCTTCATATTGACGCGTTTTGGGGGGAAAGAGTAAGAAAAACTTTCATTTTACACTGCGCCACAAGCCTTTCCTCTGTATGGGGATGGGCTCATGTCCAGACGAAGCCACAGGCTTTGAGCTTTCTCTTTTGGGGGTGGAACACCAGAAAGAGGGGAGACGAAGAGCATATGGGTGCTTTGAGCACAATCTGGCCTTGTGTGGCGCATATCGCATTGACATTTTCAGGAAAAACATGGAGGCGGCGCTTCCTCCCCTGTATTTCGTCAGGGCCTTTGCGCCGGTTTTTTAGATGAGCAAGTTGACTGTTGCGGTCTGTGGTGCCACCGGTGCCGTGGGCAGAGAAATGCTGAACACGCTGCATCAGCGTGCCTTTCCTGCTACCGAAGTACTGGCCTTTGCCTCTTCGAGAAGCGCGGGGAGCAAGGTTGAATTTGGCGACCAGGAACTGACCGTACGCGAACTGAAGGAAGACAGCTTTGAAGGAGTGGATATCGCCATCTTTTCCGCTGGTGGTGCCACTTCCCTCAAGTTTGCTCCCTACGCCGCCAAGGCTGGCTGTGTGGTCGTGGACAATTCCGCTGCCTGGCGTATGGACGATCGCTGCCCCCTGGTCGTGCCGGAAGTGAATCCCGAGGATCTTTCCTGGCACAAGGGCATTATCGCCAACCCCAACTGCTCAACCATACAGATGCTTGTGGCCTTGAAGCCCATCTACGACGCAGTGGGCATCAAGCGCATTGTGGTCTCCACTTATCAGGCTGTTTCCGGTACAGGACAGAAGGGCATTGCGGAGCTCGAAAAGCAGGTTCGCGACCTCTTCAATGCCAGGGACGTCGAATGCAAGGCCTATCCCTACCAGATTGCCTTCAACATCCTGCCCCATATCGATGTCTTCCTCGACAATGACTACACCAAGGAAGAGATGAAGATGGTCAATGAGACACGCAAGATGTTCCATGACCCGCTCATCCGCGTGACTGCCACCTGTGCCCGCGTGCCCGTTTTCTACGGCCATGCCGAGTCTGTAAACGTCGAGACCGAGAAGAAGCTGACCGCCAAGGAATGCCGCGTGCTCCTTTCGCAGGCTCCGGGTGTCAGGGTCTACGACAACCCCCGCGAGCTCATGTACCCCATGCCTCTCATGGGCGCGGGCAAGGACGAGACCTTTGTGGGACGCATCCGCGATGACGAGTCCATTGAAAATGGTCTCAACATGTGGATTGTCGCGGACAATATCCGCAAGGGCGCAGCTCTGAATGCCGTGCAGATTGCCGAGGAACTCGTGAAGCGCGACCTTGTCCGCGTGAACGAACAGGATCGCGACACCTTCCTTGCCTAATCGCCTAAGCCAGCAACGAACGATTCAAGCCCTGTAACGGGGACAAAAAAGTCTGCTGCCGCTTTCCCTTCGCGGGGGAGGCGGCAGCTTCTGTCCCAAAGGACAGAACAGGGCCTTGGGGGAATGCCGTGAAGTGCAAGATTTGCAAGCGTGACGCCGTAGTCAAGCTGCGCGCGCACAATGCCGCCTTTTGCCGCGACTGCTTTTTGAATTTTTTTTCCCGTCAGGTACAGCGCGGGATCGAGCAGGAGCATTTGTGCACCAAGGAGGACAAGATCCTTGTAGCCGTGTCCGGCGGCAAGGACAGTCTTTCCCTGCTCTACGAGCTCACAAGGCAGGGCTATGATGCGACTGGTCTTTTCATTGACCTTGCCATTCCCAAATCCTCGGAGTCGGCCAGGGCCACTGTCGAGGATTTTTGTGTCCGGCAGGGTCTGAAGCTGCATGTGTGCGAAATGAAGAAGGAGGGGCTTGCCATTCCCGATGTCAAGGCAGCCCTAAAGCGCCCAGTGTGCTCGGTCTGCGGCAAGATTAAAAGGCACTATTTCAACAAAATCGCCATGGAAGGCGGCTACACCGTGCTTGCTACAGGACACAATCTCGACGATGAGGTGGCCCGGCTGTTCAGCAACACCCTGCGCTGGGACATTTCCTATCTTTCCTGTGACGGCCCCTGCTTGCCTGCAAGTGGAAAGTTTGTGCGCAAGATCAAGCCATTGTGGCGCCTTACGGAATTCGAGACAGCAAACTATGCCTTTTTGACAGGCATAGAGCCGCATATTGCACCCTGTCCGTACAGTCCGGGAGCCAGCTTTACCACCCTGAAGTCCGTGTTGCAGCGTCTCGAATATGCCATGCCCGGTCGCAAGCTTGATTTCTATCAGGGCTTTATCCATCGCGGTCGCAAGGGATTCGAGAACATGGAACAGGACAGGGGGAATCCCCTGCACGACTGTCCAGAGTGCGGCTATCCGACATCCGGCGAGGCCATATGTGGTGTGTGTCGCATACGGCATCAGCTTGAGGAAAAGAGGGTAGAGGCATGAGGGAATTCGTGCGCAAGGCTCTTGATCGGGGTCTGACAGTGCCCAATGTGGCAAGCTATCTCTCTCTTGATATCATGCGTCGCTGGGGTGTTGTGTGGGGCACATGCTGCCTTGGTCTCAAGGCAAGACTTTTGGGCGCAAGCCTAGGACATGGAGTGACAGCCCACGGGCCTGTAGCCATCATGCGCTGGCCTCAAAGCCGCATTGTCATAGGAAATGACGTGCACCTCATCTCGTCCTGGCGCAGGGCAACTGCGGCAGCACTCTCGCACCCCGTGCGTCTGCGCACCTTTGGTCCAGATGCGCTCATATCCATTGGTGAGGGGTGCGAGCTCTCGGGCACATCTATCACCTGCAGATCTACCTCCATTACCCTTGGCAAAAAGGTGCTTGTCGCCCCGGACGTCATCATCGTCGACAGCGACTTTCACGCTCCCTGGCCCATGGAATCGAGGAGCACGGATCCGGGCCTTGAGAACGACAGGCCCGTGGTTATCGAGGATTATGCCTGGATTGGCATGCGTTCCATTATATTGAAGGGCGTTACCATTGGGCGCGGAGCCATTGTTGGAGCCGGCAGCGTGGTGACCAGGGACATTCCGCCGTTTGCCGTAGCCTGCGGTTCTCCGGCACGGGTCGTTAAAATACAGGAGCAGTAAAAGCAGAAGGGGAGCCCCAAGAGGCTCCCCCATCTGTTTTGCAAAGCTGCTGAAAGTCTGGTGGCTACTTTTTGCTGCGCTGAGCCATGCCCATGAGGGCGTGGACCAACTTGGCAGCCGTGAAATCCGCGTGGTGCAGAGACTCAATGGGTGCCAGCTCCACCACGTCAAAGCCTATGAGTCTTCTGCCCTTGAGACAGGTGGCAAGAATGTGCATGGCATCATTCCAGAAGAGACCTCCGGGGGAGGGTGTGCCTGTGGCCGGCATGAGCGAGGAATCCAGACCATCCACGTCGAAAGTGACATAGACGTTTTTGGGGAAGCGTTTGGGCAGCGGTTTCCTGGGCAGTCCCTTGCGGGCAAGGAAGGCAGCATCGTAGGCAGTGATGCCTGCCTTTTTGCGGAAATCGGCCTCTTCCTCGCTGTAGTCTCTGGTGCCGAACTGGACAAGGGGCAGCCCGCAGTCTTCGACTACGCGCCTCAGGACACAGGCGTGACTGAATGCATCGCCTTCGTAGATGTTGCGCAGATCCGCGTGCGCGTCAAAGTGCAGTATGCCAAATTCCTTGCCTTCGTCGTGCAGGGCCCGGATGGGAGCGTAGCTGACTGTGTGCTCACCACCAAGGGTGACGGGAATTGCTCCGTGATCCAGGGCCGTGCGCACTTTGGCCATGATATCTGCAAATACCGCGTCGAGCGATTGTTCGCAGTTTATAGGCTCACAGGTGTGGAAGCCCAGAGTGCCAGGGGAGGAAATTCCATCCCAGGCCTCGAGCTGCTGCGAGGCCTCGAGAATGGCCGCAGGGCCGAGGTGCGTGCCAGCTCCGTAGGAGACTGTGCGTTCCAGTGGTACGGGGATTATGTGAAAGCCCGCGTTTTCCGGAGTGGTATCGGGAAATTCCGAGGCGAGAAATGAAGAAAAATCCATGAGTCCTCCGAAGAATCTGATGAACTAATTGGAACAAAAAATATTGTTTCCCGTAATTTGTCAATAAACTGTCATAAAGTCAATACAAAAATAATTTTATTGCATAATATAAAAATATTTTAAACATTATTTGTAATATAGCTTTTCAATATATATGATATATATTAATTGATATTACAGTGTTATATGTTGGGTGCTTATTTTTCATACACTTGAAAACCTGTCAAACATGTCTATCTTTCCGACATACGGGCAAGAAAGCGGACTTGGTTGCTGACGCTTTTAGTCAGACGAAAAAATCTGTTTCCCTGCCCAGCTCCAGTACACCCAGGAAAACACATGCACGAGGTACATAATGTCCATTTTCAGTATTTTGAAGTCTGACAGCTTCAGCTCTACCCTGCAGTCTCTGTCCGGCAAGGCCATGGAAGTGGCCGGAACTGTCGGCAAAAATATTCCCCAGTCGGTTCAGGATCTTGGCAACAGAGCCAAGGACGCGGCCGGAAGCGTTGGCAAGAATATCCCCCAGTCTGTGCAGGACCTTGGCGCTAGGGCCAAGGACGCAGTTGGAACCGTAAGCAACAATTTGCCCAAGAATACCGGAACCCTGCTTGGTGTGGGATCCCTTGTTGCTCTGCTTGGCGCAGTCCTCCCCAAGGATGTTGTCAAGACCGCTGCCGTGGTGGGAGCCGGAGCAATTGCCTGGAATTTCTACAAAAAGTGGTCTACCAACAAGGAACAGCAGGCAGCGGAAATCCCTGCTGCGCAGGAAGCGCTCCCTCCGGCAGAAGATCCCGCGGCCATGCTCATGCTCAGAGCCATGGTCTATGCAGCGCGAGCCGACGGCCACATTGATGCTGCCGAACAGGAAAGAATAGGCAAGCTGACCCAGCAGTTTTTGCCTGGCCGCAACTCTCAGGCCATTGTGGACGAGCTTGTGCGGGAACCTCTGAATCTCGACCTCCTCGCCTCCCAGATGCAGTCCCAGGAACAGCGTGAAGACCTCTATCGTCTCTCCTGCCTTGTGCTCGACATAGATCACTTTATGGAAAGAGGCTATCTCGACGCCCTTGCAGGGGCCCTTGCCATAGACAAGGTGCGTCAGGCACTTCTTGAAAAGGAAGCCGAGGACGCCAAGGCCCAGCTCGACGCCATGTAGACATGCGGCAAACTTCCTTCTGATTATACGGATCCGGTGTGACACCCAAGTGCACGCCGGATCCTTTTTTATGCCTGTGCCCTGGGCTTTGTTCATGCTCTTGGGTCTTTTCGGGCATCTTGCAAAATCCGGAAAAATCCGGGAAGAGACAAAAAGGGCCTCTTGGATGCCCGTCCCTCCACGTACAACTCTAACCCAGGGAGGCAGCGCAGTATCCCCTGCGGAAAGCAGGGGCTTTGCACTGTGGTATTTGTGATGAAGCGTTATGTTCTTGCTCTCGACCAGGGAACGACCAGCTCCAGAGCCATTCTCTTTGACCATCGCGGCAATATTGTGCGGATAGCCCAGCAGGAGTTCACCCAGATTTACCCCAAACCAGGCTGGGTAGAACACAATCCCAACGAGATTTTTGACAGCCAGCTTGCCGTGGCCCAGGAATGCGTGCGTGCGGCAAACATCCCGCTGGAAGAGATAGCCGCAATAGGGATTACGAATCAGAGGGAAACAACCATTGTCTGGGACAGGCGAACGGGAGCGCCCATTTGCAATGCCATAGTCTGGCAGGACAGGCGCAGCGCTGCCATAAGCGACGTGCTGAAAAGGGATGGCAAGGCAGAGCTTGTAGCCTCAAGGACAGGGCTTTTGCCCGACGCCTACTTCTCGGGAACAAAGCTTCGCTGGATTCTGGACAATATCCCGAACACAAGAAGCGAGGCGGAAGCAGGACATTTGCTGTTCGGAACCGTCGATACCTGGCTCATCTGGAATCTGACCAAGGGAGCCGTACACGCAACGGATCCCTCAAATGCCAGCAGGACCATGCTGTTTAACATCCACACAATGGACTGGGACGACGAACTTCTTGCCCTGCTTGGCATACCCCGCTCTATGCTGCCCAGCGTTGTGCCCTCTTCCGGCGTCATGGGCGAGGTGCATCCCGAATTTTTTGGCAGGGCCATTCCCCTGGCAGGCGACGCGGGGGATCAGCAGGCCGCAACCTTCGGCAATGCCTGTCTTTGCGAGGGGATGGCAAAGAATACCTATGGCACGGGCTGTTTTCTACTTCTCAATACAGGCAACTCTGTGCGCATGAGTAGCAACAGCCTGCTTGCCACTGTTGCCTGGGAGAGGGAACACGTGACCAGCTATGCCTTGGAAGGCAGCGTTTTCATCGCTGGCGCCGTAGTACAGTGGCTACGTGATGGTCTTGGCCTTGTGCAATCCGCCTCGGAGATTGAGAGTCTTGCGTCTACCGTATTTGACAACGGGGGTGTCTACTTTGTGCCGGCCTTTGCCGGGCTTGGCGCTCCCTACTGGGACCAGTATGCCCGGGGAACCATGGTAGGCCTGACCAGAGGGGTGAGACGCGGGCACATTGCAAGGGCTGCTCTTGAAGCCATAGCTTTGCAAACACTGGATATTGTGCAGTGCATGGAAAGCGACAGCAAGATGCCGCTGGCAACGCTGCGTGTTGATGGCGGAGCAAGTCGCAACAACATGCTCATGCAGTATCAGGCGGATCTTTTGGGGGTGGCAGTGGAGAGGCCTGTCATCACCGAAACAACGGCGCTTGGGGCAGCCTTTTTGGCCGGCCTTGCCACAGGAGTGTGGGAAAGCGAGGAGGAAGTGGCTTTCCCTGTGGCGTCTCGAGCGTAGATTCGAGCCTCTCATGGCCGAGGAGCAAAGGCAGGAGCTTCTGGACAACTGGCACAGGGCCGTGGAGCGCTCACGCGCGTGGGAAGAGCAGTAATCTGGCCTTCGGATAGCAAGGGACAGCAAAAAGACAGGGGGAAGAAGTACAAGGACTTCTTCCCCCTTGTGTATATAGATTGCTTGCTGCTAGGCAAAAGTCTTTTTCAGTGCGTCAACACACATCTGACCCATACAGTTGGTTGTGCCGACAGTCGATGAGGATGTGTGGGAACCAAGAACCACGTTGTCAAGCTCATACCAGCGCTTGTCTTCCGGCGGTTCCTTGCTGAAGACATCAAGCCCCGCTCCGTAGATGCGCTTTTGTTCCAGCGCGTCCAGAAGGGCCGCTTCGTCCACAAGTTCGCCTCTGGCCGTGTTCACAAGAATGGCGTTTTTCTTCATGGCAGCCAAACGTTCGCTGTTGACAAGATGCCTTGTGTCGTCATTGAGCAGGCAGTGCAGGGTAATGACATCGCACTCCGTGCAGATTTCATCAATGCTGGCCTTTTTGATATTATATTTGGCTGCGAAGTCTTCATCCATATAGGGATCGTAGGCAAGAATCTTCATGCCAAAACCCGTGGCTCTCTGGGCGACACACTTTCCAACAGCGCCAAGGCCAATAATGCCCAAAGTCTTGCCAAAGATGTCGATGCCTGTTTCCTTGCCCCAGTCCTTTTGGCGGCAGCGGCCGGCAATCTGGACCACCTTGCGGGCTACGGCCAGCATGAGGGCGAAGGCAAAGTCTGCCACTGCATTGGAGTTCGCGCCTACAGTACGGCTCAGGGCAATGCCCCTGCGTTCGCATTCTGCTACGTCCACATTGTCGAGGCCTACGCCATAGCGGGCAATGGCCTTGAGTTTGGAAGCATGGGCAAGGACATTCGCGTTGCAGGGGTCCACACCCAGGATGAGAGCCTCACAGTCTGCGATCTTCTCGCACATTGCCTGTTCGGAGAGGATGGCTCCCGTATCATTGCGAACAATTTCAAAACCCAGGCTTTCGAGCTGCGCAAAAAGATCGGGATTGCTCTTGCCAAAAGAACGGGGGGTGATGAGAACTTTCATTATCAAATCCGGCGCTACCCTGTATGTCTTGGGATATTGCGCCGCCTCCTTGATTGAATTCAAATGCCGAAATATACCTTTCCTGCAAAGGCGCAAACACTTGTAGCCCGCATGGACAGGCAGCGCAATCCCCGCAGAAAGGCTCTTGACGTTCCAGCCAGGGAATAGCTATCTCACAACAAGACTGAGTCGAGACGGACATTCCCGCCTTCTCCAACCAGCGTACACCGGCTTCCCCGGCATCCGGAAATCTTTTGCATCGGAAAAATTTGGGGACTTTGGGCCGGTGTCTTTTTCTTGCATTTTCAGTGCTGGCATCCGGCAAGCTGGGCTTTTTTGCTCTCAAGCCGATACTGCTCTTGTGTGCCAAACGCTGGCACAGCTGTTCAAGGAAATTTGCAAAACAATGTATCTCGCTTGTCTTACTATTTTTTGTCTCTCTATCTTTGCTGGAAATTCAATATTTTGTCGGGCGGCACTGGTGGCCTGCGACATGGGGCCTCTACAATATACTGGTGTGCGGGCGCTCTCTGCTGCGCTCATTCTGGCAATACTGTGCTGCATAAAGGTAATAAAACCTCTGCCGCAAGGTGAAGGCAATGTCTGGCGGGATGCCTGGCAACAGAGTTCTTGGACCGGAGCCTTGGGGCTTTTCATGTACATGGTTTGCTTCTCTACAGGCTACGTTGCCATGCCATCGGCTCCGGGAACACTCATTCTCAATATGAGTGTTCAGGTCTGCATGATTGGCTGGGGCATACTGCATGGTGTTTATCCCAATAAAAAGCAGTATATTGGCTATGCCATAGCAACAGCTGGTCTCATTCTTCTCCTTTCTCCAGGGCTGACAGCCCCGCCGCTTCTCCATTCCCTTTTTATGGCAGGTAGCGGTTTTGCATGGGGGGGCTTTACTGTAGCTGGCAAAGACGCAAAATCAGCTGCTTTGGCTACTGCCGGGTGTTTTTGGCGGGCCGCTTTGCCAGGTCTTTTCTGTGTCATTGCTGGTTTTGTGTTTGAAGCACAACCACAGTCTATGGCTTGGATATTTGTCCTTGCAGGAGGAGTGGCTTCATCCCTTGGATATATACTTTGGTATGCCATAGTCCCCAGATATACTCTGATCAACTTATCAATTATTCAGCTGGCAATACCTGTGATTACAGCAATTCAGGGTTTTATTTTTCTTGAGGAAGAAGTAACTGTACGATTTGTGATTTCAACATGTCTGATTTTAGGAGGAATATACCAGACGATAAGAACTAATCATATACATATAAGAAAATAAATTTTGTTAAAAATATTGATAATATAAATTAAATAAAGCCTGACCATTTTTTTTCTTTTACACAAAGAGAAAATGATCAGGCTTGTTTCTTATTCAAAAAAGTATTTGCAGTACTATGCCAGTCCAAGTGCCTTGGGCAGGAATGTCGAAATCTCCGGAAAGATAATCAGTACAGCCAAGGCCATGATGGCAGCTATAATCAGAGGAATGCAAGAGCGACTGATTTCCTCCATGGATAGCTTGCTTATGTGTGCTGCCACGTACAGATTGACTGCCACGGGTGGTGTGACCTGCCCAATGGCCAAGTTAACGGTCATGACAATGCCGAACCAGATTGGATCCCATCCAAAGTGTGCCATCAGGGGGATCATGAAGGGCAGAAAGACGTAGTAGATGGAGATGGCGTCCAAGAGCATGCCTGCAATAAGCAGTATGATGTTGATTAAAAAGAGCAGAACATACTGGTTGTCGGAGAGCGACAACAGCAGTGAGGAGCCCTTTTCAATCAGACCAACTGTAGAAGCGACCCAGCTGAAGAGGCCAGCGCAGGTCACCACAATCATAACGACTGCAGTGGCACGTACCGACTGACCGAAGATCTCCAACAGATCGTTCAGGCTGCGTATTGTCTTGTAGATAAAGATGCCGACAAAAAGTCCATAGAAAACAGTAACGGCTGCAGCTTCGGTCGGGGGAAAGATGCCGCCATAGATGCCGCCAAGGATAACCACAGGCGTCATGATGGCCCAGAAGGATTCCCTGAAAATCTGTCTTATGGGGCGGGTGCGCTTGACGCCGTGATAGCCGCGTCTGCGAGATATCAGAGCAACTGCGGCCAGAATGAAGCCAGCGACAACGAGGCCAGGCAAGAAGCCGGCTGCGAAAAGAGCCGGGACAGAGACGTCGGTGATGCCCCCGTAGACAATAAAGGCAATGCTCGGAGGGATAACGATGGCGAGCCCGGATGTCACGGCAACTGTCGATGCGGCAAATGCCTTGTCGTATCCGGCATTGGCCATACCCGGGATCAGCACCAGTCCAAGGGCTGCCACAGTTGCAGGTCCGGAACCGCTGACAGCTCCCCAGAAGGTACATACGGCAACTGCTGCCATGGCCAGACCTCCGGTTCTTTCACCGACCAGGGCCTCCATGAGATTGATGATTCTGGCTGCAATACCGGCTTTTTCCATAATGTAGCCAGCCAAAATAAAGAACGGAATGGCCAAAAGCGGGAATTTGGCGATACCTGCAAAAAAGTTCAGGGAGAGCATGCCTATACCCATATCCCATACCCAGACAATCGCCAGAGCGGCAAATCCCAAGGCCACGGCAATGGGTACTTTGATGGCAAGTGTACCAATAAAAACGACCATCATCCAGAAGGCGGGATCATTGAAAAGATTTTCCATTTGTTATTTCTCCCCGCCTTTTTTGAGTGAGCTCACAAAATTTTGCAGGATGCGGAAAATAACCAGCAAAGAGAGGAGTGGTGTGGCGCAGGTGTAATACCAGACAGGAAGTTCCAAAGCCTCTGACGTTGCTTCCAGCTCGATTTCGTCCAGTACTTCCAGATATCCTGTCCAGACGAGAGACGCAAAAAAGATGATGCAGACAATGGTTCCCACTAGTCTGAACAGAAACTGCAACTTGCGCGGACATGCATCATAGAGCATGCTCATGCAGAGGTTGCTGCCATCCCGAAAGGAGCGGGCAGTGCCAAGCAAAACAACCCAGACAAAAAAATTGACTGTCAATTCTTCTGTCCAAGCAAAGGAAAAAGATGTGCAGTAACGGACTACGACGTTAATAAAGGCTACGGTTGCCATTACTGCCAGAAGTATTGCGCCGAGTATGTCCTCAAAACGCTCGTCAAGAAAGCGCCACATTGAATTAAATCCTTGTCGACAAGAGTGATTACAGCGAGAATTCAGGTCTGAAAAATTCACTCTCTTCTAGCTGAAAAATCGGGCCGAAGTTTTTTCGGCCCGACATACTGATGATTGCTACTAGCGAACAGAAGCCATGTCGGCTTCGGCAGCCTTCACGAGCTCTGCTCCAATCTTTTTGGTCCATTTGTCCCGGACGGACTTGGTAGCATCGAAAAACACCTTGATCTGTTCAGGAGTGAGTCTGGTCACTGTCATGCCATTGCTTTCCATGCAGCCGAACGGATCGCTGATTTCGGGCTTGGCATTGAGGCTTGTGAGATAGCTCAACGCCCAACCGTCATCAATGCCAACTCGAGACAATGCCTTGCTGTACTTTTCGCTGTCTGCCACGCAAGACATGATGATCTTCTGGTCTTCCTCGCTGAAGCTCTTCCAGACCTTGGGATTCACGGAGACAAGCAGGGGATCGATGATGTAGTGCCAGTCACAGTGATACTTTTGATACATCCAAATCTTGATTGGGATGTTGATGCCGTTGGTGGGGTTTTCCTGACCATCAACGATACCCTGCTGGAAGCCTGTGATAGCTTCGGACCAGTTCATGTTAATGGGATTGGCACCCAGAGCCTTGAATGTCTCGATAAAGATCGGGCTGCCGACAACACGGATCTTGAGACCCGAGAGATCTTCGGGCTTGGTAATGGGCCCCTTGTTGGTGGTCAGTTCACGGAAACCATTTTCAGCCCAGCCTAAGACGCGTACGCCCTTTTTTTCCACCGCAGCCTTCATCATAGTGCCAGCCTTGCCTGCAAGGATGGCGTCCATGGCTTTGTAGGGATTAGGCTGGGAGCCAATGAAGAAGGGTAGGGCTGGCAAGTTGAGTTCCTTGATCTGAGGCGACCAGTTGATGGTCGATGCAAAGGCAAAATCAATGCTGCCCTGACGCAGGAGCAAGAATTCGTTGGTTTGTTTGCCAGCAAAGAGCTGACCAGAGCAGTATACTTTTATATTAATGCGGCCGTTGGTGCGCTCGCGGACCAGATCCGCAAAGTAAGCAGCAGAAAGCCCCCAGCCTGTGGTGGGGCCGGGAACGACACTGAGTTTGTACTCTTCTTTATACTTTGCTGCATTGGCTGGCATGGCAATGGCCAGACAGAGGCAGGCACAGGCCACACTCAGCAAGATATGTGAAAGACGCGACATTCAAAGTCCTCCTCGAGTGATAAAATGGGAATTACGGTAAGAAATACCGGATTATTATGTGAAAGATGCAAAAAAAATTCAAGATCTTAAAGAGGCTGCATGATTTTGGACCACTGCGGGGTGTGGGCACATGAACACGGCAGGAGCACAGAATTCTGCCCTATAGCTGCTTGTCACAATTTTCGGCGCCACAACGCTTTGTCCATTGTCGCCTCTGCACGCTCACCCTGCATGAAAGAGTGACTTGCCTGTGAAGTATCAGCTACTTAGGCGAACAACGCCCATCGTGGGTTACCACTCTCCAGAAATTATTTTCTTCGATACTTGTGTTATGACTCTCAAATGAAAACCACTTTAGGAATGTCTACGGAAACTGAATGCTTGGAAATTTCGTAGTATCTTGAGGCCGCTTCTAGCTGCCTTTGAATATATGGAAGATTTTGTCTGTTATTCAGAATAGTTGTATATACGTTTAGGCTGCCTTGATTCAGTAAGTCCAGAAGGATGAAATCCCGTAAAAAGCACGGTATACAAGGATGCCCCCTGAGACTGGATGAGGCGGTTTGAGACGCTCAGGGA
>ENA-ORSJ01000467-ORSJ01000467.1-human-gut-metagenome-genome-assembly--contig:-NODE-467-length-44395-cov-4.806946_pt1 | contig 44395 bp, 35 predicted proteins | sample MGYA00242191_ERZ509158 | MGnify/ENA primary metagenome ERZ509158 (study PRJEB26280, sample SAMEA2338623) | human gut metagenome | biome: human gut; feature: human-associated habitat; material: faeces...
TTGACAAGTCAGGGATGAAACGGCAGGGCAGAAGGAAAGCTCTTTTCGCTTCCGATGCTGCCAGCCGGAATGTTTTTCGACGATCGGTCCGGACCCGTAGTTGGAGGTCGGGGGCGGTCAAATCTGTTTTTTTCATGGTTGAGAAGCGTGTGCGTCGTGTTCGCAACAGAACACCGAGGTTGTAACCGTTGCAACCCATGCGTGGATGAGGTTTTGAACCGGGGACGACAACCGGTCCTGTGGTGGTTGATGAATGTGAATATGATAGGACGAGTACGAGTTTTCTTAAGCGGTATTTTCTTTTTGAGTTCTTTGTGTAGTGTGTCTGCCCAAACGGTCTCCTTGGGCATCGATGAGATGTTCCGACTGGCCGATCAGAACAGCAAAAGTATCCGAATGCACGAACTGGCCATCAGTGAGGCCGAACAGGGGGTCAAGGTGGCTAAAGATGGTCGTCTGCCATCGATCGGCGTCGGAGTGGAACTCCAATATATTGGTGACGGTTGGATGTCCGACCGAAACTTCTCGAACGGGGTGCATGCCGATATGCCCCATTTCGGCAACTCATACGTGATCAAGGCCACTCAGGTGGTGTATGCGGGCGGGTCGATCTCACGCGATATTGAATCGAGCCGTCTCTCCCAACAGGTGTCCGAACAGGAGTATGCCGATAATCGCCAAAATGTACGGTTTCTGCTGTTGGGACACTATCTGGATCTGTTCCAACTCAACAATCAAAAGGTCGTTTACGAAAAAAATATCGAGCAGACACGCCTGCTGGTCAAAGATATGCAGGCTTCGTATCGTCAGGGAACAGCTCTCAAAAGCGATATTACCCGTTATGAGCTTCAATTGCAGAATCTGGAGCTGGCCCTCACTTCTGTCAAAGATAAAATTGATATTCTCAGTTACCGTTTGGCAACAACCATCGGTTTGGATCCCGGCGTACAGATTGTGCCGGATTCGATGGAGCTGCGTAAACTGACCGTTGAGGATCTTAGTGAAGCGAGTTGGATGCAGCAGTTGGAGGAGTCTCCTTCGATTCAACTGGCTGATCTGAAAATTGCCCAGGAGGTTAATCGCGAACAGAAATTGCGGGCAGAACGTCGTCCACAGGTTCAAGTTTTTGCTACCAACGATTTTACCGGACCGATTTTGATAGAGGTTCCTCCGTTAAATAAGAATTTCACCAATTGGTATGCCGGGGTGGGCATCTCCTACAATATCGACGCGCTGTTCCGTACCGGGAAGAAGTTGCGTCAGGCCCGTTTTGCCACCCAAAAGATGGAGGAGGCACGTAATTTGGCGCTCGAGGAGGCCGAAAATTCGGTTCATGCGGCTTATGTCAACCTCAACGAGGCCTATATCCGATTGCGGACACAGCGGAAGAGTGTCCAGCTGGCGCACGAAAACTTCAATATTGTCCGCCAACGTTATGTGAACGGTCTGGCCCTAATTACCGACATGCTTGATGCCAGCAACACCCAGCTTGATATGGAGCTGCAGCTGGCCAACTACCAGATTGGTATCATCTATCAATACTATTTGCTGAAGAAGATCACGGGAACGATTTAGCATCCTGAATTTTTTGTTGGAAGAGTCTCTTGCCCTTCTTGGTGATTTTGTTCAGTTGTTTCAATTCTTAAAATATTCGTTTAGTAAAAACAGAGGTTATGCTCAAGATAAAAAATAAAAAGCGGGTGATTCCGAATATTGTTATCGGATTGGTGTTATTGGTCGGGATTGTGTGGGTAAGTGCGAAGTTCGTCCATCTGGGCGATGTCGAGTACACCAACAATGCGCAGGTTAACCAGCATTTGACGCCGATCAATACCCGCGTTCAGGGATTTATCAAACGGATCTGTTTTGACGAATACCAACCGGTGAAAAAGGGCGATACGTTGGTGATTATCGAGGATACGGAGTATCAGCTGAAGGTGGCCCAAGCCGAGGCCGATTATCAAAATGCGTTGGCCGGGATGAGCGCCATGCGTACAACCATCAACACGGCTGAAAATAATATCTTCGTTACCGATGCGGCCATCGAGGAGCAGCGCGTGCGGTTGCAAAATGCCGAGACCGATTTCAAACGTTATCAGGAGTTGGTCAAAGAGGAGGCGGTGACGCCCCAACAGTTCGATCAGGTCAAAACCAATTATGCGGCAACTCAGGCCCGTTACGAGCAGCTGGTGCGGCAGAAACAATCTTCGCTGTTGGTGACCCAGGAGCAGACCCAACGTCTCGAGCAGAGTAAGTCGGCGATTAAATTGGCTGAAGCGGCGCTGAAGCTGGCCAAACTGAACCTCTCCTATACGGTGATTCGGGCAACGGCCGATGGCGTGACCGGACGTAAAGATATTCATGAGGGGGAACTGGTCCAGTCGGGTCAGACGCTGGTAACGCTGGTGGATGGTGCAGAAAAGTGGGTGATTGCCAACTATAAGGAGACTCAGACCACCGACATGCACCGTGGACAGCTGGTTGAGATGCAGGTGGATGCCATTCCCGGAGTGACCTACTTTGGACGCATCGTCTCAATCTCCGACGCCACCGGATCGTTCTATTCGCTGATTCCTCAGGATAACTCGGCCGGAAACTTTGTTAAGGTGGAGCAGCGTATCCCGGTTCGCATCGAATTTACCGACCAGAACAGCCCGGAAAATTTGAAGCGACTGCGTGCCGGAATGAATGTCGAGTGTTCGGTAAAATTGTAACGGCATGTTTCGGGACTTTTTTGCAAGACGTCCACGCATCCCCTATTTTAAAGAGTCGGTGCCCCTGCCTATCTGCATGGGGCTGTCGTTCTTCTTTGCGCTGGTTTTCCAGTTCAATGCGGGGGTATTCCTCCCCGTAGCGACCCAAATGTCCAGTATGTGGGGCTGGCTCAAAGAGGATGTCCAGATGGCGGCGTATGCCTCCTTTATCGGCATGACCATGATCTTCCCGATCCTCTTCCGTCTCAAATTCCGCTTCCCGACCCGTAAGATTCTGCTGACCGTTTGCCCTATCCTGATTGCATGCAATCTGATCTCGATGCAGACCCGCAATGTCTATCTGTTGGTGGCCGTTTGCTTCGTGTCCGGAATCTTCCGCATGTGGGGAACCTTCGAGTGCTTCTCCAATGTGCGACTGAGCGTCTCCCCCTCCGGAAACTTCTCGATCTTCTATCCGGTCATCTACATCATCGTCCTCGAAAGTATCCAGCTCTCCGGACTGGTCGCCGTCCATATCAGCGATTGGGCCAACTGGCAATATATGCACTGGTTTGTTATCGGCATGTTGTGTGTCGTCTGGTTTCTGGTCTTTACCTTGACCCGTACCATTCGACTGTTCCGCAAAGTGCCCCTCTATGGCATCGATTGGCTCGGTGGAGCAATTTGGGCCATCTTCCTCTTCTCGATTATTTTCCTCTGTATTTACGGCGAATATTACGATTGGCTCGATAGCCCGCTGATTCGTACCAGTATTGTGGTGGCGGTGGTCGCCCTGCTGATCAATATCAACCGGATGTTCCGCCTGAGTCGCCCGTATATCTCTCCCCAGGTGTTTCGGTATCCCCATTTCCCTACCGTACTGTTTCTGTTTCTGATGCTGTGCTTCTTCCTGACCACCTCCAACGTCCTGCAGGAGATGTTCATGCGGTCAATCCTTAAATATGATACGCTGAACGCCGTCTCCATCAACTGGTGCGTTTTTGCAGGGATTATTTGTGGTTCGGCAACCGTCTTTTACCGACAGGCCATCATGGGCGAGGGCTACAAATTGCTGATCTATTTCGGATTCTTGCTGCTGGTGGTCTATGAGTGTTGCCTCTACTTCTTGATCCACCCCAACCTGAATATCGAAAGCCTCTATCTCCCCAATTTCTTGCGGGGAATCGGTTACGGTATTCTGTATGTGTGTCTGACCATCTACGTGGCCAAAAGCGTGCCTTTCCAATATTTTTTTCAGGGACTCTGTGTGCTGAGCTTTATTCGTACCAGTATTGCAATTCCATTGGGAAACTCCATCCTGGGACGCTGGATGCGCTACCTGCAGCAGGATAATCTCGGGCTGTTGAGCCGCAATCTGGATAATGTACGCGATTGGGTCCCCCATGTCCCGCTCAAACAACTTTATAGCGAGGTATCGATGCAGGCAACACTGCTTAGCCTCAAAGAGCTCTACGGTTGGATCTGTATCGTGGGTACGCTGTTCCTGCTGTGTCTGTTTGCTTATCGAATATGGATTAAATCTTGGCGTGTGAGCCATCATGTCTTGCGTAAGGTGACCAGCCAATATCCCGAGCAGTGGTTGTCGTAGGGTCGCTGTGTCGTTGCAGATTCGACCTGAACCGAACTTGTTATGGAACGACAGTGAAATGACATTACAGCATTTTTAAAGGTAGTGGATCATCCCCTTCAAACTGTAATTTAATCAAGCTCTCCTGTCCAGGATTTATGGGTCATGCCAGAAACCCTTTAACGAAACCCATGTAGGTAGTTGATGCGCCCCAATGGGTGTGTCGTGCAGTTTGGCTTGTTGATCCCTTGGGGTATGTTGAGGTACCGCAGTGCTGTTGTCAGCCTATTTATTTTTGTTGGTTGTCTTAGCTTCCTGGTGGTATGGATGCTTTATGGTTGAGGGCGCAAATCAAGTTTTTTTGTCGCTGTTTGTACCTTTTTCTACTTTTGCATCCAAAATAAAGACGTTTCATATGGAGTGGAGAGATCGAATCAGCAGTAAGGTTATTGAATTTTATGCGGGTGAAGAGCCTGCCATTGAACAGATTCAGCATACACAAACCGTTGCCTCCTATACGCGTATGATTGCAGCCGGGGAGGGGATCGAAGGACGGGCACTCGATTTGATGGAGACCGCTGCCTGGCTGCATGATATTGGCTGTCCTGAGTCACGCCGGTGCTACGGGGACAGTTTGCCGGTTCACCAGCAGGAGATGGGCCGCAAAGTGGTAGGCTCGTGGTTGCAGGATGTCGAGGAGTTAACCGCTGCTGAAAAACAGTGGTTGACCGACGTGGTTGGAACGCATCATCGGTTCGAATCGGCCCGAACCCTCCATTTTGAACCGCTCTATGAGGCGGACATGATTGTCAATTTGATCGAAGGATATTACGAACGTAGTCAAGCCCGCCACTTTTACGATACGGTGATGACCACAGAAACCGGTCGGCGCCTGTTTGCTAAACTTTTCTTGTAAAACCGGTTGCAGGGTGTGGCCGAAGAGGTGGTAAATTAGCCTCTACACCCTCCCGCAGGAATCCGGATCGGGACGGATGGGGTCGGACGACGCTCCTTGGCGTAGTGTGGAGGGTAGGGTTATTTGACCGAAATAATATATCATGAACGATTTTGCAGCCATAGATTTCGAGACGGCGAACCAACACCGTTACAGCGTTTGTAGTGTCGGGGTGGTCATTGTGCGCAATGGGCAACCCCTCAAATCGTTGTACGAATTGATTCGTCCCGAGCCCAATTACTATTGCCGTTGGACAACCGAAATTCATGGGCTGACCCGCAACGATACGGATGAGGCAGATCCTTTTCCGATCGTTTGGCAGCGGATTGCACCCGAACTGGAGGGTTTAACCTTAGTGGCCCATAACAGCGTTTTTGACGAGGGGTGTTTGCGTCACGCCTTTAGCCACTTTGATATGCCTTATCCGAACTATACGTTCCGTTGCACCTGTCGTTTGGCGCGAAAACATTTCCCCCAGCTGCCCAATCATCGATTGGAGACTGTTTCGGAGTTTGTCGGGTATGATCTGAAAAACCATCACCATGCCTTGGCCGATGCTGAAGCATGTGCTCGCATTATGCTCTATCTACTTAACAGAGGCGTTGTTAAGTTGTAAAGACCAATATGTGATTTAGGCGCTCTTGCCAATCCATAGTTATAAATTAATGGACGTGCAACGCTTTGTGCAACGGTCTGTTGCATATCTTGTCTTCCTCTTTTTTATAAAACTCAAAATCCGGTGGAGTGGTCACAGGTTAAGAATCTACCGGTGCAGCCACGTGTATAGTATTATAGGTCAATAGCTTGTGCTTAGGACAGCCGGTTTCTATCCAATCCGTTACAGAGGCTTGATGATCAGGAGCCCTGCTTCAAGGATACAGGGTGATTTCGGGTCCGTCCTGATTATACGATAATAGGCCATTAGGAGATGGAAGCGTCTGTTGCGTTCTATGCTTAGCGTGAAAATTTATGTTTTTTATGCAGTTTTGAAGTAGGGGAATCTTTAGTTTTTTGACTTTGAAAACTTTGATTTTTGATTTTTGATTTAGACATCAATAATAGGACTTTTTTACATCTGGATGCGTCCTGCTTTATCTATTTATTTTTAGTTAAATATCTGTTTATTATTATGTTGGTGTTGGATCCGTGGATGGCTTGTTTGGACGGGTCATGTGATGATTCCACCACGGTGCCGATGGACTGTGTTTTTTGGCTGCAAGAAGCGTGATGCGGAGATTTGCGTGAATGGCACACTTGACGTTTTTTTTGCAAAATCGGGTTGCGCAAACGATTGTTGTGACTTGTTTTATTCTGAACATTGACTATTTTTGCAGTCCATTTTCGAACAACCAATAACTTGTTGTTGATCATACAGGTGAATGTGGATTTGAGGTTGTGTCGCAAGGATTGTAAGCTCTTGCTGGGAGCAGCCGCAAAGAGAAAAATTGAGGAGCCGATTTGTGATTACCGGACTCCATAATATAATGGTACCGGATGGAGAAGATGAACGGTGCGTATTATGTGGGCAAAGAGAGAGAGTCAAGGTTGAATCGTTCGTTCTGACGATTTAAATGTGATGTCGGAGAGTTTGCGAGAATTCGCATGCCGCAGCGACGGTTTGACGATAAAAGATGCGAATGATAGCGGTAATAATCTCGATCAGAAGTGCCTACAGCGTTGAATGTGATCGTTTCGAAAAGGTCATGCATAAGATTTGCAGGACTCGAACCGTTCCGAATATGATGGCGATAAGTGGTCATTTATCGATGCAGGGTGACGGTATTTGAGGAGCTGTGATGTGAAATGGACCGTCGATGTACAAAGGATGTTGTAGTCAGTGGACTTGAAAACGAATCAAACGCCAAAAATCAAATAGACAATTAGACAATCCCTAATCACTAAAGTTATGAGTGCATCCCTAACAAAAAAAATCGGTGTAACTCTTTTGTTGTCCATGTGTATCTGCTGGGGAACGTTTGCCCAGAGTTCGAAAAAAGAATCGGCCCGGAAACCGGTGCAGGATTCAACGAAGGTGACAGATGCCTCTTCGTCCAAAGAGGAGGCTAACCGTAATGTGATGTTGAATGCGGCCAGTGCCAACGGTCCGCGTGAAATTCAGATCGGATTGCCATCAGCCGACGTCAATGTGCTGGAAAACGGCGTGCCGGTCACCTATGCAACCAACCCTCACAGTATTAATGCACAGTGGCGTGCCGATGCCAGTTTGAGCCATGTGGGGCTGTTGAAAATCTCCGAAACCGCAATTAAAACCGGTAATATTGGGTATGCGGTTAACTCAATGACCCAGTTGGGCGAGAAGGGTTTTCATGGAACCTTAAATTACAAGACGAACCATTTCGGCTTGCAGGAGTTTTCGCTCAACGTCAATGGCGAAATCAAGCGTGATTGGTTCTTCAGCGGTAACATTTATCAGGATTTCGATCCGGGAACGTTCAAGATTCAATCGACCCCCTTCCAGGATCGTACGCAGATTTACAAATTTGCCCTGACCAAGCGGTACCATGATAACCGCGGGTCATTTACTGTGATCTACAATTACAGCAACAGCCATCCGGTGTACAACTATGCTACGCAGTCGGCTCCGTTTATTTATGTTGGGGACGGTAGCGTGCGTGAGTTCGGCAAATTCAAGTTGGGTACCACCTCCTATCTGCCGGTGGACAATGAGATGATCTATCGCGATATGCGGACCGGCGAGATGAAAAAGACGACGCTCTACGACGCCTCTCAGAACAAGGCCAGCGCCATTACCGTTATGAACGATTACACCTGGGACAACGGGTTGAACCTTTCGACGGTCTTCAAATATGACCATTCGACCGGATCGTTGGTCTATCAGACGCCGATGGAGTTGAAGAAACGTACCGACGGAACCATCGATTATGAATACGAGGCTCCGGATGGCAGCATGCAACCCTACACGGGCGAATATGTTCAGAGCCGTATGTCGTGCTTGAACCGGGGGCTGATCGATGAGATGATGTTCACCACCGAGTTGTCTCGCAAAACGTCACATGGAACGTGGCGTTTGGGTGTGAACGAGTGGTTCTATGACATTGATTACACCTCCAACACCACCATGTATGATCAGTCGGTACCGGTTGACGGAGGGTATCCTGTTCGTTTGATGAATCCTAACTATCAGAATACGCCGGGACGTGTTTACGGTGGCAACGGCTACTACTATGATTTCAATAAAAATGCGTCGGAGTATTATAAAGGGTATGAAAATAAAGTTGCCCTCTATTTTACGCACGATTGGGATATAACGGATCGCCTGAACATCTATTACGGTGCCCGTTTCGAGTATCAGGCTTTGCGGGGACAAAATGCCGCAGTTCGCAATCCGGAAGGCGACTATATCGGTCGTCTGCCCAACTATCACATTGGAGCAACGGTTGTTCCCGTGTATGATGATCAGGGGAATCGGACCGGCTATGAGGTGGGGAATGCAGGAGATCCCAATGGTGTCTTGATTGCTCCGACCTCGATCGACCACGACTGGTTCAACTATGCGTTGACCTTTGCCGCAACCTATAAGGTGACCGATCAGTTCGGTTTTACGGGTGACTTTACCTATATTACCCAGCACCCCCGCATCGAGAACTTCGCTCCGGCAACCATGCCTAACACCGATCGAATCTCAGTACCTTTGGGACGTATTGGGCTGTACTATAACAACAGTTGGTTGAGCTTGACATCGCTTTTCTCTTATATCTCGAAAACCAACAACAACTCGACGTTGAACCTGCAGCACTCGGTGAACGGACAGAATGAGATTCTGGCCGCACCGTTGACCTATGACATTAAAACGTTGGGTTGGACGACCGATGTGGTGGCTCGGCCATTCAAAGGGTTCGATTTCCACTTCCTGTTTACCTACCAGAAACCGACTTACAAAAAATATGAGACATCGGTTACCTTCTCGGACGGTTATGTGGGCCAGATCAATGCGACCGGGAATATCGTAGCCGAGATTCCGCAGGTGATTATCGAGATCGATCCGAGCTACATGATCACCAAAGATTTGAGAATCTGGACCAGCTTCCGCTATTTCAGCAAGACCTACGCCAACATCAACGATGCCTACTACTTCAATGGCCGTTGGGAGACCTTTGGCGGACTGAACTGGCAGGTCAATAAACATTTGGCGTTGGGCTGTACGGTGGTGAACTTCCTCAACCAAACCGGTGCCAAGGGTAGTATCGCCGGTGCGGAGTTGATTACCAAAGAGGAGGCAGGTAAATATGCCGGCACCGTCATGGCGGGTAGTTATATCCGACCCTTCACGGTTGAATTCTCGGCTCAGATCAAATTTTAATTGATTGTATTGCCGAACAAAGTGTTCATAAGGTGTTATAAAATTGTAACTTGCATAAGTCCTCAACGACAAGCGAACGGATGTAAACCAGGTGAGAGTATAGATGTAGGATAGTCCGGATTGGATTATGTTTCCGATTGTTGTGTCTATTCTTCAGGCCGGTTTGCTGATGTGGTTGTTTTGAATGGGGTGTATATAATGCTTTAAATCAGGTAAATAAAAATACTTCCATCATGAAACGATTGGTCAATTGGGCCGTATTGGCGATGTTTGGTTGGGCAGCTGTCAGCTGTCAATCGTCGCAGGGCGGCTTGTTATTCGAGTCTCAAGGAGATTCGTTGACAGTGGTACACATTTCGAAACCCTCCAAGTATCTGTTGTTGCCTATTCAGGAGGCTTGCAGCGAGAGCAAAGTGAAACTCGTGACCGGCTCGCCGGCAGATGTGGCCATGGATGTACGTTTGGCCGTGGACAGCATCGATTACTACGTGCCTTTTGAATTGCCGCAGGGCGATTCGGCTGCTACCGTCTCCATCGCCGGGATCGGTCAGAATGCGATCTGCTGGGATAGCATGAAGTTGTCCGACAAGTTCGATGTGACCAATACCGACTACTATCGTCCGATTTATCACCATACGCCGCTGTACGGTTGGATGAACGATCCCAACGGTATGGTGTACAAGGATGGTGAGTATCATCTCTATTTCCAATATAACCCTTACGGTTCGCGTTGGGGCAACATGCACTGGGGACACTCCGTCAGCAAGGATCTGATCCACTGGGAGCACCTCAACCCGGCTATTGCTCGTGATACGTTGGGCCACATCTTCTCGGGTAGTACGGTTGTGGATAAAAACAATACGGCCGGATATGGTAAAGATGCCATCATTGCTCTTTATACCTCGGCCAGCGATGAGCACGGCCAGATCCAGTGCCTCGCATACAGCACCGACAACGGTCGTACCTATACCAAGTATGAGCACAATCCGGTGTTGACTCCGTTCGATGGGCTGAAAGATTTCCGTGATCCGAAGGTCTTCTGGTTTGAACCGGCAGGGAAATGGTATATGATCGTTTCGGCTGACAAGGAGATGCGTTTCTACGAATCGACGAACCTCAAAGACTGGACCTATCTGAGTGGTTTCGGTCGGGGATATGGCATGCAGCCCAGTCAGTTCGAGTGCCCGGACTTCATTCAGTTGCCGGTCAATGGCGATCCGAACAACAAAAAATGGGTGATGATCGTCAATATCAACCCCGGATGTCTGTTCGGAGGTAGTGCAACCGAATATTTTGTCGGTGATTTTGACGGTAAAACCTTCAAATGCGATACCGACAAAGAGGTTACCAAATGGCTCGATTGGGGTAAGGACCACTATGCGGCAGTCTGCATTTCGAATGTTGATGGACGGGAGATCGCCGTACCTTGGATGAGCAACTGGCAGTATGCGAACTTCACCCCGATTCGTCAGTATCGTGGTGCCAACGGTCTGCCTCGTGAGTTGTCGCTCTACACCAAAGATGGTCAGACCTACATGGCTGCCAATGTGGTTCCCGAAGCACGTCAGCTGCGTAAAGAGGGCCGTACCTTGAATACGATTACACTCAAAGGCGAGGACTACAAGCTCGACAAAATGTTGCCCACCAACGATGGGGCTTACGAGATGGTTATGGACATCGTACCGGGCAGTGCACAGGTGGTTGGTCTGGAGCTCTACAATGCCAAAGGGGAGAAGAGTCTGATCTATCTGGATATGAAATCCATGAAACTGGTGATGGACCGTTCGGAGAGTGGCCTGACGGCTTTCGGCGAGAAATCGGAGCTGCACGCTCTGGAGACGGACGATCACCGGAAAACCAATTCGATCAATTACAAAAACGATTTTGCGCTGGGTACGTGGGCTCCGCTCAACCTTTGCGAAGGAAAGCGTTACCATCTCGATATTTTTGTAGATAAATGTTCGGTAGAGATCTTTGTTGATGGCGGACGTATTGCCATGACTAACTTGATCTTCCCGACCGAACCGTACAACAGTGTGCGTTTCTATGCCGAGGGCGGCGATGCTTCTATCGAGAATGTAGAGATTTTCCGTTTGGGATTGTAAAATTTTATAAATTAAATGGACCTAAAATATATGAAACGTATTGTTGCTATGCTCGGATTGGCTTTGGCTGTGCAGAGCGTAAGTGCTGCTGAACAGCAGGTGATCCGCATTTCGACGGACAAAACAGACCTGGTATTGCAGGTGGCTCCCAACGGCCGTCTGTATCAAACCTATCTGGGTGCCAAATTGTTGCATGCTGATGAATTGAAAAAGCTGAAATGGAATGTCTATTCCGGTTCGGATGTCAGTGTGGGCCTTCGGGGTTGGGAGGTGTACAGCGGATCCGGCAACGAAGACTATTTTGAACCGGCTATTGCGGTGACCCACAACGATGGCAATGCTTCGACCTGGCTCTACTATGTCTCTTCGTCGAGCAAGGCAGTTGATGGGGGAACCCAAACCGACATTGTGTTGCGAGATGATCGTTATCCGGTTGAGGTGACGCTGCACTATGTGGCCTATGCCAAAGAGAATGTCATTAAAACCTGGAGCGAAATCCGGCATCAGGAGAAGAAACCGATTGAGTTGTCCCGGTACGCCTCGACAATGCTTTATTTCTGTCGGGAGTCCTATTACCTGACGGAATTCAGCAGTGATTGGGCGCGTGAAGTTCAGATGAGTACGCAGCGTCTGTTGCCCGGTAAGAAGATTCTCGATACCAAGTTGGGAAGCCGTGCCTCGATGGTGATGCAGCCCTTCTTTACCCTCGGTTTAGGACAACCGGCTGAAGAGATGCAGGGTGATGTACTGATGGGTACGTTGGGCTGGACCGGTAATTTCAGTTTTACTTTTGAGGTAGATAATGTCGGCAACCTGCGGGTGATTCCGGCAATCAACCCTTATGCGTCGAACTACAAGTTGCCGGCAAGTGAGGTCTTTACTACTCCAGAATTCGTCTTCACGCTGAGCTCGAACGGTACCGGTGAAGGAAGCCGTAATCTGCAGGACTGGGCACGCAACTATCAGCTCAAGGATGGCAAAGGTAGCCGCATGACGCTGCTCAACAACTGGGAAAATACGATGTTTGATTTCGATCAGCAGATGTTGAGTGATTTGATGATGGAGGCCAAGGATCTGGGTGTGGACATGTTCCTGCTCGATGACGGTTGGTTTGGCAATGACCATCCGCGCAACAGCGATACGGCCGGACTCGGTGATTGGGAGGCCAATCGGGCTAAATTGCCGGGTGGTGTACCTGCCTTGATTGAGGCTGCCGACAAGGCTGGCGTAAAGTTCGGCATCTGGATCGAGCCCGAAATGGTAAACCCCAAGAGTGATCTCTTTGAAAAGCACCCCGATTGGGCAATCCACTATCCCAACCGTGACGTTTACTACTATCGCAACCAGCTGGTACTCGATATGAGTAATCCCGAGGTGCAGGACTATTCGTTCGGGATCATTGACCGTTTATTGACGGAGAATCCACGTTTGGCCTACTTCAAATGGGATTGCAACAGCCCGATTACCAACATCTATTCGCCCTACCTGAAAGAGAATCAAAGTCAGTTGTACATTGACCATGTCCGGGGTGTGTACAATGTTATGAAACGGGTTAAGGCCAAATATCCTGATCTGCCGATGATGCTCTGCTCCGGAGGCGGTAGCCGTTGCGATTATGAGGCTTTGAAATATTTTACGGAGTTCTGGTGCAGCGATAATACTGATCCGGTGGACCGTTGCTACATTCAGTGGGGTTTTTCGCAATTCTTCCCTGCAAAGGCGGTGTGTGCACACGTGACCAGCTGGAATAAAATGGCTTCGATCAAGTTCCGTACGGATGTGGCTTCGATGTGCAAATTGGGCTTCGATATCGGCCTCAAAGAGCTGACTGCAGACGAGCTGCTCTTCTGCCAACAGGCCGTTGCCAACTGGAAACGTTTGGTGCCGGCCATTATGGATGGTGAGCAGTACCGACTGGTTTCACCCTACACCTCCAACCATATGGCGGTTAACTATGTCAGTCAGGATCGCAGCAGTGCCGTGCTCTTTGCATACGATATCTACCCCCGTTTCAGAGAAAAGCTCTTCCCGGTCAAATTCCAGGGCTTGGATCCCAACCGTATGTATCGTGTCGAAGAGATCAACCTGATGCCTGGTACCACCTCGACGCTCGAAACTAACGGTCAGGTTTTCTCGGGTGATTACCTGATGAAGGTGGGTATCGAGGTGTTTGGCTTTAGTCCCCTGCATAGTCATGTGATCGAATTGATCGCACAATAAAACGTGTAATAAAAGTTATGTCTTCGAATCAATCCGTTAAACTCGGACGGCTGATCCCCGTCATGCTCTGCTTCTTTGCCATGGGCTTTGTTGACCTGGTGGGGATCGCCTCCAATTATGTCAAAGCCGATCTGAACCTGACCGACGGAGAGGCCAATATCTTCCCATCGCTGGTCTTCTTTTGGTTCCTGATCTTTTCCGTGCCGACCGGTATTCTGATGAACCGTATCGGCCGCCGTAAAACCGTATTGCTCAGCCTGCTCGTGACATTTTTGTCGCTGCTGCTGCCGATCTTCGGGGATGGTTATCTGCTGATGCTTATCTCCTTCTCGTTGCTCGGTATTGGCAATGCGCTGATGCAGACCTCGTTGAACCCACTGTTGAGCAATATTATTTCGGGCGATAAGTTGGCCAGTTCGCTGACTTTCGGGCAGTTTGTCAAGGCTATTGCCTCGTTCCTGGCCCCCTATATCGCCATGTGGGGCGCTACACAAACCATTCCGAGTCTCGGATTGGGTTGGCGGGTGCTGTTCCCCGTCTATATGATCATTGCCGTGATTGCGGTGCTGTGGCTCGGTGCAACCCGCATCGAAGAGGAGCAACCCGATAAGGCTTCGGGATTTGTTGCCTGCTTCAAACTGCTGGGCAAACCGTTCGTGCTGCTCTGTTTCTTGGGAATTATGTGCCACGTGGGGATCGATGTCGGAACCAACACTACCGCTCCGAAAATCCTGATGGAGCGTATGGAGATGACCCTCGATATGGCCTCCTTTGCCACCAGCCTCTACTTCATTTTCCGTACGATTGGCTGCTTCTCAGGGGCCATTATCCTGCGTCATGTGTCGGCCAAATCCTTCTTTGCGGTGAGTGTAGGGTTGATGCTTGTGGCGATGATCGCGCTGCTGGTGTCGGAGACGCCTCATGTGATCTATACGGCAATTGCCTTGATCGGTTTGGGCAATTCCAATGTCTTCTCGATTATCTTCTCGCAGGCACTGTTGGCTCTGCCCGAAAAGAAGAACGAAATCTCCGGATTGATGATTATGGGACTCTTCGGTGGTACCATTTTCCCACTGTTGATGGGCTTTATGAGCGACGCCATGGGCCAAAACGGCGCTATCGCCGTGATGACGGTCGGTGTCCTCTATCTGCTGTTCTATACGGCAAAGATCAAACGATAGTTCATATTTGAACGATGATAAAGCACCCTGCGATTGACACCAATCGCAGGGTGCTTTGTTTACGAGGGGCGATGTTTATAGGGTGAATGTTTATGGAGATTAGGATTGTGCTGCGTTGGGGCGATTGACCTCCTTGGGACGATTGGCAGTGTGGGTACTGATGGGTGGAGACACCTCTTGTTGACAGAGCTCGCCTCTTGGGTGGGGGAATGTTGAGCATGCCCCCTTGGGGCGGGACATTGGCGACAGCTGCACCCGATGTGAAACATGAGTTGGGAAGGTGCAAGGATCGAAGTGGGGCAGTGTTGTCCCGTCTGAGGAGGGAGGGTGTACATGGGGTTGGTTTTACAATATACTGGTAGCTGTATGCTTTCCCGTACGAAGCTGTTTCGAATTAAAAAATTTCGGAGAGCTTAAGTCTTGGATGTAGCAAAAGCGAGCACGCCCCGTTATGAAGAGAGGAAACGCACCGAAACCATCGTGGATTAGCAAGAAATTGGTACCTTTGAAACTGGTTTAGAGAAGACTCATTGAAACGAAATCAAAACTCAAACTCGTAATAATGAAAAGAACAGGTTGCTTATTGGGGCTTGCCTTGGGACTGTTTGTCTCCGTGCAGGCCGAAGAGGCACGTCTGCTCCGTTTCCCCTCCACCAACGGAACGGACGTCGTTTTTACATTCGCCGGAGACCTCTATACGGCTCCGCTTGCTGGTGGGGAGGCCCGCCGTTTGACCTCACACGTGGGCAATGAGATTTTTGCCCGCTACTCTCCAGACGGGAAGTCGATCGCCTTTACTGGCCAATACGATGGCAATACGGAGGTCTATCTGATCTCGGCCGAAGGGGGCGAACCGCAACGTCTGACCTACACCTCGACCAATAATCGAGATGATCTGGGAGACCGTATGGGGCCAAACAATATCGTGATGACCTGGAGTCGTGACGGACAACAGATTGTCTATCGAAACCGTATCGGGGATGGTTTTTCAGGCAAATTGTGGAGCGTTTCCGAAAAGGGTGGAATGCCCGAGGCGTTGCCGTTGCCCGAAGGTGGCTTCTGCTCGTACTCTCCCGATGGCAAAAAGTTGGCTTATAACCGGACCTTCCGTGAATTCCGCAACTGGAAATATTATCGTGGCGGTATGGCCGACGACATCTGGATCTACGATCCTACAGCCCAAAAGGTGACCAATGTCACGAACAACGAGGCTCAAGATATCTTTCCGATGTGGATTGGCGACGAGATCTTTTTCGCGTCGGATCGGGATATGACCATGAACCTGTTTGTCTACAACACCAAGACTGGCAAAACCGAAAAGGTGACCAATTACACCGACTATGACGTAAAGTTCCCCAGCTCGAATGGTGAGGTGATTGTCTATGAGCATGGCGGTTATCTCTACAAACTCGATCCGAAGAGCCGCCAGTCGGAGCAGATCCACATCACGCTGAATGGTGAAAATGTCTATGCTCGTCCCGAACTGAAGCATGTGCAGAACTTTATACGTTCGTCCAGTCTTTCGGCCGACGGGAAACGGTTGGCGGTCACTGCACGTGGTGAGGTGTTCGATGTACCGGCTGAAGAGGGGGTGACCCGCAATATTACCCGCACTCCGGGGGCTAACGAGCGTGGTGCGGCATGGGCTCCCGATGGCAAATATATTGCCTACATTTCGGATCGTACCGGTGAGACCGAAATTTGGATGGAGCCGGCTCAGGGGGGAGATCCGATCCAGCTGACCCAGAATAACGATACCTATATTCGCTCTTTGCAGTGGAGCCCGGACAGCAAATCGATCATTTATACCGATCGCAAGAACCGGATTGTTCTGGTCGATGTGGCGGCCAAAACCAAACGGGTGGTGATGCAGAATCCCGAAGGGGAGTTCTGGGATGTGGCCTATGCTCCGGATAGCCGCTGGATCACCTATACCAAACCCGCCTCAAACGATATGTCGGTGGTTTATCTCTACGATTTGGTGGAGAACAAAGAGTATCCGGTGACCGAAAAGTGGTACAACTCTTCGGAACCGACCTTCAGTTCTGATGGTAAATATTTGATTTTCTGCTCGGATCGTGATCTGAATCCGGTGTATGGTGCTTTGGAGTGGAATCATATCTATCTCCGTACCGGCGGCATCTATCTGGTTACTCTGGATAAGATGTTGCCTTCACCCTTCCTGCCCAAAGATGCCGAAGTTGATGCGCAGAAGGGGTCCAGTGAGGCTGCAACCGATGGCAAAGCAGCAGCAAAAAAACAGACCAACGGCAACGCAAAAGATGCTAAGAAAAACAGTCCGTTGAAGATTGATACGGAGGGAATGTATGCCCGTATCATCAAATTGCCGTTGGGAGCAGACCGATACAATAACTTCTATTGTGACGGGAAACGAATCTGGTATTATGCCAAAGGGGCTACCCATATGTATGATCTGGAGGAGCAGGAGGATAAGGTTGTTGCCGAAAGTGCTGCTATTGCAGATGCCTCTTTGGATTTCCAGAACGTACTCTTCTCTTCGAAAGGTAAACTCTATGTTACCTCCATGCCGACCAGCAAAGTGACGTTGAGTGATCCGGTCGATCTGTCCAATATGGTGGCGACGGTCGATTATGCGCAGGAGTGGGCCCAGATTTTCGACGAAGCTTGGCGAGCATATCGTGATGGCTTCTATTTGGAGAACATGCACGGTGTCGATTGGAAAGCGATCAAAGAGAAGTATGCGGTGCTGGTTCCCTACGCCAAGACCCGTTTCGATCTGAACTACATCATTGGTGAGATGATCGGTGAGCTGGCCTGCGGACATGCGTATGTTAATCCGGGCGATTGCAAACGAGCAGAGCGGATTCCGATGGGGCTGCTTGGGGCCGAAATGAGCCGTGATAAGAGCGGATTCTATCGGATTGACAAGATCCTTACCGGAGCGCCTTACAGCGAAAAATTGCGCTCCCCATTGGCCGAACTGGGGCTGAATATCGAGGAGGGCAATTACATTACTGCCATCGACGGTGTTTCAACGGCTTCGGTTGAGAACATCTACAAACTGTTGATTGGCAAAGCCAACGTGTTGACGGAGCTGACCATCAATACCCAACCGGCCGAAGGCGGTCGGAAGGTGGTGGTGAACCCGATCGACGATGAGTATCCGCTGTACCACTACAACTGGGTGCAGAAGAATCTGAAACGTGTCGAGGAGGCTACGCAAGGACGTGTCGGCTATATCTATATCCCCGATATGGTTTCGGAGGGTCTGAATGAGTTTGCCCGTTACTTCTATCCTCAGTTGGACAAGGAGGCGTTGATTATTGATGATCGTGCCAACGGTGGCGGTAATGTCTCGCCGATGATTATCGAACGTCTGTTGCGCGAACCGTACCGCATGACGATGTCCCGCACTTCGACCAAAACCGGAACGGTTCCCGACGCTGCACAACACGGTCCGAAAATTTTGCTGATCAATAAATATTCGGCTTCGGACGGTGATCTCTTCCCATGGAGTTTCAAGGCAAACCAGATCGGAACAGTAATCGGTACCCGCACCTGGGGTGGTATTATCGGTATCAGCGGTACGTTGCCCTACATGGATGGAACCGATATTCGGGTGCCGTTCTTCACCAATTACGATGCAAAAACCGGTCAGTGGATCGTCGAGAATCACGGTGTAGATCCGGATATTGTGGTGGACAACGATCCGATCCGCGAGCAGATGGGTGAGGATCAACAGCTCGAAAAGGCCATTGAGGTGGTTCTGGAGCAGCTGAAGGATCGTAAGCCTCTGCCTCAGGTGCCGGCTCCGCGTACCTTCAAAGATTTGGGTCTGGAGCAGAAATAAAAAATGGTTCATCCGATTTCGATTCGAAATCGGATGAACCCTCCTTTAAAATGTCAGTTTTCACATTTAAGATAGCGGAAACGTTAGAATATAATTGTTTACTACTAATATTCGGTTGTTATGGAAGGAAATTCTCAACAATCCCAAAAATCGATTTATTACAGCGGTTTTGCCGTTGCCTTAATCACCGCATTGGTAGGGGCCTATGTGTTGTTTTATATCACCGACCTCAAGCCGGTCAGTCTGTTTCATACGACCAAATATCTCCTGACCAACGAGATGGGGATGAGCTTTTACGATGCTCCAAACGGAGAGGAACAGACTGTAATGTATCTCGATGACGCTCCCGATGCCCCGGCTGTCGAAATCGATGAGGTGCGCAAAGAGGGTGAACGCTGGATCTATTTTGATAAAGTCGAGGTGGAAGCTCCCGTCGATGGTTGGGCCAAAGTCGATATCGGAGATGGCGGCGCACCGCTCTATGTCGAGCAAGAGTACATCACCTCCGAGGAGACCAGCCTCTTTGAAGGTCGTAAAGCCGGAAACTCCTTCTTGGCTACCGGTGTGAAAAATCTTCCCCCTGCAGGCTGGATGTGGTTGATGGGGTTAGCGCTCTACTTTTTCCTGTTTTACCCTTGGTGGCTGGTGTTGAAAACCGACCTGACCACGCAAGAGGGCAAAAGTCAGCTGCTGCATAAAGCCTCCTATTTGGTCTATGCCGCTTTGCTCTATTTTGTCCTGCTTTTCGGACTCAAGTTTATTTGCGGGTATAACCTCAGTATGCATTGGTTCGTCTCCGGAAACTATCTCGGTAGTTCACTCCTGGCCGTCATCAATGTTATTCTCGGGATTCTGGGGGTAGCAGGGCTGTTTTGTGTCTTGTTTCGCTTTTTTAATGATAGCCTCGATGCTTCTGACGGACCCTGGGCCGCACTGCGTAAATTGGGCTGGAAAGGGGTGTTTCTGCTGATTGCAGGGGTTTACTTTATCTTGCTCTTCTTCGGTATTATCATTGGAATCATCGTCATTTGTGTCAGTGTCTATCTCTTCCTGACCAAACTGCTGCCTGCCATGTTGGCTTCTCACGCCGTGCTGGGCGGAGGAAAACAATCGGTAACCCCTACCGGCCCGGAAAGCTGTGCGAATTGTGCCTATTACCAAAATACGTTGTGTACCCGCCATGCAGAGGTGATGTCGGATCCCTCCGGCACCCGTTGTCACGATTATAAACACGTGTAGTAGGACGGAGCTTTCGGAGTTGTAATAATTGTGTAAAAAATAGCAGCTTATGCTGTTGTTGTGTTGACCGGTATGCTTAGGGCGTACCGGTCAATTTTTTTGGTTGGGAGACAGGAATGTGGGGAGAGTGTTTGGTGGAAAACGGTGTGTGGAGGGAGGACCCCCAATTGAATGAAATGTATTTAATTGGCGCAGGTGCTAATGATTTAATTTTAGTCCATCCAAATTGGAACGCCCAAAGTAAATAGATACTATTGGGATACCCTGGCAGGGAATGCCAACAGACCGCTTGCGGCGATGTTTGCAGCAAGTGAAACATCGTCCAGTTTTGTTATCGGGGGCATCCTTATGGAGCAGACAGCTCTGATAATAATAGAACTTTCCGGAAATGTATCATGGCTTAGTATCGAGTAAGAGTTGGGCAATGTGTCTATGCCTTAAAATAGCCGGGTCTTGATTCGGGTGAAAACAATGCTGTCCGGTTGATCCAATTGCAAAACATTTTTATTGACAACATGAACTGTGCGATTATTGAGGATTAAGGAGGTATCCCTCTCGAAACGCATCGTAAACTGTATGGTACGAGGAGAGGTACAGAGCCATTTTCCCCATCTGTTGGCTCGATGTCGTTGTATCGTGATTAACTCTCCGTTAGGTCGTAAGATCAAATACATTGGATCTTGGTTTAGGGGGTCGGTGACGGAAGTCTTGTATTCATAAACACCAGCCATTTTTAGACTTTTTTTGTGTTGTCTCTGAGTAGTGGTATGATCGGTATCGTTCTTATAATTAGTGTTTTTATGGATCTGTAGTTTGTCGAACCGATTAAAATACATTATACTATCTTCTTCCAATAAAGTGTATTTATCAATAATGTCCAAGGTGTAATTAGGGTAGTTCGTAAACCGTCCTTCGAGTATATCTGTAAGTGTTATCGCTGGGGGAATTGGAGAACATTCCAATTTAATCTGCTTTAAGTCTGTATATTCCCAATATCCGCAATATTTAATAAATTGGCAATTGGGATATAACATGGTGAATGTTTTATTGTTCTTTAAAATTAGTATTTCAGCAATATCATCGTTTAGCTCGTCTCGAAACGTCCATTTTGCGTTGTAAACGCCACTCATTTTGTTGATGTTGTGCTGCATGCTGCATGAACTGAGCATGAGTAGAAGCGGGAATGCTAAAAAAGTGATCTGTTTTGCATGGCTTTATAGTTTTGTGAAGTGGTATATGCTGTCCGAAATCTCTGTATGTTGGCCTATTGTGGTTTCTGCGTCAGGATGTTTAGGTCAATATTTTAAAGGAGTCTGTGCACTGCCCGTTTCGATTACGAACAACGAGACAGTACGAAAAGTAATGTTGTTTTCATAGACCTATTTTTTTAGGAATACGTTCTCTCAGAGAGATCATCTCACCGTAGCCATAGGAAGACTATCAGTACAAGAACTTTTCCCGCGATATTAACGAATCTTTAACATAGGTCAGGGTCCAATTTTCATCTTCAGACAGTATTGCCGTCATTGAGCTGGTGTTCTTAAATTCCAGATATTCGTCGTAAATCTTAGGATAATCCTGTCGCAGCAATTCGACTAAAGCAGTAGGTGTTTTGCCTCCCATAGTTGTATCTCCGGGCAGGGAAAAGTCGTTGATGGTATTGATTTTAACTAAAACATAAATATCATTGACCTTGGCAATTAACGCTATGTCAGTATTTAACATCCAGAATCCATTAATACTTGCGAGCTTATATTGAACAGTATCTTTGTTGATGTAATTGATATTGAGCGAAAGTAATTTGCGATAACCATATATTTCTGCATGTTCGCTAAATTCTGTAATTTGCTGGGCCAATGATGAGTTGCGAACGGTTGCAAACATATAATTTGTTGGGGTGTTTGCATCATTGCTGTGCTTTGAGTAACAACCGTAGACCATTAAGGAGAGGAGGGCCACCATGAAAATACGCCTGAAGAGGTTGGTCAAGAATCCATTCTTATTCATAGCGGTGCTGTTTTTGGGTGATTTAGCTCTTGTGACGGAGGAAACGATCAGGGTGTTATAAATTTATGAAACTTCCTGATACTCTGCAAAAAATAATCGCTACCGTGTCTGTAATGACATGAATCTAAATTTTAATTTCGGTGGATATTTTTAGGGCCACGATCACGTTGGGGTGTTTTGTTTGGGCGAGATGGAGATAGACTCTCTGTGGTACGTATGAAAAACACACTGTCAGCATGATGTAATTGTAGTGTGTTTTTATTGACCACTTTGATTTCGCAGTTGTCAAATGGGAAGGTCGTATGCGGTGGATTTTCGGGATTTAAAAATGTTAAATATTCCAGCAAGATGAGATTCGGTTTTATATAACTCCATTCTCCCAGATATTCTTGCTTATCTGTTAGTGTGGCTTCCATGAGTCCAAAGTCATATAACTTAAGAGTTGCTATTTGAACTTTCCCGTTTTGATTCATGCGCGTATTTTGATATACTCCCTCAGTTTTCATCATTTTATGAGTAGTGCTGCATGAAACCAGCAATAATAGACAGATACAATAGGTCAATCTTGTTTTCATAATGTAAATTGGCTCTTTAATGTGATGTGAGTACATTCCGCGAAAATGCAACGCTATTTGATCTTTTTTGCTTGGTCGTTACAATGATATGCAAAACGATATTTGTACCCCCTGTTTCCGGGATACATTGAATGGTATCGATGTCGCACGTTTTTAGAGCAACGAGTTGGCGAACCTCTTTACACGTTTCCACCCGTTGCCCATCAACGATATATACCAATTGCAACCGGCTTGTATCCATTTGACTCGAATCGATATAGGCTGTTACCGTTTTGTTGATCTTCAAGTATCCCGATTTTGCAGGTTTGGTATAAATGGCTACGACCAAAGGCCGTCGGTCGGTTTGGCTAAAGTTTATGGCATATTGCCGCGTGTAATGGCGGTCTTTCAACGTCTGGTAATAGCAGGTGTTTAGAGACTCCGGAATGAGATCTCGCAAAATGCGGTCAAAATAGATTGTTGGCTTCCGCGAATGAGGATGGGCTGGTGAAATATTCATCAGAGCCAACATCCCTAATAAAATGCAAAAGCGTAGTTTCATGGTTCGATGGTTTTAGGTGTGCGGACAAGAGGGTCGAACGTAGATTGGACTTCTGATGCCGAAGGGTAGTGGTGTGATGAATATGCCTTGCCTGGAAGAAGCGTGTCATATAACAGTCTTTCCTTAAGTACTGCTATTGTTGCTCCTTATCGACCGTGTAGATGCGGATATACAACGAGCTGTCTGGACCCACTGTGTCGCAGCTGTATTCCGTATGGAGAATTTCGTCAGGCTCAAGCGTTTTCAGCCGGTGTACATCTTGACAGGTTGCCACACGTCGATCATTGACCATGTAGATGGTTTGTATCTGGTTCCTGTTCAGTTGATTTTGGTCAATATAGGAGGTTAATCCTTTGTTGACCTCCAAATATCCTTCGCGAGCATCGGGGGTAACGACATACAGATTCTGCTGTATGGCAACGGTGTCGAATTTTTGGGTTAAATTTTTGTAGGGGCCTTTGTAACCTGCACAAGAATCGATGGCCCCGGGAAGAGCATAGAGGGTTGGGGGAGTATTGACATATTGCGATCCTTGTAATATGTCCTGAGGTAACGCTATAAATATAGCAATTTTGTACCTTTTATTATGAATTTATTGTAAAAGATATTATTGAATTTGGGTGCATAAAAGTTGCTTAATAGGATGTCTGGCGGTCAGGATTTGGACAGAATATATTTGATTTAATGGAAAACAAATCAGAAAATTGTTATTCAGTTCGAGCTTTTTCATGTATCTGTAAAAATCGGAGAATTGTACCATTGTGGAGCGGAAAATCTTTATCCGGATATGAATAGTTTGAGCACTGGTATTATTTGTATAGATCAATGGTTTCATCTGAAGCGTATTGCATTGCCCAATATGATTTGAAATTACTGTAGAATTCAGATACAGACATGTGTTGTTAAATTTTAAAGGCTGTTATAGATTGTGTGATAAATTGTTTTATAAAACAATAGTTAAGTTAACCCACTCCATTTACGTTAAATCGTTCAATCGTGTTTTTGGAAAGATTGACGTCAGCATTCCACACAGTTTCTCCTCCATCATTGACCATGAGAATTTCGGAATCAATCCCAAGCTCATCGTAGTCGCCTAACAAATAATTAATGCTAATAATCGAGTCTCCTTCTGGGGTAAGATATCCTCGATATTGGCGTTGATACTCACAAAGATGATCCCGAATGTAATTTTTGTTGATCGACTGATCGTTGATATTCCCGGTCACAATTAGTTGCTCACGTACAATGCGCTCGGCCTTGACCACATCATCATATGTAGGGGTAAACTTGCTATTGGTGTCTTCAAAGGGAAGGAGGGTGTAGTGTTTATCAAAAATATACCCTTGAAAACACTCTCCTTGGACCGGTGTGGCAACTTTAGTACGCGTATTTTGTGGTTGCGCCAGTGATGGATTTAAAACCAGCAAGACAGAACCGACTATGCAGAGTAGTGTTATAAAACGAAATGTGTTTTTCATATGCGTTGCATTTGAAAATATTCACCTCAGAAATTATGGTGGTATGGCTTTTACATGCCGGATGGTCCTCCGCAAAATACTGATGTTCGGTCTGCTCTAAATATAATAATTATTTGATTCCCAATCAAAAATACCATGATCAATTTGATGAAACTCTATTTGTAATTGCTACACATGGTTCGACAACTATGCGTAAGCTCTTTTTTCTCGTTTAACCGGTCAGTGATCAGGGACTTGTCTTGTTGAAATAATTAGAAAAAAATGCTAATTGTTGTAGTAATACATTGATATACAGTAAATTAATAATTTATATATTTGTTTCCGTTAACATTTTGTGTGCGAATTGGGTGTGGTAACCTACATGTTAAAATGGTGATTTTTGGGGGAAATTATGCTGAATGTTGTACACGATAGCGTTGATCTGAACCTTTATTATGGCCAGTTTGGCTATGAAATAATAGCGTTTTAGCGGGTACGGGTTATGTGATCGAAAGCATGTACGGTCAAGTATGGTGTAATTGTTCAGATCGTTCGATGATATCTTATGATGAAAAAGGAACAAAGAGGTTAATTATAAATAAGAATATGTGGTTTAGATTATTGGTTGTATTGTTGTTTATTGGAATGTTAGCACCAGTGTCCACCATGGCGCAGCAGAGAGATCGACACGCTGTCAGTGAGACTCGAAGCCAGGTTGAACAGCAGAGTCGGCGTGAAGCAGGAACCCTGAAGCGGGCAGGTTGGAAAGTAATGCCCAACAAGATGTCTCTTGAACGGCAGGTTCGCAATGTCTGTTTTATGGAGGTGGAGGTGCTCGAGCAGTCGGGAGAAAAACGATATCTGATAGGGTCGAGTAGTGCCAGTGACGGTAGTTATTTGCAAGCAAGAGGTAAAGCGGATTTATCAGCCAGAGAGAAGATGGTACGTCAACTGGTAGCGCTGATTCTCGGTGAAAGTACGGACTCTAACGATTTACAAGATAGTACTCATTCCTCTGATCGTGCTGTCAATTATAAAGAGATTGGTCCGGAGTATTTGCAGCTTGCTGTCCCGGTTTTGGAGTGTTATCGGATGGGGCGAGATGGATTGTACGAGGTTATGGTTGTCATCAAAGCAGATTATGCGAGATCGTTGCAAGCTGTTAAAGCGATTTTGCAAAGGAAGTAAGTACAACCAGTCAGTGTATAAGTGGGGGGCAAATTTACGAGCGAATAGGACACGGGATGTGCAGCAACCTCGAGATGAATGTAACGATCAAACTATAAATCTCAATAAAAGGCATGATTCCGTTTGGGAAAGTCTGCATCGCATGGGGTTTGAGTGGATGTTCTGAAGAGGAGCAAATACGGATGACATTAGGACGATCCACTATTGATTGTCATAATTTTATGGCTGTGTATGCAGCGTTTGGTCAGTTGGTTACATCATTTAAATAGGTGTGAATAGTTCATATAGGGATGAATGGTCTTTAGCTGTCTTGTCGTAAAAGATTAAATTTGCGCCCACATATGTAATTCGATCGTAATTCAGAGTAATTGTAAAGTTGCCGGTAAGTTAAATTTTATCTATTTCTAAATTTTATGCGTAGATTATCCAATTATATTGAGGTGAGTATGATCGTAATATTTGTGATCGCTCTATTTTTCGTAGCCTGCTGGCAGATGGAGCAACGTGCTGAGATGAATGCCAAGGAGTATATATCCTCGGACCGAGATATCGATAGCTTGATGATTAGCCAGGATTGACGATCGAGAAAAGGGTGGAGGCGCTGTCTTGTGATACGCCTACACCGTGTCTTGAGCAGGGTTTGAGCAGGTATGAGCGGGGAGGGCTGCGACGCTATAGCCTCACATTGCAACGAATCTGAAATTGCTTAGGCCCTGTATTGTTTACTGATAAGTTACGATTAGGGGGTGTCCCATACGCGCCTCATATTGCTCTTTGGGCAGGACCAATTTGTCCAAATACAATTTGTTTTGTCTGATCTCTTTCCAAGAGTGTTGATGAAACGTAGTGGTATCATAGATATATACATAAAGCGAATCTGGGGTATAATCAAGTGTTTTCAAGATGCCAAGATTTTCGCCTCGCAGGTTGTTCTGTAAGCAATACACGTTGGTGTCTCCGGCTGAAACAAAATTGTATTCGAACGAGGATGGATCTGGAAGAGGCAGCGATGGAGCTATGGTATCTTTCAGGATGTCAAACTCATAAGCGGCTACATAGATTGGTCTGTCCGATCGATTGACAAAGGAAGTATATGCTCTGAGGTAAGGTTTTATTAATACAGGGTTTTCCCATAAGTGTGATTTACCTGTCCAGGTAAGATCTTTTGTTTCAATACGCTTATTGCTGGACACGGTAGCTTCTGCGGCTATAGTGTCCTGTCCAATTAATCGGATCATTTTATAGGTTGCAAATAGATCTTTCTCAACCCTGACAGAATCGACGAGAATCGGTGAGCTGAATTTTGCAAAACCGTCATCAATATGTAAGGCGTTCCAGAGCATGTCAGAGATCTTCCAATGTGCCTCTTGCTCCATCTCTAACAGTGTTCTCGGTGTGTTCAGGTTGTGTTGGTGACGTTGATACAAGCCATAGCCTCCGCCGATGCATAGGATTAGTATGATTCCCCACAGTAAGCTCTTTTTCTTTTTCATGTTTTTATTGTAAGTCGTTTTAGGAGGGTTGTTTAAGGATGATCAGAAGTATCGTTTTAAAACGATGGGTCCACGATACAGACCGGGCAGTAACATGCTTTTGATGCCATCGGGTTGAATGATCCCGTAAAAGGGCATATTTAACGCAGAATCTGTCAGAACTAAGATGTTTCCATCTCTGTCCCAGGTGCCGGCGGATATGACCTCCTGGTTGTGGTGTAGCAAACGGTAGGTGCGATCGGTTTCCAAATATAATTTAAAATAGGACCAGCTATAACTTTTGGATACACTGACATAAGGTTGCTTTCCCTTTCTTACTTGATCCAATTGAGCCTGATGGTCTTGAATGAAATTTGGATTGAATTTGTCATTTGATGTACGATAATATGTTAAAAACATATCATGCATGCATTGGAAACCGGACTTGATCATCAACCCTCCTTCTTGCAATTGTATTTTCCAGGTGAAATCAAAGATCTTATCATGCATAATCAGTGTTGTATTCTGTTTCTGATAGCTTCCCGTGGATAATAAAAAGATTTCTGGCTGGTCTGGGAATCTTGGATCATAATAAAATGATATGTCAATTTATATAGACTATTGGGGTAAAAATGCAAGATTAAATCGTATTTGGTTATGTCATTTTTCGTACCATATTCTACTCCGGGATAGATTTCCGGGAATTTGTTCGGTGCAGCTGTAGCTGTAAATGCCTGGCCATAGATCAATGAGATCAAACCGATGATACCTATTCTAAGTTTGGTTTTCATAGGGGTGTTGTTGAGGGGGGGGGATTGGTTTGGTTGAGGCTTTTGTGGTGAGGTGATTTGTCGAGGATAGACTCTATTCCCATAAATATTTTGTGGGAACAATAATCGTATCGCGACAAATCACTTGTCCCAAATAGGGATAATACGATTTGTATTTGGAGCATGGCTCTGGATCATAATACCAAAGCAATGGAGTTGGGTTCATGTAAGTGCTATATAATGGTGGCTCCGGAACCTTGTCTGCAAATACCCAATTGACCCGGGAAGGCAAGTAAGGAGGGAAAGCTTGGTAATATAGTTGCGTATAGCTGGTATCTGCAGGGATTTTAGCTTCGCAAATATTTTTGTTCCTGTCAGTTAGTTTGCTGAATATACCCACTACGGCTGAAGAACCTGCCTTCAATAAAACAGGTTCAAAGTCCACGTATTTGCCTTTTAATTCCTCCAGAATCCGTTCCCGTCGGGATTTGGTGAGATCGGATGTGGCTCGAAGAATTTTATCTATGCGTCTTTGATGCAATTTATCCCTCACTTTGTTGTAGGATATGCTGTCGGGGAATAAGTACGAATCACTATATTGTCGTTGTTCTAACAAATAGGGACGTAAAACGGTCTCAATTTGCTCCCGGTATTTCTCATCAATATAGGGTCGAGAAAGATCGTCGTTTAAACGATAAAATTCTAATCCTGCAATAGCAAGATATGCATTGCAACTCGATGTGTCACCCAAATGAGTTGTCAATAACAGCCCCCAAGGGTCTGGCCAAAGAATGTAATAGTCGTATTGGCTCTCATTTTTCAAGGAGTAGGTGATACATTTCAGGGTGTCTCCTTTGCCATCCGGCAGTTCGACAAATTCAAAATGTGCAACCACTTGCCCAGGGTCTCCAGCTGGAATGACCGGATGTGATTGGCAAGCCGGTAATAAAATCAGTAATGTCAGTAGCTTTTTCATAGTGGTCGTATCATTGGGTGAATGGTTCTTGAATCGATTCTTTGAGGGATTGCGTTTGCTGTCTCGTCCTGTGGTAATCGGAACGGGTTGTGGCGTTCGCTCTGTATCGCCGTTAATGTATGCGCCCGACCCCAATGGGAGCTTTGCCGTGTAGGGCGAACGGATTAAGCTAATTGTCCTATACCTCTTGTTTTGTGTGGAAACTAATAAAACTTTATATCCTCCAATGTATTCTTAGTTAAATTGATACGAGCCGCCATGCCGTGGTATCCATGATCTATTGTATGATAGAGCCATAATTGTTTTGTGAAATCTGTAGTTTCAACAATATCTTCTTTTGCAATGAATCTGATTTCAATGATGGCATCTGTCTCTGTGCTGGTATTCATGTATTGACGGACATAAAAGGGATAATAGTCGGCGATATGTTCGCAAGGGATGCCAGCTGAGCCGTTCAGCTGTCCGATTAGGTAATTCTCCATCAAGGTTCTGGTGACCTGTTCGATGTACTGAATATCCTGCAGGGTCAACGGATTCGGTTCGTTTTTCCGCTCCAGGATATAACCTTCATACTCTTCGGTTTTGACGTGACGAACATTTACGTCCATCTTGTCGAGTCCGATACATAGAATGTCTCGTATCGAGAGGCCCGGTTTCATGCGATTGAGTGCCGGTGTTTGTGCACTGCCCGTTTCAACCAGGGTAAGTAACAGTAGGGATAAGATCAATGTGCTTTTCATGGCGTCCGTTTTTAGTGATGATGAGATCAATAGCTTGGCCCCCAATCGATGAAAAACTACAGCAAATCGAATGGTCCTCGACCGGATGTAACAGGTTGTAGATAGAAAAGATGTGCGCCTTTTTATGAAAAGAGAGCTAACACGCTTAAAATTAAATATTTTTCTGCGCTTATGCAACAGTTGCAGTCGAAAATCACCCCTGCCCGGAATTGATTACTTTCTGGGGGCATCCCATCGTGTAGCCCAAATACGATCTGCATGGGAGCCGTTCGGGTTGCCCGCAGGACCTGGGAAAGGGGTATGTCGGAAAACAGTACCGCATCAGCTCCTTTTATCAGCAACGTGATGAGGCACGGCCAGAGCCAGGCTGGCAGGTTTGTTGTCGAAGTTTTTTTATGCTTTTTATAGCGGAATAGGAGGAGAGATTGGCTTGGGGAAGGCCTGTACAATGTGATTGTCAAAAAAACATACGAGTGTGTCCAAGAAATAGACATTTTTACTCTAATATGTATTGATCAAATAGATGTAAATCAGGTATTTGATTGTTTGGCACGGATATTTGTAATGTATGTCATACAAAACCATTTAATAGATCTGCTATGAAAAGACTTGTGTCATTTGCAATGGTATGTTGGGCAGGGATCGGGGTCCTGTTTGCTCAACAGATGAATCAACAATCTTTGTGGACCGGGAAAGAGATCCGGGGAATCGACGTGACGGGGCGTTGGGATATCGTCATCACTCAAGGAGACCAAACTGGAGTCAAACTGGAATACGATTCCAAACTGACGGAAAAATACAATGTGACTTGCGAGTTGGATGGGACAACGGTTTATTTAAATGTCGAAAATAAAGACGGTAGCCCCAATATTGAGGGTCCGGTAATGGCTTATGCTTATGTGACCCTGTCGTCATTGGATAAGTTCCGGGTGTTCGGAGGGGCTTGCAAAATTACGGCGAAAGATACGCTTACCGCCAACCATTGCGATATCAATATTGTGGGAGCGGGTGACATTGAGAATGTCTCCCTGAAGGTACAAACGTTGAGTTACGAGCAAGCCGGTGCAGCCCAGATATCTGGATTGAATATAAAGGCCCAAGAGGATGTCGATATAGCTATCGCTGGAGCTGGAAACTGTTCTGATATCTCGATTTGTACGGCTGGAGATTTGCAAATTCAGACCAAGGGTGTGGTTCAGTTTGCGGCCGATATTGATGTGAATAAGGTGACGGTTGAGGCCTCAAGTAATATGGGTAAAATTTGTTTGAGGGGACATGCCGCTCGTAAAACGGTACATTCGTCTCCTGTCAAGCAGATCGATCTCTCGCAGTTGGAGGTGTCCGATGCACAATAACGCCAAAATAGAGGAGTAGGTGCGACCCCGTTTTTGTCTTATACTTGCTGACGTCCAAAGGGGTTTATTCCCTTGCGACCGCTGACGGTTACCTTTTCGCGGAAACATCATAGTAAAAGAAAATAGCGCATCCGTTGTGAAACGGTAACAAGTAACTGTATAATGGAGGTAGAGTTCCTGGCAGTTTCAGCAGAAGAGGCGGTGAATGTTCACCGCCTCTTCGGGTTCTGGGGCTTGTCTGTGGAAAGTGCTTTGGGTGCCTATCTTCACAGGTTGGATGCGAGGATAGGAGTGGATAGGAAGTTGATGGGAAAGAGGGTGAGAGAGTGTGTGGTGTAACGAGTCGGCGGGTAGAGTGGATCGTAAGGGGCGGACCTGGGGGCGGATTGGGCGCTGGATGGGATTTGGGTCGGTGCCCCATGCCATTTAGGATATTCAGATCATTGTTGACCTCGAACGTGATATGATTCCAGTCTTTGGGCAGGATATGGAGCGGAGACCGAATTTGTTGTGAACTTTCTGCTGTTATCGGGCGTTTCTTGTAGCGATAGGCTTGGAGTTATTTGTTATGTAGAGGATACCAAAGGGGAAAAATGCAACTTAAGCCTTTCGTGAATGTGAGCGCGGACAGGAACGGAGAGCTGGACCTGTTTTATTTGGTCTGTTGAGGGGCGAGCGTTCAAGGGAATTTAAGCTGCATGTTAGTCCCTTTAGACCTGTGTGAGGGAAGGACAATTGGTCCCGTGCGAGAGAAGGGAAGTTAGAACCGTGTGTGGAAATGTGAGGCCTCCAAAGGTGTGATTTTGCGAGGATTTAGGTGGCAGAGGAAAGAGGAACGCTTAATGCAGATTCCATCGGCACAAAACAAAAAAGAGGTCACAATTTATATTGTGACCTCTTCACTTTCGGGCTCCTCAACAAGGACTTGAACCTTGGACCCCCTGATTAACAGTCAGGTGCTCTAACCAACTGAGCTATTGAGGAATTTCCTTCTGTTTTGCGAGTGCAAATATAAGGCAAAATCTCGATTCTGCAAAGATTTTGCGAAAAATATTTGCAATTTTTTTCGTGGAAATCGAGGTGTCGCCCCTCTTGTAACTGATAAGGCATTGGAACACAGTTGTTCCATGTAAATGGGGTGTGGCCTCATTTTTTTTGATTAAAATAGGAGCACAGGAGCTGGATGGCACGTCTTGGTTGGCTGTTCACTCTTCTCGGTCGAGAATGAAGATCGTGAAATGAGAGCACGCAAGAAGATTGTGAAAGAAGGTCAAGAAAGAGAGTGAAGTTTTTCCTCTCGTAGTGCTTCCTCATTGGGGACTGTTCTGTCTCGCCTCGTTTGTCTCGCCTCGTTTGTCTCGCCTCCTGTCTCCTGTCTCTTGCTACTTGCTACTTGCTACTCCCTGTTCCCTCTTTCTGTTTCTTTCTCTTCTTTTTTTTCTTTTCTGCCACCCGCCACTAGCCACCCGCCATTTCCATCGCCCAATGCTATCCAAAACAAAGAGGTGTAGTCTGTCCCCGTTTGGGAATCGGGAATCGTTATTTTGATTAGTGAAACGCTTTACTCTGAAAATGTCTAAGCATAATAAAAAAACGTCAATCGCCTTACCCAATGGGATAACGGTTGACGTTTTAGTTGTGGGCTACGGTTGGCGGCGGAGTTGTGCCTCACTCGTGGAGGTGACAGATGCAGAATGGGAATCGTGTTAGTCGCTCAGACCGCCTCCCTGTTCCCTGTTCCCGCTTACTATTTTCGAATAGACTCTCTGCAATTGCTGCCCCTGTGCTACTGTCCCGACGTGTGATCGAATGTCTCGTATCCCTGCCTCACGGAGAGACAGGAGGTTCGTCTGGGTCCAGTGAACCTATGTCTTCAAGAGGTCTTCATGATGATGTCTTCATGTCTCCGGGACCCCATGCCTCGTAACCTCGAGATCTCGTGACCGAAGATTTGGATCCTATTGCCTGTATCCGGGTCAAGTCAGTTGAGGGACAATTACCACTTTTTCTCCTGCAGCGGAATCTCGATAAATTCAGTGTTCGGGGAGTGGCGCTGGAGATATTGTTTGAGGTAGCGGCGGGTGTCGTCGGTAATCTCTTTGCTGGTGGACGGGTAGAGGTTATAGACCAGTTTGGCCACCTCAATGTGACGGTTGAAGCAGGCCTCAAGACTCAACACCGTATGGTTGATGCTGCCCAACCGGGGTGAGGTAACCAAAATCAGCGGAAGATGATGATCGGCAATGTAGTCGATGGTCGAGTAGGTGTCGGTCAGTGGAACGAACAATCCTCCCGCTCCCTCTAACAGGACTGTATCGTAGCTTTCGAGTAGTTTTGCCGTGCTCTTCTCGACCAAGGAGAGGTCGATCTCCCGGTGGTCGATCTCCGCAGCCAACTGTGGGGACGATGGGTAGGTGAAGATGATCGGGCAGGTGGTGCCGTCAAGATCCACCTGCTGCAGCGGAATCCCCATGATGCGCCGGTGCAGTTCAATATCTTCTGAAATTCCTGTATTGCCGGTTTGGATGAATTTTTGTGTGATGGTCCGTTCGTTGTGGGCGTTCATGTCACGGGCCAACAGCCCGGTAACGACACTTTTCCCGGCATCGGTGTCAATGCCGCTGACAAAATATACTTTTTTGCTTTGCATGTGCTTCGGGTTTAACGTCGAATATCAGTTCAAAAGTAGTATCTTTGTCTGCATAGTACAACTTTTTTATGGATATCGTTACGCTTGAAGAGAAAATTGCGGCAGGCTATCGGCTCGGATATGACGAGGCTGTGGAGCTGATGCACTCTACACCTGCCGAAGAGTTATATGAACTGGCGCACCGACTGCGTACCCGTTATCAAGGCAAGAAGTTCGAAACCTGTTCGATCATGAATGCGCGCAGTGGCCGTTGCAGCGAAAACTGTAAATGGTGTGCGCAATCGAAATTTCACAAAACCAATATTGAGGTTTATCCGTTGGTGAGCGAGGAGGCTGCACTCAAAGAGGCGCTGCACAATGCGTCGAAAGGGGTGGAGCGCTTTTCGTTGGTGACCAGTGGACGGACCTTGAGTGCGGCTGATACGGATCGTATCTGTTCGATCTATCGTCACATCAAACAGCACACTCCGATTCATCTGTGCGCCTCACTGGGGCTATTGACCAAAGAGCAGCTGATCCAGTTGCGAGAGAGTGGCGTAGAGCGTTACCATTGCAACATGGAGACTGCGCCCTCCTATTTCGTGAAGTTGTGTACGACTCACACGCCTGAAGAGAAGATGCAGACCATTGCCTGGGCCAAAGAGGCCGGTTTGAGCATCTGTTCGGGAGGTATCATCGGTATGGGCGAGAGTGCTGAACAGCGCATCGAGTTGGCGGTGACCCTCCAGAAGATCGGTGTCGATTCGATTCCGGTCAATGTGCTGAATCCGATTCCGGGAACCCCATTGGCCGATGTGAAGCCGTTGGAGGATACCGAAGTGCTGGTGGCGATGGCCATGATGCGTATTATCAACCCGACGGCCAATATTCGGTTGGCGGGAGGACGCAACATGATCAAACATATCGAAGAGAAGGCTCTCTATTGTGGGGTTAGCGCTTCGATTGTGGGCGATCTGCTGACCACGGCCGGTTCCGATATCGACACCGATAAGGCGATGTTCCGTCGTTGCGGGTTCGAATTGTAGAGTTCGGCTATTTTTGTGGGGGCTTTGAGTATAGCTAGTTATGCGAGGCTCCCGACGGCCTTCCCTTTGGGGATGCGAGGAATCTTAGGGATGATACGTTTAGCTTGCAGGGTGCTTTTTTAGGCTTGAGGTGCTGGAAGGGCGTGCCTATATGCGGCATGAAACACAAAATACTCATGCAGGTGAACTTGCCGACGGCGGAAGCGAGGAGGAGAAGTGGTACAAGACCTCAAGAACACTGTAAAGGAGCTGAAAAACACCGAATGCAGGTGAAATGACGGGATGATGGAGGCGAGAGAGAAGTTTTGAATTGGATGTAAAAATTAAGGCGTAGGACGATGAAAAGGTTGGTTCTGTTGATCATGGCGCTTGTGACTGGATCATGGGCGTTGGCGCAGCAAACTTCGACGATGAAGTTCGCGCAGGAGCAGTGGAATTTCGGTGAAATCCACGAAAAGGGGGGCAAGGTGTCGCACCGTTTCGAATTCACCAATACAGGCTCCAACCCTTTCGTGATTGAGAAGGTGGTCACCTCTTGCGGGTGCACGACGCCGACCTTTACCCGCCAACCGATCCTGCCCGGTCGCAAAGGTTATGTCGAGATTACCTATGATCCGTTGTATCGTCCCGGTAAGTTTCGTCGTGAGGTGACGGTGGTCAGCAACGATCGTCGCAACCAGAATAAACTGATCATCACAGGCAATGTGATTGCAGCTGAACGTTCACCGCAGGAGACCTATCCTGTCGATTTGGGCGAAGGATTGCGAGTGACCCGCAAAACGGTCGGAATCGGCTATGTGCCTCGTGGAGATGCCAAGGCTGGTACGTTGGAGTATTTTAATGCGTCCGATAAACCGATCACGATCGGCGTAATTTATGAGAATCCACGTGTTCCGGGATTCAGCGTGTCGCTCTCTACATCGAAATTGGAACCGGCTACAGGCGGGGTGATGACCCTGTCGTTTGATCTGCGCAACGCGGATGTGTGGGGCCGGGTCAACCAAACGTTTTATCTGACGGTGAACGGTCAAAAGAGACCGGTTCGGTTCACGGTGTCGGGTATTGCAGTTGAGGATTTCTCCGGGCTTTCGCAGCAGGAGTTGGCCCAGGCGGCCAAAGCCCAATTTACCGCTCAATATTACCATTTCGGCGATATGAAAGCAGGTGAAGAGCGGTCCAAAAACTTTACGGTGACCAACGTGGGGAAATCTCCGCTGATTATTCGTCAGGTCAATCCTGACAAATATATGAGTATTACCTTGAAAGCTGGAACCACTATTGCTCCTGGAGCATCTGTTACCTTTATCGGAACGTTGCGTTCTGCGGGGGCTCAGCCGGGGCGTTTTATGGGAACGACGGTGATTCTGTTGAACGACCCTTCACGCCCGATGCGGGAACTTCGCTTGACAGGCAATATACTTTAGTGTGGCCCCTGGCTGCGTCTTAAAGAGAGAGACGAGGCAAATAAAGGGAGGGCTGTGCAAAGGGCAGTGTCTCAGAGGAGTGAGCGTGTACACGAAAGGACAAAGAAGATTCTGAGGGGTACAGTGTTGGACAAGCACAGCGGGTGGCGATCCGAAAGAGTCCATAAGCCTCACAATGTTCCCAAGTGCGTGATGTGGAATAAGTCGCTATGGCTATATGTCATTGACCGGTAGAAATGTGTAATAAGGCTGTTAATGAATAAAATATCTCTTGCCGTGAGCAAGGGCCAGAATGAAATAAGAATATTAATCGTACGATATGTTTAAGATACTCGGTAAGGAGCTATTGGCTCCGAATATTTACCAGATGGAGATTGAAGCTCCGCGGGTAGCTCAGGCTGCTAAACCCGGACAATTCATCATCCTGCGCCTCAATGAAGAGGGAGAGCGCGTTCCGTTGACCATCGCCGACTATGATACAGAACGAGGCTCTGTTACCATTGTGATTCAGACGGTCGGTTATTCCACCAGTAAACTCTGTGAGATGAATCCCGGTGAGTCGATTGCCGATTTTGTGGGACCTCTTGGCCAGCCTTCAGAATTTGTGCACGAACCCATCGAGCAGTTGCGCGAAAAGCGGATTTTGTTTGTTGCTGGTGGCGTTGGGACTGCTCCGGTCTATCCACAGGTCAAATGGTTGAATGAGCACGGCGTAAAAGCCGACGTGATTATCGGGGCCAAGAGCCGGGATATCTTGATCTATGTGGAGAAGATGAAGGCAGTGGCCGGCAATGTCTATATTGCAACCGATGACGGTAGCGCTGGTTTTAAAGGCATGGTGACCGCCTTGTTGTGCGATTTGATCGATAATCAGGGCAAGCAGTACGATGAGGTGATTGCAATCGGTCCGATGATCATGATGAAATTCGTCGCACTGACCACGCTGAAATATGGTATTAAAACCATTGTCAGTCTCAATACGCTGATGGTAGATGGAACCGGTATGTGTGGAGCTTGCCGGGTGACGGTGGGCGGCAAAACCCGTTTTACCTGTGTGGATGGTCCGGAATTCGACGGGCATCAGGTCGATTTCGATGAGGCGATGCGACGTCAGGGAATGTATCGTACCATTGAAAGTCGGAAAGCTCACATGGCGGAGAAGCGTGCTGCCGGGCACGTTTGCAACATTGGTTTGGACAGATAATCGGAAAAGAGATGGCAAACAAGATAGGACGAGTTCCCGTGCGGGAACAGGACCCGAAAGTAAGGGTCACCAATTTTGAAGAGGTGTGTCAGGGTTATACCCTCGAAGAGGCGCAGTTGGAGGCTTCGCGTTGTCTGCATTGCCGCAAACCGCGTTGCGTGGAGCATTGCCCGGTCTCGGTGCAGATTCCGGAATTTATTGCGGAGTTGGCTTCGGGAGATCTGGCTGCTGCTGCCGCTGTTATTGCTGAAGACAGTTCGCTGCCGTCGGTTTGCGGACGGGTGTGCCCGCAGGAGACACAGTGTGAAGGCTCTTGCGTGTTGGGTGTGAAAGGTGAACCGGTCGCTATCGGTAAGCTGGAACGTTTTGTCGGAGACTGGGCGTTGGAACATCCCGAAAAGTTAGATAGTGTTGAGGCATCGGCCCCGAATGGACATAAAGTGGCGATCGTGGGAAGTGGCCCGGCCGGTCTGGCCTGTGCCTCCGATCTGGCCAAAATGGGCTATGTGGTGACCATTTTTGAAGCTTTGCACAAAGCGGGCGGCGTGTTGGAGTACGGTATTCCTGAATTTCGTCTGCCCAAGAGTGGAGTGGTGGCCCGCGAAATAGAGAATGTACGACGCCTCGGAGTGCATATCGAAACGGATGTGATCGTGGGACGTACCGTGACGATCGATGAGTTGATGGATCAAGAGGGGTATGAGGCGGTGTTTATCGGATCGGGTGCCGGTTTGCCTCGCTTTATGGGAATCCCCGGAGAGAACCTTAACGGCGTACTCTCAGCCAATGAGTTTTTGACCCGTGTCAATCTAATGAAAGCCTATGACGACCATTACGACACTCCGGTTTATGTGGGGCAGCGGGTTGTTGTTGTTGGGGGTGGCAACGTGGCGATGGATGCGGTTCGTACCGCTGCACGTCTCGGAGCTGAAGCCAATATTGTGTATCGACGCAGCGAAGCTGAGCTGCCCGCCCGTCGTGAAGAGGTGCATCACGCCAAAGAGGAGGGGATAGCTTTCCACATGCTCTGCAATCCGGTTGAGGTGCTCGGAGATGAGAAGGGCTGGGTACGCGGTGTACGTTGTATCCGGATGGAGCTGGGTGAACCCGATGCTTCGGGACGTCGTTCGCCGGTCGAAATTCCCGGTTCGGAGTTTGAGATGCCGTGCGACGTAGTGATCATGGCACTCGGAACCTCACCCAACCCGTTGATCGCATCGACCACCAAAGGTTTGGAGACCACGCGTCGGGGCTGCTTGGTAGCGGATGAAACGTATGGTGCAACTACACGTCCCGGGGTATTTGCCGGTGGCGATACCGTAACCGGTGCGGCAACCGTTATTCTGGCCATGGGGGCAGGACGCAAGGCCGCTCTGGGAATCGATCGTTATCTCCGTGGCAAAAAGGCATAATCCCCAGCAATTAAGCCGACATAAGCGACTCTTAACCGCTCATTTGGATAATAGTGTTAAGGTGTTGCAAGACATCTATTGATAAGAAAAAAGCCGACAGAAACCTGTCGGCTTTTTTCTTATAAAGGGTAGGGCTTATCTTGGATTGAACCCTTATTGTCTTTTCAGCGCTGCGAGTTGTGGGTGGAATGGGTTACTCTTCGGTCGGAGGAGTGTTTACTGTAACCAGCACCTTGTCAATGCGGGCGCCATCCATGTCCACAATCTCAAAGTTGAAATCCTGCCAAGTGAACCGCTCGCCGGTAACCGGTATGCGTTCGAGCAGATCCAGAATCAGACCGCTCAGCGTATTGTAGCTGTTTTCGTTGTAGATGTCCTCTTTGTCGAAATAGGCCAAGAAGTCGTAAAACGAGCACTGCCCGTCCACTAAATACCCGCCCTCTTCACGCGGAACGATCTCCTGCTCTTCGCCAAGTTGTGGCATGTTGCCCAACAGCGCCCTAACGATGTCTTTCAACGTAACAATTCCTTCGATGCTGCCGAACTCATCTGTCACGATGCCGTATTTGACCTCGGTCGATTTGAATTGTGCCAATGCATTATAGACGCTCAGCTTCTCGGGCAGATATTTGGCAGGCATCAGCACATGGCGAAGGTTGAACTCCGGAGCATCGAGCTTGCCGAAGAGATCTTTGAGGTAAACGACTCCGACAATGTGATCCAAATTGCGGTCTGCAACGGGATAGGCGTTATAGAGGTTATGTTCGACCTGCTCTTTGATCTGCTGGTTGCTGGCATTTACATCCAACCAGATCAGGTCGCTGCGGTGGGTCATGATGGAGCCGATATTGCGGTCACCCAGGTTGAAGACCCGTTCCACCAACTCCTGTTCCACCTCTTGCACCTCACCATCTTCCGTACCCTCCTGGATGATGGCTTTGATCTCCTCTTCGGTTACTTTGCTTTCGCCCGCTTTATCGAGGCCCAGCATGCGGATTACCCCGTTGGTGCTGCGGGCCAGCAACCACACAAATGGACGCCCGATCTGTGAAAAGAGTCGCATGGGGCGAGCTACCAATCTCGATACCCGTTCGGAAGCGGTCATGCCGATCCGTTTAGGGACCAGCTCTCCGATAATTAGCGTAAGATAGGTGACAATCACCACAATCAAGGTTTGTGAGATCCCTAAACTGTAAGGCTGTAAAGGTGTGATTTTGGCGATCACCGGAGCCAACTGCTGAGCTAATACATCGCCGGAGTAGATACCGGTCAGGATGCCGACCAGGGTGATGCCGATCTGAATGGTCGAAAGAAATACGTCTGGGTTGTTGGCTAAATCCAATGCGGCTTTGGCAGATTTGCTGCCTTTTTTGGCGTCGGTTTCGAGCTTGGATTTACGGGCGGAAACCAGCGCAATCTCGGACATGGACAGTACTCCGTTGAGTACGATCAGCCCGAGGATAATGAAAATTTCCATACAATGATTAAAGGTTGACGCCTTTAAGATACGATAAATTATACAATTACGAAAATGCTCAACGAGAATGGGCCGTTTTTGTATGATGAATGTGCAACGAGAAAGTGTGTTTTTGGGTGTGATTGCGGTATAGTGGCGGGGCGGGGGCTAGGAGGAGCAGGAGGGGGAATAGCGTGGTGAAGTGGGGTCGGATGGAGGCCGGGAGGGGCCGGAGGGAAGGTCGGAGGAAAGGTCGGAGGAAAGGGATTGGAATATGTCTATCGATTTAAATGCAGCTCATTCAGTAGTCTTGTGCCGGGTGTATTCCCCCTTCACCGGATGGCAATCGCAGTTGAAGTAGAGGCTACGGGCAAGAAAGAGGCTGGAGAGGATAGGGGCAGGAGAGGCGACAGAAGTACAGAACAGAGAAGCGGAAAAGCAGATGACCGAGAAGTAGAGATGCAACTGACCAAGCAGCAGAGAGGGGGCAAGACAGCGGTGTATTGTAATTGTAGAAGTAGGGTCTATCTACAAGCGGAATGTCCAGCTCGGGAAAGTCTTCATCGAGCGTAAAGCGTGCAAGGGGTGAGGGAGTGTAGTGCAGTCAGCAGTCCGTGTGCGGAGAAATCCATTTGCTGTGCAGGGGATCCATTTGCAGCGAGCTGGGATTGATTGAGCGCAAGGAAAGAGCGTTGCTCCGAGTGATAATTCGGGTATAAAAGTTCGTCCCGGTCCTCTCGTGCCAAGGAATTGAAAACAAAAAAGAGTTCCGAAATATTCGGAACTCTTTTTTATCGAGATTCTAAGCGTTTAGTGTCTAATAGACTCTAAGCGTTATCATCCAGCTCAAGGCTTACTATTTAGTAAAACCTTTGCCGATTGCGATGAAGTCGTCAGCTTTCAGGGCTGCACCACCGATCAAACCGCCATCAACATCCTCTTTGGCGAAGATCTCAGCTGCATTGGCCGGTTTGCAGCTACCACCGTACAGAATAACGGTTTCGTTAGCTGCGTTGCCGAACTTCTCTGCCAATACCTTGCGGATGTAAGCGTGGATCTCCTGTGCCTGGTCTGCAGTGGCAGTTTTGCCGGTACCAATGGCCCATACAGGTTCGTAAGCAATGATCAGTTTGCTGAACTGCTCCGGAGTCAGGTTGAAGACAACCTCCTCGATCTGCTGACGAACTACATCGAAGTGTTTGCCAGCCTCACGCTCCTCGAGGTTCTCACCTACGCAGTAGATCGGGGTCAAATTGTTGGCATAAGCCTGAGCCATCTTTTTGTTCAGGGTCTCGCTGGTCTCACCGTAATATTGACGACGCTCGCTGTGGCCCAAAATTACATATTCAACGCCCAGTGATGCGATCATCTCTGCAGATACCTCGCCGGTGTAGGCACCTTTGGCCTCAGCAGCGCAGTTCTGTGCACCAACACCAATGCCGGTGCCACGAGACAATTTTACAATCTCTGACAGGTGGGTGAAAGGAGGTGCCACGATGAAGTTTACGCATGAGCAAACTTCGCCCTTCTTGGCAACAATACCTTTGAACAGTTCAACACCCTCCACCGGAGTGGTGTTCATCTTCCAGTTTCCTGCAACAATTTTCTTTCTCATAGTTTTATTCTAATGAAGTTTTATTTGCGTGTGTATGTTATTTCTCTGATTCGTTCATCCAACTGCGCACCTCATCCAACGTCGGATTTTTCAGCCCGAGTTTATTTTTCTTGTTGAAGCCGCACAGGTCGTTGAACAGTTTGCCCGGGGCAACCTTACGCATGGCCTCGACGGTCAGCAGACTCATTTTGTGCAGAACGGGTACCCATTCAGCCGGTACACCCACTGCCCCAAATTTTGCTTCGTCATCTTTCTGTACAGCCTTCTCCGGACGCATCTGCGGGAAGAAGAGCACATCCTGGATGGTGGTCTGTCCCGTCATGAACATGGCCAGACGGTCGATACCCATACCCATACCCGAGCAGGTCGGCATACCATATTCCAGGGCACGGATGAAATCCATATCGATGAACATCGCTTCATCGTCACCCTTCGCCGAGAGGCGCAACTGCTCTTGGAAACGTTCGTATTGGTCGATTGGGTCGTTCAGCTCAGAGTAGGCGTTGCAGAGCTCCTTGCCATTGACAAAGAGTTCGAAACGTTCGGTCAGATCCTGATTGTCACGATGGCGTTTGCACAGCGGCGACATCTCGATCGGGTAGTCGCACACAAAGGTCGGCTGGATCAGATCTCCTTCGCAATATTGGCCGAAGATGGCATCGATCAGCTTGCCTTTGCCCATTGTGTCGTCGATCTCGACGTTGAGTCGTTTGCAGGCTTCGCGCAGCTGCTCTTCACTCTGTCCGGTGATGTCGTAGCCGGTCTTTTCGCGGATGGCATCGGTCATCGTCACCCGGCGGAATGGAGCCTTGAATGAAATGGCACGCCCGTCGATGGTCAGTTCCGTGGAGCCGTTTACTTCGGTCGAAATCCGTTCGAGCAGCTGCTCGGTGAACTCCATCATCCAACGGTAATCTTTGTAGGCCACATAGATCTCCATGCAGGTAAATTCCGGGTTGTGGGTACGGTCCATACCCTCGTTGCGGAAGTTTTTGCCCAATTCATATACACCGTTGAAACCACCTACGATCAGCTTCTTGAGGTAGAGTTCTGTTGCGATACGCAGGTAGAGATCGATATCTAATGAGTTGTGGTGTGTGATAAAAGGACGTGCCGATGCGCCGCCCGGAATCGGCTGCAGAATCGGGGTCTCCACCTCCAAATAGCCTCGCTCGTTGAAGAACTGGCGCATTGTGCTGATGACCTTGCTGCGTTGGATGAAGACATCCTTCACCTGCGGATTGACAATCAAATCCACGTAACGTTGACGATAACGCAGTTCAGGGTCGCTGAATGCATCGTAAACCTTACCGTCTTTCTCCTTGACAATTGGCAGTGGACGCAGCGACTTGCTCAGGAGTGTGAACTCTTTGCAGTGGATCGACAGTTCGCCGGTTTTGGTCAGGAAAACGAAACCTTTGACTCCGACGATATCGCCGATATCGAGCAGTTTTTTGAACACTTTGTTGTAGAGGGTGGCTTCGGGATCGTCACCGCAGACGTCGTCGCGTTTGATATAGACCTGAATCTTACCGGTGTGGTCCTGCAATTCGAAAAATGAGGCGCTGCCCATGATACGGCGGCTCATGATACGACCGGCAACCGAAACATCTTGGAAATTGCCCTTTTCGGGATCGTATTGTTCAGCGATCTGTGCGGCGGTGGCCGTCACCTCATATTTGGCTGCGGGATAGGGATTGATGCCCAATTTTCGCAATTCGGCAAGAGAATTGCGGCGGATCTGTTCCTGTTCACTCAGTTCCAACGTGTTCATAATAACGGTTTCAATGTTAAATTCGGACGACAAATGTACGAATTTTTCGATTTTTATCCTGCGCTAAATGGAAAAATAGTCGTATATTCGTTTTAATATTCAATCAATCTGACAGCGATATGAAATGTTTCTTTGATTTTCGGGTAAAGGGAAGCCGTCTCCTGGCAATTTGCCTCGGTTACCTGATCTGCATGTGGGCAGTGTTTGGTGTTGTGATGTGGTCAAGTAGTGCATACACGATGAACCGTATGATGATGACTGCAGGTATGCCTATGGCAGGGTTTGCTGCTAATAACGCTCCGCTTGTCTCTCTCGGGGTGCAGCTGATCTATTTTGTTGTCTCTATATTTTTGGGATTTTTCCTGATTACGGAATGCGTGAAAGGTCTGTCGTTTAAAGGCTACTCTTTGCAGCCCCATTATGATTTGGGAAAATACGTTGGTCAGGTCGTAACGGGTTTTCTTTTGACCCTCATCACCATAGGGATCTATTATCCGTGGTTTATTACCAAAATTACTCGCTTCTTCGCCTCCGGAACAACGTATCGCGATCAACCGTTTGCCTTTAACGGGAAAGGTGCAACCCTGTTTTTTTTCATG
>ENA-ORSJ01000472-ORSJ01000472.1-human-gut-metagenome-genome-assembly--contig:-NODE-472-length-44240-cov-11.027883_pt1 | contig 44240 bp, 53 predicted proteins | sample MGYA00242191_ERZ509158 | MGnify/ENA primary metagenome ERZ509158 (study PRJEB26280, sample SAMEA2338623) | human gut metagenome | biome: human gut; feature: human-associated habitat; material: faeces...
ACTACCGGGGACTACCGGGGACTACCGGGGACTACCGGGGACTACCGGGGACTACCGGGGACTGCAGGTGTGTGCTATGTCATCCTTTGGCACTACCTGTGGTATGCCTGTGATGTCCACCGGTGTGCCTGTAGGTGTGTCTTCCTTTACCGGTGTCTTCCTTTAGCTGCCTGTGGTGCCAAAGATCATCCTCACAGGGATCGATAGGTTAGGGTTTGTCCCTATTGCATCCTTTGGGCATTCCTGTAGACTTCGAGGTGTGGAGCCGAGGAGGTTAAAACAAAAGACTCCACCACCACAGATCTTTAAAAATTCGGAAGACACAGAGAGAGTACAGGATCTAGCTCAGGACTACACGGGTTCAAAAGATGGCCTTAGTGCTGCACCTAGTGGAGAGTACAGAGCTAGCGATGAGTGATCTACTAGTAGGGCTTTGACGGCTCAGCTGCTGAGGCCCTACAATGAAGCCCATTCACATTAACATAGGAGACACAAGATGTTTAAGGACGAACTAAACTTCAGCGAGCTCACTGCTTCAGAAATCATTGCCATGATCGATTTGAATGCAGCGAAGGGGACTTCTCCACGTTGGATCGTCAGGCTCTTTAATATCTTTTGTGAAGAGACGCGTGACGGTGCGCATTGCATCTATCCAAACGACGAGTCAACCAAAATTCTCTTCCGGTTCTTTCACGTACTCAAAGAGTACGTTTACACGGACCCTTTCTTGACACTGTACGCCGATGGGAGTGATACAGTTGTGGAAAGCATCCCGACAATCTGGGACGTAATCCAGGGTGACTTGAAAGAGGAGTTCAAAGAGTGGCTTAAGGACTACTTCGAAGAGTAACCAAGCAGCCTCATACCTAGGGTATTTACCTATAGACATCAAAAGGTGAGTACCCTATAATGAGTCTTAACTTAAACAACAAACTAACCAAGGAGCAAACTATGCTAACCAATGAACTTCGCCCGATCTATGATGGCCGCAAAAGTTTCTACGGTAAGGCCAAAGTAGAGGTCTATCCGGAATCATGGATTGATCTTGAGTCCTACTCAACAATTGTGTGTCGCTTTGACAGAAGCGAAGGAACCTTTGAATTCTATGGTGACTACTCGGTGACAACTCGTCGTCATACGTGGGAATTCCTGCTGCAGATGGCTGATGAGTATTTGTACTCAAAGGATACCTGGCTCAAAATATATGATTCGATCTGCAAGCAAGAGAAGCTTAAGAGTTTTGCACAGTTCCTACGGTCCGTCCGAAAGGTAGACACACTAACTCATACGTACACCCTTAGGAACGGCAAGACTTTCAATTACTAACCAAGCAGCCTCATACATAGGGTATTTACCTATAGACACCAACAGGTGAGTACCCTATAATGAGTCTTGTTTAAAACCAATCAACCTAGGAGACACAATCATGACAACTATCGAACTCAACTGGTTTATGCAGCTGATTGCTTCTGCTCTCGCCAAGTCCCCTCGAGAAGTAACCATGTATGATGTGGACTACCTTAAGGAACATCATAGCGAGGTCTATAGCCGCTGCCGGACCCTAGCAAGGATCTATGCAGAGAACTTTGCTCAACGTGATGAATGAGTAAGGTTATACATAGGGTATTTACCTATAGACACCAGGTGAGTACCCTATAATAACACTATTCATTAACCAAGAACCATAGGAGACAAAAAATGGCAGAACGTAACCTTATCGACCTCTGGAACGAGTATTGCTGTGAGGAAATGGGTGGGGAACTTGTGCTTTTCGAGAATACCCGAGAAAACCTTAACAATCATTTCTATGGTATGAAGCCGTGGGAAGTACTTTTATGGGTAGACCTGGACGACTACAATGTAACCGACAATTACTACTATTTTAAGCTTGGTATTATTCATTCTACTAACAATCCCGCCTCAGTGATCTGCTTCTCAGATCTGGACGAGTATTGTGGTAGAGTATATGACAAGTCCTATGAAGAGCTTTGCTTTGAGCCGGAGGATGGTGAATAACTAACGGTAGGCAGCGGGTAGTAACATTGCTCGCTGCCCATTACATATATGACATAATTAACACATAACCAAGGAAAAAAGAAATGGAAAAATACAATCAACACTACAAAGAATTACCCATAGAACCTATTGAACTGATGCGCATAACTCTTACAAAGGAAGAGCTGCAGGGGTTCATTAAGGGCAACATAATCAAGTATGCACTGCGTGCCGGGCATAAGGAAGGTGAAGACTACAGTAAGGATGCAGCTAAACTATTGGTATACAAGCAGTGGCTAGAAGATATGAATAAATCCCATAGATAAGGAGAGAGAACACTACAGGGGCCTATAGGATAACTATAGGACTCCTGTAGGATAGGAGTAGTAGGAATCCTATAATAAATCCTATTAGGTGTGTCTAGTAGTATTTCTTATATGATAAACTATCAACCTCAATATAGGAGAATAAGCTAATCATGATAGACCTATCCAAGTTCAACACCAATGATCAAGAGTACCAAGACTTGGTGTCTTTATATGGTCTTGAACGAGTAGAACGAGAGTTCAATCTTGAGCTTGAATCTCAGCAGCTAGCTCAAGAAGAATTCATCAACCGTCTGTATAAATCCCGAGAGAATGATCGAGCTGCTACAACAGGAACCACTAGAACCCTTATGACTGAGTGCGTGCCTATTGTCGCTAAGTACATAGATAAGGCCATTGCTGAGTCTGATACAGGTAAGCCCGGCAGACGAAATGCGGCTATCACTGCAGTCAAGTCTATGGATAAGCTCAAGTGTGCTGTCATTCTTTGCAACTCAGTCCTATCAACCGTGGTAGGTCATAAAGGCCAAGCAATATCCCTTGTCGTCCTATGCAAGGAGATTTCTAAGGATATTGAAGCTGAGCTACGCTTCTCTAAGCTTCTGTCGTCTGTAAGCACCAAAGAGCGTAGGAAGCTAGAGCATAGTCTTAGTACTCGCAAGGGTGACCTGTACAGGCATGCTTTCCTTCGCTTTGCTGAGAAATCCATGGTAGAGGAAGGACTAGTAGAGGGATGGAAGCCGTGGGATGAGAAGAAGAGGATTCAGGTTGGCATGAAGCTTCTGGAAATCTTTTTGGAAGCTACCGACCTCGGATACCTCTATAAGCAAGTATCCACTACTTCTAAGAAGCTGCAGTACCTGTTCTCAATTCGTCCTGAGATCATTCAATACATTGACTTCAACGACAGGGAGCTTGCCAGTCTTTGCTTCAAGAATCGTCCTATGGTGATCCCTCCAAAGAAGTGGACTAAGCCTATTGGCGGCGGTTATTACCTCAACCTCAAGCGTGTCATTCCTCTCGTTAGAATTCCATTGAAGGAAGTAAATGAGTTGTATGCTGATGTTGATATGCCCAACGTCTACAATGCAGTCAATGCAATTCAAAGCACTCCATGGAGGATCAACCAGAAGGTGCTTAAGGTAGCTCAAGAAGTCTGCTCATGGAAGGTTATTCCTGAGTGTCTTGATATGCCCTCTGCAGAGTATGGGGAGCCTCCTATTCGTATGCCGGAGTGTGACACCAACCCTGAAGCTCAAAGAGCATGGCGTAAAGATATGGTTAGGTACTATCGTCTTGAAAATGCTCGTAAGGGCAAGAGATTGCTTGTCAATGCCATCTTGGCACTAGCAGCTGAGTATAAGGATGACCAAGAGATCTACTTCCCTCATAACCTTGACTTCAGGGGCCGTATCTACCCTCTTACCATCTTGTCTCCCCAATCTAATGACTTCGGAAAGGCGCTCATTGAGTTTGCTCATGGGGTACCTGTAGGAGACCAACGTGGGGCCGATTGGTTGGCCTTTCATGGGGCCAACTGCTATGGGCTTGATAAGAAGCCTATGGACGAGAGAATAGCGTGGGTTTACAGCAATACAGAGCTTATAGCACGTATCGCAGAGAATCCCTTGGATAACCAAGAGTGGATGGCTGCTGATAGTCCATGGGAATTCTTAGCTTTCTGCTTTGAGTGGGATGAGTATCGTAAGCAAGGCTATAGCTATGAGTCTCATATTGCAGTAGCTTTTGACGGGTCTTGCAGTGGCCTTCAGCACTTCTCGGCCATGCTTCGAGATGAGGTAGGTGGCTATGCAGTGAATCTAGTGCCTGACACTAAGGTGCACGACATCTACCAGATCGTTGCGGACAAGGTAAAGGAAAGACTCAAGGAGGATCTTGCTAAGGGTGAAGTTGATGAGATCATCTCTAAGGACGGGGAAGACTACCTTAAGAAAGGTGTGTCTTCAATGGCTAAAGAGTGGCTCGACTATGGTATCTCTAGGTCTGTCACTAAGCGCTGTACCATGACTCTTCCTTATGGTGCCAAGAAGTATGGGTTTGCTGATCAGATTCTTGAGGATACGGTCAACCCGGCCAATGCTCATAATCCTCTTGCATTTAGCAAGCCTATGCAGTCATCCCGCTATATGGCAGGTCTCATTTGGGATAGCCTGTCTCAAGTCGTAGTGAAAGCTGTAGAAGCCATGAGTTGGCTGCAGGATGCCTCAGCACTTCTTGCAAGTGATGTGGACATGAACGGAAATCACATTCCTACCTTCTGGATCACTCCTGCGGGCTTTCCTGTCCGGCAGAAGTACTTGAAGCTTCAGATGACTCAGGTTGACTGCGTTCTTCTTAAGGGTATCCGTATTAAGACACCTGATGGTGACGAAGAGACGGCACAGCGTATCGCTCCCTCAGTAGGTATCGTGTCTAAGGACAATGAAATCTCTACTCGCAAGCAGCGTCAGGGCATTGCTCCTAACTTTGTCCATAGCATGGATGCAAGCCACATGATGCTCACGGTACTTAAGGGTGTCGAACAGGGTCTTACGGGATTCGCATGTATCCATGATTCCTATGGAACTCATGCAGGTAACGCTGACAAACTGTTTCATATCGTCCGTGAAGTCTTTGTGGATACCTATGAGCAGAATGACGTGCTTCAAAGTCTGTATGATGCTGTAGCTCATCAGCTCAGCCCCAAGCTCCTAGAGAAGCTTCCAAAGCTCCCTGAGCGTGGTACTCTAGACCTTGAAGAGGTGAAGAACAGTCTTTACTGCTTCTCTTAATAATAAATCCCATAGAATAGGAGAGATAGGTCTTCTGCCATCCTTCTCTCCTATTCCTTTTATTAATTCAAAAATACACAACACACAACATCATGATGACCAAGAACAATATTCGTTTTACTACTCCTATGGGGTTTGCTCAGTATCCGTATCTGAACTCGCCGGACACTAAGTTCAACCCTGAAGGTGACTATAAGGTTAATCTTCTGCTGCCTGAAGATGATAAGACTAAGGAACTTATCGACAAGCTTGATGCTGTCTTGATCAAGTTCATGGAAACGTCCGATGACGTCAAGCGTGCTATTGCTCAGCGAAAGACTGTCACTAAGGGTGACATTGTGACATACGATGAGGAAGGAAATGTTGTCTTCAAATTCAAACAGAAGGCAGTCATCCATACCAAAGACGGTAAGGATCTTAAGGTTAGCATCCCCATCTTTGACTCTAAGGGCAAGCCCTGCAATGGTGCAATGATTGGCTCCGAAAGCAAGATTAAGGTGAACTTCTCTGTGTTTCCTTATTACATGCCCACCACTAAGACTTGTGGTCTTTCCCTTCGTCCTGTCGCTGTCCAAGTGATTGAGCTTGTAGAACCTAAGGCTTCCGGCACTGCTGAAAGTTATGGCTTCGGTGAAGAAGAAGGTGGCTTTGAGTATACTGAAGAGCCTGCCGCAGCACCTGAAGAAGATAGCAAGCCTTGGGATAATCTTGAAGAAGACTATGTTCCTAATAAGGGAGACTTCTAAGATTGACTACAAGAGCCGCCGCATACTCTAGGTTTCGACGGCACAACATGAAGACGTACAGAAGCGGTCTTGAGGAGGCTAATGCAGCTTACCTTAAGACCGCTTTAGGCCGTGAAGTAGAGTATGAAAAACATTACATAAATTATAAGATCCCTGAATCAATCCATAAGTACACACCAGATTTTGTATTGCCAAATGGAATTATTATTGAGACAAAGGGTGTATGGGATTCAGAGGACAGAAAGAAGCATTTGCTTATCAAAGAACAATATCCTCAGTTGGATATTAGGTTTATCTTTTCGAGATCTAAAACTCCTATCTACAAAGGTTCTAAGACTACCTATGCTTCTTTCTGTGAGAAGTATGGATTCAAGTATGCAGACAAGATAATACCTGATGCATGGCTAAAGGAACCAAAACATAAAATAGATAGTGATATATTACATGACAAATAAAATACTAGAAGATAAACTTAAACCAAATATTGAGGAGCATCCTTCAATAATAAACATAAAGAAAAGATCCGGCAAAGTAAAGTATATTGTAGTTCACTGTTCAGCATCTCAAAATAGAGATGATTATGACTGGAAGTCAATAGATCAAGTCCATAGAAACAGAGGCTTTATTTGCATTGGATACCATTTTGTAATCAAGAAAGATGGTACTATTCAGAATGGCAGACCTCTTGATGCTATAGGTGCTCATGCAAAGGGATACAATGACTGCTCAATTGGGATATGTCTAGTTGGAGGCATCAACAAAGAAGGGAAGCCCGTAGCTAACTTCACAGATGAGCAATATGTCAGCCTACGCAACCTAGTCACATGGCTTCAGTATAAGTATTGGGAAGATCATCCGAAGGTACTAGGTCACCGTGACTTGCCGGATGTTCATAAAGATTGTCCCTGCTTTGATGTCAAGGAATGGTACAGAAAGCTCCCATATGAAATTCATGAGGTAACTAAGGATGACGTTGCAGCTCTGGATGGTGTACTTAGAGTGTCGGGTGAGGCTCCTTATAAAGAAGGTGACCTCATTCTTCAAAAGAAATAAATCCCATACATTAGGAGAGTGACTTGTTTGGTTTCATTAAGAAGATGCTTCCGGCAATATGCGCTATAGTGATGTTCGTAGTAGGTGCTGCCGCAGGTGCTGACAAGGAGCGGGTTAAGAACCAACAGTTGCTACTAGAACAAAAGGTAAAATATGAAGAGAATCAAAAAGATATTATCAAGAGAAAGGGTGCAACGATTAGTCTCTTGCTTAGAGAATACGATTCTTTTCGTTCTAGCAGTTTGGATCTTAGGAACACTGTTAGCAGGTTGCAGCACAATCTCAACGAATCAAATAGAAAGCTTAGAGATTCCGAAGGAGCTTGCAGCAAGCGACTTGCCCAATGCCAAGAGCTTCTATCAAGAGGTACAGATTTACTTGACAGATGTACTCAACTATACACAACTACAGCAATAAAGAAGGATGCTGTGGTTAACATGACAACAACCTCACCTTAGCTCAGTTGGATAGAGTAGTTGCCTTCTAAGCAATTGGTCACAGGTTCGAATCCTGTAGGTGAGGCCAAAGAAGGACCTTTATGTCGCCATACGCGTGTGTCGCATATAAAATAAATCACAACTAGAAGCTGTACAGTGTTGTGGGCTTAGTCTTTATATAGGTCTTTGGCTAAGCATCTTTTACTTGGAGACAACTATGGGTCTTGATGCTTATTTTTACTTCTCCTCAGGCGAGAAGCGACAATCCTTTGGACAGACCTACCATAACATGACAGAGGTAGGTTATCTTCGTAAGAATTATTTTGTTGATGATTGGGTCCACAACAATGCAGACTATGGTCAATGCGAACCTACTTTTAACATGAACGGGTGGTATGTAAAGCTTACTATTGATGATGTTTTTAAGCTTCGAAAAGCTATCCTTGACAGTGACATGGATGGGTACGATCAGCAGTATGTCTTGAGTGTCATTGGTGATATTATAGGTAAATACTACGCGGTACCTGATGGTATCATTAATATCTACTACTGCTCTGATTGGTAACAATCTTGGGGGATTAGGAAGGGTTGCTAATGTTGGTTTTGGAGTCGGCCTTATAAACCGATAAACAGAAGAAAGCACTGTCTAGATAAGGCAGGTCGATTGACTGAACGTGGGTTCGATTCCCACCCCTTCCACCAAAATTATGGATAGATGGCTAACAGATTATAACGGGTATATCTTTAGGTATCGAAAAGAAGGAGATACCTATAAGAAAATTTATCAGCATGATGAGATTATTGAGGAGGTATTAGGCAGAAAACTAAAAGAAAATGAGTGTGTACACCACATTGATGGGAACACTAAAAATAACTCTAAGTCTAACTTGGTTTGTTGTACCTATAAAGGTCATGCTGAGATTCATAATCCAAAAGTTAGCTATTCTACCAAGCCTAAAATGAAGTACACAATACACAAGAGAGTATTTCACATAGATAAGGAAACTCTAGAAAAACTTGTTTGGGAGATGCCAACAACTCATGTTGCTAAACTATTTGGAGTATCAGATAAAGCAATTGAGAAGAGATGCAAACTCTTTAACATAAGTAAACCTCCTAGAGGATATTGGGCTAAACAAAAATTAGGGTAGTAAGCGAGAGTGATGGAATGGTAGACATGCATGCCTTAGAAGCATGTGCCTATGAGCGTGAGGGTTCGAATCCCTCCTCTCGCACCAAATTGACCCAATACACGATCAAGTAAGGAGATATACGCGGTATCTCCATGCTATGACATAAAGAAGCTAAAGAGGGAACACCAGCTCAAGATCCGAGCATACCTAGCTAGTTCTTTAGATTCTTTGTCGAGCAATTGAGTGCAAAAGATTGGGTCGTCTTATTTTTAAAGCTAGAGTGGCGGAAAGGAAGACGCAGCAGACTTAAAATCTGCCGAGCAATACTCGTGAGGGTTCGAATCCCTCCTCTCGCACCACCTACAAAGGAAACAACATGTTTGTAGATAAAGAATCAATTAGAAAGTTCTGTGATGAGCAGCTGAAGGATATTAAAGCTGATCCTATTAAGCACAAGATTGCTATCATCCATAGCAAGGGTGCCAATGCTGACTGCAAGCTTTACATGAAGAACAAGATTAAGGTGGCTACTAATGCCGGATTCTCTGTGGAGCTTGTGTCTGTAGGAAATCAAACAGAGCTTAGCAGGGCTATTGACAGACTTAACAATGAGTGTGTGCCATACATAGTTCAGTTGCCATTGAATTTTTGTTATGAGAGAGATGTCTTTGGTGACATCTGCCTTGCCAATGACATTGATAATCTTGGATATGAAGCTAAACAAAAGCTGTATGTTTCCGGCAATGCTACTGTAAGTGATCTTCCATGTACTGCTAGAGGTATTTATGAGCACCTGAAGCATCTAAACGGTGGTAGAGACCTTGAAGGCAACAATGTCTGTATCATTGGACGTAGCGATCTTGTGGGACGGCCTCTTGACAAGTGGCTTCGAGACTACTGCAACTGCAATACCATCGTTCTTCACAGAGGATCTAGCGCTGTCTACAAGGCTGCAGCTATTCGGATGAGTGACATCGTTGTTGTAGCTATTGGGAACCCTTATACATTTGGTTCTTACATTGATTGGGCACACCTATTTACTGATCGTCTTGTCTATGATGTTGGGATCAATTGGGTTAAGAAGCCTGATAAGGAGGGGTATCACCTCTGTGGGGATATTCCAGAAGAATGGAAAGAGTGGTCGCGTATGAACATCAGTCCTGTTCCGGGTGGCGTAGGGGTTCTTACTCGTACATTCTTTGTTGTTAACGCTTGGGAAAAGTGGAAAGCATGTAATCCGGCATAGTATAAAGGAATTACACTTGACTTGTAATCATGTGATGGGGGTTCGATTCCCTCTGCCGGAACCAATATTTACCATATATTAGGAGAGTATCTTATGCCTGAAAAATGGGAAGAAGAATATGAAGAGTTCTGTAAGTCTGAAGAAGATGCTGAAGACGAAGAGGAACTTGAAGATGATGAAGACGAAGAAGAACCTGAAGATGAAGAACCCTACGATGATGTAGATGATGGTTCTTCTGTTCGTGCAGATCATGAACGCTATCTTAACTGGCTTTACAAATAAATAAAACTATGTATCACACTACTAACGAAACTACCACTACTGTTGGTCTCTGTACCGCTACTGTCATTGAGGGTACTGAAGATGGTCTTTATACAATGGAGCTTGTATATCCTCGATACATCCATAGTGAACTTATGACTCACCGTGTGTTCTCTCGAAATGCCTCTAGCTCTCGTGCTACTCCTGTTGAGAAGATCATTAAGGAAGTCATGGATAATCCTGTGATTCCTAATGAAGTCTATAAGAACTGTAAGGGCATGTCTGGTAAAGAAAAGATAAAAGAAGAAGAGCTTACTAGTTTTCGGATTATCTGGGCATGTGCACGAGATGATGCTATTTATTGGGCTGAACGACTGAAGGAAATGGGTATCCATAAGCAGACTGTGAATCGACTGCTTGAGCCCTTCAGCTTTATCCGAACGATTGTTACTGCTACAGATTGGCAGAACTTCTATAACCTTCGTCTTTCTAAAGCAGCTCAGCCTGAGATTCGTGATCTTGCAAATGCAATGCTTAATGCTCAGGATAAGTATGAAATTCCTCCTAACTATAACTTCAATGATGCCTATTGGATTTTCCCCTATGTCTCTGATGAAGAGAGTAGTGAGCTCAGTACCATTGATGCCATTAAGGTGAGTGCAGCTCGTTGTGCTCGTGTGTCTTACTTGCAGAATGACGACTATACTCCTGCAGATATTAAGAAGGATTTGGAGCTTGCAGAGCGCCTACTGAAGGAGGGTCACATGTCTCCATTTGAACATCAGGTTTACCACAATGATAACCTTCCGTGTGGTTGGTACTATAATCTTTATGGTCGATACCAATCTGCTCGGTATATCTTGGAGCAGAATAGCCTAGTTTAATTATTATGTCTGAGTCAGTCTTTGTCCGGCATGAGCCTTGCCCATCTTGTGGCTCTAGTGATGCCTGTGCACTATTTAGTGATGGTCATAGGTACTGCTACAGCTGCAATACATACTTTCCTAGTGAAGATCAGAAACAAAACAAGGAGTTTAAGAAACCCATGAGTAAGGAGCTTATTCCGTTTAGTGACATGGTTGCTGAGAGACTGACTCAGCGTCTTCTCAATAAGGACACCTGTGAAAAGTACAAGTATTTCGTAGGTGAGTATAAGGGTAAACCCTGTCAGGTAGCTTGCTATTATGATTCGACTGGAGCTATTTGTGGACAAAAAGTTAGGTTTCCCGATAAGTCCTTTATTACATTAGGTAAGGTCACTGGTTGTCTTTATGGTTCTCAGCTTTGGTCTAAGGGTAAGAAAATTATCATCACTGAGGGTGAGATTGATTGTCTTACTGTGAGTCAACTGCAGGGGAATCAATGGCCTACTGTTAGTATTCCTAATGGTGCTCAGGCAGCAAAGAAAGCTATTGAAGCTAATCTAGAGTATCTGAGTAACTTTGAAGAAGTTATTCTTATGTTCGACATGGATGATGCCGGACGTAAAGCTAGTAAAGAGTGTGCTCAGATTCTTCCTCTAGGTAAAGCTTTTATTGCTTCTCTTCCGTGCAAAGATCCTAATGAGTGTCTTAAGAATGGAAAGGGTAAAGATGTACTGAGTGCTATATGGAATGCTAAACCTTATCGCCCTGATGGGATTGTTGCAGGTATTGATCTTTACGATAGTTGTGTTAATAATGTTGATGATCTATCTGATACTGTACCATACCCATGGGAGGCATTAAATAAATATACGAGAGGTATTCGTCATGGAGAGCTATATGTCATCACAAGTGGGAGTGGTATGGGAAAATCCACACTCGTTAGGGAGCTTGAATATTACTGTGGGGTTGTTCGGGGAGAGCTGTGTGGAGTTGTAGCCCTTGAAGAATCTACTAGAAAGACAGGATTGGAGCTTATGTCAATTCATCTTTCCAAGAGAATCTTGCTTGCTCCTGAAGATGTCACTCAAGAACAACGAAAGGAAGCATTTGAAAGTACGCTTGGGACAGGCAACTTCTTCCTATACGATCACTTTGGGTCACTTGATTCAAGCAATCTTATTAACAAACTTCGATACATGATTGTGGCTCTCGGCTGCAAGAGAATCTTCCTTGATCATATCTCTATCGTTGTGTCCGGCATGGATACCGATAAGGACGGGGGTGAGCGTAAAGCTATTGATAAGCTGATGACTAACCTTCGGTCACTGGTAGAAGAGACTGGTGCTACAATGTTTGTAGTGTCTCACTTGAAGCGGCCTGAGAAGAAGGGTCACGAAGAGGGAGCACAGGTATCTCTTAGTCAACTCAGAGGATCAGGTGCTATTGCTCAGCTTGCTGATATGGTTATTGGTCTTGAACGTAATCAGCAGGGAGAGTCACCTAACATTCTCACTATTAGAGTCTTGAAGAACAGATTTTCGGGGGAAACTGGGGTATCTGGTTACCTTGAGTACGACACTGAAAGTGGTAGACTAAAGCAATATGATGGTGAACCAGAGGACTATGGGTTCTCAGATGAAAGTAGGTTCTGATATGTTTACTTTCCTTTGGAACTTCTTCCTTTTTGTCATTCCATTCTTTGTGCTGGTCTTCTGTCTGGCACATGATAATTAACAATAACTTATGCTAACGCTATAGGACATATAGAAACATGCTCACACTATACGATAACTATATTATTACTGACATTGAGACAGATGGTCTGTTGGATACTGTCTCTAAGTTCTGGTGTGGCTGCATCTACGATTCTAAAGATGACAGCTATACTTCCTTTACTAATCTTGATGAATATGTAGACAAGCTTGAGCACTATGCTAAGAATCAATACAACATTGTTTTTCATAATGGCATCTGCTTTGACGTACCGTGCCTTAAGATTCTTATGGGTCGGGACTTCTCGTTTGATCCGCGTAAAGTAGTGTTGGATACATTGGTTCTTTCTCGACTGATCTACGGAAACATTAAAGACATTGACATGGGCCTAATGAAGTCCGGCAAGCTTCCTAAGAGTCTCTTTGGTTCTCACAGCTTGAAGGCTTATGGTTATCGTCTAGGTGAGCTTAAGGGTACCTATGGTGAACAGGAGGATGCTTGGGATCACTTCAGTAACGAGATGCTTACCTACAATAAGCAGGACGTTGTAGTTACCAAGATGCTCTACAACAAGCTTTGTGCTAAGAAGTATCCTTTGAAAGCTATTGATCTTGAGCATCAGATTGCTTGGGTTATGGCTAAGCAGGAACGTAATGGCTTTGTCTTTGATATGGATAAAGCATTTGAGCTTAGCATTATGCTTAGTGATCGTAAGGCGCAGCTGGAGAAAGAGCTGGAAGAACTCTATGGATCTTGGAGTGTCTATAAGGGTGACAAGATCTACAAGAGAGACAACGCTAAGCGAGGGATTAAAGCAGGTGTTCCTTATCCTCAGTACGAGGAGGTAACCTTCAATCCCTCTAGTGGTGCTCACAGAGCTAAGGTTCTTATGGATCGAGGATGGAAACCTACTGAGTTCACTCCTACCGGAAGTCCTAAGACAGACGAAGAGGCTCTGAAGACGGCTGTAGGTATTGAGGGTGTAGATAAGATCCTTGAGTACTTGCTTATTGATAAACGTCTGGGGCAGCTTAGCACTGGTTCTATGGCGTGGCTGAAGATGGTAAATAAAGATGACGATGGGTATTATCGCATACATGGCAGGGTCAATCCTAATGGTGCTGTCACTGGCAGGGCTACTCACAGCTATCCTAATGTTGCACAAGTTCCTTCGGGACACTCAGCATATGGCAAGGAGTGCAGGTCTCTCTTTGGGGTACCTGAGGGATGGTGCGAAGCAGGTATTGATGTCTCTGGTTTGGAGCTTAGGTGCTTTGCTGAGTTCCTTTGGGATTATGATGATGGTGAGTATGCTCACACTGTTCTGAATGGGGATATTCATACAGCTAATCAGAAAGCTGCAGGATTACCTACGAGAGACTTAGCCAAGACGTTTATCTATGGATTTCTTTATGGAGCAGGTGATGCGAAGATTGGTCAGATTGTGGGTGGCAGTTCTGCTGATGGCAAAAGGCTCAAGGAGAAGTTTTTCAGAGCTGTCCCTGCAATTAAGAAACTTAGAGAAACCCTAGAGGACACCTTAGCTACTTCTAGTGAGTGGGTAGGGAATACTCAGAGGGTTCATTGGAGGAAGCGAAAGAGTGCTGATGGTTCTATTGATTACACTCATTGTATTGTTGGGTTGGATGGTAGGCCTGTCTATGTTCGGTCTATCCATTCGGCACTTAATACAGTTCTACAAAGCGCTGGTGCTCTCATATGTAAAGCATGGGTTGTGGAGTCTGAAAGGTTACTCAGGGAGACCTATGGTTTGTCACATGGATGGGACGGTGACTTTGCTTTGATGGCATGGGTGCACGATGAAATTCAGGTAGCCTGCCGGAACAAAGAGGTTGCTGAGATTGTCTTGAAGGCTACTAAGGAGGCCATGACTAATGTGCAGCACATGTTTGGATTCAGAACACAACTTGATGTTGAAGGAAAGATTGGAGCGAATTGGTATGAATGCCACTGATAATAAGGGTAACGCTAAGGTTACGTTCTACTACGATACTCGTGATGGTTCCTACAGCGAGGGACTTAAGGTAATCATTAATGGACAGATGGTTCTCAACAACAAACCTAGCATGTACAAAGGGTATGCCCTTGAGGAGTGTGTACTTAATCTCCTCTATGCTCTTGGTTATGATGTTGATGAAGTAAAGAATGTTGAACTGGATGAGGTGAACTGATATGTATAAATACCTTGAATTGCTTAGCTATCTCTCTGTGTCACCTAAAGAACTTCAAAGTGACTATGTTCGATATAATGCAAAGCTGATTGCTGAAGCTGCATCACGTGGTCATATTACCTGTATTGTCTTTGGTGTTCCTACAAATAAATGGTTCATCACAAACAAGGGACGTAAGTTCTTGGAGGAGTTCAATGCAATTTGATACGTGCCTCATTGATGGAGACATGTTAGCCTATGTAGCATCCACTAGTGTACAGAAGGAAATAGATTGGGGTGATGGTCTATGGACACTTCATGCATACCTAGAGGATGCTCAGGCTGCATTTACTGCATCTATTGATTATATTATTAGCAGTCTAAAGAATAAGCATAATCTTGACATAACGAATAGCAAAAAGATCTATTGCTTCAGTGATAGCCATTTATTTAGAAAGGATATAAATCCTAATTATAAAAGTAATAGAGCCAATACAAGAAAACCTGTATGCTACAAAGCACTAGTTGAATGGATTAAACATAACTATGATTGCATGACTATTAGTTCATGTGAAGCAGATGATTGCATATCGTCCAACATGAATGAGCATAGTATCATCATTAGTGGAGACAAAGATTTTAATACTGTTGAAGGATATTTTTATGACTTCAAGAGAGACATTCTCCACTATACTACTGAGCAAGAAGCTATGTATAATACCTTTGTACAAGCTCTTGCAGGAGATAGAATTGATGGATACTTTGGTTGTCCTAAGATTGGCATAGTAACTGCAAAAAAGATTCTGGATAAAGTAGACAACAAGACATTTGATGGATACTGGGATGCAGCTAAGAAACAGTTCGAGAAAGCCGGGTTGACTGAAAGAGATCTATTGGTTAACTACAGGATGGCCCACTTGTTGACCGATAAGGAAGTCCGTGAGGGAGTATCTAATAATTAATCCCATATATAATATACAGAGTGTCCTAATAATATTTCCCATAGAATAGGATAAAGAAGAGTTTAGATCATACTATAGGGTATTACTGCTAGTCCTCCCCCTTAGTAGTACATATAGTATGATCTTTTATTTATTACCTTAAAAAGATATATACATACTATTATTATGACTGATATTGAAATTAATAATCTAGCTACTGAAGACTATAAGGAAAGTGTTAAGAGTAGTGATGAGGATGATATTAAAGAGTTTGATCCTTATAAAGACTTTCCTAAGTGTTCCAAGACTTACCTAAAGAGACTAAAGGAAGTCTTTGACATTCGTAGGATGATTCGTTATTCGTCTACAACTAAGGATTACCTTCAGGGTGTTCAGGATGTTCTAGACTTTATTGAGCTGCAGAACAACAAGAGATAAAACTAAATCATGACAGAAGAACTTAAACCTGTTCCTAACTTACCTAATTATTTGGTTAGTGCATCAGGTGATGTATACAGCTACAAAAGAAAAGTAGTTAGGAAACTTACACCTAGAGTAAATATTTGGGGTTATGTTACAGTAGCCCTAAGAAGACCTAATAAGACTAAGCTAACAGCTTTTGTCCATAGGCTTGTCGCTTATGCTTGGATTGGTGAGTGTCCTCCCAATAAAGAGGAGATAAACCATAAGGATGGTAACAAATTGAATAACCATTACTCTAATCTTGAATGGGTTACTAAGAAAGAGAACCAGCAACACAGACGCCATGTTCTTAATAAGAATAATGGTGGATCAAAAAAGGTTCCTATCGTCTGTATAAATAAAAGTACAGGGGAAGAATTTATTTTTGAGTCTATTTCAGAAGCATGCCTAAAACTTAATCTGCACAGGGTTCATGTTAGAGAAGCTCTGAAGGGTGTAAGAAAGTCAGATCATGGTTATACATTTAGAAAGGTGAACCAAAATCGGAAGCTTATTTAAAACCCCTAAAGCACCTGAAGTTAAAGTACAGGCTCCTGCAGTAGATAATCCTACTCCTGAACCTGCTGAAGTAGAACTAGGTGCTCAGGATACAGATGAAGAAAAAGCTAGACGAGGCAAGAAAGGTCTACGTATAGATCGAAATACTTCTGTCGGTACCACTAGATCCATTAGATCTGGTGCAAACCTTGTCTAATATAATAATTAACATAGTATGTAATATTATCCGATACAAATGAAAAACAATATCAGAGAATTTAAGAATGAAGATGAGTTGATGTCTTGTATTGACATTGTTATCAATTCAATCATTAAGAATGCAAAGAACATTAATGTAATTAAGAACATTAATCCTAATCATTGCAAGACATTGTGCAAGATGATCTTTAATAAACAAATTGAAGATTATTATATTTATTGTTTTGCTGACAAAGAAACTGATGAGCCTGTAGGCGCATGTCTTCTTTCTTGTGGGTCTCCTTGGTATGACCCTGACTTGCTTATTCTTAATGAAGAGTTCATTGTTTCATTTAAGAAAGGAGCTGGTGTAGCTAGAGATCTTGCAGAGTTCCTAAAAGGTGAACTAAAGAAAGGCAATGTAGACTTCATTCAAACAGGGAGTGTTAATGATTGGTGTAGTAAGATGTTGTGCAATACTTACACTAAAGCAGGGTTTCATTTGTACAATAATTATTACATGAGTAAAGAAGATTTAATAGAATAAATAATTAATTATGGGTTCTGTAAAGAAAGCTATTAAGAAGATCGCAAAGATTTCTACAGGTGGTCTTATAGGTGGTGGAGACAATAAGGGTCAGGGTGCACAAGAACAGGTTACTCCGGCTCCTGAGATTGGTACTAACACTGAGACTACTGAGGTTGATACGTCCGATCAGGAAACCTCTGGTACTGCTACAAAGAAGAGACGCAGACGAGGAAAGAGTTCTCTAAGAATTGATACGGGTGTTAACTCTTCTGGCGGTCGTGGACTGAATATTACGTAAGAGGGTTCTTGTATGGCTACACAAAACTATGTTCCCACAGAGGGAGCTAAGGTAGTCTATGACAGACTCTCACAGGATAGAGACAACTACACACAAAGAGCTGAGAAGTGTGCTACTTATACAATACCTCAGCTGTTCCCAAAGGAATCTGATGATGGCGGGACGAGCTATGAGACACCTTACAATTCTGTAGGTGCTAGAGGCTTGAATAATCTGGCATCAAAACTTCTGTTGTCGTTGCTACCCCCAGGGCAGCCCTTCTTCAGACTAGGGCTGGATCAGGAGTCCACTCAGAAACTAAATGAATCTGGTGATGACCAACTGAAAGATACCGTTGAGTATGGCTTGTCTATGATGGAGCAGAGCATCATGAAGTACATGGAGGCTCAGTCTCTTAGACCTACTCTCTTTGAGTGCATCAAGCAGTTGATTATTGCAGGTAATGCTTTGTTGTTCCTTCCTCCTAAAGAAGGTGGTGTTAAGTGTTATACCCTCAGGGATTATGTTGTAGAGAGGGATGGGACTGGTAATGTCCTTCAGCTTGTTGCACGTGATGTCCTAGCTAGAGGTTCCCTGCCGGAAGAGCTTAAGTCTCTTATACCTGACACAGGTGATCAATCGATCAATCAGAAGGTTGAAGTATATACCCATGTCTATAGAGAGTCCCCTAATTCTTGGGGTTCCTATCAGGAGATTGAGGGTCAGGTAGTAAATGGATCTGAGCAGCACTACCCCCTAGATAAGTCTCCTTGGATTCCTGTGAGATTCTGTAAGAAGGACAATGAGAACTACGGTAGATCTTTTGTTGAAGATTACCTAGGTGACCTTATCTCCCTAGAGAACCTTAGTAAGTCCATTGTGGACATGTCCATGATTAGTGCTAAGGTTATGTTCCTAGTGTCTCCTTCTTGCCAGACAAACATACGTGCTCTCTCTAAGGCAGAGAATGGAGCCTTTGTCAGAGGCAGACAGGAGGATATTGTTCCCATGCAGTTGAACAAGGCAGGGGACATGCAGACTGTCTTTACTACAGCTCAGCAGATAGAATCTCGACTCTCCTACGCGTTCCTGTTGAATAGTGCCGTACAAAGACAAAATGACAGAGTTACGGCAGAAGAGATTCGATACGTTGCAGGTGAACTTGAAGATACCCTAGGTGGTGTCTACTCTCTCTTATCGCAGGAGCTGCAGCTACCCTTGGTATCCTGTGTGATGAACCAGATGGCATCCCTGAACTTGCTCCCTGTTATTGATGAGAGCATAGCTACCATTGAGCCTACTATTGTTACTGGCATGGATGCTTTGGGTAGAGGCCATGACTTGTCTAACCTTACTCAGGCTATTGGTCTTATTGCACAGCTTGGTGAGCAGGCATTCAGTACCATCAACATGAACAATCTTATCTTGAGAATCTTTACTAGTTCTCAGATTGATGCTACTGGTCTTGTTAAGACACCTGAGCAGATGCAGGAAGAACAACAGGCTATGATGGAGCAGTATGCACAGCAGGCTGGTGTTGATGCACAGGCACAGATGGCTGTAGACAACAACAATCAGCAGCAACAGTAACAATAACAACAATTAACTATAGAGGAAACAATAAGTGGAGTTGGATAATCCTACTTCTGCTCAGGAAACTGAAGTCATGATTTCGGACAACATGCAGATTCAGTTGGACGGTGGTGATGACAGTAATTCTATCCTGAATACAGAGACAACTAATGATAACCCCGAAGAAAATAATGGCACATCTAGCACTACTGGGGTTAATCAAAGTAATACTGAAAATAATACTGGCAATACTGATGGTATTTCAAACATTCAGACAGAAGTAGACAAGAATGAAAAGGTTCTTGCAGCTGTCAAGAATGATCTTAAGGCTAAGGGTGTTGATCTTAATAAGGCCATTAAGGAATACAACAGTACCGGCACTTTGTCTTCTCAGACCATTGCTGACCTCATGAATGCAGGGTATCCTTCTGAGGTCATTGAGGGGTTCATTGCTTCACGACAGGCACTGGAAGAGAAGTTCACTAATGAGGTCTATAAGCTTGCCGGTGGTGAGAAGGAATACCAGAAGCTCACACAGTGGGCATCTGCTAATCTACCTAAGAAGGTTGTAGATACCTTTAATAAAGCTATTGATAACAATAACCTTGAAGCACTATCGCTGATGCTTGAAGGTATTAAATCTAAATATACAGCGACCTATGGCACTCGTAATCCTAGCATCATTGGTAATGCTTCGAGTGCAGCTCCTAAAGCTAATGGCTTCACTAGTAAAGAAGAAGTCATTAAGGCTTTCTCTGATCCTAGATATGGTCGAGACCCGCAGTATATGCGAGAGATGGAGCTTAAGATGTTTAATACAGCACTTTAATTATAAACTAATAATAACATACATACACTAAAATAAATAAATATTATGGCAGCACTTGCAACTAATTCTATTTCTAACCCCGGCCAAAACCTATCGACTGGTGATCGTGATGCTCTATTCATGAAGATGTTCTCGGGTGAAGTCCTGACGGCCTTTGCTCGTACTTCGGTCATGATGGGCCGACATGTTGTTCGTACTATCCCGCACGGGAAAAGCGCTTCGTTCCCCGTGATGGGCCGTACGCACGCTAAGTATCTAGCCCCCGGCAATAACCTTGATGACCAGCGTAAGAAGATGGAGAATACCGAAAAGGTTATCGCCATTGATGGTCTTCTTACGGCTGACTGCCTTATCACGGATATTGATGATGCGATGAATCATTATGATGTCCGCACGGAATACTCGAGACAGCTTGGTGAAGCTCTTGCTCAGGCTGCTGACTGTGCCATCATTAATGAACTTATGAATATGTGCCTTAAGGATCAGTCGAAGGGCATGCCTGAAAATATTCCGACAAATACCGATCTTGGAAACCCCGGCACTGGTAAGGCTTTTGAGTTTGTTACGGGTCTTGACATCAGCACCTCGGCTGACTTCGGCAATAAGCTCCTTGAAGGTCTTATTGAAGCCCGTGCTAAGTTCACTGACAACTGGGTTCCGCAGGGTGACCGTTACTGCCTTGTGACGCCTGAAGGTTACTCGGCTATCATTCGTGCTCTCATGCCGGATGCCGCTAACTACATGGCTATGTTTGATCCTACCTCGGGTGCCCTGAAGAATGTCTGTGGCTTTGAGATTGTGGAAACCCCGAACTTCACTAATGATGGTGTCGATGGCAAGCATGCACTTAACAGTGTCATCAAGACTGCTGTCCCTGAAGCTGTGGTGTTCCATCGCTCGGCTGTGGGTACGGTGAAGCTTCGTGACCTTGCTATGGAGCGTGCCCGCAGAGCTGAATATCAGGCTGACCAGATCATCGCCAAGTACGCTATGGGTCACGGTGGTCTTCGTCCTGAAGCTGTTGGTATCTTTGTTAAGACAGCGCAGGCTCCTGCGTAATAGCTTATGGATTACCGTATTCTTCACGGTAATTCTTATTTCCTAGAACTCAGGAAGTGGGGCAAAGACCTCACTCCTGAGGAAGCTAAGAAGCTAGGGTTGATTAAAGAATTAAAGGATTCTACACCTTCTTCTCCTGCCGACCAAAAGGTTACAAAGGTAACCCGAAGAAAGAAGGTAACTACTAATAACAACAAGTAAACTCTGGGAGAAAATATGATTGTAACACCATCTAATGAATTGGATGCGGTTAATGAAGTCCTCTCCTCAGTGGGTGCAAGTCCTATCTCTACTCTTGAAGATGATCTTGATGTAGACTCTTTGAATGCTCAGAGAATTCTTCATGGAGTATCCAAGGAGATTCAGAGTAGAGGATATGACTTTAATACAGTTAATGATATAACACTCATGCCCGACGCTGATAGTGGCCTAGTACCGTGTCCTAATAGTTATCTTAGATTCTTTAGTGACGGTATGAAGCTTATCAGAAGGTCGGGCTATTTTTTCGACATAGAGAGTCAGACCAACGAGTTTCCTGAAGGCTTGTCTGTAGGTGAGCTAGTTAAGGAACTTGATTTTGATGCTCTGCCGGATGTCTTTAGAAAATACATTACTGTTAGAGCTTGCAGAATATTTCAGATGAGATACCTCACTTCTCAGGAAATAGATCAGCACCTTATGACTGAGGAGTCTAGTGCATATGCAGATATTATAGATTATGACCTTATGCAGGGCAACTATAATATCTACAATGATGACCAGACAATATCTCAGAATATTCAGAGGAGCTAAACATGCCACTGGTTTCACAAAGCATATCTTCATTCAAAGGTGGTGTGTCTCAGCAGCCTGATATTGTTAGATTTGCAGATCAGGTACAAGAACAAATAAATGGGTTCTCTAGTGAAGTTGAAGGTCTACAGAAGAGACCCCCTACGATTCATGTAGCTAGACTGGGCGACCAAGTTAATCCTAAGACTCTTAAGTATCATGTTATTAATAGAGATGATACAGAGCAATACATTATGGAGATGGGCAATGGCTCTATAAGAGTGTGGGATCTACAGGGTAACCCTAAGACAGTGCAAATTAAGGAGGATGCTAGTTACATTACATCGAGTAATCCTCAGAAAGACTTTAGAGCTGTTACTGTAGCTGATTATACATTTATTCTTAATAGAACAGTCTCTACTAAGATGACTAGTGATAAGTCATCTAAGTCTGGTACAGATAAAGCACTTATCTACATTAAGAATGCCAACTATGCTAAGTCTTATGCCATATTTATTAATGGTACTTTCTACTGCGGGATGATTACACCTGACGGTGGTGAAGCTAAGCAGGCAGTTCAGGTTACTACGTCCTTCATTGCCAATAGATTAGCTGAGCTGTTTGAGGGTAACTATACAAACACAGGTGAGCCTTCATGGACTACTTATAATGAACTGCTACAGAACCTAGGTGGTAGAGCTACTGCGGGTTACTCTCGTAATCCTAATGCAAGCTTTAGTTCTTATAGTGCCTCTGTGTCTGGTGACTCAACAATTGTCATTACATCATCTAGAAACTATAACATGCCGGACGTAGACTTTAGAGATGGTATGGGTAACACTAATGCCTATGCCATTAAGGGTGCTGTGAACTCTACATCTAAACTGCCTCCTACGGCTCCTGATGGTTATCCTGTGAAAGTTCAGGGTGAAACTAATGAAGATGAGGATGACTATTGGGTTAGATACAACTCATCTACTAATACATGGCAGGAATCCGTAGCTCCTGATATTGAGTACAAGATTAATGCATCTACAATGCCTCATGCTCTTATTAGACAAGCAGATGGCACATTTACTTTTGAGAAACTAACATGGGCTGATAGAGAAGTAGGTGATGACGATACTAATCCTGTGCCCTCTTTTATTGACAGAACAATTAATGATATATTCTTTTATAGAAACAGGTTGGGTGTAATCAGCGATGAGAACATTATTTTGTCAGGGTCATCCGACTTCTTTAACTACTGGTATAAATCGGCCGCAAGCATTGCTGATACTGACCCTATTGATGTTGCTGTAAGCTCCAATAAGGTTGCAATCCTTACAAATGCTATTCCTTATGCTAAGGAGCTTATGCTGTTCTCTAGAGAAGGGCAGTTTGTCCTATCTGCAGATGGTGTCTTGACTCCTAAGAGTGTTAAGGTTGACCAGATTACAGCATTTAATTACACAGACAGAGCACAACCATTGAGTGTAGGTCAGTCTATCTTCTTCATTAATGACAGAGTAGACTATTGCTCACTGATGAGATACTACACCGTACAGGACGTAGCTGACCTAAAGGATGCTGAGGACGTCACTGCACACATACCTACATATATTCCTGTAGGTATCACAAGACTATCTGGTAATACAACAGAGAACTTGATTACTCTTACCTCAGAGACCTCTCCTAGTACTGTATGGGTCTATAAGTATCTCATACAGGATGGAGCATCACTGCAGCAGTCTTGGTCTAAATGGGAGTTCGGGTATCCTGAGAATACTCAGGTCTGTTTGGCAGAATTTGTCAATGCTTATATTTATTTCCTAGTAAATACTGAAGGTGGTCTATTCCTAGAGTACACTCAGCTCACAGGTAATGCAATTGACATGGAGGATGAGCCTTACAGATTGTTCATTGACAGAAAGATAAAGTATACTGTTCCGGCAGAAGCTAAGTACAGTGACTTCAATGATGAGACTACTATAAGCATCAAAGATGTCTATGGTACGATACCTCATAAAGACCTGTATTATTTTATAGATACTGATGGTTATGTTACTGAGATTTCCGATTGGGATGATACTACAGGCAACTTTACTATCAGAGGTGATGTCAGAAGCAAAGAATACTTTGTAGGAAGACAGTATAAGTTTGAGGTTACACTATCTCAGCAGAGTATTAAAGCATCTAGCTCTGATGGAGCTACAGTATCTGAAGATGAAGGTAGACTGCAACTAAGGTACTTCTGGGTAAACTATAGTGATTCTGGTGTCTTTGATGCTACTGTGTGCAATGACATGAAGAACAAGTGCTATACCTATAGAAACACAGGTAAGACTTTGGGTATCCGAAAGACAAAGCTAGGTGTCAATGAGTTGTACACAGGTAGATTTAAGTTCCCAATACAAGATAAAAATGATGAGGTAGTAATATCATTGTCAAGTGATAATCCTACACCAATCAATATTATATCAGGTGGATGGGAAGGATTCTATGTCAGAAGAAATACAAAAGTATAATAGTGATAACGTTATTCATAGTCTTTCTATTGAAGAACAGAATACTCTCAAACAGATTGTCATAGAAGCTGTCAAGAGAACAGATCAGATAGATATACCTGTAGATCAATATATACATGCCGGTGTCTATGTCAGAACAGTAAAGATACCGGCAGGTCTCATAGCTTGTGGAGCTTTCCTTAAGGTTCCCACTAGTATCATCATTAGTGGGAACTGTACTATGAGCATGGGTGACAAGATGGTGAATGTAGATGGCTATAAGGTTCTAAAGGGAGAAGCAGGAAGGAGACAAGTCTTTAGGGCCATAGAGGACACCTACATCACCATGTTCTTTAGGACAGACGCTAAGACTACGGAAGAAGCTGAGATGGAGAGTACAGATGAGTATCGTCTATTAACTAATCACAGAAAGGAATTATTGAACAGTGAGTAGTCTTATAGTTATTGGGGCTGTAGTAGGTGGAGCTTCTGGGTTTGGTGGTTCCCTATATAGCATCTCAAAACAGAATAGAAATATGATTAAGGCGTTCAAGAAGAACATGGAATATGCTCAATTGAACTATAATCATAATCAAAATGAACTAACAAAACAACAGACACAGCTATATCATCAGGCTGTCTCTGAGTTGTTCTCTCTGTCTCTCAATGCCTATCAGAACAATGCACAAGTAGAGGCCGCTATGGCTGAGACTGGTTATGAGGGCCGTAATGCCAAGAAGATAGGACAGACCCTAGATGCAGCTGTAGGTAGACAGAAGACAGCCATTAAGGATGAGTACGAAAACCAGTACAATCAGATTAGGTCTCAGAAGGACACCCTATACATACAGATGGTTAATTCTGTTGAACAAGCTAGAGACAACCTTAAGTCTCAGCTTATAGGTGGCACTCAGGCTTTCATGCAGACCCTTAATGCTACAGTTCAGGGTGCAGCTATGGGTGCCGCTACAGGTGGTGCTTTGGGTGCTCTTGGTGGAGCTGCGGGGGGTGCTGCAGGTGGAGCTTCAGGTGCTGCCGCTGCAGGTGGTGTTGATGCTATCTCAGGTGCCGCTGCAGGAGCTGGAGCAGGCACAGCTACCTCTGGTCTGACCATTACTCCTGTAGCCTCCTCTAGTGCAACCACAGTTGCTAGTGCAGGAAGTGGGGCCACAAGTATCTGGGGTTCTATGGGTTCAGCCTTTGGTAAAGGCATGCAGATTTATAATGCTTGGAGTCCTCTATTGAATGCTTCTAATTCGATGACTAGAGGATATAGATATGGAGGTTATTTCTACTAATGCCTAATGAAGATAATACAGGTGGGTTTAGCAGACAGTTCGGGGAGTGGAGATACTTTAACTCTGCCCTAGAGAAACTTGGTGGCTATAGACCCTCAATGCTCAGCCTGAATGTACCAAGTAAATTCAGAGATGATAAAGAACTTAACTGGATGACAGTGCTGGGTGAGAGCTTTAAGTTGACTCTTGGTGGACTTGAAGCTAGACAGAAGTATGTTAATAAACAGGTTGACTCTTGGTTGCGGTCTCATTCACTAGAGGAATATAAGCAGGCTGTCGTAAATAATAACCTGCCATTCCAAGATGACCCCTTGGCAATGAACAGACTCAAATATGACCATGGTAAGATTGCATTTCAGTTGGCTGAGAGAGACTTTCAGAACAGAGTAGACCGCAATGAGTTTGTCGGCATGGCTCCTGAGCAGGTGGATGCTGAGCACTTTAAGCATGTCCGTAATGCACTGAAAGAACTGAACGGTACATTCCCTTGGGCTACTGAAAGTGACTACTGGTTCAAGAAGGGTTTCTATGAGGACTCTGAAGGTGGTCGCATAAAGGTACTTGTCAGTCAGCAGAAGGTAACTAATGATTGGAATGTTCAGGAAGGTATCATGCAGGACTCAGCTCTTATCAATGCTGTGTCTAGTGACCTTAAGTCTGACCCTCTGGCTATCGTAGCTACAGTCAAGGATGTCTTTGCTAATCCTAAGGTTGCTCACTATAGTCCTGAACAAAAGCAGGCTTTGATTAAGAATGTCCTCCCCAATATCACTAAGAGACCTGATGGAGGTAAGATCCTAGATGATCTTGCAGACCTGAAGGTATTCGATGGTAGTGACCTGACACTAAAGGATGTTGTAGGTGACGTTGAGTGGTATAAGGCACACGTAGAGTCAGACAAGAATGCTTGGATAATGGACGCTGATACCTATGCTCAGGACGTTCTCAGCATTGATGATCATATAGCTCAAGGTGATGTCGCTTGGGTAATGGGAGAGCTTGAAGCAGAAGAAGCTACTAGTAGTAATAGGCGTACTGCTAGATATGAGTATCTTCTTCGTGCTGTTGGATCAGCTAAGAGACAAGCAGAGATTCTTAAGAGACGGTCCGAGGCTGATGCTAAGTCTGAGATGGGTAAGTTTGTCAAGGACAGAGATGCTGGATTCTATCTTGACTCCTTAGCTAGTGGTACTGAAACTAAACCTAACAATATTCTTGACCTAGATCAAACTTCTATTGACAAGAAGTTCTGGGAGAGAGTAGAGAGTGGTCAGTATAGTTTATCTGATATTGTTAATATAGCTAAGAATCCTACAGGTAAATACAACCCTGCTAGAGGTTACTTCAGAGCTAGAGCACAGTCCTGTCTAGCTATCATAGAGGGTCAGGCACAGGCTCTCCTTAATAACAAAGCTGCTGTCTTGTCTAAGCCTAAGTATCTTGATGATATAGCTTCAGCATTCGCTATGGATTCTACAGCTGTTGATGAGATGATGGGGGATGTACCGGATTGGCAGAAGGAAACTTTAGTTACTCTCATCAATGCTCAGAGCACAGGTCTTACCTATCAGGACATTATTAGATCGAATGCTAATTACATTACTCTAAACTCTAGCTCAGAAGGTCGTAAGAAGTTGCAGAGAATCAATGAGCGCTATGATGCTGAGTTGGATGAGATGGAGGGTAAAGGTGAGATCAAAGGTGATTCCTACAGCAGAAGCTACATTAAGACGAAGGCTCTTGCGTATACCTATAATGGACTTACTAATAGTGATGCTCTAGAGAAAGCTAGATCAGAGTTTAACAACAATCACTATAACGTTAGGGGTGCCGCAGTTCCTATTAGTTTCTTTAGGGTTACCAACAACACTAACCTAGAGGATGCTCAGGAATTCTTTGAGCATGCTGTAGACAACTTTGCTAAAGAGAACAAGGATAGATCCTTTGTTTATGGCTACAATCCTTATCTGAAGAGTTACGATATTACTGATGCGGATACTGCTGTTCTTGTAAAGAGAATAACCAATAAAGATTTAGCAACATCCTATATGAAGTTTGTTGAGAATAAGGCTAGTGAGACACCCACTACTATTATTCATGACATCCTGAACATGTTTAAGTAAGAGATAATATATGGAAGAAAATCTAGTACAGAATCCTTTCTCTCTGAGGGGTGGTCTTTCTGTTGACCCTGACAGTGCAGTAATAGTCCCTGAAGCTAGACCACCCCTTCATACAGAGGAGGAGCTTCGGAAAGAAGCTAATGAGGCTGTAGGCTTTATAGGTGGTCTAAAGAATGAATGGGGGACAGTTAAAGCTAGAATGCTATTAGCTTCCCCTTCTCCTTTTGACTTTACTACACAGTATGAACCTACATCAGAAGAACGTAAGAAGATTCTAGAGACTGTTGACTATAACCTAGACAGATATAAATCCATTGTCAGAGGGGCTAACTCTAAGGAAGACATGGAGTCCCGTATAGGTATCGTCAAAGAAGTACAGGAGTATCGAAGACAGCAGTCAATGGCTTCTATAGCTGACAACCTAGCATCTGGTGTAGGTGGTATGTTTGGTGACCCAACAAGTTACATACCGTTTGCTGGTGGTGCTAGTATGGCAGGTCGTCTAAGTCTAGCTGCTGGTTCTGCTGTATTTAGTGGGTTTGCCAATGAGTATGTCTCAGGTGACGAGAATGACCCCGTAGACAACCTAGCGAATGCTGTGATGCTTGGGGGTACTGTTGAAGGATTCTCTAGAGTCAGAGGAAAGATGTCTGGTGCTGGTCGCATTGTGGGTGATGCTGGCAGACGGGCCATGAAGACAGCTAAGGATATAGCCAATGACACTGTGCAGGACTTTAAGTATCTTAAGGGTATCCGTGGTACAGTAGGTGCTATTAATGGTCTCAGAGAGAACCTAGAGAAACACTTGCCTTCAGCCACTATTGCTGGTGTCTTTCAGAAAGCTAAAAGCATTGAGATTAAAGACATAGCCAATAAGTTCTTTAAGACTGAAGAAGGTATCAGAGATCCTAATACAGGTATCTTCAAGCAATTCAACAATGAGAAGGGTACCTTTACAGCTGAAGAGTATAAGGACTTCTATTTCAATGATGGCTACAGATTCTTTAATGAAGTAGCTGATGGCATTAATAAGCTGTCTAAAGAAATCAATATGTCTGTGGAGGAAATAAACCATAGACTTAGAAGAAAGCAGGAAGGGTTTTCTACTGACCTAGACAACAATGCAGCCTTTAACAATATCTCCAAGATGTTTGAAGGGTTCTATGGTTCTCGTGGAGATAAGCTTAAGGGTGCAGGCATGATTGATGGTAAGGTTACTCCTGAGCTATTCCAATATGAGTCTAGATCATATAGCAGAACTAGAGTAGCTGACTGGCTAAACAGAATGAAGGGAAAAACCAGAGAAGCACAGAAGAAAGCTCTAAAGACAAAGATTTCTAAGCTTCTCATGAGAACCCTTAATGACCCTAAGTACAGAGCTTTGTGGGAAGCTAAGTACAAAGAGAACCTAAAGTCTCTTGCAACTAAAGCTAACTCAAAGAATGCACCGATTCCTACTGAGATCAATGAAAAAGACTTCTTGGACTTTGTTCAGAAGGAAGCCGACAGTGATGCTCTAGGTATTGTTGACCAGAGTGTAGGTATACAGAAGGGACTCTATGATGACCCTGAGAACTTTCAATTTAACTATAGAAAGACTCGTAATCCTTGGAAGATAACTGAAGAGGATGTTGATGGGTTCTCTATTGATAGACTCCTTAGAGATATCTCAGAGAACATGGATTCATACAATAGAAGAACTTCAGCTGACCTTGGTGTTTATGATTCCTTTGGTGTCAACAACTATAAAGACCTAGAGAAACGTATAGATGATGCTATAGAAGCTGAGGTCAAACTAGCTGGTGACACAGCAGGCGCACTGAAGACAAAGAAACAGCAGAGAGATGCTTTCAGAGCCCTCATGAATGCCTACTATGGAAGAAGTGGTATGGACAATGAGGATGCAGCTTCTTTTGGCAATGCTCTGTCTGAAGCCTTGAGAAACTTTACGTTCTTCACTAAGAATGTCTTTATGGGTTTCTTAAATCACTTTGAGACAGCAGAGGCTATTAAGGCATATGGTGCTTCCTTCATGATTAAGTCTATACCTAAGCTTGAAGAGAGACTTAATGATTGGTCTCATGGGGGAATGACTCGTGCTGAGAGAAGAGATGTCATCAACAACCAATTCGGCATGGAGTCTAAGATGAGAGGGATTTGGCGAGAGATAGACAACAGGAACCTAGAGAGATTCAATGGGAACAAGTGGCTAGCTCGTTTGGTCTCTGGTACTGAATGGCTGTCTACTAACTCTCCATTCACTAAGTATCTCAATGCATCCAATGAGTCTATTACAGATTGTGCTAGAGGTATCTTTATGGGTGATCTGGTTCGCTTTGCTCATAGTAGGGTAGGAGACAGAAAGTTCTTCACAGAGGATGTCCTAAAGAGACTTAACATTGACGAAGAGGGATTCAATGATCTTCTTGAAGGTATACGAAAAGGGACTAGAGTAACTAAAGACAGACTAGAGTTTACTGATAAGTTCGCTAAGGAAGTTGAAGAGAACATGGATAGATTCATGCTCCTCAGGAGACTTGGTGACTATGTGGCCTCTGAGACTATCCTAAGACCTTCTCTAGGTGACACCTTTATTTGGAGAGGAGCTAACAAGTCTTACTTCCTTAATGCAGCCATGCAATTCAAGTCTTTTGCTCTTAGGTCTTACAGAAAGAGACTTATTAAGATGGTCAATAGGCTTGAGGAAGGAGATGCTATAGGGCAAGCTCTTACCATGTCTATTTCAGGTGCTCTTGGTCTTATGTCTTATGTTGGACAGACTGCTATGGTTGTCTCCGGTATGAACGAAGAACAACGAAGGTTATACTTTAAGAACACTATAGGTGTTGAAGACCTTAATGATGTTGATGGGGCTACACTAGCCAATGTAGCTATCAATGGTTCTATGCGTTCCTCAATACTAGCCTATCCGTCCCTATTGGTTAACATAGCTGGTCTTAAGGTTGGCATTAAGTCTACCTCAGATCAGGGCATAGAAGATAGAGATGAGGCAGGTCAGCTTAACGGTGAAGCTATCCTTAGAAGCATGTTCCCGTCCTATAACACTGTTAAGGGCCTCTATGGTATTCAAGCGGATACAAGAAACCTTATAGATGCAGGTATACTTAACCCTGATGAATACTTTGATAGAGACAGAGAACGTTATGCCAAATCCTTTGGTAGAAACCTAAAGGCTATAACTCCTAACATACCCTTGGTACAACAGGGTCTAATTAACATGATTACAGATAACGAAGATTAACATATGGCATCAACCATTATAATTTATGAGGGTGATGGTACTACAGTAGATTTTACAGTACCATTTGATTACCTCAAGAAAACATTTGTTAAGGTCATACTAGACAATGCCGATCTAAAAGGGGGTGACTACGGCGATACTAGTGTTGACTATTACTTCCTAGATGATACTACAGTCAGACTTAAGACAGCTCCTTCTAGTGGATCTGAGTTGACTATAAGACGCTATACGTCAGCTACTGATCGTGTCGTTACCTTTAAGGATGCTTCGATCCTGAAAGCTACTGATCTTGATACATCTCAGCTGCAGGCATTTCATATTGCTGAAGAAGCTAGAGACATCATCAATGATGCTCTGGTTAAAGATAGAGATGGCAATTGGGATGCTAAGGGTAATCGTATTGTCAATGTGGGTGATCCCGTTGATGAGAATGATGCGATGACCTATGGTTTCTATCTGACAGACAAAGAGAATGTTAAAGATCTGGTAGAAGAAGCTGAAGGTTATAGAGATCAGGCTCTACAGTATCGGAATGAAGCTGAGACAATCAAAGGTGATACTCAGACAATTAAGGATGAGACTAACCAGATAAAGACTGAGACTCAGCAGATCAAGACTGAGACTGAAGGTATCAGGGATGCTACTCAGCAGATAAAGGAAGAGACTCAGCAGATCAAGGAGGATGCAGCTGAGGAGACTTCTGATCTTGTAGCTCTAGCTAAAGACTGGGCCATCAAGATGGATGCTAAGGTCAATGGTGAAGACTATTCTTCCAAATACTGGGCTAATGAAGCTAAGAAGATAGAACCCAAGCTGGACATTGTAGCTGACAATATTGATGATGTTGTTAATGTCTCCAATAACATGGATGATGTCAACATAGTTGCCGGTGACCTAGATGGACAGATTTCAGCATCCATAGGTACAGATATGGGCAGAGTGGGTACTGGGTCTTCTGGTGGTGTAGAGATCACTGGTGGCAACATTAAGACAGTTGCAGACAACATATCTGACGTACAAGCTGTAGGGAATCTTATTGAGAGTGGTCAGGTAGATACTGTCATTAATGCTATAGTTACTACCAATGAGAATGTCACTAAAGCTAAGCAGTCTGAAGCTAATGCTAAGGTATCTGCGACTAACGCTAAGACCTCAGAAACCAATGCCAAAGCTTCAGAGAACCTAGCTAAGGACTGGGCTATTAAGACTGATGGGCTTGTCAATAATGAGGACTACTCCTCCAAGTATTGGGCACAACAGGCTAAGGCTAGCGCTGACGGTGCCTCTGGTTCTGCTGAGGAAATATCACAGGCAGTAGAACAAGGTAAACAGGACATCTCTTCTGCTGTGACCAGCGGTATCTCTCAGGTTAATGCAGCAGGTACAACGCAGGTAGGTCTTGTAGAGGACGAAGGTGAAGCTCAGGTACAGCTTGTAACTGCTGAAGGTACAAAGCAGAAGGGTGAACTGGAGACTGCTACACAGGAACACATTGGTCAGCTGGGTGAAGAAGGTAAAACACAAGTTAAAGCTGTGACAGCTGCCGGTACAGCTCAGGTGTCTGCTGTGAATACTGCGGGTACCACACAGACAGGATTGGTTACTAGTGAAGGTACTAAACAGGTAGGTCTTGTTACTGAAGCTGGTACAGCACAGGTAGCTGCAGTTGGATCGGCAGGGACTAAGGCTACTGAAGCAGTTAATACAGCTAAGGACAACGCTGTGACAGCTGTGAGTGCTGAGGGTACCAATCAGGTGACTCTAGTTCAGCAGGCAGGGTCTACAGCTATGACCACAATCAATAGTTCTGTAGGTCTGGCTAAGGCATGGGCTAGTAAGGTGGATGGCCCTGTTGAAGGTGAAGAATACTCAGCTAAGTATTGGGCCAATCAGGCATCTTTTGGTCAAGTGCAGGCAGATTGGAATCAGACTGTAGATACAGAAGTAGACTACATTAAGAATAAACCTGATCTTTCTGTATATGCTCTTAAGACAGAACTAGGTAATAAGCTTGATACGTCTACAGCTAACTCTACGTTTGCTACTAAGACAGAAGTTACTCAGGGTTTGGCTGCTAAGCTTGACTCTGCTACAGCTGCCAGTGCCTATGCTACTAAGACAGAACTAAGTAATAAGCTTGATACGTCTACAGCTAACTCTACGTTTGCTACTAAGACTGAGTTGACCGAAGGTCTTTCTGGCAAGATGGATACAGCTACAGCCAATAGCACCTTTGCTACTAAGAGTGCATTGACTAGTGGTCTAGCAGGTAAGTCTGACAGTAATCATACACATACTACAGCCGGTATTACTGACTTCACGTCACAGGTTAATACATTGATTAATAATTCTAGAACAATAGATTATGGGAGAGTGGGGAATTAATTATGACAATAACTCTAACAGATAAAGACATAAGCACAAGATATGCTCTACAGGAAGACTTTGATGGTGGGTTTCTAGGTAGAGATAGACAAATAGTCATAAAGACTGATGATCCTAAAGGTTATCGTCCTATCATTATGGACGGTGTTACTAGTGGGGGTAAGAATAAGGTAGCTCTTGTAGAGGATCTTACAGATTACCTTACGAAGACTGAAGGTAGTTCTAAGTATGCCACTAAGACTGAGTTGACTAGTGGTCTTGGAGCTAAACTAGATACGTCTACAGCTAACTCTACGTTTGCTACTAAGACAGAACTAAGCAGGGGTCTTGGAGCTAAACTAAATACGTCTACAGCTAACTCTACGTTTGCTACTAAGACTGAAGTTACTCAGGGTTTGGCCGCTAAGCTTGACTCTACTACAGCTGCTAGCACCTATGCTACTAAAGCTCAGGTTCCCACAATTACTAAAGGTACTACAGATCTTACTGCTGGTTCTTCTTCTCTTGCTACGGGTACCTACTACTTTGTCTATGAGTAATTACCCCTATTTTTTAGATATTTCCCATACAATAGGAGAGGAGAAAATTTACTATGTCTAAAGGGGCATATGTAGGTGTAAATAATCTTGCTAGAAAAGTTACTAAGATTTACTGTGGTGTTAATAATGTAGCTAGAAAAGTCAAGAAGGGTTATGTAGGTGTTGGAGGTGTAGCTAGGATATTCTTTAGTGGCGAGAAGAAGATAGAGTACTATGGCACTATAACACCATTAAGTGTGGCTAGAAGGTTTTTAGTTACAACTACGGTTAGTAACTATGCTTTGTTTGGGGGTGGCTATAGTGGTACGTACGCAGGTACTGTAGATTCATATGATTCTAATTTAACTAGAGGTACACCATCTTCATTAAGAGCAGCTAGAACTGAATTAGCTGCAACTACAGTTGGTAACTATGCTTTGTTTGGGGGTGGCTATAGTGGTACGAGCCAAGTTGCTGTAGATTCATATGATTCTAATTTAACTAAAGGTACAGCACCACAATTAAGTGTGGCTAGAAGTTATTTAGCTGCAACTACAGTTAGTAACTATGCTTTGTTTGGGGGTGGCTTTAGTGGTACGTTCAAAGGTACTGTAGACGCATATACATTAGTAGAATAAGTTTAATTAATTATTTACATTATGAAGAAAGTAGAAAAATACACAGGGGAAAAAACTTATATGTTTCCCAATGGTCATATTGCGACCAAGGAGAAGGTTCTCGAGCAGTTTCCTGCTGCTCTGACCTTTGTGCACTATGTTGAAACCGATGAAAACGGTGAGGTCATGTGGGCCTTTCAGAACCTTAGTGCCATGCGTACCGTGTACAATATTGACACAGGTCTTTCTGAAGAAGAAGCATTGGCTAAGATTCAGGAAATCATCAACACTGAACCTGAAGATCCCCCGCCGTCTGCAGAGGAACGTATAGCGGCCGCAATGGAATATCAGAACCTCATGTCTATGAGTGACGCTGCTCTTTAATTGGAGATCCTTAAAATGACCTTTGACATAATTAAAAGAAATTATGACCGTGGTCTCTGGAATGAAGCTATGGTCAGAATGGCTGTTCGCAAGGGTGTGATTACTGCGGAACAGTTCAAGGAAATCACAGGTAAGGATTATTAATAGTAGAGGTTAACTATGTATTACAGTGAAATAACTGAAAGAATAGAAAGATGTGCATGGGAACATTTGCATAAACTAAGTCAGGAAGAATATGTAGATCATAGTGACCTCGATAAAATGAAGGATTGGCTTAAGATTGTCTGTATGATTAGAGGTCTTAAGAAAACCGATCCTGAAGTATTTGTAAAGAATAACTCTACTATGGTAGTGGAGAATAAGTAGTCTATTGACTATTGTTATTTTTGAGTAGGCACAACTAAAAGAACCTACTTTAGAATCTTTTGAAATAACTTATTTATATTTTAAAAAGGAATTACATTATGGCGGAATTTGCAAGCAAGGGCGTTGCTGGTACGGCTCTAGGTCTGGGTATTGCCGGGACAGTTGGTCTAGTAAATCAACTTTCTGGTGGTAACTGCAGTTGTGGCAATGGTCTACTAGGTGGCCTCTTTGGTGGCAATAACTGTTGCAACAGAGGTGCCGGTGGGCTTGCTGAAGTTCAGTATGTCTCTGCATTGCAGGCTGAAAATGGTCAACTGAAGGCTGAAAACATATAACAATGTTTGGCTTTACCTTTGATAAGAATGATGGTGAAGCTTTGATTGGAATTTTGGATAAGTATAAAGATGAGTGAAACTAATAATAAGATTGAGGAAGGTATTGATTGGGTAAAAGATCAGACACCTAGCAGACAGAGATACTACTTTATGATTGGTGGATTTGTCCTAGGTGTTCTTGTGGGCGTCCTTATCTAACTAATACAAACCAAGGAAACAATGATGGTTATTAAGAAAGATGGTACTAAAGAACCTTTTGACATCAATAAAATTTTTGATTGCATCAACAAGGCAGCTGATAGAGTAGGTAAGGTTTTCCCTGAAGAAAAGAAAGAGGGTCTTGAAGATTTCCTTTATGACTACTTCAGTGATTCGCCTATCTCTAAGGATGACATTAAGACATCCGATCTGCATCTGGCTGTAATTAAAGGTCTCAATGCAGTCAATGAACTGGAGATTGCAGACTCCTACAGAGAATATCGGGACTATAAGGAATCCTATGCTAAGGCATGGGAAGATATTCGTAAATCTGCAGATGATATTATTTACCTTGGTGACCGAGAGAATGCCAACTTTGATAGTTCTCTCTCGTCTACCAAAGGCTCCTTGATTCGTGGAGCTACTACTAAAGCTCTATATAAGCAGTTCTATTTGTCTAAAGAAGAGAAGGAGCTGATTAAGAGAGGCGACATCTACATCCATGACCTGAGAGACATGATCTTGAATAACATCAATTGTTGTCTCTTTGATATTGGAAATGTCCTTAAAGGTGGCTTTGAGATGTCCAATGTTAAATACAGCGAACCTAAGTCTGTCCTTGCAGCACTGCAGGTCATTGGTGACATTACGTTGGTTGCTACAGCTCAGCAGTTCGGTGGATTCACTCTGCCGGAACTTGATAAGGTTCTGCTACCCTATTGCAAGAGAACTTACTATAAGGCTTGGCAGGAATCTTACAGTACCTTCACGAATTCTACACACGCAGAGTGCTGTGAGTATGCTTGGAATAAGCTGAAGGAAGAACTCAGACAGGGCTTTCAGGCTCTAGAACTGAAACTCAATACTGTCCCTTGTTCCCGTGGTGACTTTGCATTTACTACGATCACCTTTGGTACTTGGGATCTGACGCTTGATGATCTTGATAGAGACATCATGAAGCTGATTGGCAAGACTATTCTTCAGACAAGAATGAAGGGTCACGGAGGTACGCCTGTAGTGTTCCCTAAGCTTGTGTTTCTCTATGACAAATATAAGATTGAAGAAGATGCGGGTCATAAAGAGTTGTTTGAAGAAGCTATTAAGTGCAGTGCCTCTTGTATGTATCCTGATTATCTTTCACTAACAGGAGATCCTGAAAGAAATGTTGTTGCACAGACCTATCTCAACTACGGAGTGATTACTAGTCCTATGGGTTAAATCTATAGCCCATATAAAATACCGTGAAACGGGGGAACTCCTACAAATGAGGACAATCCCGTACTTACAAACCTAAGAACGAATAATTTCGTATGAGGATTAAAAAATGAATGAAATTTTTAAGGATATCCCAGAATGGGAAGATGCATATGCTATTTCTAATATTGGCCGTATTTGGTCAAAAAGAATGAAAAAGTATATTGCTATTCGAACCAGTAATCATGGATATTTAACAGCTGATTTATTTACTCGACGTAAAGGTATTATTAGAAAAAAGAAAATTTATGTACATAGATTAGTAGCTCAATTATTTGTACCTAATCCCGAACATAAAAAATATGTAGATCATATTGATGGAGATAAAACTAATTGTACTTTTACTAATTTACAGTGGGTAACTAATTCAGAAAATGTTAAAAAAGGATATCTTCAAAATAAAGAATATAGAAAGGGTAAGTTTCAGAAAAAACCAGTTTATATCTCTACTACACCTAAAGTATATTTTGATTCTTTAACTGAATGTGCTAAATCTTTAGGGTTACCTGTAGAAAGAATTAAAACTGTATTAAGATTTTTTAATGGAAACTTACCTGAATTAGATATTCAAGTTCATTATTGTGAGTCTAACGACTAGTCAAGAAAGACGTAAGCTCAAGTGAGCTGAAGTGCGGTACTACTCTATCTGATAGAGTAGATGATATAGTCTGAACTATATAGAAATATATAGCAGTTAATAACGATATTAATTTAACGAATTAATATGAACATTTTGTGTAGAGCCTATCTGACTCCTTGGGCTGACCCTGAGACTGGCAAGTATGTAGCTACCGGCAGATGCAATATTGGTGCTGTGTCTCTCAATCTCCCTGTCATTATGGAGTACTGCAAGAAGACATATCATAAGGAATGGAGAGAATACTTCTGGGCTGAGCTATATAAGAGACTTCAGGTTATCCGTAAGTTCTTCAAGAAGCGCTATGATACCCTTCGTCACACTAAGGCTTGTACCAATCCTCTTGCATTTACTCAAGGTGGTCTCTATAAGGGGAATCTGAATCCTGATGATGAGATTGGGGATCTTGTGAATTACATGACCGCATCCTTTGGCATCACAGCACTAAATGAAGCTACACTTTTATGGTGTGGCAAGACTCTAAAAGAAACACAAAGTTTTGCTAAGGATGTTCTAGAATATATCAATCAGGTGATTGGAAACTTCAAGAAAGTGGATGGATACCTCTATGCTCTATATGGTACCCCTGCAGAATCTCTTTGTCAGACTCAGGCACAGCAGTTTGCAGCTTACTGTGGAGATGAAGGTAGTCCATTTGGTGAATACTTCACTAACAGCTTTCACCTTCATGTAAGTGAGGACATCACTCCTTTTGAGAAACAGGATTATGAGCATGATATGTTTCATATGGTCAATGGCGGACATATTCAGTATGTCAGAATTGACAATCCTGAGAACATTGAAGCTATTAAAGCTGTAGTTGAACGAGGCATGGATTATGGATTTTATCAAGGTGTTAATTTCGACTCCGCTTATTGCAGTCATTGCGGAGGTCATTCTTATAATGTTATGTCTACTTGCCCTTATTGCGGTAGCCACAACCTTACTGTTATCTCCCGTGTTTGCGGTTATCTTGGGTATTCAAATGTCAATGGCAAAACAAGAATGAATGATGGCAAGATGGCTGAGATTCGAGATAGAAAGAGTATGTAACCTATGAACTATATTGGACTTAATACCTGTGATATGTCCAATGGTGATGGTATTAGAGTCTCTATCTTTGTCTCTGGGTGTACCCTTCACTGCAAGGGTTGTTTCAATAAGGAGTCTTGGGATTTCAATGCAGGACTCCCTTATACCTCAGAGACAGAGAATATGATTCTAAAGGCCCTAGAGGATACCCATGTTAAGGGTCTTAGTGTCCTTGGGGGTGAACCATTGGAACCTGCTAATCTTCCTATTGTCACGAAGCTCTGTAAGAGAGTTAAAGATACCTTCGGTGACACTAAAGATATTTGGTTGTGGACTGGACATACTCCTAAACAAGTACATGCTAATGCAGGCCCTATTCTTGACTATGTTAATGTCATTATTGCAGGGCCATTTATTGAACATCTAAAAGGAAACTACAAATACTATGGAAGCAGAAATCAGAGGTGCATCTGGCTCCACAGTGTGGGAGCTTCAGAACAAGCTTAAGGATCTTCTTAAGATTACTCACGATAAAGCCCCTGTCCACGACAAGGAGTCTCTAAAGAACCTATACAGGTCTTGGATTACTGAAGAATACAAAGAGTTCATGGCTGAACCTAATGGCACACCTGAAGCCTATAAAGAAGCTATGGATCTACTATGGGTTATCATTCAGTATATGAACTGTGAGAACTTCTCTGTGGGTGCTGGCTTTGATGAACTCTTTAGAGAGTACAACTCCAAGCTGTATGATGATAATGGTAACTTCATTGCTACCTATAGAGAATCTGATGGTAAGCTGTTGAAAGGGAATAACTTCAAGAAAGCAGATTTTAAGAAAATATGGAAACTATACAATACATAATGATGCCTAACTCAAAGGAGTGCAGAGCACAGCTACAGACAACTAAGAGTCTTGTAGAAGAGAGAGGATTTAAATTTGAGATAGTAGATATAGAGATGCTGAGAAAGCACGATGAGATTGCCGGACTGCATCTTCATGGTCTACCTACTGTCCGAAGAGAGGGTCATAAGGATGTCTTCGGAAGATACAGTAAGGAAGATCTGGAAGCTCTGCTAGCTGAAGACCTAGATGGCTGATATAGAAGATAAGACTGTAGCTAAAGATACCATTCTTGCAGCTACTCCCTCTGTTACTGTGTCTATAGCTACAGTCTTTGGTGTACCTCTAGAAGAGTGGGTGTATGTCGTCACTATCCTTTATACCCTAGTGATGACAGTGAAAACCCTAATGGATATAATTAGAGAAAATCGTAGAGATAATAACAATGAAAAAGAACAAAACATACAAGGAACTGGAGGCTCTACTAAGTAATCTACAAGAAACAATGCTTGAGAACATGCTTAGTGACCTTAATGATCCTGATAAGAGATCCCCTCAGCTATACAACTCCATCATTAAGGAATTGGAACGTAACGGTATCGATTGTGTCCCTAAAGCAGGAGAGGCCGATGAGAATGCCCTTCAGAGGCTCCTAGAGGCCACTACAGCGAGCCTAGAGGGATACGGTGGTATGTCCCTACATGGAGAGGCATAATGGAGCAAATAAAGCGCTGTAAGCACTGTGGAAGGGAGCTGCCCGTATCTTGCTTTTATCATAATGGTAAAAAAGGCTATCTACGTCCTGAGTGTAAAGACTGTAAGAATAAGAAAGAGAAAGAGCGTAGAGCTAAAGATCCTGAAAAGTATAGAGCTAAAGGACGAGAGGCTTACTACAAGAATCAAGAAGTAGAAAAAGCTCGGATGAGAGCTAGATATAAAAAGCTCAAAGAAGATTATTTTTCCTATTATATAGAGAACAAGAAGCACGATATAAAGAAGAGAGGGATACCTTGGGATCTTGACAGAAATTACATAGAAGAAATATGGACTGATACTTGTCCTGTATTTGGTGTTCTTCTAACAAAGAGAACTGAAGACTTCTCTAACAACACGGCAGAATTGGATAGACTTGTTCCCTCCAAAGGTTATATAAAAGGTAATGTTCGCTGGATAAGCAGAAGAGCAAATAGACTAAAGTCTGATGCCACAATTAAAGAACTAGAAGCTATCATTAAATATATGAAGGAGAATGGGTGTGAACAATAAAGAAGTGGAAATGCTAAAGCCATACTTTACTAATTTTCCTCTGTTTTGTAACTTGGTTTGGGGTTTTATTGGTTTGCCAAACTTAACACCCATTCAGCAGGACATCGCAAGAACCCTTCAGAATCCCCCTAGTGACAGATTCATTATTGAGGGATTCCGAGGTGTAGCTAAGTCTTTCATTACCTGTGCTTACTGTGTGTGGAGCCTATGGAGAGACCCACAGATCAAGATTATGATTGTCTCAGCCAACAAAGAACGAGCTGATGCCAATGCTTTGTTTGTCAAGAAGATAATCAATACACTACCCTTCCTAGATCACCTGCGAGCTAGAGAGGGTCAGAGAGATACACAGAACCTATTCGATGTAGGCCCTGCTAAACCTGACCATTCTCCTAGTGTTAAGTCTGTAGGTATCAAGGGGCAGCTCACGGGTTCTCGTGCTGACCTGATAATTTCAGACGATAAACATTCATGTCGTCTATAAATCCCTTAAATTCGGTGAAACTCAGCTCTAACTAGAGAAGACAATACCGAGCCGAGCCTTAGGGCAGGTGTAACGACTATTAGTAGGGTCAAGTGACTCGAAACATGGGATACTCATAAGAGTAAAGATATAGTCTCAACTTCTAGGGAGACCTAGAGCATCTTTTATAAAGGAACATAACTATGTACGAAATTGGAAAAACTTACGATACACTTAAAGGAAAGATTCTTGTCCTAGATAGAATCAAGAAGCATTATAAAGAAAATGGGCAGATTGTCCATGCTAGAGCTATCATTAAATTCCTGAAGACAGGAACTGTTATTAATGTACAAACAGGAAATATAGCTAAAGGTAAATTTGAAGACTATATGGAACCTACAGTTTACGGTGTAGGATTCCTAGGGTCACCTATCAGGATTCCTTCTAGAGAATCTAAAAGTATTGTCAGAGCCATATATGACCTATGGGCTAATATGCTCAAAAGAGTCTATGGCAAGTACAAAGGACAATACAAAGATTGTACCGTAGATCCTAGATGGTTAAACTTTACTACCTTCCTAAATACTATTAGTGAAGTTAAGGGTTATAACCTATGGGAGAAAGATCACTCCATGCATCTAGATAAAGATGAACTGGGGGATGGAAAGCTATACTCTAAAGATACCTGTCAGTTTGTTACTGGTGGGTATAACACTAGATTAGCTTTAGATAAAAGATGGCATGGAAAGTAACGAGTCCATGTTAAGATAATTGGTGGAGATTCCTAATAACTCCTTCACACAGATCCTTAGAGATCAGTTGTTCGAATTAGTGAAGGAATATGACGCTATCATAAAGCCCGGCATGGGCAAGAGAATCATATATCTGGGTACTCCTCAGAATGAGATGTCTCTGTATAATGAGCTGCAGGAGAGAGGCTATAAGTGCATTATCTACCCTGCTAGATACCCCTATGATGACAGCCATAGAGCAACATACGGTGATCGTCTGGCTAAGTTCATAGCAGACAAGTATGACAGTGAGCCTAAGAGATATGCAGGGAAACCTACAGACCCCCTGCGATTCAATGAAGAGGATCTGCAGAAGCGAGAGATGTCCTATAGACGAGCTGGGTTCATGCTTCAGTTCATGCTCGATACTACCCTCTCAGACGCTGATAGATACCCTCTACGGCTCAGAGACTTCCTTGTAGGTACCTTCCCATTAGACGAGGCTCCTATGAAGCTTACGTGGCTTCCTGATGCGTCTAGGAGGGTCTCAGTGGACGAAGCTCCCTCTATGGGTCTGAAGGGTGACTACTGGTACTACTACAATACATCTTCTCCTGAGATAGAAAAGTACTCCTACAAGATGATGTGCATAGACCCTTCCGGCAGAGGTAAGGATGAAACAGGATATGTCGTACTGTATTACCTCAATGGATATATCTACTTGATGGAGGTAGGCGGACTTATTGGAGGTTATGCAGATAATGTCCTAGTAAAGCTTGCCAACATAGCCAAGAAGTACAAGGTCAACGAGGTAGTCATTGAAGGTAACTTTGGGGATGGCATGTACACTAAGCTATTTGAACCTGTACTACAGAAGATCTATAAGAATGGTGCCGGATGTACTGAAGTTAAATCTAAGGGACAGAAGGAGCTAAGAATTATAGACACACTGGAGCCTGTCCTAGGAAGCCATAAGCTTATAACCACACCTGAATGCATACGAAATGACTACGCTACAGTTACTGATGGTGACTATAAGTACTCCTGCTTCTACCAGCTGACTCGCATTACAAGCGACAGAGGTGCACTACTGCATGATGACAGATTGGATGCTCTGGCTATAGGTGTCCAATACCTAGTAGACTTCATGGGTATTGATGCCGATGATGGTATTGTAGAAGTAACTGAACAATGGCTGGAGGACTCTATGGACAGCCTTATGGGATTCTATACCAGCAAGATAGGTGGTGTCCTTACTACAGAAGCTACTAGAGAAGCTGCAGGAGTGACTAAAGGAGTAGACAGGAATAAGGTACATTCTAATAATAATATTTCCCATATATATAATAGACAGTACCCAAAATAATAAATCCCATATAATAGGAAGAATGTTTCTTTTCTCTTTACCTAAGATCAAAATTAGGGTCTTAGGGTTTCTGGTTTTCTTTAGGAGAGAGAAGGATATATAGCTTGGTTACAGATGATAAACCTATAGATACATAAAGATAAGGGGGAGGGGGCCTTTCGACCCTTATAAGTATAAACCCTATATTCCCTATGAAGATACTAATAGAATGCTTTAGGAATCCTAAAGTAATACATTGGATAAAGGTTATCATCATTATCTTGCTTTTGATTGTTTCCTTGGTTAATGGTGGTGATACTGATGTACTTATCAAGGTACTGCTTGATATAGTATAATGGGGAGTGCTTATGGTCATGGACTGTAGGTACTCCCTATTTTTTATATGTCTTATAGCTCGGTCTTATAGCTCGGCTGCAGATGACCTTATGATAACTGAAGGATACGATGGATGGCAGTATTTGGTAATCTTTGGTAGTCTTTGGATAACTAACTGCTAGCATCTGGATTAAAAAATTACTATAAATTTCTAAGGGGTCACATTAAACATGGATCGGCCCGCTGTCCCCCCGTGGGGGTCCTCTGGATTACCGGCGGGCGCCTCTGGATATATACGGGATACCTCGGGGGTCGTGAGGGGAGAGGGGGCAAGGAAGGGTAAATCTGTGCAGTCCCTCCCTCAATCCTATTATATCACACTTTATCCTTTGGTGCAACATGGGATTTTCCCTAGGTTGACTACCGGGGACTACCGGGGACTGCAGGGGACTACCGGGGACTGCAGGGGACTACCGGGGACTACC